>Ga0335078_10001540_pt1 | contig 34724 bp, 34 predicted proteins | sample Lox_Sample_32_FD_206711 | JGI IMG/M metagenome (GOLD analysis project Ga0335078, IMG submission 206711) | Soil microbial communities from Loxahatchee National Wildlife Refuge, Florida, United States - Lox_Sample_3.2 | ecosystem: Environmental > Terrestrial > Soil > Wetlands | place: USA...
CTCGACGAGTGCGGGGTGTACTTCGGCACCACCGGCGGGCAGGTCTACGCCTCGGCCGACGCGGGCGACAGCTGGGCCCCGATCGTCTGCGACCTGCCGCGGGTGCTCTCGGTCGAAGCGCAGACGCTGCCGTGATCCGGGTCGTGCTGCCCGCGCACCTGCGCACGCTGGCCCGGGTGGACGGTGAGGTCCAGCTGAGCTGCCCGAACCCGGTCACGCAGCGCACCGTGCTGGACGCGCTGGAGGCCCGCTATCCGGTGCTGCGCGGGACGATCCGCGACCAGGTGACCGGCCAGCGCCGGGCCTTCATGCGGTTCTTCGGCTGCGAGGAGGACCTGTCGCACACCTCGCCCGACGACCCGCTGCCAGGCCCGGTCGCGGCCGGGGCCGAGCCGTACCTGATCGTGGGGGCGATGTCCGGCGGCTAAGCCGGGACCGGCACGACCAGGTCGTCGCCGTGCTGGCGCAACTCGGCGACGGTGGTGACGCCGAGCAGCTGCATGGTGCGGCGCAGCTGCGCGACCAGCAGGTCGATGGCGTGCTCCACGCCGGGCTGCCCGGCGGCGGCCAGGCCGTACAGGTACCCGCGGCCGATCATGCACAGGTCGGCGCCGCGGGCGATCGCCACCGCGATGTCGGCGCCGTGCCGGATGCCCGAGTCGAGGACGATCGCGGCCTGCTCGCCGACGGCCTCCCGCACCGGCCGGACCAGGTCGATCGCGGGGACGCAGCGGTCGAGCTGGCGGCCGCCGTGGTTGGACAGGTGGATGCCGTCGACCCCGGCGGCCACCGCGCGGGCCGCGTCGGCCGGGCCCAGCGGCCCCTTCAGCAGCAGCGGGCCCGGCCACAGGGCGCGGATTCCGTCCAGGTCCTCCCAGGTCAGGCTGGGGTCGAACATCGAGATGATGTCGGCGACCGTGGTGCCGGAGCCCGGCGCGGGCGGCTGGAAGCTGGCGTACCGCAGCGCCGGGCCGCGCAGCAGCGACACCCAGTAGCCGGGCCGCGCCGCGATGTCGAGCAGGGCGCGCGGGCTCAGCGCCGGCGGCATCGTCAGCCCGTTGCGCAGGTCCCGGGTCCGCCGCCCAGACACCGGCGTGTCGACCGTGACCTCCAGCGCCCGGTAGCCGGCTGCGGCGGCCCGCTCGATCAGCCCGCGCGCCAGGTCCCGGTCGCGGAGCACGTAGAGCTGGAACCACAGGTCACGGTGGCCGGCCGCGGCCAGGTCCTCGATCGTGACCGTGCCCACGGTCGACAGGCAGTACGGCAGGCCGCGGGCGGCCGCCGCCCGGGCCACCGCGGACTCCCCGGCCGGGTGGATCAGCCGGGTGAAGCCGGTGGGGGCCAGGCCGACCGGCGCCGGCAGCTCCGAGCCGAACAGCGACACGCGAAGGTCCGGGTCGGTCACGTCGCGCAGCACCCGGGGCCGGAACCCCCAGCGGCGCAGCGCCGCCCGGTTGGCGCGCAGCGTGACCTCGTCGTCCGAGCCGCCGTCCACGTAGCCGAAGACCGGCCGGGGGAGCCGCCGCCGCGCGGCGCGGCGCAGGTCACCGAGGTCGTGGCAGCGGGCCAGGACCCGCAGGTCACGATCGGCCTCGAAGCTCCGCAGCCGGACCAGTTCGCGGATATCGCTGGCCCTCACGGCGCACCTCCTCCGGTCGGGCCGGCCCGGCGCGGCCGCGGGCTAGTGCGGGACGTGGCCGTGCGGGCGGATCGGGACCCCGCGGCCGCTGGCCGCCCCGGATCGCGGCGGCCGCTGCTCGATCACGAACGTGCCCCGGCCCGGGACGGTCTCGACGAGGCCCTCCTTGACCAGGATGTTGATCGCCCGGCGGACGGTGCCGACGGCGAGCTGGGTCTCCTCGGTGAGCTGGGTGATCGACGGCAGCTGGTGCGATATCTTGCCGGACTCGATGTCCGCCCGCAGCAGCCCGGCCAGCTGCAGGTACGGGTGCTCCGGCGAGGTCTCGTCGATCTTCACGCCGGTAACTTAACCGGCTGCGACATGCGGAAACCAGACAAGGCATTGTCTAACATGGCTTAGCATGGTCTATAATGCGGGCCATGGATACCACCGACGATGTGGCCGGGATTGCCGGGGAATTCCCCGGCTGGGAAGCATGGCAGGGAATCGACCGGATGTGGCACGCGCGGATCCGCGGCGCCACTCCCCCGGTGATGGTGCACGGAGAGGACCTGGTCGACCTGCGCGATCAGATCATCCGCGTCGTGCACCACCGGGAGACTGGTCCAGGGCGCCGGCCAGGGTGATCACCTCGATCAGCGGCGTGTACAGCCGCAGGATGGCGAGGGCCTGGGCGTGGCTGGAGTCGGTGCTCCCGGCGCAGGCATCGGCGACGACCTGCACCGCGACACCCGCGTCGGCTGCGGACACCGCCGTGGACAGCACGCAGCAGTCGGTGGCAACCCCGGCCAGCAGCAGGCCGCCGTCGCCGACCCGGGACGACAGTTCCGGGCCCCATTTGCTGAACGTGGTCGCGTCCAGCGTGGGCCCGGGCTCGTCGGCGAACCCGGCAGCCAGCTCGTAAAGCGGGGCCCCGGGCGGCTGGCGCGCGAACGGCCACTGCTCGTAGTACCGCCGCCACGCCCCGGCGGGCTCGGCCGGCGCCACGAACCGGGTGAAGGTGACCCGCGGCCGGTACGCCGCCGCGAGTTCCCGGACCGGGCCGACGATCTCGGCGAACCTGGGCGTGAACCACCCGCTGCCGGGGTCGGCGAACACGCGCTGCATGTCGATCACCGCCAGCCACGGCCGGGATTCGCTGTCCGGGTCCGGCCCGGCTGCGGGCCTGGCACCGCGCCCCTGCCGCTGGCCGGCCATGGTCAGCCGACTGCCGCGGTGGGTCCTGGCGAACTGATCCAGAGTTCCAGGAGCCTCAGTTTCACCTGCTCGACTGCGATCTTGACCGCGACCGCGCCGTTACCCGTACCCCTGACGAGAGACACGTTCCCGGCGCGCTCACCCTCGGTGGCCACTTTCAGCTGCCCGTGCGCCACTTCGGTAAGCTCTGGGCTGATCATAGCCATGAGGGCAACCGCGTCGTGGACGCAACAATGCTCCAGGCCAAGCTCGCGCCGGTGCGTGTCCAGATTGGCCTGCAGCAGGCGGCCGGTCAGCGGGTTGAGCGCTTGCTTCCGTACCATCTCGACGTCGGCGGCGCCGAACGTCACGAGCCTGGTCACATCGAGGGGGACAACCAGGACGTCCAGCGCGCTCATCAGCACCGCACGCGCGGCGACCGGATCGAGAGCGAAATTGAACTCCGCGAACGGCGTTACGTTTCCGGCCGGAGAGCCGAACGCCCCGCCCATGACCACGATCTTCGCGGCCGGATCGCGCCCGGGCAGCCGGGGCAGCGCGCGGGCGACATTGGTGAGCGGGGCCAGCGAAAGGATAGTAGCCCCGTCTCTCACCCGGTTCGCTAGCGCATCGACAGCGTCACGCCGCTGGTCCGGAAACTGGCGGAACCCTTCCGCAGGCGCGAGTCCGCCCAGACCATCGGATCCGTGCATAACAGGGCCGGTTACGGAAGGGGTTTCAGGAGACAAACCTGTGTTCGATCCGCTTAGCACCTTAGTACCCGAAAGGGCACTCTGGTCCAGGATGTAGCGCGCGTTCGCCGCCGCCCGCTGTGCCGAGACATTGCCGCGGACCGTCGTTACCAGCGCCACACGGACTTCGTTGCGCCGGGCTAGCCCGGCGAGGGCCAGCAAGGCCAGCGCGTCATCGATTCCCGGATCGCAGTCCACCACGACTTGCCCGGCATGAGAAGGAGCCATCTATCGCTCGCCGGTAACTTCGAGGCGCTCAAGAAGGCGCCGCCGGCGATCCCCCTTTTCATGGCAGCGTTCTCCCGTCACCGACCGGTACTCGCCTCGCCACGACCCCGTCTGGCGCTTGCCGAGGCCGGATCCGTAGAACCCGCCCTGAAAGGACTGATCCGAATGGAAGACATAATAACCAATCCCGCTGTCCTGCCCGGATCCTTCATAACCGCCATAGGTGAAGAGCATCTCATTGCCTTCCAGGCTGATGCCGAGCCCACTCCAGCTTGTCCATTCCGCCCGGTCAACCATATAAGTCTCGCCCTCCAGCTCGAATCGCTCCTTTCCGGCTCTGACCGACAGTATCGAACCGCCCAGTATCCTGGGGTCCGTGACCTTCTGGCGCGTCCCTCCCTGAGCATCACCCTTAATCAAGGTGAACCAATACCCGTGTACGGCGCGCCGTGAACGCAGGCGCACGCCCCAGAGGCGCGCCGCCCAGTTCGCATGCCGGACCAAGAATTCCGGGACATTCTCGACGATCAGCGCGAGCACAACAACCGAGATGATGATAAGAAGGACGGCAAGAAGACCGTTCTTTAGCTTCTCGAGCAGCACCGAGGCAAACGCCTCTGCGGTGAGCACGATCGCTATCGACAAGATCCGAGGCATCTCCCGCCTTCTCCTTCAGCAACGCAGTTGCCCGCGGCCAGTCCGCACCGGAATGGCGTGGTTTCCCGCGCGGCGCCAGCTGGCAATGTCCCGGCGGCACCGCCCCCGTGTCACGTATGTACCACACATCATGACAACTGCCGGGCCAATCCGGCATCGGCCCGGACACTGCCGCCGGGCGGACTGATCGCGACGCCCCGGACGCGCTGGCGGACGGTGGCAAGCGGGCGGCCCGGGCGATTCCCGCCCGGGCCGGCGCCCGCGTTAGGGTCATGGGATGGCTGACCGGGCGATCTTGGTAACCGGGGCGTCGCGGGGCATCGGCCGGGCGATCGCCGAGGCGTTCGCCGCCGCCGGTGACCGGGTCGCCGTGCATCACCGCGACTCGGCCGGCCTCGCCGCCGGCGTGCTGGCCGGGCTGCCCGGCCGCGGGCACGCGGTGGTGCAGGCCGACCTGGCCGACGCCGGGGCGGTGCGGCGCATGGTAGACGAGGCCCGTGACGCGCTGGGCGGCCTGGACGTTCTGGTGAACAATGCGGGCGTGTTCACCCCGCACCCGATTACCGAGGTGTCCTACGAGCAGTGGCAGGCGGCCTGGCAGCAGACGCTGGCGGTCAACCTGACCGGTGCCGCGAACGTCACCTGGTGCGCGGTGCGGCACATGACCGGCCGCGGCGGCCGCATCATCAACGTGTCCTCGCGCGGCGCGTTCCGCGGCGAGCCGGGCCAGCCCGCCTACGGGGCCAGCAAGGCCGGGCTGAACGCGTTCGGCCAGTCGCTGGCGCTGGCGCTGGCCCCGCACGGGATCTCCGTCGCCACCGTGGCCCCGGGATTCGTCGACACCGACATGGCCGCCGGGCACCTCGACGGCGCGGCCGGCGAGGCGATCCGGGCGCAGAGCCCGTTCCGGCGGGTCGCCGAGGCGGGCGAGGTCGCGGCCGCGGTGCTGTACCTGGCCTCGCCGCAGGCCGAGTGGGCCAGCGGAGCCATCCTCGACCTCAACGGCGCCTCCTACCTGCGATCCTGACCCGCGGGCGAACTGCTGGCCGACAGCGACGTGGTGGCCGCGATCGCCGGCGACCCGCAGGCCCAGGAGCTGCTGTCCGCCGAGGCCGGGGCCGGCGAGGAGCCGGTGCTGGACTCGCCGGGGGAGGACTACTCGGTCCTGGACGCCGACTCCCAGCGCACCGCCATCGCCGCGGTGCTGTCCGGCCGCAGCCTGGTGATCCACGGCCCGCCCGGCACCGGCAAGAGCGACGGCGGGGAGCGCCGGCTGAACGTGGCGGCCACCCGGGCCCGCTGCCGGCTCACCCTGGTCAGCTCGTTCTCCAGCCACGACGTGGACCCGGACCGGGTGACCAAGGCGGGGGGCCCGCATGCTCGCGGACTACCTGGAATACGCCGGCTCCGGCGGGACGGCCGGGCCGGGCGAGCGGGGCGGGGCGGGGCGGTGGGCGGACGGTGGCGCGGAGCTCAACCCGTTCGAGGCCGACGTGCGCGACCGGCTGGCCGCCTGCGGGATCACCGTGGTGCCGCAGTACGGGGTCGGCGGCTACCGGGTCGACTTCGCCGCCGCCCACCCGCAGGACGGCGACCGGATGGTGCTGGCCATCGAGGCGGACCGCGTGCGGGAGGAGCCGGCCGGGGCCGGGACCGCCGGAGCTATGATCGCCCGGCGAACGTCACCGTGACCTGCTGGAAGCCCAGGGAGTGCAGCATGCCGTCGAGCATGCCGGTGGTGTTCTTCTGCGCCTCGGCCAGCAGCGGGCTCTGCCGGGCGGCCGTCTGGATCTTCTGCTGGGCCAGGATGTAGACCTGCTGCTGGCTGTTCGGGTTGCCGGAGAAGAAGTTCCCGATCCGGTTCAGCAGCCCCTGCTGCTCGGCGTAGACGTACGACTGCCTGACGTTGAGCACGGCCGGCTCGAGCTGGGCGGGCGGCAGGATGATCGCCACCGCGGTGCGGTCCGGCGAGACCCGGATCGCCGACCCGTTCAGCCGGGAGAAGTCGACGAAAGCGATCTCCGAGCCCTGGCCGATGAACAGGGTGTCGCTGCCCTCGATGAACGACGGCAGGAACGCCGTCTGCTTGCTCAGGTCGATCACCACCTGGAACGAGCCGCTGGCCGCCTCGTAGCGGCTGAGCGCGGTGATCGACTTGAGCAGCACCGGCCCGCTGCGGTCGGTGGTGGACTCAGCGAACGGGTTGCGCAGCTGTGGCAGCAGGTGCACGGCGGACAGCACGAGCAGCCCGACGATGACCGCGGCCAGCGCCGCGGCCACCCCGACCAGGCGGGTGCCCCAGCCACCGGAGACGGCGCGCATCACCGGCCCGCTCCGGTCGTCGTGGCGGTGACCCGCGGCGGCGCCGGGGAGCCGCCGCCGGCCTTGGTGCCCTTCTGAAAGCCGCCGAACAGCAGCGACAAGATGATCAGGACGATGATCACCGCGAGGATCCACAGCAGGCAGCCGGCCAGCCGGCGCCGCGGCCGACGGGATCTGGCCCGCCGCCGCCCTAAGCCGTCGAACATCTCTCCTCCAGCCCCTCGGGCCCTGGCCCGGGCCAGGCCGGGGCCGGGCCACCGGCCGCGGGCGCGCCAGCCCCGAGCGGAATGGCTGGCGCGCCCGGGCTCATCGTCAGCTGCTGGACGAGCCCACCGGCTCGGTGGCGGGCTCCGCGGTCTCGTCCGTCGTCACCTTGCGCCGGGTCACGATCCGGCGCCAGCCGCTGGTGCCGGCCGGCTCGGCGGTGTCCGCCGGCTCCTCGGGCGCGGTGGCGGGCGCGGCGAGCCGCGCTTCCCGCACGCCGACCACCGAGAACCGGCCGATGGCCGTCGCCGCCACCAGCACGATGGCCACGCCCAGGCCGGTGAAGAAGCCGATCTGCTCGATGGCACGGGTGGCCACGGTGGCGCCCGCCGGGGTGCCCGCGGTCATCTTCAGCCCGGTCCAGGTCGGGCCGATCAGGCTGCCGAGCGCGAACCACGCACCGCTCAGCGCGGCCAGCCAGGCACCGAGGTGCGCGACCGGCCGGGAGGAACTGGCCAGCACGATCAGGCCGCCGAGCACCGTGGCCGCCCCGGGCAGGATCTCCAGCCAGAGGCGGCCGGTGGTGTAGATCCAGGCCTTGTCCGGGGTGTAGGCGTAGTGGAAATACGGGCCGACGAAGGGGACCAGGGCCCCCCACGCGCCCAGCAGGATCAGCACGAGGCCGCTGAGCATGCCGCGGCTCCTGGGAACCCGGAGGATCCCGGTCATATCGATCACTTCCCTCTGCAGGCCGGGGTTGGAGGCGCCTGCGGGCGCCCAGCTACCCGGTGTGCGGGCCGGTATGCAGCCCCCGGCGAAATACCGGTGATGGCGCTGGTCGCCGGGCTGATACTGTTCCGCGGATAGCTGGTCCGGTGCGGGGGGATCCGTCGAGGAGGGCCATGGTCATGCCCGAGGCCGGCCGCGCCATCGCGGCCGTGGTCGGCGGGCTGCTGGTGATCACGGCGGCCCGGAGCGTGATCGGCACGGTGATCGTGCCGCGGCCGGTGGGAAGCTGGCTCACCCGGTGGGTGGACAAGATCGTGAACGGCGGCTACCTGATGTTCACCGGCCTGATCGCGAAGCGACGGCGGCAGATCGCTGACGACACCGGCCAGCACGGCCCGGTCGTGGCCGCGTTCGTGACGGTCGCGGGGCACCTGCGCGGCCACCGCCGGCGCTGGGTGGACCGGGTCTCGATCGACCGGATCCTGGCTAGCCAGGCGGCGGCGATCCTGATGGGCCAGCTCGTCGCCTGGGTGGCGATCTTTTACGTGGGCTTCTCGCTGCTGCTGTGGCCGTTCATCCCCGCCGGCATCGGCGACGCGTTCAGCCTGGCGGGACCGGCCGTGTTCGGGCCCAACGACGCGCTCGGGCCGGCGGAGCGGACGATCGCCGACCTCGCCGCCATAGCGGCCCTGGTCACGGTCACGCTGCAGATCGCCTACCTGCCGACCTTGTACTCCGCGTTCAACCGGCGCGAGACCGAGGTGGCCCTGCTGAACGCGCGGGCGGGCGTGCCGTCCTGGGGCCCGGAACTGCTGGCCCGCACCCATTACGCGCTCGGCTCGGGCACGTCCACGATCGATACCCTGCCCGACCTCTACGCCGAGTGGGAGCGCTGGGCGGCGGACATCGCCGAGAGCCATACCACCTACCTGCCGCTGGTCCGGTTCCGGTCACCCCGGCCGCTGTCCTCCTGGGTGACGGCGCTGCTGGCCGTGCTCGACTCGGCCGCGCTCATGCTGGTCCTGTCCCCCCGGGCCGCGCCGACCGTGCCGGCCCGGCTCTGCCTGCGCAGCGGGTTCCTGTGCTTTCACGACGTCGCCCGGGCGATGGGCATTAAGGTGCCGGACGAGCCGGACCCGGCCGCGGGGATCAGCCTGACCTACGAGGAGTTCCTCGACGCGGTCACCCGGATGCGCAAGGTGAACTTCAAGATCGAGCGCGACCCGGCCGACGCGTGGCCGGATTTCGTGGGCTGGCGGGTCAACTACGAGCAGGCCGCCTACGCGGTGGCGGCCGCGGTCGACGCCGTGCCGGCGCTCTGGTCCGGCCCGCGGCGCCACCCGCGCGCGCCGATCCCCCCGTTCCGCCCGCCCGAGGGCAAGCCGCCCGCGTAGCCGCGATGACCCCCGCCGAGCAGCGCACCCTGGCCGGGATCCGGGCCGAGCTGGCCCGGGTGATCCGCTACGACGACGAGTCGATCGCCGGGGACGCCTGGGTCAGGCAGCGTTACGACTGCGGCTGCTTCCCCGGCCTGGCCAGGGCCAGGGCGGCCACGGTCGAGACGGCCTGGCACGAGGCCGGCCACGCGGTGGCCGCCCTGGCGGTGGGGGCGCGCTTCCGCTCGGCCAGCATCCGGCACGCCTGCGGCCAGGAGGGCCGGGTCCACGGCATCGCCGCCGCCGGCGAGCGGGCCTTCGTCATCGACGCGGCCGGCCAGATCGCCGAGCGGCTGCGCACCTGGACCATGCTCGAACGCGACGACGACCTGCGGGCCTGGCTGCCGACCTGGAAGGGCGACGGCGGGGACGCGCGGCGGTTCCGCCGCGGCCTGGCCGCGCGCTTCGGCGCCGACGAGTGCGGCGCGTGGCGTTACAGCGAGCGGCTGCTGATCCCGCTGCGGCTGACGATCCGCGAGGTGGCCCGGGGCCTGCTGGTGCACCCGCGGCACCTGCCGTACGCGGTCGTGGCGGCGCTCGCGGAGCGGCCCTGAGCCCGTTACGGCAGGGCGAGGGCCCCGGCCAGGGCCCGGTAGCCCTCGATCAGGTCGGCGTCCGGTGCGGTCAGCAGCTGGACGGCCACGTGGTCGGCGCCGGCGTCGAAGTGCTCGGCCAGCCGGGCGGCCACCTCGTCGCCGCGGCCGTGCGCGACCAGCGCGTCGATGAGCGCGTCGCTGCCGCCGTCGCTCAGGTCCGCGTCGCTCCAGCCCAGCCGGCGCAGGTTGCTGGTGTAGTTGACCAGCCCGAGGTACGGGTTGCGCACCCGGGGGCGGCCGATCGCGCGGGCGCGCGCCGGGTCGGCCTCCAGCACCACCTTCTGCTCCGGGGCCAGCACCGGCCCGGGGCCGAGGATGGCGCGGGCCTGGCGGGTGTGCTCCGGCGTGACCAGGTACGGGATGGCGCCCGCGGTCCGGTCCGCGGCCAGCCGCAGCACCCGCGGGCCCAGCGCGGCCAGGACCAGGCTGTCGGCGGGCACCCCGCCGGCGAGCAGCGCGTCGACATAGCGGGCCAGGGTCTCGTAGGGCCGGGCGTACTGCTGGGTGGCCTCGCGGTGACCCGCCCCCACGCCGAGCAGGAACCGGCCCGGGTGGCGCCCCTGGACCCGGGCGAACGACGCGGCGACCGTGGGCGCGTCGTCCTTCCACATGTTCACGATGCTGGTGGCCAGGGTCAGCCGGGTGGTCGCGTCGAGCAGCCGCTCGGCCTGGGCCAGGTCGCCGTCGGGCGAGCCGCCCAGCCACAGCGTGCCGTAGCCGAGGCGTTCCAGCTCGGCGGCCAGCTCCGGGGTCACCTGGCCGGCCCCGCGCCAGACCCCGAACCGGCCCAGGTGGTCACGGGCGCGGTCAGTCATGTCGGATCCTTCCTCCGCAGGCCGGCCAGGCGCAGCGCGGCCATGACGATCAGCGCCGTCAGCGCCCAGCCGGCGGCGACGTCGGTGAACCAGTGGTAATCACACCAGACCAGGGCCGCCCCGACCAGAAAGCACACGGCCACCATGCCGCCGACCGCGGCCCGCCGGGTCCGGGGCGGCAGGCCGGGGGCGAGCAGCAGCACGGCCAGCGCCAGGCACACGCCGGACGTGGTGGTGTGGCCGGACGGGAACACGCCCATGTGACCAGGGGCGACGGGAGGCAGGCCAGGCCCGGCGCGGTGGATCAGGATCTTGGCCGGGATGACCGTGGCCATCAGCAGCGCCGCCCCGGTCACCGCGGCCAGCAGCGGGCGCGCCGAGCGGTGCCAGAGGGCCGCCACGACCGCGCTGAGCGCCAGCACCGGCACCGCGACCTGGTAGGCGCCGAGGTCGACCAGGAGCTGGGCCGGGGAATGCCAGCCGTGGCCGACCCAGCGCCAGGCGGCGGAGTCCGCCGGGGCCGCCACGGCCGCGCGGATCCGCCGGTCCGCGCCGGTCAGCGGGCCGCCGGCGAGCACGCCCGCGGTCAGGAAGGCCAGGATCAGCAGCAGGCCGCCGGACACCAGCCAGGGCGGCCGCTGCCTGGGGGCGCCGGCCCTCACGGCGGGCGCCGCGCGGGTCTCATCCATCCGCACCGAGGGTACCGGGGAGGCCTGCCACCAGGTCCGTTACCTGGGATTCCAGCCGGGGGAGCCTGCCCGGCGCCCGCGGCCCGCCCCGGTTGTCGATGGTCAGGTGCGGGGCGGCCGGCTCGGCGCCGAGCCGCATGCTGGCCGCGAACGCGTCGAAGTCGGCCAGCTTCGCGGCATCCCGGGGCGACCCGCGGGCGGTCAGGCGGCGGCGCAGGGTGGCCGCGTCCGACCGGATCCAGACCAGGCGCACCGGCGGGCCGCCGAGGCCGGCGACCCAGGCCCGCCACTGCGCCGGGTCATGGATCTGCTGGGTGAACGGGCCGGACAGCAGCACCGGGCAGCCGTGGGAGCGGATCTCGCGCGCGGTGGCGGTCATTCCCCGGTATTCATGCACCTTGACGTGCTCGTCGTACCACGGGCCCTCCCGCTCGCCGGGCGGGCGCCCGGCCGCCGCGAGCGTCGCGGCCACGAACGAGCCGTACATCGTGTCCTTGTCCAGCAGCGCCGGCCGCGGGGTCAGCGCGGCCAGCAGGAGGTCCGCGACCGTGCTCTTCCCCGACCCGGGCGGCCCGGCCACCACCCACACGTCCGCGGGGGCGGCGGCGGGGCGGCGGCTGGAGGTGTTCTCGGGCACGGTCCGGTCGGGGGGGTCGTTGCAGCTTGGTTAGCTCGCTAAGCTGTGCGGGCAAAATCTTTGCTAGGAGGATTGAATCACCATGGGCGACGTCACGGGGATCGAGCGGACCCTGGTCCTGCTCAAGCCCGATGCTGTAACTCGGGGCCTCGTGGGGCGCGTGCTGGCACGCTTCGAGGACGCGCTGCTGAAGATCGTCGGCAGCAAGATGGTCTGGATGGGTGCCGAGCTCAGCCGGCAGCACTACTTCGACCTCGAGGACCGGTTCGGGCCCGAGGTCTACAACGCGGTGGCCGTGTTCATGCAGACCGGCCCGGTGTTCGCGTTCGTCCTCGAGGGGGTCGACGCGGTCGCCATCGTCCGCAAGCTGGTCGGCGCGACCTACCCCGACCAGGCCGCGCCCGGCACCATCCGCGGCGACTTCGCCCACCAGAGCAAGGCGTACGCGAACGCCAACGGGCTGGCGGTGGCCAATCTCGTGCACGCGTCTGCCAACGCCGTCGAGGCCAAGCGGGAGATCGACGTCTGGTTCGCCGAGGGCGAGCTGCACGATTATCAGACCCTGGCCGAGAGGTACGTCTCTTAGCCGCACCCGGCCATCGCGGCCGGCAGCAATCTGGTAGGAAGGCAGGCATGCCACCGCGCATCACTGTTCTCGGCACCGGGTATCTCGGGACCACGCATGCCGCGTGCCTGGCCGAGCTCGGCTTCGAGGTCCTCGGCCTGGACACCAGCGAAGCCCAGGTCAGCGCCCTGGCGGCCGGCCGCCTGCCGTTCCACGAGCCCGAACTCGGGGACCTGCTGCGCCGCGGCCTGGCCGATGGCCGGCTGCGGTTCACGACCAGCTATCGCCAGGCGGCCGAGTTCGGGGACGTGCACTTCGTGTGCGTGGGCACCCCGCAGCAGGCCGACTCCGCGGCCGCGGACCTGACCCACCTGCTGGCCTGCATCGACACGCTGGCGCCGCTGCTGACCCGCCCCTGCCTGGTCGTCGGGAAGTCCACCGTCCCGGTCGGCACCAGCGAGATCGTGGCCGAGCGGCTGGCCCGGCTCGCCCCGGCCGGGCCCGCCGTCGAGCTGGCCTGGAACCCGGAGTTCCTGCGCGAGGGGCACGCGGTCACCGACACGATGCGGCCGGACCGGATCGTGGTCGGGGTCCGCTCCGCCCGGGCCGAGGCGATCCTGCGGGAGGTGTACGCGGGACCGCTGGCCGCGGGGGTGCCGTTCCTGGCGACCGGCCTGCCCACGGCCGAGCTGGTCAAGGTCGCCGCCAACGCGTTCCTGGCCACCAAGGTCTCGTTCATCAACGCCATCGCCGAGGTCTGCGAAGCCGTCGGGGCCGACGTCGTCCCGCTGGCGGAGGCGCTGGCGCACGACACCAGGATCGGCGGGCGGTTCCTGGTCCCCGGGCTGGGGTTCGGCGGCGGGTGCCTGCCCAAGGACATCCGCGCGTTCGGGGCGACCACCGCCGAACTCGGCGTCGGCTCGGTGAGCGCCCTGCTGCACGAGGTGGACGCGATCAACCTGCGGCGGCGGGCCCGCATGGTCGACCTGGCCCTCGAGCTCGCGGGCGGGTCGCTCGAGGGCCGGGCGGTGGGCGTGCTGGGCTGCTCGTTCAAGCCGCACTCCGACGACATCAGGGACTCGCCGGCCCTGGACGTGGCCGGCACGCTGCACGGGCTGGGCGCGCGGGTCACCGTCTACGACCCGGCCGCCATGGACCGGGCCCGGCAGATCCACCCCGAGCTGGAGTACGCGGGCTCGCTGCGGGACGTGGCCGCTGGCGCCGAGGTGCTGCTGCTGCTTACCGAGTGGCCCGAGTTCGTGCAGGCCGATCCCGGGCGGCTCGGCGAGGTCGTGGCGCAGCGCAACATCGCCGACGGCCGGAACGTGCTGGATAGCGACCGGTGGCGCGCGGCGGGCTGGCGCTACCGCGCGCTCGGCCGGCCGTCCGCGGAGGCCGACGCGGACAGCATCCCGGTCAGCGGCTGACCGTGGGCAGGCCAGGACGGGAGACAACCGTGAAGATCACGTCTTTCCGGCTGCGGAGTATCCGGGCCTGGCACGGCCGTCTCACCCGACAGCACTGGTTTCCGGCTCCGCACCCTCCGGGCGGGTCGCAGCCGCTTCGGCCGACAGCACGGGACCATATTGCTATTAATATTCGATCGGATGATCATTTTTCAGCCGCGATCGAATTCCTGTCCACGGGTTTTGCCGTTGGGCCAGGTAAACCGGCTACGCCCGAAGGACGTCCTCCTGGGTGTGTCCGGATCGCCTGCCTGGAGTCCTGCTCGGCCCGGCGGTCCGGGCAAGCGACTAAATCTCCGCACTCGGGCCGGGCGATACGGGGGCACATGGTCATCACCGAGAGGAAACGAGGGTCAGCCCCTGGCTTTCTTAGCGATGAAGTTGATGAGGCGATCGGGTTAGCTAAGGCTGACCTAAGATGCAGAAGAACTTTACTCCTGGTACTCGTAAGGCCGAGACAACAGGGGTATTGTTGTTTATAATAAAGGATTTGCCAAGCAGCCGGCTGATGCAGCCGCTGGACAGCCCGGGCCGGCGGGTACAGGGGAGGCTGCCGTGACGCAGGTGGTCAAGGCTCCGGGTGGGCGCAGATTGTCGGTCGAGAGCCTAGGCGACCCCGCGGGAATACCGGTGTTCCTGATGCACGGCTCACCGGGCAGCCGCAATGGCCCGAACCCGCGCGGCCCCGTCCTCTACCGGCTTGGCGTCCGCTTGATCTGCTATGACCGGCCCGGCTACCCTGGCTCGGACCGGTTCCCCGGCCGCACCGTCGCCGACGCCGCTGGTGACGTCAAGGCCATCGCCGAGTACTTCGGAATCGACCGGTTCAGCGTGGTCGGCCGGTCGGGTGGCGCTCCGCACGCCCTGGCCTGTGCCGCGCTCCTGAAGGACCAGGTCATATGTGCCGCTGCCCTGGGCAGCCTGGCCCCCTACGATGCCGACGAAGGCCTGGACTGGGCCGCCGGGATGGCCGAGTCAAATGTCCGGGCCTATGAGTGCGCCGCCGAGAATTCGACAGCGCTGGAATCGACGCTCGACGAACGGGCCGTGCACGTGCGCGGCGACTCAGAAAGCCTGCTAAAGGAGCTATGGCCGGAACTGGGTCGTGACGATAAGAATGTGATGGGAGACATCGCGTTGCGGCGCATCATCGCTGAAACGCACGCGGATGCGCTGCGCGAATCGGCGAACGGGTGGATAGACGATGTCATCGCCTTGAGCCGTCCGTGGGGGTTCGATCTATCCGACATAATCGCACCCGTGAAGCTATGGCACGGTAGTGACGATGTTTTCTCTCCGCCTTCTCATACTCATTGGCTGGCGAAGAGAATCGGGACCGCGGACCCCCAGGTGGAGATACAGGTGGAAATAGGAGCCGCCCATTTCGGAGCGGTTGAGATCCTGCCGCGCATTCTTACCTGGGTCGTGAAACAGGCCAAGAAAGAATCCCGGTCTGCGGCTGCGGCCGTTGCCGCCACCGCGGCGGCTGGCAACGGCTCTCGCCCGCTGAGCCTGGCGGGAGCCGGCCCGGGCCGGGTATCGGCCGAGGCCGGCGCCGCGCGTTAGTCAGAACGGCAGGGGATCGATCACGCAGAGCAGCCGGTGGCCGGTGAGAGCCGTGGTGACATCCGGGTGCTCGCTCCCGATCAGCGTCGCCAGGTCCGCGATGGCTGCCTGTCGCTGGCCCGGTGCCTCCTCGTCTCCCCGCGCATGCTGGGTCAGCAGCAGGTTCGCCCGGCAGCGCAGCGTGTCCGGGTGCCGGGGCCCGAGGACGCGCTCGCGCTCGTTCGTGACCCGCTGCTCGATCTCCTCGGCCTGAACGAGATCACGTCGGTTGGCCAGCACGCTGGCCAGGACCATGTTCGCCGCCAGCGTGTACGGATGGGATTCGCCTAGCCGGGCCTCCAGGCCGTCGGCGGCCGTCCGGGCCTCGGTCTCCGCAGCCGCGTATTCACCCTCGAGGCACAGAGCGGTGGCGATGTTTAGCCGGCAGATGAGGGAGTGCGGATGATCTCGCCCCCGCCGTTCGTAGACGGCCAGGACCTCCTCCGCGTCCGCCCGGGCCTCTTCGTAGTGCTGCAGCGCCAGCTGGTTCAGTGCCTGGCTGAGGCGGGCCGCCAGGGCGTCGGTGCTGTCCCGGCCGAATCCGCGGGTCAGTCCGGTCATGGCCGCCTCGATGGTGCCGGCCGCAACGTCGGGACTCCCGGCACAGCGCTGCGCCACGCCCAGCAGGAGCTGCGCGTTCAGCGTGTTCCTGTCATCCTGACCGAGCACGTCACGAGATAGGGTCCAGACGGCCTGCATCCGGCTGACCGCCTCGACGTAGCGGCCCGCTTCCAGCAGGTCGCGGGCCACCGAAGCGCCGGAGTTGAGCGTCCTCGGGTGCCTGGGCCCTTGCACGGAGGTCCGCCGTTCGAGCGTCAGCCGGTCCTGAGCCAGGGCACTCCGGAAGTCCCCGGTCAGCAGGTAGGAAAGGGCCAGGTTGTGCGCCTCCATCAGCGTGCCCCGGTACTCGTCCCCGTAACGCTTGCTCCAGGAGTCATAGGTCTTGAGGTCCAAGTCGAGCGCCGCCTGGTAGTCACCGATGGCCCGCAGGTCGGCGGCCAGGCTGCTGCGCGTGGCCAGCGTGTGCGGGTGTTCCGGGCCGAGGTGTGTCGTCTGCCCAGCCAGGACCGCCTGATCAACGGCCCGGGCTTCATCGAATTGGGCCAGATCGCGCAGGATGTTGGCCAGGTTGAATTGCAGCCGGTACAACTGCTGCTGCAGCAATTCGGTCATCTCCGGATCCAGCGCCTGGCTCAGCATGCCTTGCCAGGCGGCCTCGATCTCTTTCGCCCGCCGGGCGCCGCGCTCGAGGTCGTCGCGTTGCCGGAGATAGCGCACACGCTCGATCAGCAGGTCGCGGACCGGCGCCTCGGTCGATCGCATGGCTCCGGAGGGGGTCAGGTGCGGCCAGATCAGCCGGTAGCGTGGCCAGGTTTGCGGGTCGTCGACGTCGCCTTCCGGCCGGGCCGCGACCATCATCTGGTGGACGTCGCGGCGCGCCGCCGCCTTGTCCTCGTCCGACATGCGCTCGTTGACCGCAGCCTGGACCACGCGGTGGACCTGGATCATGCGCGCGTTGTTGTCGAGCTTGATCAGGGCGAGCAGGTCGATCTGCCGGATGAGCATGGCTATCATCGCCCGCTCCGTGATGGCGGGATCAAGTTCTCGCAGCGTGTCCGCCATCGCCTGAGTGTTGATCAGGCTCAGGCTGATGTCCGGCGCCATGGCCGAGCAGATCTCGAGCAACCGGGCGGCAGCGGCGGACCTGGTCCGCAGCAGATCGAGCGAAAGGTCAAAGACCTTCGCGACCTCGGCCGGGTAACCCCGCAGGGGGTGACGCTCGGGAAGCACGCGGTCCGGCTGCTGGGCCAGCTCCTGCAGGTACTCGGCGACGGAGTCACCCGTGCTGGCCAGCAACGCGCCCGCGGCAGCTACCGCCAGCGGCATTCTGCCCAGTACCTTGGCCAGGTCCCCGGCTTCTTCGTCGGCAATGTCAGGCATCCGCCGGCGCAGGTGACTAACGCTTTCCTCGAGGCTGAAGACGCCGATTTCCAGGGATTTTCCGAGATCCTTCCAGCGTTCGTCACGCGACGTTATCAGGACGTGGCCACCCCGGCCGACTGGCAGGAGGTCCCTGATCTCGGCGATTTCTTCGGCGTTGTCGTAAATGAGGAGCCAGCGCCGATCTGCCCATTCTTCGCTCAGCAGCTGCAGCACCTGCCGGGCGACCTCGGCCACACCACCCTCCTCGGACACGCTCGCCTTGAAGATCTCCCGCATCTGCTGGCCGAGGTCGGCCAGCGAGGCGTCGACATACTGCGCCTGACCGCAGTTCATCCACCAGACGATGTCGTAATCCGACCGGAAACGATGCGCGTATTCCAGCGCCACCTGCGTCTTGCCCACTCCGTCGCGACCCAGGATCGTCATCGGAAGCATGGCCGCCGCACGATTAGATCGCAATTCTTCGCGCAGTTTGCTGAGGTCGTCGTCCCGGCCGGTGAAGTTCACGTTGCGGCCCGGGATGTTCACGATCTGGGGGCGGTCCCCGCCCGGATAGCGCAGCGCGCCGGTCCCCGCCTCCAGATCCGCTGGCCGACGCGCGCCCAGCCAGTCGATCAGCCTCTCCTTCGCCTCGTTCTCGCCGAGCCCGGTGAGGAACATCACGGTCACGTCGGTGAGCTGGGGCGGCAGGCGGGTGTCGGTCACGCAGATAAGCCGGTCTGGCAAGCCGGCCGAGAGGGAGTCAGGCATCTGCGAGAAGTAGGCATCCGTCCCGATCGCTACGGCTTCGGAGGCAACGTCGGCCTCGTCGGGACCGGCGGGTTCCTCGCCGGCGAGCTGGACCGCGATCTCGGCGCTGGCCAGGACGGCCGCGATCCACTCGGCCCACAACTGGTCCGCCGGACTGAAGTCGAGGACCACCCGGCGCGGGCTCGACGACTGCGTGCGAGTGAACAGCAACCGGGTACGCAGGCGCACCCATTCCTCCCGCGGCGGCAGCGTGGTCACGGCACCATCGGTGATCTGGGCCGTGATCCGCTCGTAGTACGGCAGCAGGCCGGTCTGGGTGCCGGGCCGGTCGGCGAAGGCGGCGAGCGTCTCCTCGTACGCGTACGACGCCCGGTACGGGACCTCCACCTCGGCCCAGTACTGCTGCCGCTGCTCCTCCGACATCCTTTCGGGCAGGCCGGCGAACCTGCGCGCGGCGAGTTCCAGGCCGGCTTCCACCCTCTCCCTTTGCGCGTGGTCGATGCGCATGGGCACGGGCAACAGCGTGATGTCACGGGCAGTGTGAGCCTGAATCATCCTGGCAACGTCCGCAGCGCCCTCGATCCCCTGGGTGGCGAGGGTGAAGCAGTCGACCACCACGTCGGGCAGGTGCACGGTGCAGATGTCGGCGACGTCGCTGAGGCCGGTACGGCTGTCGATCAGGACATAGTCGTAGTTGCGCTTCATGAGCGCGCGCAGGGCGTCGAAGAACTGGCCGCCGTACAGGTTGTTGTAGAAGTTATCCCAGTTCAGGGTGCTCAGCGTCGCCTGATAGTCGCCATTGGTCTGCTTTCCTGATGACAGGAAATGCAGGGCCCCTTCATCCGGAAACTGCCAGTTCAGCGGGATCGCGTAGTCGGTCACCATGTCGATGTGCTTATCGACGAGCGCGGTGACGGTGCTGACCGCCTCCTCGTTCCCGCCTTCGAGGTCGTCAGGATGAATGCCTGCCTTCACGGCCGCCCACTCATACCGGCGGATGAAGTCAATGATGCCCGGCCTTTCGCTGACGTTGGGATCAAGAAAAGGCTGAAAGAACCTGTACAGCCCCGGCGACTCGAGATCCCAGTCCGCGATCAGCACGCGCATGCCGTTGGCGGCAAGAATCCACGCCACGTTCGCGAGCGCCATCGTCCGGCCGGTGCCCCCCTTGAAGGAGTAGAACGTGACGATCTTGCCTTGCCCCTGGCTCGGTCGTCCATTAGTCATCTGGTGTATCTCCCAACGAATCTGATGGTTCGGCGGACCTGTCGTGCGGTGAGGCGGCCCCGGACGGTGGCGCTGGATGGCCCAGCCTGGGCCTCCTGGTAACCGCCACCGGTTCCGACGACCTAGGATCCGTGCGATAGCGCCCGCTGCGATACTGTTTGTACTGGCGTTCGGCCTCGATCACCAGCCTGGGGACTATTGCGAGGAAGTCATCGAGCGAGCTGACGCCCTGGGCGCCCTGACGCGATGCCGCCGTGGGCAAAGCGCCGAGGATATCCCTGACCTGACGCGCGAGATCCTGGGTGCGGGAGTCATCGGGATGCTCCAGAATCACCAGCGGCAGGACCCACCGGGGTAGCCGGTCGACCGCGGACCTCAGCGCGGACCGGCCGGTATCGTCGGCAATGAACCAGGGATCGATCAAGATGATCCCCGGCCTGCGGGTGGCCGGCTGGCTCACCGTCGTGATCTCGTCGGCCCTGGCCTCGAAGTCGAGCCGCTCGGCGACATCCCGGGCATAATCGGTCAGCGGCCGGTCCTGCTGCGGGAAGGGGCGCCAGTCGGCGCTGTTGTGGACATGACCACCAGGAACGTCGCGCGTGGCCACGTCCCGCGCGGTAGGTACGGCCGTTTCGATAGCGAAAACCGCGAGCGGCGGCTGGGTAAAGGCGCTTGTCATCGCATCGATGTCCTGAATCTCCGACGGCTGTATCGGGGCTTCTTCCGCGATGGCAACAACCTTCTCTGCCACCTTGTTGACCATGGACCGATAGGAGTGACGGTACGAAGGAATCTTCAGCAACGCCCACAGGCCGTTCTCGACATAAGCAGGCTCGCCCGCGCCGAGAGCTAGCGCCTCAGCGAACCCCGGGGGAACCTGGGTCTCGGGCAGCGGGGCCCACAGGACGGGAACAAACCGCAGCAGCGGATTCCCCATCCCGGCCTGAACCATGCGCCTGCGAAAGCACTCCCATTCACGACCCGGCAGGGACTTGACCAGGTATGGCACCGAATAGAGTGGGACGAACACCTGGGCCGTGCCCAGCGCCTGGTTGACGGATTCCTTCCAGTCCGAGTCCGGAAGGAGATGCTGATCAAAGAAGCCCTCAATCGGTCCTGATGACGCGGCCGCGTGCCTACGCACAGCGATCAGCAGATCGTCAAAGAACCTGCTGACCAAGGGGTCAGGAGCGGCATCGGGATTTTCAGCTGCCGTGGCCGGTCGTGCATAACTGAGGTAGAAGTAGGGGCGATAGTAGGCTGCCCGCTCGGCCACGCCGCCTTTAGCCCCCACGGGAATCCTCCTGAAGCACCTCACGCAGTTCCGTCTCGTTGAACTGGCGATGCTCAGTACGCTGACTGTGATAAATGTGCGCGATATGCATGGCAAGCTGCCATGCGACTATCTCGTAGGATTCATGCAGGCGGTTCATCCTCAGCAAGCCGACGACACCATTACCCTGATAGTGACCGCGGACACCTTGTTCAGCAACACGCGTCGGCGAGAAGATCTCTATTCTATGAATATGCTCGGGCAGCGCGGAGTAAAATGGAGCCCATATCACCGGGACAATGCATCCCTGCCGGGGCGAGGCTCCGGTTCCTGCCTCCCTCCTTACGGAGCGCAGCGAGAAGGCATGCCATTCCATACGGCACCATTGGCTTTGCAGGTACCGGGCCGACAGCAGGGCCACAAGGACCTGGCATGTCCCGACGGCATGTAGTAACTCGTCGGGCCACTCCATGCCGCCTCGCATTCCTTGATCCATGAATCCGACCGGCACGTCAGCGCGCGGGCAGATCAGCTGGCTGACGTTCTCAGTCAGGTCATCAAAGAATCTGCTGACCAGCCCGTCAGGATCGGGTGCCTCACCCGCTCCTGACGAGCCTTCGGTAACGTGAGCATAGCTCAGGAAGAACGGCGAGCCAGACTCATCGTCGTCGTTCACCGCGCACCCTGCCTTCCGCCCCGCCGGCGCCGTCTCCCATCGCGCGCACGAACTGTGAGGATAAAGGTACTGGTGCCGCTGGCCATGAGTTGGCCCGCCCGGGCTGAACCTCTTGTCCACGGTCCGCTCAAGTAGCCACGTCACGAGTTCACCGCACCGTCCGCCCAGGTCTCGGCCGTCGAGCGCATGCCGTTGACGAAACGCTCGCCGTCGGGCGTCAGGGTGCCCGCGTTCAGCAAGACGTCGATCGCTTCTTCGACCCAGCACCGGTACCGGAGGAAATGGCGGCGGGCCGCTCCGGCTGGCTCTTTCCCGGCCCGGGCCCGCCAAAGCTCGGCGATGGCCAGATGGGCATAGGTTCCGTGCAGCAGCCCTTCGAGCGGCCTCGGGTCGGCTCGCCAGGCCACCGGGAACCGCCGGTGATCCGCATTGTCGAACAGGTCGAACATGTCACCCAGGGCTGTCAGCTTGACGTGCTGCATCTCATGGACGAGCAGGACGCTCAGCGTGTCAACGTCGTCGGGAAGGGTGAGGGCCAGCGCGCCGAAGGCGTGGCGAGCCGTCCCGCTCCGGCGGTTCCCCGCGGGCCCGGCACGCATGGGCACCACCGAGCGCAGGCCCGCGCCGATCACGCTGGCGTAGGCCGGAAGCTCGGCCGTAAGCTGCCGGGCGGCCGCGGTCAGGGCCTGCCGCCAGGCCGTCCAGGCCGCCGGCGACAGCCGGCCCGTCGGCGCCCACGCCTGGCAGTCGCGGAAGGGGTCGACATCCTCGACGGTGAACGACATGCCGGCCGCGATAACCCCGCGAACGGTCTGCCACGCGCCCGTAGCGTGCCTGAAGCTCAGCCCCGAAGGCGAGACGTGCACCGGTGACGTGCGGCCCGCGCTGGCGTCCACGGCCAGGGCGCCGACCGTCGGCAGGCAGATCATCCCCTCGCGTACCGGCAGTGGCAGTTCCGTCTCGATCCCGGCCCGCCAGGCCGCCGCGGCGGCCAGCCCGGCCAGGTGCGCGCAGTCCAGGTCGAATGCTGTGCCTCTGGCCCGGCGCAGGCACCGTGTCGCCCACGCCTGAACGTACGGGTACGTCAGGACCTCGCGCACCGCCGCGGGCTGCTCGGCGTCCAGCCAGGAAAGGAGCTTCCATCCCTCGTCCGCCGCCCGCCGCAGGTCGCCGCGGATCTCGCCCAGGCGGGACGCCACCGCCGCGACGAGCGCGCGGTTCACCGACCAGTGGGCGTCGGCCAGCGACGCCATCGCCGCGCGATCGCCCGGGCCCGCGGCCAGGCGGTCAAAGGCGGCATCGTTCAGGAAATGGCCGGCCGAAGGCCGGCGTCCGTGTCCGTTCACGGCAGGCGCGGCCTTTGACCTTGCCGTTATCCGGGGAATCAGGACCTTGAGATCATCACAGTAAACGGAGGGGTTATCGAATTCGTTACCTGATTTGTACCGATGCGCATACAAGCCGCCACCGCAGGCTCGCACCAGCGGGCATCGCCGGCAGGCCGGGCACAAGCCCGCGAGCCCGCGGCGGCGAGCAGCCACGCCCGGATGCCCCGCGGCTTCGTCAACCGAGTGTGACCAGATGTTGAAGCCGGTCGCCGGCGCGCCATCGAACGCCGTCTTCAGCGAGTCCGCCTGTTCCCAGGTGCCATCGGTCTCGATGACCAGCAGGTCGACGGGATCAAGGCCCGCCGCCTCGGTCCCGCTGCGGCCCCCTTCCCAGGCGGCCAGCAGCGAGTCGAAGAGCCGGATAGGCACCGGGCTCCCGTCGGCGGCCCACCGGTCATGAATCTTCCCGAGCCAGGCCGCGTAGGGGGCGGCCAGGCCAGGCGGACGGGGCGGAGGCTCATCCCAGGTCGCGTGGGGCAACAGCAGATCGACGCGCGGCGGGGCCTGCGCCAGCAGCGCGTCGTAGACCGCGATCGGATCGTTCTCCAGGTCGACCGTGCACAGAATGCCCGCATACAAGTGCCGGTACTCGCGCTTCCTGAGCAGGGCCAGTGCCCTGAGCACCTGCTCGTGGCTGCTACGCCCATCGGCAAACCGGCGGTGCCGGTCGTTCGCGGTGCGATCGCCGTCCAGCGACACGCCGACCTGGACGGCATACTCGTTGAACAGCTCACACAGCGTCTCGTCGAGCAGGACGCCGTTGGTATGAATCCGCAAGTCGAGCCGGGTCACCGGCTCGATCAGGGTTCGCAGCGAACGCAGGATTCCCCGCAGCCCGTCCGGGCCCAGCAGCAGCGGCTCACCGCCGTGCAGTACCACGTGCACTTCGCTGAGCCGGTGGATCCCGGCGTGCTCGGCTATCCGGATGGCGGCCTGCCGGGCCCTGGCCTGGTCTAAGGCTTTGGGCTTGTCGCGCCAGCTCTGATCGGCGTGCTGATACACATAGCAGTGATCACAGAAAAGATCACATCGGCTGGATACCTTCAGGACATACTGACTAACGGATCCCGGCATGCAGAAGTCTCAGATGGCGGAATTGAACGCCATAACCTGGACGCGCGACGGATCACCCTGACCACCCGTAATCCGCGACACAACGCCAGCCACAATGGTCTCACCGTTGGCAGCCTGACCGGCCAGGTGGCTCAGCGGGATGGCCCTCAGATCGGGGATCTGTCCAGTCCTGATGGGTTCGGCCTCAGAATCCACTGGGGCGTCCCTCCCCCCGGTTACGACTAAAGCGTGTCCGTCCATGTCAGGTTAAGTGATGGCCGAGCCGTTGTCACCAGGGCCCGAGGGTGACGGCCGTCTAGACCGCGGTTAAACCCGCGCCGTTCGTGACGCTCCGTGACCTCGGCTGAGACGCTCCGGCGAACGCGAGCCGCCCGGGCGTAATGCGAACGGCGGGCACGGGCGAACAAGGCAGGACCCGCCGCTCAGCCCGCGAGTTACCCATGGGAGGATCGCTATCCCTGAGCATTCAAGCGGGCTGAGGTTGCGTTGTGTCCCAAGCGCCCACGGTGCCGGATGCGCTGTGGAGTCAGAGGGTCTGGCCGACCGCGATTGCCTCCGTCGCCAGCAGCCTGACCAGCAGCACATCGGGGGTCATCGCATTTGCTTCAGCGCTGCGCGGAAGCAGCACTCGCCTGTCAGCGTACTTCGGGTCGTCCTTAGCGTGAACAATCCGGTTCCTGATCTGATATACCCGGTCCGCGACCTGATAGGGCAGGTTCTGAGAAGTGTCCATAAAGTTTACGGACGGCACGCCCCTAATCGGGCCCTTAGCAGTAAAATACTCTCCCCAGTTATGGCTGAAGAACTCCTCCAGCCTGCTTCTCGCCACATATTCATTCACGAGGGTGCGGAGTTGATTCTGATCGGTCGGCGAGACCGAGCCCTTTGCCGCCCTGAGCACCCTGAGCAAGCTGTCACTGCTCGCGTCATCAAAGGCTGGGGCACGCAATTCGCGCCTGATGGCCCTTATGGCGCTTTGCTGCACGAACGCGGGAAGAAAGTACTCCAAGGCCTGATAGTAGGAGAGGAAGGCCAGCGGCGGATCGTCGGTCGCCTGGCTGGCGAAGCCGAACAGGCTCGAGACCTCGTGCTGCAACTTGGTCCGCGGGTAGCGGACCGCCTCGGATACCTCAGGCGCTCGACGGACCACGGCGATATCGGGAGCCGCAACCGGCGCGTCCAGTTCCGCGACAACACCGTTACGAAAGTTCAGCTCATAGATGAGTGACCTCGCTATATCCGCGCTGCTGCGCTCCAGCTGGTCGCGGTCAGTAGCGTGGCCAGAGGATATCTTCAAGGTCCCGAGGAACGGGATCCTCCGGCGAGCGAGCCGGACTCGCTCGCTCTCGAATGTGCGAGCGAAGCAGAGCATCGCAAGCGGCGACGCATTTGATATCTCAACGCAGGGATTGCCGTCCTTGCCTGACAGGTGCAGCCGCTTGAGGGACTGCATTTCCTCGCTTGGCCAGCGGAAAGGCAGACTGGGCAGCGCGCAATCCTGCCCTTTATGAGGGCAGTCAAGTTCCGATGATTCAAGCCTGAACACCCTTTCAGCTGTCACGACGCTGAGCCGGGAGCTCACTAGCTCCACGTAGCCGATGGCCGGGACCATCAATCCCCTGATGGCCGGATGCTCCTCAGCCTTCGCGCCAAGCTGCTGCAGGAGCATCGGCACGTAAGCGCGGGGAACGAATCTTCTCGGCGAATGGTGCGGGCTCGGGCGGGCGTCGCGCGACCCCTTGAATACTAGGTAAGTCTCATCACGGGATACGAGTTCAAAGCCAAGTTGCGCCAGGGAACGCACGGCATCGGTTTCTTCCCCGCGCAGCGGATGCCGGTCACGGCTGACGTCAGTAACGTGATCTTCAACGTCAGCATAGGCTTCATCGCTAAGCTCCGGCACGGTCAGTTCCTTTGCGCGAGCCTCTTCCGGACTGGCGGGCCGGTGCCTGGCATCGGGCGCGCCAGACGCGCCAGAGTGTGCCACGCGCCACCCTCATCCGAACCCTTCCGCAAGTCTGCGAGTCTCCAGGATAGGCGGCAACCTCGTTTCCAGGTCGTTCGTCACCGAGGGTGCCGGAGCAGCGGCAGGCCCGGCAGAATGAGCGCCGTGAATACTGATCCGCCGCCAGTGCCCGGACCCGATTCGGAACCCGGACGGCCCGGGCTGCCCGGCCCGCACGCCGCGACCCCGGCGGGCAAGCCGCGGGCCCGCTCGCTGGGCCTGCCGTTCGAGGGGACTCCGGGCCCGTGGAACGCGATCACCGACGTGCCGGGGGTGGAGGTCGGCTACGCCACGCTGATCCGCGGCACGTCGGTCCGCACCGGGATGACCGCGATCCATCCCCGCGGCGCGGCAGGAGCCGGTGACCCGGTCGCGGCGGGGTTCTTCTCCCAGAACGGGAACGGGGAGATGACCGGCGTGTCCTGGATCGGCGAGTCGGGCACGCTCGCCGGGCCGGTCGCCATCACCAACACCCACGCGGTCGGGGTCGCCCACGCGGCCATCGTGGCCTGGGCGGTCCATGACCACCCCCGGCTCGCCGACACCTGGCTGCTGCCGGTGGCCGCGGAAACCTGGGACGGCTACCTCAACGACATCAACTCGCCCGCCGTCACCGAGCAGGACTGCCTGGACGCCCTGCGGAGCGCGGCGTCGGGGCCAGTCGAGGAGGGCTCGGTCGGCGGCGGGACCGGCATGAATTGCTACCAGTTCAAGGGCGGCAACGGCACCGCCTCGCGCCAGGTCGGCTATGCGGGCACGACGTACACCGTCGGCGTGTTCCTGCAGGCCAACTTCGGGCGCCGGGAAGAGCTGACGCTGGCCGGCCTGCCGCTGGGGCGGCTGCTGGCCGACGACAACCCGATGGCCGCGCCCGCCGGCAACCCCGGCGGGGCCGGCTCGGTGATCGCGGTCGTGGGCACTGACGCGCCGCTGCTCCCGCACCAGTGCGCCGCGCTCGCCCGCCGGGTCACGCTCGGCCTGGCCCGCACCGGCACCACCGGCTCGCATTTCTCCGGCGACCTGTTCCTGGCCTTCTCCGCCGGCAACCGGGGGGCGTTCACGCCCGGCGGGGAGGTGATGCTGGGCGCCGCCGCCGAGCACTACGACCAGCTGCGGTTCGTCCCGTGGGGCTTCATCGACCCGTTCTACGCGGCCGTGGTCCAGGCCACCGAGGAGGCCGTGGCCAACGCGCTCGTCGCCAACGAGGACATGACCGGGCGGGACGGCCACCGCAGCCCGGCCCTGCCCCGCGAGCGGGTCGCCGGGCTGCTGCGGTCGCGTGGCCAGCCCCCGGGATAGCCTGCCGGGCCGCCGGCGCTACTGGTCGAGCAGGGCCGCGTCCGTTCCGCCCTCCTCGCCCAGGATGGAGCCGATCCGGGCGACCGCGTCCGGGCGCCTGGCCCGCAGCCACGCCACCACGCCGACGCCAAGCGCGAGCCACACGATGGCCAGGTACGGGGTCCACTTGAGAATCCCCGGCGGCGTCGGGTGCACCGAGCCGTACAGGGCCGCGCCGAAGACCACGGCGCCGATCACCGGGATCAGCACGTGCACCAGCGGGTTCCAGCGGCGAGTGTCCCTGGTCCGGTGGAAGAATATGATGCCGCCGATGCAGATCATGATGTAGACGACGATGATCAGCAGCGTGCCCAGGGTGGCCCAGAAGTAATAGTTGCTGAACGGCTGGCCGAACGCGCTGTCGGACAGCGGGTAGCCGATGATCAGCGCCATCACGATGGCCACCGCGACCACCGCGAGCGTCGCGTTGACCGGTGTCTTGAACCGCGGGTGGGTGTGCGCGAACTGCCGCGGCAGCACGCCCTCGCGCCCCATCGCGAACAGGGTCCTCGATCCGGCCGTAGCGCACGCCACGCACACGATGAACGCGGCGGCCAGCCCGCCGAGCTCGACCAGCGTGCCCACCCACGGGGTAACGAACTTGTTGGCGATCGTCTGCAGCCCGACCGGGTCGGCGCCCCAGGCCGCGCCGTTCTTAACCCCGAAGCCGATCGCCATCGCGTAGGTGGTCCACAGGTAGAAGACGACGGCGAACGCGGTCGCCGCGATGATCGCGATAGGGATGTACCGCCGCGGGTTGGCGGTCTCCTCGCCGAAGTCGGCGGCGGTCTCGAACCCGATGTAGGAGGTGACGCCGAGGATGATGCCGTAGAACACGCCGTTGAAGCCGCCGCTGACCGTGTGCCCGAAGCTGAACGCGGACAGCGCCTGGCCGTGGCTGCCGCCCTTGACCGTCGTGACCAGGTCGACGACCACGATCACGGCCACGGTCACGATGCCCACCACCAGCTGGGTGCGGGTGGTGACCTTGATCCGGACGATCGACAGCACCACCAGCAGCGCCATGCCGAGGAAGAAGAACAGGATCCACCAGTCGGGATTCAGCCCGAGCAGGTTCGCGGCCAGGTAGCCGACCCCGGACATCGTCATCGGCACGAAGCAGACCATGCCGGCGAAGTAGAGCCACCCGGCCATGAAGCCGCCCACCCGGCCGAGACTGCGGCTGGCATAGGTGTAGGCGTAGCCGGCCGAGGCCATCCGCCGGGTGAAGCCGATCACCACGAACGCGAGCGCCAGGCAGGCGATGCCGCCGAGCAGGAACGCCAGCGGCGTGGAGCCGCCCGCCACGATCGCCACGCCCGACACGTTGAGCAGCATCGCCATCCCGGGCGCGATCACGGAGACCGAGATCGCGATCGCGTCCCAGATCCGGAGGGAGCCGTGCGCCAGCTGGTCCTGGCCGGTGGCGGCCCGCAGGCCGCTTTCCACGTCTGCCATGGGTGATCCTCCCTAACTTCACATCTGGCTTTATGTCCGGGCGGCCGGATCCGCCTCGGCCATCAGGACGGTGCCGTCATCCAGGTGATAGTCGAACGCGAGCGGGGTGCAGTCGCGCTCGGAGATCCAGTCCCGGAACCGCACGTGGGCCGGGTGATCCTGGTACCGGCGCAGGGCTTGCCCGTCGGGAAACTCGGTGTACAGCAGGTAGCCGTAGCCGCGGGTGCGCTCGCCGGTCAGGTCGGTGCCGAACCGGCACTTGGTCATCAGCCCGATCTCGCTCGGCCAGCTGGCCACCATCGCCCGCATCGTGGCCGCTTCCGGCTCGGTGAGCGGCCGCGGGAAGCTGAACAGGACGATGTGCTGCAAGGTCACCGCTGACTCCGTCGTGGTGTCGTGGTCTGGTCAGAAGAACTCGAAGTACTCACGCATCTCCCAGTCGCTGACCACCTGCCCCTCGGGCAGCGGGTGCTCCGCGATGTCCGCCTCGTAGCGCTTGAGCTCAGCCCGCTTCATCTGCAGCAGGTAGTCGACCAGGGTGTCGCCGAACGCGCCGCGGTAGAACTTGTCGGCGTCCAGGGCCGCGACCGCGTCGGCCAGGGAGGTCGGCAGCATCGGCGCCTCGGCGGCGTAGGGGTCCGCCTCCACCGCGGGCGGCGGCGCGAGGCCCCGGCGGATACCGTCCAGGCCGGCGGCGATGTTGGCGGCCATGTACAGGTACGGGTTGGCCGCGGGCTCGCCGATGCGCATCTCCACGTGGCTGCTGTCGTCACCCGGCGCGCCCTGGACCCGGACCAGGACGCCGCGGTTCTCCAGGGCCCAGCACACCCGGTCCGGGGCGAACGAGTACGGGCGGTAGCGCTTGTAGCCGTTGATCGTGGGGGTCGAGAACAGCATCATCGGCAGCGAGTGCTCCAGCAGCCCGGCGACATACTGCGTGCCTGCGGCCGACAGCGCCGCGTCCGGACTGGCGAACGCGTTGCGGCCGTCCTGGCGCGAGATCAGCGACTGGTGCAGATGCCAGCCCGAGGAGAAGAAGTTCGGCAGCGCCGGCCGGCACATGAAGCTGGCCAGCAGGCCGCGGCGCTGGCAGACCTGCTTGACCGCGGAACGGAACAGCACGACCGCATCAGCCGCGGCCAGCCCGCCGATCGGGCTGAAGCTGAACTCCATCTGGCCCGGGCCCCACTCGTCCTCCATGGCCCGCGGCGGCAGCCCCACCTCCCACAGCGCGTCCCTGATCGCCTCGAGCGTGCTGCCGACGCTGTCCAGGCGCACCTCGGACAGGTACTGGTAGCCGCGCTCGAACACGCTCACCTCGGGGGGCGGCGGGGTGAACCCGGCGTCCTCCGGCATGATCCGGTCGGACTCCAGCTTCACGATGTAGTACTCGATCTCGATTCCGGACAGGTAGTCGTAACCGGCCTCGGCCAGGTCGCCGAGGACCCGGCGCATCAGGCCGCGGCCGTCCAGCGGCATCGGCTGCCCGCTGGAGAAGTAGACGTCGCAGAGCATCCAGCCGGTCCGGTCGGCCCAGGGCAGCACCTGGAACGTGGTCGGGTCGGGCACCAGGACCACGTCGGGGAAGCCGGTGAACTCGTCGATGCCGAACCCGCCGCCCTGGGCGAACGCGGGCACGAACACCGTGTTGCCGGTGTCCAGGCTGTAGATCGCCCCGGAGAAGTCGAGCCCGTTGGCCAGCCCGGCCAGCGCCGCGTCCGCGGACAGCGACTTGCTGCGCGGCATGCCGTGCTGGTCCACCACGATGAACCGCACGGTGCGCAGGCCAAGCTCGCTGATCCGCGCGGCGACCACCTCGGCCGCGTTGGCCTGGCGCTCGTCGAACAGGCCGTGCCGGGCGATAAAACCGGGCTGGCCGACGCCGGCGGCGCCGAACTGGTCAAAGGATTCGGGGGAAACGGTGCTCACGGGGTGCGCTCCAATGCGGTCTTGTCCGCTCCGGGTGGGTTGCCCCGGGTCTTGTCGCCGGGCCGGGCTCGCTGGCTTGTCTGGCTCATCTGGTCGAGCAGGGCCCCGGCGAAGTTGTCCGGCTCGGCGTCGGCGAGCGACAGGAAGGTCTCCGTGCGCTGCACGCCGGGGATCTGGAAGATCGTGTTCAGCAGTAGCTCGCGCAGGTGCGTGTGGTCCCGGACCCGCAACCGGACCAGCAGGTCGAAGGCCCCGGTGACCACGCTCATGTCCTGGGCCTCGGGCAGGGCCTTGATCGCGCCGATGATCTGGCTGAGGTCCATGCCGGGGCCGGCGGTCACCGCCAGGTAGACCACGACCGGGTAGCCCAGCGCGGCCCAGTCGACGTCCACCCGGTACCCGCGGATGGCCCCGGCCCGCTCCAGCCGGGCCAGCCGGTCGGCGATCGCCGGCGGGGACATCCCCACCGCCCGGGCGAGCGCCCGCTGGGACTGGCGGGCGTCGGCCGCCAGCGCCCGGAGCAGGGTGAGGTCGAGGTCGTCGACCTCGACCCGCTGCGTGGACGGAGAGGCGACGTCGGCCAGCCGCGCCAGCGGCGCTGAAGTGGTTGTCAATTGCCAGACATCTCTGCTAGACGCTTAATGGTCTCGTGTATGATTTGCAGTAGATCCGAGCAAATGTATGTATTGCTGGCAAGAATTCTTACGTTTGCCAGCCGCGCATGTCAAGAGGTCCTGGAGGGCACCATGACAACCGCTGCCCCGGAGCTACGTGGCTGGACCGCGAGCTTCGCCCGGCGGACGCGCTCGCTCGGCGGCGGGGACATCACCGCGATCCTGGCCCTGGCCGGGGCCACCGACGTGATCACGTTCTCCGGCGGCTTTCCCGACCCGGCGACGTTCCCGAAGGACGTGCTCGGGGAGATCGCGGGCCGGCTGGTCGCCCGGGACGTGGCCGTGGCGCTGCAGTACTCCCCGACCGAGGGGCTGCCGGGCCTGCGTGATTACCTGACCGGGCGGATGGAGGCCCTGCAGGGGCGGCGGCCGGCCCCCGGCGAGCTGATGGTCACCAGCGGCGGGATCGACTGCATGGAGCTGCTGGCCAAGAGCATGGTGGACCCGGGCGACGTCGTGGTGGTGGAAGAGCCGACCTACCTCGGCGCGATCATGGCATTCCGCGGCTACGAGGGTGACCTGCGCGGCGTGCCGGTGGACGGCGACGGGATGCAGGTCGACATGCTCGCCGACATGCTCGGCGCGGGCCTGCGGCCGAAGGTGCTCTACACGATCCCCGACCACCAGAACCCGACCGGCCTGTCCCTGACGGGGCCGCGTCGGCAGGCGCTGGTCGAGCTGGCCCGCCGGTACCACTTCCTGATCCTCGAGGACGTCGCCTACCGCGAGCTCGGCTTCGACGACTCGCCGCCGCCGAGCCTGTGGTCGCTGGCCCCCGATGTCGTCGTCCAGTCCGGCACGTTCTCCAAGACCTTCTTCCCCGGGGTCCGCCTCGGCTGGGCGGCCGGCCCGCCCGAGATCATCGCGCAGCTGGTGACGGCCAAGCAGAACTCCGACCAGTGCTCGGGCGCGCTGGGCCAGCGGATGCTCGAGGAGTACGGGCGCGGCGGGCACCTCGACCGCCAGCTCGTCGCCTCCCGAGCGCTGTACGCGCGCCGCGCCGCGCTGATGGGCCGGGCCCTGGCCGAGCACATGCCCGAGGGCAGCAGCTGGACCACGCCGGGCGGCGGCTTCTTCACCTGGGTGAGCGCGCCCGACGGGATCGACACCGTGGCCCTCGCCCCTGCGGCCAGCGCCCGCAAGGTGGCCTACGTCCCGGGCCGGCCCTTCTACTCTGGCCCGGGCGGCGCGTCCCAGCTGCGGCTGGCCTACAGCCGGGTCGCCGACGATCTCATCGGCGAGGGGACGCGGCGCCTGGCCGGCCTGTTCCGCACCGCACTGGAGGGAAAGTGAGCGACGCTGCCACGCACTTCACGACCGAGGCGCTCGGCGAGCCGGCCGGGCCCGGCCGCTACGTCCGCATCGACTCGATCACGTCGGCGGAGTTCGTGCCCGGGCTGACGTTCCGCCCGGTGCTCGGCCAGCGGGCCATGGCCAACTTCGTGAGCTTCGAGCCGGGTGCGCAGGCGCCGCGGCACGTCCACGAGGAAGAGCAGATCGTGATCGTGCTCGACGGGGAGATGACCTTCGACCTCGACGGCGACGTGCGCACGATGACCAAGGGCGACGTCGCGGTGATCCCGGCCTGGGTGCCGCACGGGGCCTGGACCACCGACACCAGCTGCCTGGAGGTCGACGTGTTCTGCCCGCCGCGCAAGAGCCTGCTCAACCTGGCCGCGCAGCAGGCGTCCGGGAAGCAGGCCGACGGGGAGCAGGCCGACGGCCAGGCGGGTGATGCCTAGATGGAGCTGGGACTGGACGGCCGCCGCGCGGTCGTCACCGGCGGCTCGAAGGGCCTGGGCAAGGCGATCGCTGCCGAGTTGCTGGCCGAGGGCGCGCAGGTCGTCATCTGCTCCAGGAACCAGGCCGAGCTGGACGAGGCCGCCGCCGAGCTCGGCAAGCCGGGCGGGACGGTGACCGCGCTGCGTTGCGACGTCACCGACCCGGGCCAGGTGGCAGCATTCCTGGACGAGGCCGCCGCGGTGCTGGGCGGCATCGACATCCTGGTCAACAACGCCGGCGGGGCGCGGCCGGGCCGGTTCGAGTCGCTGGCCGACGCGGACTGGCAGGCCGACTTCGAGGTCAAGGTGCTGTCCCAGATCCGCTGCACCCGGGCGGCCCTGCCCCGGCTGCGGCGCAGCTCCGCCCCGCGGGTCATCAACATCAACGCCGTCTACGGGCGCTACCCGGACCCGGGGTTCCTGGCCTCGTCGGTGAACCGGGCCTCGTGCCTCAGCCTGGCCAAGGCGCTGGCCATCGAGCTCGGTCACGAGGGGATCCTGGTCAACAGCGTGAACATCGGCTTCGTGACCACCCCGCAGTGGGACAACATCCGCCGCAGGCGCGCGCCGGACCTGCCCGCCGACGAGTTCTTCGGCCAGCTCGCCGCGGCCGAGGTGCCGCTCGCCCGGTTCGGCCGGCCGGACGAGGTCTCGGGGCTGGTGGCGTTCCTGGCCAGCGACCGGGCCAGCTACATCACCGGTGCTTCCATCGACGTGGCCGGCGGCATGGGAAAGTACCTCTAGCCATGTGCCGGCTGCTCGGGTATTGCGCCAGGGGAAGCACCTCGCTGGCCGAGGTGATGGGTGAGCAGGGGCTGCGCGAGTTCACCCGGCTGTCGGAGTTCCACGGTGACGGCTGGGGCATGGCCTGGTACGACGAGGCGCTGCGGCTGCACAAGTCCCCGCTGCGGGCCTCCGACGAGCCGGCCTACCATACCCTGGCGCACAGCAGCCTGGGCGACCTCGGGCTCGTGCACCTGCGGTGGGCCACGCCGGGCCTGCCGGTGGAGCCGTCCAACACCCACCCGTTCCGCCGCGGCGACGTCGTGATGGCGCACAACGGCGCGATCCATCCCCAGGACCGGCTCGGCGACCTGCTGCCGCCGGCCTGGGAACGGCGGCTGACCGGGACCACCGACAGCGAGCGGTACTTCCTGCACGTCATGTCCGGACTCGAGGCGCACGGCGGCGACATGATCGCCGCGCTCGACGACACCGCCGCCCGGGTCGACGAGATGTTCTCGGCCAACAGCCTGAACGCGGTCTTCCTCACGCCGGATGCGCTCTACGCGGTCTGCTTCTACCACCCCGGCCGCATCCCGCACGACGCGCTGGCCAGCCGGGGCCACGACGGGCCGACCGAGCGCTACTTCGACATGGCCTACCGGGAGACCGAGCACGCGGTAGTGGTCGCGTCGTCGGGCTGGTCCCAGGACGGCTGGACGCATTTGCCCAACCGCCACGTCCTGGTGGTCGACCGGGACACCCTGCAGGCCAAGGTGGTGCCGCTCGGCGCGGCGGGCGCGGCGGGCGGGCCGTTACCGGTCCTGGTGGGGACGGTCCGCGTCTAGCCGCCCAACGCCCGCCCCTGGCCGGGAAGCCAGCCACCCGGGCCTACCCCGTTCCCCGCCCTCCGCCCTACGCCCCCCGCTCGCTTCGTCCCCGCCCTCCGCTCGCTTCGTCCCCCG
>Ga0335078_10001541_pt1 | contig 34724 bp, 31 predicted proteins | sample Lox_Sample_32_FD_206711 | JGI IMG/M metagenome (GOLD analysis project Ga0335078, IMG submission 206711) | Soil microbial communities from Loxahatchee National Wildlife Refuge, Florida, United States - Lox_Sample_3.2 | ecosystem: Environmental > Terrestrial > Soil > Wetlands | place: USA...
TGGTGACCTCGTGTTCTTCCACGTGAACTCCAACCCGAACAGCTACGTCTACCATGTCGGCGTCTATGAAGGCGGCGGACACATGGTCTCGGCCACGAATCCCGCCGGGGGGATCCGCTGGCAGACACTCTGGTCACACAATGTGACGTTCGGCACGATCACCCACTAGCCTCTGGCCGCGGACGCGCTCCATGTGCAGCGCGCCGACCAGGACGGCAGGGCCCGCGACGAAGCGGGCGCCGCCGATATCAGCAGCCGCGCGGCGGCCGCGTTCCCGGTAGCCCCCCACCGCGATCGACACGGCCGCTGCGCGGCGTGCCGCTGATACTCGCCGCAACGCCGGCGCTAGCCGGGCCCGATCCACTCGACCGCGGAGCCGAATCCGCTCAGCGCGGTCCACTGGACGGTCGAGACCTTGACGTCCTCCGGCAGCTGGAAGGTGACCGAACCGGTCACCGTCTCGCCCGCGGCCACGCGGATCGCCCCGTGGTCGAAGTTGGTGTATCCGGCGATGCCGCCGAAGTCCGCCGAGTAGTTCTGGCCGTTACTGCCGATGACTGCGGCGTCGTTGTTGGCGTCCTCGTCCCGCGGGCTGCCGGTCAGGGCCTTGACCCGGAAGACGAGCCCGACGAACCGCTTGCCGGCGACCGGCACGGTGAACTGGTTCTTGCCCGTGGCCGGGTCGATCACCTTGGTCAGGGTGACACGGTAGAGGTTCCCGCTGCCGTCTTTGAGCTCGAAGGACGAGCCGATCCTGCCTGGTGATTCCTGGTGCCCGGCGGACGCGCTGGCACCCGAGGGGAACGGCGTACCCGAGACCGAGACGTTCTCGTGGCTCTTGCCGAGGTTCCCGACCACGACGCCGAGGACGATGATCACGCCCAGCGTGACGATCGCGCCGAGGAACCTCGGCCTGCGCCTGAACCGGGGCGGGCGCGGCCCGTAGCCGTAGGTGTAGCCGGGCCCGGGGTTAGACGGCTGGCCCGCAGGCGGCCGGGACGGTGGCGGAGGCTGATCCCCGCTGGTCGAGGGCCAGGACGGTGGCGGAGGCTGATCCCCGTTGGCTGAGGGCCAGGATTGCGGCGGAGGCTGATCCCCGTTGGCTGAGGGCCAGGACGGTGGCGGAGGCTGGGAGTGGCCCGGCGTGGGCCAGGCCGGCGGCTGGTCGGCGGAGGGCCACGGCGACGGCTGGTCGCCCTGATCTGACGGCTGGCCCTGGCCCCATGGCGGCGGCTGGCTCACGGTGTCCCCTCCAAGGCGGCGCGGACGGCCGCGCTCCCCCGGCAGGGGACGCGCCGAAGGCCGTTACGGTGCACGGTAATGCATTCGCCGGCGTCTCGCAGGGGTGCATGCTGACCTCGGCTCACAGTTTGTGAGAGCGTCTGACCATGGATGCTGCCACTGTGAACGTGGCCGGCGACGACGGCTCGCCGGGGCGAGCCGGCTACCGGCGATCGGCGGGATCGCCACGGGGCGAGGCCAGGCGCCGGGAACTGCTGGACCGGGTGACCGACGACCTCGCGGTCAACGGCCTGGTGGACTTCTCGCTCCGGCGGGCGGCGCGCGCCGCCAGTACCACGCACAAGGTGCTGCTCTACCACTTCGACGGGGCAGAGGACCTGCTCGCGCAGGCCATCTTCCAGCTACGCGAGCGGCGCATCGGCAACGCGCTGGCCGCCATCGCCGCGGGACCGGAGGGGCAGACGCTGGCGGAGCGCATCCGAGCCGTCTGGCCCGCCCTGGTGGGCGAGGAATCCCGGGTGCTCGATCAGGCCATCGGGCTGATGATGTACGACCCGGTGCGCTACGCCGAACTCGGCCGGGGGGCGTCCCAGCAGTACCTGCCGACGCTGCTGGCGCTCTGCCCGCAGGAATGGACCGGCCGACGCAAGCTCGAGGTCGCCGAGATGATCCTCGCCGCCCTGCGCGGCTTCCTCATCGACGCGCTGACCAGCGGGAACACCACGGGGGTTGAGGCTGGGTTCGAGGCCCTGGCCCGCGCGCTCGACCGCGAGGAGGCCGCCGGGGCCTAATCGGATAGACATTTTGCGAACCAAGTGGTTCACTTCAGCTGAGAATGAATTCGCTGGACGTCGATACGGGGGTATCAATGGAACGGCAGAAGATCAGGTTCGCTAGCGGCGAGACCGAGTGCGCAGCCTGGCACTACCCGGGGACCAACGGCGGCTGCGTGGTCATGACCGGCGGCTTCGCGGTGACCAAGGAGCCGGGAACCGACCTGTTCGCCAGGCGGTTCGCCGAGGCCGGGTTCGGCGTGCTGGCCTTCGACTACCGCCACCTGGGCGAGAGCGGCGGGCAACCGCGCCAGGTGCAGCGCGTCGGCGAGCAGCTCGCCGACTGGCGGGCGGCGATCGGCTGCTCCCGGGCGCTGCCCGGAGTCGACCCGGCCAGGATCGCGACCTGGAGCTTTTCCGCCTCGGCAGGCCACGTGTTCCGGATAGCCGCGGGCGACCCGGGCCTGGCCGCGGCGATCGCCCAGACGCCGTACGCCGATGGGCCGGCGGCGTCGCGCAACGCGGCGCGGTACCAGAAGCCGGCCGCCATGCTTCGTCTCGCCGGGCTGGGCATCGCCGACGCCGTCGGCGCACTGGCCGGCCGTCAGCCGAGGCTGGTGCGGCTCGCAGGGCCGCCGGGAACCGTCTCCATGCTGACCACGCCGGATAGCCGGGATGGCAGCAGGGCGCTCGATCCGGACGGCAGGTACCCGGACTGGCGGCAGGAGGTCGCCGCCCGTTCGGCCCTTCGCCTTAGTTTTTACCGGCCGGGACGGTACGCGAGCCGGGTGCGGTGCCCGCTGCTGGTCCTGGCCTGTGACCAGGACCAGTCGGTCCTGGCCGGCCCGGCCGTCCGCGCGGCCCGCCGGGCGCCGCGGGCCGAACTGGTCCGGATGCCAGGCGGGCACTACGAGCCGTTCCTGGGCGGCCACGAGCGGGCCGTCGAGGCTGAACTGTCCTTCCTGCGCCGGCACCTGCTCGGAGAACCGGCAGGCGGCCGGCCGGCCGCGACGTCCGCTGGACGGCCGGCATGAAAGAGATCGAGCTGTCCGCCGGGACGATCGAGTACCAGGACACCGGCGGCGACGGACCGGTGCTCGTGCTGCTGCACGGGCTGATGATGGACTCCTCGCTGTGGGACGAGGTGATCGCCGGCCTGTCCCCCGGCCACCGGTGCGTAGCGCCGACCCTGCCGCTCGGGGCGCACCGTCACGCCATGGACCCCGCCGCCGACCTGTCGCTGCCCGGGATAGCCCGGCTGACCGCCGAGTTCCTGGACCGCCTGGACCTGCGCGACGTCACCCTCGTCGGCAACGATACCGGCGGGGCGCTCGTCCAGTTGCTCATGGGCGACGGCAACACCCGGGTGGGACGGGCCGTGCTCGTCTCGTGCGACGCGTTCGACAACTTCCCGCCCGGGCTGACCGGGAGGACGCTGCTGCTCTCCGGGAAGCTTCCGCCGCCGCTGTTCGGGGTGTTCATGCAGCAGATGCGGCTGCGGGTGGTGCGGCGGCTGCCGATCGCGTTCGGCTGGCTGACCAAGCGAGGCGACGCGGCCACGGCCCGGTGGATGAGACCGGTCCTGACCAGGCCCGAAATCCGCCGCGACGCCGTGCGGATGCTGCGGGCCGCGGCCGCCGACACCCGTTTCCTGCTGGCGGCGGCCGAACGGCTGCCGGGCTTCGACCGCCCCGCTCTCGTCGTCTGGGCCAGCCGGGACCGGGTGATGCCGCCCGAGCACGGCCCGCGGCTGGCCGGGCTGCTCCCGCAGGGACGGCTGGCCGAGGTCGACGACAGCTATGCGCTCATTCCGCTGGACCAGCCCGCCAGGCTCGCCCAGATCATCGGGGATTTCGCCGAAGAACGAGTGACGGGGCCGTCACGACAGGCTGGCCAGAGGTCTTGACTGGTTACGGATTCTCTGGAATTTATGTCGCAGCCATGTCGCTAGAACCGCGTGGGGGCCCGAACGTTCCGGGACGGTGGCAACGAGCGTGCGATCATGAGGTACACCCTGACGGTTGGCTTGCTGGTCTGTATGCCCACGGTGGCGCTCCTGGCCGTGGCGGGCGTGGCCGTGCTGGCCGGTAACCTGCGTCACCGGCTGGCACGGGAAGCCGACCAGTCGTTTCCCTGCCGCTTAACCGCGGATGCCGTGTCGCGCACCGCATAGGGTGAGCGCTAGCGGCGAAGGGAGGTTGCGACGTGCGACGACTCCTCGCCCTGATGCTCGGAGGATTCGGCGTGCTCGCGGCGATCGGGCTGCCGGGTTCGCCGGCTCGGGCCGACACGCTGGCGGACTGCCTGGCCAAGCACCACGTATGCGTCACCAGCGACGGACGCAGCCTCGTCTCCCAGAACCAGCAGACGCAGCTGGAACAGGCGATCGGCAACGATGACATCTACCTGGTGGTCGCGGCCTCCGGCTCGGCCGGGTACGACGCCGCGATGCGCCAGATCATCGGCACGCTGGGCACCGAGAAGAAGCAGTTCGTCGTCGGCTTCCTGGACAGCAGGCTGCGGCATTTCGGCGCCGACAACCGGGGCGTGCTGGAAGCCGGCGCGGCCGCGACCATCGCCACCACCGTCGTGCAACAGCACCAGTCCGACCAGGACATCTTCGCCGCGCTGCAGGATTTCGTCCGCGATGTGCAGCAGGAGGCGCAGGCTCCCGGTTCTTCGGGCGCCGCGGCCGGCCCGGCTTCCCATACTCTGCGTAATGTCCTGATCCTCTTCGGTGTCATCGTCCTCGTGGTGCTCGGCGGCTTGTTCATCTGGCGGCCACGCCGCCTGCGCAGGCAGCGGGAACTCGCCGAGGCAAAGACCGCGGCCCAGGACGACCTGCTCGCGCTCAGCAACCGGATCACCGACCACCAGAACGACGTCTCCGTGCAGGGCAACCCGGAGGCGGCGGCCGAGCAGGCCGCCGCGCTGGCCGCTTACGAGCGCGGCACCGCGGCCCTGGACGCCGCCCGGCGGCCCGGCGACATGCAGGCGGTGAGCCGGAACATCGCCGAGGGCCAGTACCGCCTGGCCTGCGCGGAAGCCGTCGCGAACGGCGAGCCCAAGCCCGGGCGGCGGCCGATGTGCTTCTTCGATCCGCGGCACGGCATGTCGGTGACCGACGTGTCCTGGGCTCCCCCGGACGGCGGCCCGAGTCGGCTGGTCCCGGTCTGTGCCATGGACCTGCGCAAGATCGAACAAGGCATCCAGCCGGAGATCCGCAGGGTGGAGGACTCGTCCGGCGCGCGGATCCCGTACGTCAACGCCGGCTTCGCGCCGGCGTACTGGGGCGGTTTCGGCTACGGCGGAGCCGCGCTCGGCGGCTTCCTGCTCGGCGAGGCGCTCGCCTCACCGCCGATCTTCATCAACGAGTACGGCTACGGGGACCCTGGATCCTATGGCGGCGGGGACAACTTCGGTGGCGGGGACTTCGGCGGAGACGGCGGCAACGACTTTGGCGGCGGAGACTTTGGCGGCGGAGACTACGGCGGCGGGGATATGGGTGGCGGGGACTTCGGCGGAGGCGACTTCGGCGGAGGGGGAGACTTCTAGCCGCGGTAAGCGGCAGCACGGTCCGGACCGGTCTTCATGATCACGGGGTGGCCTGGCGCGCGGTGAGGGACAGGATGAGCGCGAGGACGAGGAGGACCAGCCCGGCCGCGGGGGCCTGCGCGAGCGCGGCCGAAGGACCCCACGCGTCGGCGACGCGCCCGGCGAGGGACGCCGCCACGGCCGAGCCAGCGGCACTGGCGGAGTTGTTCCAGGTGAACGCCTGGGTGAGCGCTGCCGGGTGGACAGCCCTCTCGGTGAGGACGTTCAGCAGGACAAGCGTGGGCGGTACCGCCACCTCCGTGACCACCACCGCCACGCCGAGCCAGATCGCGGACGGCGCGACGGGAAGCAGCAGCGCCGCGCCTGTCAGGTAGGCGGACGCCACGATGAGCTGGCGCCGTGCCGGGGCGCGATGCCGGCGCAGTCCGTAGACCCACCCGGAGAGCAGCCCGCTAAGGCCGGCGGCGGCGATGATCGGCGCGGCCGCGCGCGGCATCCCGTGACCGGTGGCGAAGGAGCTCACCGAAACCCCCATGGTGCCGAAGAACAGCCCGATAGCCAGGTTGAGCAGTGCGAGGAGGAGGAAGGCCGACCGCAGCAAGGTCCGTCCGCTGCGGGCATGTCCGGCGCGCTCGCGGGCGGGCCAGGGCGCGGTGCGGCGCTGAGCGGCCAGCGCCGCTCCCCCGCCGAGAATCAGGCCCGCGGCGATGCTGCTGGCCACGGCCGCGTCACCGGCCGCTCCGAGCGAGGCGACCAGGACGGGCCCGAGAAGGAAAGCGGTGGCGTTGGCCAGCGACTCGAGCGCGAAGGCGGTGGGCAGCTCGCCGGCCCGCTCGCCGCGCAGCAGGTGCGCCCAGCGGGCCCCGGACAGGGCACCGAGCTGGGGAACGACCGCGCCGGCGCAGGTCGCGGCGGCGATCTGCGCTGCCGGAGTGGTGGACGCAAGCACGCCGGCGATAGCGGCCGCGTGGGCGAGGAGGCAGAACGGCAGGACGCGGGTCTGGCCGAACCTGTCGATCAGGCGGCCCAGCTGCGGACCGATCAGGGCCTCGGCGAGGGCGAATCCGGCGGCGGCCAGGCCGGCGGTGCCGTAGGAGCCGGTGCGGGCGTGCAGCAGCCAGACCAGGCCGAGTCCGGTCATGGCGATACCGACGCGGCCGGCAGCGGCGGCGAAGAAGAAGGCGGCGGCACCGGGGGTGCGCAGCAAGGAACGGTAGCCGGTAGCGGCGCGGGGCATGACAGTGTCCTTCATCGCCGCCCGGCGGGGTGAGCCACTCGGGGTCGCCGGCGCCTGAGTGATGCAGAAAAGATGCGACCCGTGGCCCGCCGGGGACGTCCAGGACTGCGGTGGGACGGGACACGCGCCCTCGCCGCCGCCCCCGACACCGGGCGGATGAGAAACGTCGAGCCCGGGCCAAGGCGGGTCCGGGCGACCGGGACGACGATAGCAGAGCGGGGCGGGGTTCCGGCAAGGCCATTTCGGACGATGGCGGCGCGCAAACTCCCGGGAGGTGCGGCTGATGGCTGACTCCTGAGGGCTGCGTCACCACTGCCGGATGTGCGATGAGATCATGGGCGGCGGGTTGGAAGATAGAGGCAGACTGTTGTATATCGAACATTTGTGCTATTCTGGAGCGATGAGACCGCAGATTCCTAGAGCAAAGATCCGTACCCAGTCGCCGGTCCTGGCCGTCGTCCTGCTGGCGATCCTGGTAATGGCCTCCGCGGTGCTCGGCTGGCTGGGGGGCCTGGTGGCCTGGCTGATAGTGCTGGGCGCGCTGGCCGTGTTCGCGTTCTGCCTGCGCCGCCCCTGACCCCCTAGATGACCGGGACGGCTCACCTGGGGTTTGGTGATCGCCTCAGGGACCGCAGTGCCCCGGCGACGGTGAGGCCCTTCCTGGCTCGATCGCCCGGGCGCTGGTCGTTAGGCTCGGCACGTGGTGACCGAGACCGACCTTGCGCTGGGCGACGGGCGCACGCTGCATGTCTACGACACCGGCACCGGTGACGGGACCGCCGGGCTGGCTGTCTTCTGGCAGCACGGCACACCGAGCACGGGCGCGCCGCCCGAGCCGCTGTTCGCCGCCGCGGCCGAGCGCGGCATCCGCTGGGTTTCGCATGACCGGCCCGGATACGGCGGGTCAACTCCGCACCCTGGCCGCGACGTGGCGTCCGCCGCGGCCGACGTCGCCAGCATCGCCGACGCGCTGGGCATCAACCGGTTCGCGGTCATGGGTCCTTCTGGCGGCGGTCCGCACGCCCTGGCCTGCGCCGCGGTCTTGCCCAGGCGGATCCTGGCCACGGTCTGCATGTCAGGGCCTGCCCCGTTCGGCGCCGAGGGCCTGGACTGGTTCGCGGGCATGACCCCCTCTGGCGCCGCGGAGTATCGCGCCGCCGCCACCGGACGCGACGCGCTCGAGGCCTACTTGGCGTCCGCCGAGGTCGACCCGGCGGTATTCACCCCGGCCGATCACGCCACGGCCTTCGGTGCATGGTCATGGATAGGCACCGTGGCCGCCCAGGCCCTGGCAACCGGGCAGGGCGGGATGATGGACGACGACCTGGCCTACGTCACCCCCTGGGGCTTTGACCCCGGGCAGATAAGCACCCCCGTCCTGTTCGTCCACGGCGCCCAGGACCGACTCGTGCCCAGCTCGCACGCCACGTGGCTGGCGCAGCGCTGCCGCGCGGCGGAACTGTGGCTACGCCCAGACGACGGACACGTCTCGATCCTCAACTCCAGCGTCATGGCCCTGGACTGGCTCCGCGAGCACGCGCTGTAGGCGGAATCGCATTAACTCAAATCTCTTTTGCGCCGTCAGGAACGATCCTCCCGCTTAAGCTAAATCGCTTTGCCCCTCTGTCTAGCTGGTGGCTGACTGCATGCCACCATGGCGGCAGTCGTGCCCGATGCCGGACATGACGAGTCGCCGCTGACACTGTAAGCGCAGTACTACCCGATCGTGGCCAGCGACTATGCCGAATTGATCTGCGGCTATAAGTGCTCCGGGATACGCAGAAGTCCGCGAGTGTTCGCAGTGATTGTTACTCAGGTCGACCGGACCGTGAACGCGTCCGGCAACGTCACCCGACACCATCCAGGTCGCCGTCGAGGCCAGCATCACCGTCACCGCCGCCCGGACCGGCAGCCGCGACATCAGACGGCACAAGGCGTCGAACTACGGCTGACGACCGCCGTCCGGCAGAGCCATGCACCGAAGGTGAGCTGCACTGTCTCACCTGCCGCTAAATTAGTTGATTGCGAGAGTAGACGGAGTTACGTTGATTTCCCGGGAAATCAAGGAGCTGATCGTGGATCAGGAAGAAAAGGAACGCCTCGAGCGCGGAGCCGAGGAAGAGCTGAACCGGCGGTGCGGCGACCGGACCGTGCAGAAGGTCGAGGTGCTGCAGTACGGCGACGAGCCCGCGATCGAGCCCGGCCAGGCGGTGCTCCGGGTGATCCTCACCCCGGCAGGCGAAGATCCGGATACGACGCTTCACGCGTTCGAGAAGGCGCACAGCGAGGCTATCGAGGAGCTGCGCAAGACGATCGCCCGGACGATGCCCTTCGTCGGGCGCGTGGAGCTCACGCTGCCCGCGCAGCCCGGGGAGCGCAAGCATCCCGTCATCTCGATGTCTGCCGACCCGCCGGACCGCACGGCCCCGGGCCGCAACCTCACCCCGGTGATGGCACGGCTCGACCCCGGGGACCTTGAGGTCCTCGACGCCCTGATCACCGCCGGCATCGTCCCCAACCGCGCCGAAGGCGTCCGCTGGGCGCTGGCCCGCATCCGCGAGCGCCCCGCCTACACCCAGCTCCGAGAGCACATCGGCAAGATTGACGAGCTGAAGGCCCAACTCTGAGAAATATCCGCCCGGTCTGCCCAGGGCTCAACCGAGCCCGTTGACAACCCAGGGACCTGCCGCACATCAAGCGAAGCCAAAGTGTCGCCCACCAAGTGAGCCTAGGCACCCCCCCGCCTCAGACACCCGCCTCATATACGGGCCGTTGTGCCCCGATGTGCCCGGCCGCGCTTTCGTACCTCGTTCCGGCGCAGGTCAGCGCGGCGGGCAGGGGGTGAGCCGGCCTGTAGGCCGGGTTCTGTGCGCCCGCTTGCGCGGGGCGGCGGTCATCCATCTGGGACTGCCGTTGCCGGCAGCCTCGTGCGGTCTACCCGCGAGCATCGGGCGGGCCGCCCTCGATCGCTCGCGCAGGGAGCCGCTGGCTCCCCTCTTGACCTTGCTCCGGGTGGGGTTTACCGAGCCGCCGCAGTCACCTGCGGCGCTGGTGGTCTCTTACACCACCGTTTCACCCTTACCCCGGCTGACGCCGGGGCGGTTTGCTTTCTGTGGCACTGTCCCGCGGGTCACCCCGGGTCGGCGTTACCGACCACCCTGCCCTGTGGAGCCCGGACCTTCCTCACCAGGCTTGCGCCCGGCGCGACCGCCCGGCCGACTCACCCGTGTCCAGGATACGCCGGATGCCGCCGGGCCCGCGTAGCGAACGGTTCTGGCGCGACGCCGACGGCCGGTGGCGGCTCGCGGTCGACTCGTCCAGCCCGGACCCGTAGGCCGGGCTGGACGAGTCATCGCCGTCAGCAGTTCGGGTTGGACCGGATCGGGCCGGCGAAGGCCCCGAGAGTGCCCGGTCCGACCGCGCCGTACTGCGCGTCACCGCCGAAGGTGTTGCCGTTGCGCATGTTGCCGAACTCCCAGACGCACGCGCCGCCCACCCTGGCCTGGGTGAAGTACGGGAAGAAGTGCCCAGGGCCCTGCGGCGGGAGCACGCACCCGGTGCCCGAGTTGACGTCGCAGTTCGTGTTGAGCTCGCTCGCGCTGGTGTCGGTCATGAACTGGATCTGGGGATATCGATGGCCACCAACGGTGGTCGGTTGCAACTGCAGGAACGGTGACGGGAACCGGTCCGGTAGGACCGAATCCGGCCAGTCCGGGTAGTACGGCGTGCCATCCCAGTCCAGGTCGCCGACGGCGTCGAAGAAGACGTCGCAGCCGGTCACCAGGTTCGGCGCCGCAGTCCCCCCGTGCGTGTCGCCGAACTTGAAGCACGGCGAGTCGTCGGGTTCGAGGTTGGGATCCTCGGCGGCCTTTTCGTACGGGCCCTGGCAGTTCAGGTAGTAGGTGTCCGTGAAGGTGCCTTCGGTGAGCGTCGCGCTGCCGGTGACCGACTTACACGGCTCGAAGTGCCCGAGCTCCCACTGGTCGTTGATCATGTAAGGCCCGATGCCCCACGGGATGATGTTCTGCGCGCGCGGTCGAGTACTCGGGCTGGAAGTTGAACGGCGTGCCCGAGCAGTCGGCCGGGTTCGTGTTCATGAAGCCGTTGGCCGCCGAACCGTGCTCAGTCCCGCTATCAGCGTCACGACCACGAAGAGCACGGCCAGCATGAGCTTCCGCTCGGCTCGTCGGGGCACTCGCATACCAGGTCTCCCCTATTTCGATCACCAATGACCGGCTTCGCCCCATATGGCTCCGCCATGGCACAAATCTGCTCCGCCCGGGGAGATATGGCAACGACCAAACCAACACGAATTGGCAAAGGCCAACTTCAGCCGACCTGTCCAGGCACCTGGCTGGTGAGGTTATCCTGCGGCCCGGGGACCCGTTCCGGCGGGGGCGGGACCCTGGCCGGGGCGAACGCCAGGCCCGCGGCCAGGCAGGCGAACGGCAGGACGGGGAGCAGGTACCGGTAGTCGAAGTCCGCGACCGCGATCGGGAACACCAGCAGCATGACCGCGGTGGCCCAGGGCAGCATGCTCCCGGTCCGGGGCGACCAGGACAGGCGCGGCAGGCGCCGTCGGCGCAGCCGCGGCCGCAGCACCCCGCCCAGGCCGGTGAGCAGGATCAGGCCGAACAGCGGCCCATAGGTATAGAACACCCGCTGGTACCCGTCGATCAGGTACGCGACCGGCCGGACGACGCGGCTCGGGGTGGCGTGCCCGTACTGCACCGCGTCGGAGTAGGCGGTGCCGCCGGCCACCCAGGAGTGGTGCGCCGGGATGGGATACGACGTCAGGTGGAAGTAGTAGAAGCACACGGTACCGACGTCCGGGTAGGGATGCCGCGGCCACTCCGCCGAGAGCGCCAGGCCGCCGAGCACCGCACGCAGGTAGCCGAGCGGCTGGGCCGTGACCGCGCGGATGGCGAAGTCGCGGAGCTTGGCGTCGTTGGCGGCGGTCACCGGGCCGCCGTTCGCCATGTGGTGGACCTGTGGCGCGTGCCAGATATAGTCACCGGGCGGGGTCCGGCTGGACGGCGTCCCGGACGGGCAGATCGTTTGCTCGCTGGCTGGCGGCTTGATCACGGAGCATTCGGCGAACGAGGACACCCGGCCCCACAGGTAGAACCCCTCGGCCCGGCTGAGCGTGTACGAGCCCCACCACGAGTGGAACCACCCCGCGTAGGCCGCCACCGGGGCCGCGCAGCCGACGGCCATCACCGTCGCCGCCAGCCAGGCCTGCCAGTCCAGCCAGCACCAGTTCCGCCAGCGCCAGACGCCGTCCCGGCGCAGGCCGCGGATCAGCAGCACGACGGGGAACATGAGCAGCACCGGCAGGCCTTCGCTGCGCACGTCGACGGCGCACCCGGCCAGCAAGCCCGCCAGCAGCGCGACGGGCCACGAGACCCGCCAGGGATGGGCACTGCGCGACAGGATGAGCAGCATGGACACGAAGACCAGGAAGGTGAACAGCGCCTCGGCCATCACCATGTGCTCGTCTTCGATCACGAATCCGTCGAGCAGCACGGGCAGCGTGGCCGCCGTCGCCCAGCGCTGCGACACGCCGTTGCGGCGCAGCAGCAGGTAGATCATCACCGCGACGGCCAGGCCCATCAGGTGCTGCAGGCCGGCCACGAGCGTCAGGCTGTGGAACGGCTCGAGGGCGTGCAGGAACACCGAGTAACCGGTGGTCTTGGACAGGTTCGGCTGCGGCCGTAGCGCGGCGCCCAGGTACACGTAGGAGTCGCCCGCGAACCACAGCGCGCCCGGATAGCCGATCATTGCTATCAGCCGCAACCCTGCGCCTGCCGCCAGCGCCAGAATAAAGGGAAAAGGAAGAGCGAACGGGAGGTGAATTCTGCCAACACCATGGAACCCGGGTTTCATGGCGCTCCAGCGCACTGGATGTCCGGCTTCACGGCGTCGGGCACGTACCGCTTTTAGCCCACGATTCCAGCTGGGCGACGAATTCCCTGGCATCCGATGGCCAGCCCAGCGAGGAATAGGCCGCCTCATGTCCGCGGCGCCCCATTTTCGCTCGCAGCGGGAAATCCCGGTCCAGTTCGAGCACTGCGTCCGCCGCCGCGGCCGGGTCGCCGAACGGCACCACGAATCCGCATTCATGCCCGCGGGCGAGCTCGGCCGCGGCGGGCAGCGGGGTGGTCACCACCGGCACGCCGCGGGCCATGTACTCCACCACCTTGGTGGGCATCGAGTGCCGGAAGTTCGGCTCGTCGTGCAGCAGCGACAGGCCGGCCAGCGCGCCGTCCAGCATCGGCATGGCCTGGTCGTTCGGCACGAACCCGTGCCAGCGCAGCAGGCCGGCCGCCTGCGCGGGCTCGAGCTGCGCGCGGGCGCGGGCATCGGCCGGGCCGATCAGCTCCACCCCGACGCCGTGCGGGCGGAGCCGCCGGGCCAGCTCGATCATCTCCGCGGTGCCCCGGTCCGGGGACAGGTGCCCGACATACACCACTCGCCGGCCGTCGTCCGGCGGGGCCGGGACGTCCGGCACGTAGGTGGTGTTCGGCACCACCGGGTGCGGCCGCCCGAACCGCGTGACGTACCCGTGCTCGGCCAGGATCAGGTGCACGTACCGCTCGGCCATCCGCTCCGCGGTGCGCACGGCCACGGCCGCGGGCGGCCGCAGCGGGCGGGGCAGCCAGGGCTTGGTGCTCAGCGCGGCGGCCGTGTCCTCGTGCACATCCCAGATCACCGGCGGCCGCCTGCGCCGCGAGGGCAGCGCGAGGAGGAGTTCGGGGTCGTGGATGAGCATCAGGTCGGCACCGGCGGCATGCCGGGATAGGGCCGAACGGGCGGCGAGAATCGCCCCGGTCCGGCGTCTCCCCGCGGCCCGCGGAACGGCCGTGAGCTGGAGCGAGAGCCCGGCCCGTTCGGACTCAAAATCCTGCGGGCCGACCGGAGCGATGTACCGGACCTCGTGCCCGGCGTCGAGCAGGGCCCGGATCTGCCGGTGGTAGATGCGCGCGTCGGCGGGGTGATGAACGATCGTGCACACCACCACCCGCACCGCGGATCACAGCGCCTCGACGCGGGCGCCCGCGGGCACCACGCCACGGGTGTCGAGCAGGAGCGGGGCGGTGGCGGCGATCCAATCCAGGTCGTAGTCCCGGTGCGCCTGCAGGAGGATGACCAGGTCGGCGGCTGCCACGGCGGCGCGCAGGTCGCAGGCGCGGGGGACGTCATGCCCGTCGACCTGCCAGTCCGGTGCGTGCGGGTCGTGGTAGGCCACCGCGGCACCGCGGCCGCGCAGCTTGCGGACGATCGGGCGCGCCGGGGACTCGCGCTGGTCGGCGATGTCCTTCTTGTAGGTCACGCCGAGCAGCAGCACGCGGGCACCGTTGACGGGCTGGGCGTTGCGGTTCAGCAGTTCGGCGGCGCGCTCGGTGACGTAACCGGGCATCCGGGCGTTGATCTCCTGGGCGAGCTCCACGAACCGGAACGGGTAGCCCAGCGTGCGGACCTTGTACGACAGGTAGTTCGGGTCGATGGGGATGCAGTGACCGCCGACGCCGGGACCGGGGTAGAACGGCTGGAACCCGAACGGCTTGGTGGCCGCGCACCTGATCGCGTCGTGCAGGTCAATGCCGAGTTCCCTGCAGAAGATCGCCATCTCGTTGACCAGCGCGATGTTCACGTGCCGGTAGGTGTTTTCCAGCAGCTTGGCCATCTCCGCCTCGCGCGCCGAGGCCGCGCGGACCACGTGCTCGCAGATCTGGCCGTAGAAGGCGGCGGCGGCGTCCGCGCACGACGGGGTGACGCCGCCGATGATCTTCGGCGTGTTGACCAGGCCGTACTTCGGGTTGCCCGGGTCGATCCGCTCCGGGGAGAACACCAGCGAGAAGCCGATCCCGGCGGTCAGCCCGGACGTCTTCTCCAGCAGCGGCCGCACCACCTCATCGGTCGTGCCCGGGTACGTGGTCGACTCAAGCGACACCAGCGTTCCCGGGCGCAGCAGCCGTCCCGCCGCCTCCGCGGCGGCCCGGACCGCGCCCAGGTCGGGCCCGTCGGCCGCGGACAGCGGCGTCGGCACGCATATCACGATCACGTCCTGCGACCCGACCTCCGCCTCGTCGGACGTCGCCCGGAACCCCCGCGCCCGGGCCTGGACAACTTCGGCGGCGGCGACGTCATCCACGTGCGACCGTCCGGCATTCAATCCCGCCGCGATTAGCGCGCTGGTGTCGAAGCCAGTCACCCGGAACCCAGCCCGGGCCGCCTGGACGGCCAGCGGCAGGCCGACGTAACCGAGCCCGATGACCAGAGCGTCCTGCGCCGGCATGTGCCCCCTACCTAGGTCGCCCCCAGACGCGCGTATGCGTCCCGGTACCGCACCGCGTTGTGCGCCCAGGTCCGGTCCCTGGCCACCCATTCGCGGGCGTTGTCTCCGAGTTTTCTCCGGATATCGGGACTGTAAAGCAGGTATTCAAGGCAATCGGCGAGTGACACCGGATCTTGCGGTACTGTTTGCATTCCCGTCACTTCATGTTTGACGATTTCGGTGAGTGCTTTCACTTCACTAGTGACCACGCATAGTCCACTCGCCATCGCCTCCACGGGTTTCAACGGGGTCACGAGCTGACAAACCCGATCCGGCGTGCGCGGGACAACGAATACATCGAGGAGCGCGTGGAATTGGCGCACTTTCGCCGCGGGCACGCGGCCGGTGAACACGGCCGCCCCGGCCAGCCCGGCCCGCGCCGCCTGGCGTTGCAGGGCGGCCCGTTCGGGTCCGTCGCCGACGATCAGGGCCCGGGCCGGCACGCCGCGGGCACGCAGCATCGCGGTCGCCTCGAGCAGGGTGCCGATCCCTTCGTGCGGGACCAGGCTGGTCACCTCGCCGACCACCGGCTCGTCGGGCTTGATGCCCAGCTCTTCCCGGAGGGAAGTCGCGTCGGGCAGCGGCAGGAGGAACTCCGCGGACACGGCGTTCGGCACCATTTCGATCTTCTCCGGCGGAACGCCGCGGGCCGCGATCTCGTCCCGCATGGCCTCGCCGAGCGTCACCACCAGGTCCGCGGCCAGGATGCACCGCGTCTCCACCTCGCGGTTCCGCTGGTAGAGCTCGCTTGCGGCCCGCTCGGCGGCATCGGGGTAGCGGGACAGCCAGGTGTCCTCCCAGAACCCGCGCACCTCGTACACCACCGGCAGGCCGTAGCGCTCGCGCAGGGCGAGGGCGAGCCTGGCGTTGGCGTAGTTGCTCGCCGCGTGCAGCACGGCGGGCCGGAGCTGCCGTGTCAGGCGGTCGGAGAGGTCCACACCGCGGTTGGTGAAGGCCGCCGGACCGGGCATGCGCCAGGGCAGCAGCCGGTGATAGGGCACGCCGTCCAGCTCGACCAGGCGGCGGCCGTCGATGCGGCCCTGGGTCACCGGGTAGCCGGTTGTGGTCGCGACGTGCGGGTCGAGCCCGGCCTCGCGCTGGGCCAGCGCGATCTCGTGCGTCCTGATCGTGTACCCGGCGCTCGTCGTGGGCAGCGCGTCCGTGACCAGGTGCAGCACCCGCCCCGGCACGTGCGGGGCTGGCCGCGGGGTGGCCGTTTCATGATCGCGGGCTGTTTTGGGCAAATAGACCCCAAAACTGCCCGCGATCATGGATTTGCCCCCTGGGGGCGGGAGGGGGGTTTGGGTTTGGGTTTGGGTTTGGGTTTGGGTTTGGGTTTGGGTTTGCTCGGGGGTGAGGGTGGCGCGGAGGCGGCGGGCCGGGCGGCCGGGGGCGTGGTCGAGGGCTCGCAGGGCGTCGGTGAGGCGGCCTTCGCGCCAGGCCAGGCGGGCGGCCAGGACAGGGCGGGCCTTATCGTCGCCGGGGAGCCGGTCCATGGCGGCGGCTGCCGCGGCGGGCTGATCCGCGGCCAGGGCGAAGGCGGCCTGGCGGCGCGGCGAGCCGCCCAGCGACGCCAGTGCCGCGTCCCGCTCCCCCGCGCCCCAGAGCACCGTCGCCCGTCCGTACGGCCCGGCGAGCCTGAGCCAGCCGCGCAGCGGCGCGGGCAGCACCCGCCAGGCGAGCAGCAGCGCCCGGACCGGATCGGCGGCCGCGTGCCGCCAGCCGATCGAGGCGGCGAGCGAGAGGGCGCGAGGCGACGGATGCATGCCGGACGTGATCACGGCGGCGGATGGTAGCGGGTCGAGGTGAACAGAAAGGATGCGATGCACGCACCCATCACGCATGTGCTCGGAGCGCGGCCGAACTTCATGAAGGCCGCCCCGGTGATCCGCGCCCTGGCGGCACTGGGCCATGACCAGCGCGTCGTGCACACCGGGCAGCACTACGACGAATGGATGTCCGAGGTTTTCTTCGTCCAGCTCGGCCTGCCCCGGCCGGACGTGAACCTGGAGGTCGGTTCGGGCAGCCACGCGCGGCAGACGGCCGATGTGCTGACCGGGATGGAGGCAGAGTTCACCGAGAATTCACCGGCGCTGGCCGTTGTCTACGGTGACGTCAACTCCACCCTCGGCGCGGCACTGGCCGCCGCCAAGCTCGGCGTCCCGCTGGCCCACGTGGAGGCGGGGCTGCGCAGCTTCGACGACTCGATGCCGGAAGAGGTCAACCGGCGGCTGACCGACCAGCTGTGCGCGCTGTTGTTCGTAACGTCGCCGGAGGCGATCGGGCACCTGGCCCGCGAGGGCCGGCCGGCGGACGCGGTGCACCTAGTCGGTAACCCGATGATCGACACGCTGCTGGCCAGCATGGACCGGTTCGACACGGCCGCGGCCCGGACCGGGCTCGGGCTGCCGGACAGGTATGTGGTCGCGACCTTGCACCGGCCGTCCAACGTGGACGACCCGGCGGCCGCGGCTGCCCTGGTGCTAGCCCTGCACGAGGTGGCGGACAAGCTCGATGTGGTCATCCCGGTGCATCCGCGGGGCCGTGCCGCGCTGGAGGCAGCCGGGCTCGGCATGCACCCGCGGCTGCACATCACTCCCCCGCTCGGCTACCTCGAGTTCGTCGCCCTGGTCCGGGGCGCGCGGGCGGTGATCACCGACTCCGGCGGCGTGCAGGAGGAAACCACCCTGCTCCGGGTGCCGTGCCTGACCCTGCGGCCGAACACCGAGCGCCCCGTCACCGTGACCAACGGGAGCAACCGCCTGGTTTCCCGGCACGAGGTGGCCTCGGCCGTGCTCAAGGCGTGCGACGACGGGCCGTACGCGGGCGAGTTGCCACCGCTGTGGGATGGCCAGGCCGGCCCGAGGATCGCCCGGGTCATCACCGCGTGGCTATACCGGGAGGGCCGCCAGTGAGCGAGCAGCACCAGCCCGGAGACCCCGGGCTGGCCGCGGAACGGGACCGGCTGGCCCGGACGCTGCGCGAGACCCGGCTGCAGCTGGCCATGACGCAGGCGCGGCTGGCGGCGCTCGAGCAGTCCGCGACGATGGAACTCGGCCGGACCCTGGTCCGGGCGGCGCGGCGGCCCTGGTCCCGTGGCGTCCAGCTGCCCGCGGACCTGGTCCGGCTGTGGCGGGAACGCGGCGGCCTGACCGGGCCCGGAGCAGCCACGCTGGCGCTGGCGTCAGCGCAGCTCGGCGACCTGGCCGGCGGCGGGGAACGTCTCCTGTCCGCGCTGACCGCGCCCGGCCTCGGCGCGCCGGGCGCCGCGGCACCCGGCTGGACCCCGCCGGGTCTGGTCATCACCGGGGTGCTCACCGCGCGGGCCTGCGCCACGCTTGCCCCGGACGCGGCCGTGCTCCCGCTGCTGCCGCACGACGCGGACGTGATGCTGGAGAGCGCGGGCGCCGACCTGGTGCTCATCGAGGCCGAGGCCATGCTGGCCGGCTCGGCCTGGGCCTACGCGGGTGATCCGGCCGCGACCGACCGCGGCCGACGGCTCGGGCGGCTGATCGCGGCGGCTCGGGCGCTGGGCAAGCCGGTGATCTTCATCAGGAACGTCCCCGTGCACCTGGCACCCGGCCTGGACTGGGTCGCCGCCAGCTGCGACGCGGTGTCCGACGACGGGTTCGGCGTGCAGCTGGCCCGTTTCCACCCGATCGGCCGGGCCGGGTCCCGGCCGGGCCACCCGGTCTACGCAGGTCGGCGAGATCCTCGCGAGACCCCGGCGGTGCGGGCCCTGCTGGACGCGATCGCCGCGGACGCCGGGCCCGGATCGGTCGGGGTGACCGGATCGGTGCCCTGGCACCGCCTTCCGGACCTGTACCGGGAGCACGCCCTGTTCGTCACGGCGTCCGCGGACCAGGCAGCCGAGCAGCTCGCCTGCGGTGCCCGCGTGATCATGATCGGCGGCGAGCCGGCCACGGGCAGCGTCCCGGTCGTCGACGACCCCGCGGCGGTGCGGGACAAGCTCGCCGAGCTCGAGGCCTGCCCGCCGCTATCCGCGGCCGGGACACTACCGGTGCTGCGGGAGATCTTCATCGCGCAGGCGACGCCGGTCCGGCTGGCGGCCCTGGCCAAGCTGGCCGGGCTCGGCGACGACGTGATCGCCGGGCGCCGGATCGGGGTGCTGTCCCGCGCAGCCGACGCCGCCACGGCGGCCACCCTGTCGGCTGGCCTGGCCGGCCAGCGACTCCTGCCGTCCGAACTGGTCGTGCTGGCCGAGGCACCGGACGCCGCCTCGGCCGAACTGTCCGCCCGGGCGGTCACCGCCACGCTCACGGGTCTGGCCGACCGGGGCGTGAACGTCCGCGCCGTGCCGGCGGTGACCGGGGAACCGTCGAGCTGGCTGCGGCGCACCGCGACCGGCGCCAGGTCCCCCTGGGTGGTGCCCTGGCAGGCACAGCGCGAATACCGCGACACCTACCTGCTCGACCTGGCCTGCGCACGCGAATGCGCGCAGGCCGACGCGGCCGGATACGGCGGGGCCGGTTACGCCTTCACCGCCGCGCTCGATCCGGCGCTGGCCCGGCGCGAGTACTTCGCCGCCGCAGACCCCGGTTACGGGCTGCGCCTCTTCTCCGTGAGCTAAGGAGTATCCACGTTGACCCCTCGGGCGCTCGTCTACGGCGACATCGACCTGAACCTCATCGACGGTTCGGCCATCTGGCTGCAGTCCGTGACGCAGGCGCTGGCCCGGGCGGGCTGTGCGGTGACGCTCGTGCTCAAGGCACCGGTCCGCACCAGCCGGCTGATCGCGCCGCTGCTGGCCGAACCCGGCATCACCGTGCGCCGGCCCTCCGAGGAACGCCTCGCCGGGGGCCCTGGTTCGCTGCGGCCCGCGGCCGCGATCGAGCTGCTGGCCAGGCTCGACGCGGAGCAGCGGCACGACCTGGTAGTGCTGCGCGGCCGTACGCTGACCGCGGCGGCGGCCAGGAGCGAGGCGTTCACCGGGCGACTGTGGCCGTACCTGACCGACGTGCCGCAGTCCGTCCCCGGCCTGACGGCCGAGACGGCCAGCGAGCTCGAGATGATCGCCACCGCCTCGCGTTACCTGCTGTGCCAGACCGAGGAGCTCCGCTGCTTCCTGGAGGGCAGCATCCCCGCGGCCTGCGGCAAATGCGTGCTGCTGCCGCCGATGCTGGCGGACATACCCCCCGCCCGCGGCGCCGAGGCCGCAGGCACCCCGCTCCGGCTGGTGTACACGGGCAAGTTCGCGCCGCGCTGGAACACCCTGGAGATGACCGAGTTGCCCGCCCTGCTGACGGCCCGCGGGGTGGCGTCCGAGCTGCACATGGCCGGCGACAAGATCCACGACGACGCGACCGGCTACCAGCAGCGGATGCGCGACGCGCTCGGGGGCGACGCCGTGACCTGGCACGGCGGGCACTCCCGGGAGGAGGCGATGCGGCTCACCGCGTCCTGTGACATCGGGCTGAGCTGGCGCCATCGCGACCTGGACGCGAGCCTGGAGCTGTCGACGAAGGTGCTGGAGTTCGGCGCGCTGGGACTGCCGGTCATCCTCAACCGGACCCCGATGCACGAGGCGCTGCTTGGCGCGGACTACCCGCTGTTCGCGGTCAGCCTGGCCGACGTGGCCGCGGCCGCGGCCGCGGCGGCCGCCGACCCCGGCCTGTACCGGCTGGCCGCCGATCGCGCCGGCCGGGCCGCCGAGCAGTTCACCCTGGACCGCGCCGCCGAGCGGCTGCGCGGCTACGTCGCAGCCGCGGTCCCCCGCCGGGGAGGCCAGGGGGGGTCGCCTCCCCGGGCTAACACTCGCACTCGCGTCGTGGTCGCCGGTCACGACCTGAAGTTCTTCATGCCGCTGCTGAGCTATCTGCGGCTGCAGCCGGATCTGGAGGTCAGGCTGGATCAGTGGGCCGCGCTCGGCGAGCACGACCCGGCGGCCAGTCGGGAGCTCGCGGCCTGGGCCGACGTGGTGATCTGTGAGTGGTGCGGGCCGAACGCGGTCTGGTACAGCCGGCACAAGCGGCGCGGCTCGCGGCTGCTGGTCCGGCTGCACCGCTTCGAGCTTCGCTCGCGGTACCCCGGTCAGCTCAAGATCAGCGCCGTGAACCAGGTGATTTGCGTGAGCAAGCACTACGCACGGCTGTGCCGTGAGTACACGGGCTGGCCGGAGACGAAGGTAGCGACGGTGCCGAACGCCCTCGACGTCGCCCAGATGGACCGGCCCAAGCTCGACGGCGCCCGGTTTCATCTCGGCATCGTTGGCATCGTGCCTTCCCGGAAGCGCCTTGACCTGGCCCTGGACGTGCTGGAGGAGCTCCGTCGCGAGGACGACAGGTACCTGCTGTTCGTCAAGTCGGGCATGCCCTGGGAGCACTGGTGGGTGTGGCAGAACCCGGCCGAGCGCGAGCATTACGCCGGCGCGCTACGCCGGATCCAGCGGTCGCCGCTGCTGCGCGGGGCGGTCGTGTTCGACGACGCGGGCCCGGACGTCGCGGCGTGGCTGCGCCGGGTCGGCTTCGTCCTCTCCACCAGCGACGACGAGAGCTTCCACGTCGCGCCGGCCGAAGGCATGGTGTCGCGTGCCGTGCCGGTGCTCCGGCACTGGCCCGGCGCCGAGACGATCTACGACATGCGCTGGATTCACCGGGGCCCGGCCGAGATGGCCGCCGCGATCATGTCGCTCGGCGACGAGGACGACTGGCGCGCGGCAGGCAACGACGCGCATGCCCAGGCGGCCGCCGCGTTCAACCTGGCCCGGGTGTGCCAGGTCTGGCACGGCCTGCTCACCGCGGACCTGAACCCCGCGGTACCCGGGCCCATACTTGAGCTGCTCGGCTCGCCCTGACGCGCATGTACTTCACGCTCGCCATCTGCGCGGCCACCCCCGAGGCGTGCGCCGCCCTGACTGGGGCGGCCGATCGCACCCACCCGCGGGTCATGCCGATTCCCGGCCCGGCCCGCGTAGCCTGGCGTGCACCCGGCGGACGCGCCGCCGTGCTGCACTGGGGCGAGGCGCCTAGCCCCGGCACGTCGCACGCCGGCACGATCTGGGCCGAGGGCGGCACCGTGTACGCCCGGACCGGACTGGCCCGCGTCGACCCGGTCTACCGGACCGAGGTCGCCGGCGCCGTCGTGGTCAGCGACCGGGCCTGCTGGGCGGCCGCGGTCACCGGGCGGATGGGTGACCCCGACCCGGCCATGGCTGGCGCCTTCCTCAGCCTCGGCTACCCGGTCGGCGACGCGACGCCTTTCCGCGGCGTCCGCGCCCTCGGCGGCGACCGGGAGCTGCGGCTGATCGACGGGCGGCTGATCGACGGGCGGCTGATCGACGGGCGGCTGGACGACAGGCGGGCTGGCGGCAGGCAGGCCGGCGGCAGGCAGGCCGGCGGCGGCCGGATGGGCGTGGTGCGGGCCCGGGCGGAGGACGGCGGCCCCGCGGGAGCGGAGGCGGTCGCGGAGGCGCTGACCGAGGCCGTTCGGCCGCTGGGCGGGGACTCGCCGGTCGAGCTCTCGCTGACCGGAGGTAAGGATTCCAGGCTGGTCGCGGCCGCGCTGGCCGCGGCGCGGGTGCCGTTCCGGGCCCGTACCCACGGGTTCGCCGGCCACCCCGACGTGGTCGTGGCTGGCCTGATCGCCGCCACGCTCGGCGTGGAGCACATCGTGACCCGGCCCAGGCCGCCGGGCGCACCGGACGAGGCATACGTGCTCGGCCGGCTCCGCGCGACCGTGCTGGTCTCCGACGGGATGCTGTCCGCGTTCGAGAACCTCGGATCAGGGTTCCGGCCGGACCCGCAGGCGGCCAGCGGCCCAGCCGAGGCCGGAGGCCACGGTGGTGAGCTGCTGCGCGGCGGCTACGCGCAGGCCGCGTGGCGCACCCGGGCCGCCCCGGGCTCCGTGGCCGCTCCCCTGAATGCCGCGGCCGCCGCCGAACTCTTCCGCCGGATGACCATGCGCCGCCTCAGCCTGCTCCGGCCGGGTCCGGCGTGGGCCTACCTGGCCTCCCTGGCGCCGCCGGCCGTGGCGCTTGCCCGTAGGCCGCTGGCCGCGCTCGACGACTTCTACCTGGCGAACCGGGCCGGCCGGTGGTCGTCCGCCGCCCGGCAGGCGTACCTACTGCGGTCGCCGCTGATCCAGCCGCTGTTCGCGGACCGCGTGGTGCGGGCCGCCCGAGCAGTGCCGCTCCGCGACCGGATGAGTGACCGGCTGCACCGCGACGTGCTCGGCCTGCTCTGCCCCGAGCTGCTGGGCCTGCCGCTGGCGGGCACGCCCTGGCACGGCGAGCCGCGCACCGCGGCGACGGTGCTGACCGTCCCGCCGGGGGCTGCCGCTGACTGGCGGCGGGACTACGGCGACGTCGTGGCCGGGTTCCTGCGCGGCTACGTCCTAGACCACGGCCAGGCGAGTCCGGTGTTCAGCATCGTCCGCCGCAGCGCCGCCGAACGTCTGCTCCGCGCGCCGCAAGCCGACCGGCAGGGGGCCTGGGCGCTGGCCACGCTCACCGCGCCGCTGTCCGGTGACTGGCTGAATGCCCGCAAGCCGGCCGCCGAGGCCGTCAGCCGCGGCCGTACCTGGTCTCGGCCTGCCAGAAGTACAGGACGCCCGCGACGAGGATGACGATCGCCCAGCCGATACCGGCCAGCCACAGCTCACTGGTGGCGATGTCCGGGTGACAGTAGGCCTGCATCGACGGAGTCTTCTTAACGGTGAAGATCGCGCACCGCGCCGCGTCATAGGGCTTGGCGCCGGGCACGTCGGCCCGGTACGAGGACATGACCGCATACCGGGTCAGCGAGATGTACACGGCCGCCGGGTTGAAGGAGAGCACGTTCTTGCCCCACTCCGGCAGCGCGGCCGGCAGCGCGGCGATGCTGTACATGACCCCGCAGAAGTACCGCCAGACCCGCAGGAAGAACGGGACCAGCTGGCTGATGTCCTGCGCGCCCGCGCCGACCCTGGCCATGAACAGCGCGGCGCCCATGTTGAACGTAGCCTGTAGCAGCAGCGTCGGGAACAGCAGCAGCCAGTACCAGGTGAGCGGCTCGCCCGTGCCCAGCACGATGGCGAACAGCACCACCATGGACAGTAGCAGCTGCTGGAATTCCACCAGCACGTACGCGAGCGGCAGGCAAGCCCGCGGGAAATGCAGCGCGCGGATCAGCGTGATATTCGACCGTATTACCGTGGAGCCGACCACGATCGACCGCTCGGTGAAGGCGAATATGAAGACGCCGGTGACCAGATAAGCCGTGTAATTGCTGATGCCACGGTTGGCCTTGAAAAGAACTCCGAAGATCAGGTAGTACACGGCCGAGTTGAGCAGCGGCGTCAGCACCTGCCAGAGCTGGCCGAGCCGGGCCTCGGTGTACATCGACACGTTGCGCGCCGTGGCGTAGGCGAGGATGAAGTGCCGCCGCTGCCACACCTTGACCAGGTAAGAGACCAGCCGAGGCCGGGCCGAACTCGGCCGCAGGCCGTACTGCGCGGCCATCTCGGCCAGCGACTCCCCGGCCGCCGGCACGTCCTCGGCCACGGCCACGGCCACGGCCACGGCCGCCAGCTCGTCCCGCAAACCGCCCGGAGCAATCAGCCGCCCGCGGTCTCCCATGGCTGTGGAGTTTATGAGAACGACTGCGGCCAACACGGATATCCGGGGCCCGCGGCACATCATTCGCCCGGAATTTGACGTCCATTAACCTGCCGTATCCATACTAGTTTTTATTTGACCGAACGGGCGGGGCGGATGCGCTGGCCGTTGAGAGGTTCGGGTTGCGCGGCGGCGACCTCCGCGGCACGGGCGAGGATCTTGGCCAGCAGGTCCAGCAGATGTGCCCGTTCGCCGTCGGTCAGAGCCGACAGGATGCTCTTCTCCAGGGCGCGGATGCCGGGAAGCAGCTGGTCGGTGGCGGCTTGGCCGTCGGGGGTGATCTCGATCAGCGTGCTGCGCCGGTCGCCGGGGTTGGCGGTGCGGCGGATCCAGCCGCGGTGCTCGAGCAGGTCAAGGGTCGCTGTCATGGTGGCAGAGGCGATGAGCACCCGGTCGCTGACCTGGGATGGAGTCAGCGGTACGCCTGTCCCCTCGATGACGGCCAGAGCCGTCGCGGCGGCCTGCGGGATGCCCAAGGTCAGCCGGACGCGCCGGTCAAGCTCGCCCAGCAGCGCCTCGCCGGTCCGGCACAGCGATGCGTAGGCCTCGGTACAGGTCCGGTCGGCGCCGGGGTACTCGTCCTCGAAGCCGGCGTCGACCCGGACAACGCCGAGCGAGGCGGGGGAGGGACGGCCGCGGCTGTTCCTCCCCCGCCTCGGCGGGTGGCTTGGTTCAGACATCCGTGAAGATCTCGATCTGCGGTACCCCCTCGACGCCGGCCCGCCCCATGGCGTCGCGCAGGCCCGGGTCGTGGGCGAAGCTGCCGGCCTGCTCGGCGGTGGGGAAGTCATGGGTGACGAACAGCTCGTTGCCGTCATCGGGCAGCCGCATCACCCGGTGGCCGATGCAGCCGTGCTGCTCGCGCAGCGACTCGACCTCGTCGTAGACCTTCCGCCAGGCGGCGTAGTCACTGACGTGGTGCCGGATGGCAAGTGTGGCGCTCATGTGGTCTCCCCTCCCACGTGGAGGCTGCGTGCCCCCCTTGCGGGCAGGTTAGACCGGCAGGTGATTCCGAGTCAAGATATTCGTCTCGGAAATATATATCTCGGTTCCGAAGTAAATCGCTCGAGCCGCGCCGCCATATGCCCAGCTAAGGCAAGAAGCAGGCATTAGCCGACTTAGCTCATAGCCTTACTGGTTCAGGTGGGCCGTGTCATTGAACGACCTCAATACGGCGGGGCCGTCGGCGTACCAGTCGATCTCGCAGAGCGCCGCGACGTCCAGGTGCATCCGGTAGAGCGCGGCGGGCGGGGCGAGCAGGGCCGCGGCGACCAGCGTCTTGATCGGGGTCACGTGGCTGACGATGAGGACCGTCTGGTGGGCCCGTTCGGCCAGTATTCGATGCAAGGCGGCGGTGACCCGCTCGCTGACCTGGATGAAGTTCTCCCCTCCCGGCGGCGCGACCGACGGGTCGGCCAGCCACGTGGTCAGCTCCGACGGCCAGCGCTGCCGGACCTCGGCGAAGGTCAGCCCGTCCCAGGCGCCGAAGTCGGTTTCCCGGAAGCCCCCGTCGGCCGTCACCGGGACGCCGGTGACGGCAGCGACCTCCTCGGCCGTGCGCACGGTCCGCTGCAGCGGCGACGCCACGATCGCGTCGATGCCCGCCGACGCCAGCCGCTTCGCGGCGGCGGCGGCCTGCCGGATCCCGGCGTCGGTGAGCGGCGCGTCGGTCTTCGGGCTCAGGCCGGCGTACCGCTTCTGCACCGACATCGGCGTCTGCCCGTGCCTGAGCAGCAGGGTGGTCGTGGGCTCGCCCTGGGAGGAGATCCAGGTGGTCCTGGCGCGCACCTAGATGCCAGACTCCGGGGTCCGGACCAGGATGCGCCTGCACTCCTCGCACCGGAGCACCTCGTCGGGCGCCGACGCCCGGATGACGTTGAGGTCGGCCGCGTTCAGGCTCAGGTGGCATCCTTCGCACCGGCCAGCCCGCAGTATGGCGGCGCCGACGCCCTTGGTCTTGCGGATCTGGTCGTAGAGCGCGAGCAGGTCGGCGGGCACGTCGGCGGCGATGGTGGCGCGCTGGTCGGAGGCTTTGGCCGTCTGCTCGTCGATCTCGGAGAAGGCCGCGTCCCGCCGTGCCGCCACCTCGGCCATCTCGCCGCCGATGCTGTTCCGTCCGGTGGTCAGCTCGTCCCGCTGGCTCTCGAGCGTCTCCCGGCGCTCCATCAGCTCGAGCACGACCTCCTCCAGGTCGCCCTGCCTGCGGTGCAGGTTCTCGATCTCCGACTGCAGGCTGGCGAGCTCGCGCGCGGCCGAGACCTGCCCGGCGTCCAGCCGGGCCCGGTCCCGGTCGATCCGGGTCCGGACCTGGTCCACGTCACGTTCGGCCCGGGTCTGCTCCCGGCTCAGGTCGCCGAGCTCGGTTTCGGTCGCCACCAGGGCGTCCTTGAGCTCGTCAGCCCTGGTTTCGAGGGCGGCCAGTTCGGCGACTTCGGGGAGGCCGCGCCTGCGGTGGTCGAGGCGGGCGAGCTCGGCGTCCAGGTCGGCCAGTTCGAGCAGGCGGAGCTGGATCTGCGGTGATGCCTTCACGGGTCCCAACGTTAGTCGCCCCGGACGACTGTGTCGCGTGGTAGACCTGGCGCCATGGAGATCCCTCGCGTGAGCCGGCCCTACATGCCGGGTTACGGCATCGTAGGACCGACCGAAGGCAGCGGGCTCCTGCACTGGTCGTGGGCGGCGGAGCGGCTGACCGCTGCGCGCAACTACTGGGTCGCCACGGTCTGGCCCGACGGACGGCCGCACATCATGCCGGTCTGGGGGATGTGGGACGACAGCACGCTGTGGTTCACGAGCAGTGCCGGCTCCCGGAAGGTCCGTAACCTGACCGCCGACCCCCGCTGCTCCATCACCACCGAGGACGCCTCGGATCCGGTGATCATCGAGGGCACCGCGCACATCTCGACCGAGCTGCCGGTGCTGCGCCGGGTGGTCGACCTGATGAACGCCAAGTACCGGACCGACTACCGGGTCGACTTCCTCGACCCGGCCAAGAACGCCACCATCGGGGTCCGGCCGCGGCGGGTATTCAGCATGCGGGCCGGCGACTTCGCCGGCTCCCCCACACGCTGGACCTTCGAGGACTAAGGGTAATAAGAGCGCAAGCTCCGGGGAGCTAACTGGACTCCGCCGGGCGGGTAGCGTGGTAGGGCGCCTACCCGCGTACTTCCGCCATGAGATCAGCGTCCGCCCCCGCCGGTGACCAGCCCCGGGCTCCGCGTGCCCTGCCCGGGGCCGTGGCAGGCGTGCTCGCGGCGGCCGTAGCGATCGGCGCGGCGCAGCTCGTCGCCGGGCTCACCGTGCCGGCCGGCTCGCCGGTGCTCGCGGTCGGCCAGGCCGCTATCGACCTCACCCCGCTGCCGGTCAAGGACTTCGCCATCTCCGCGTTCGGCACGGCGGACAAGACCGTGCTGCTCGGCGGCATCCTGGTGGTACTCGCCCTGTACGCCGCGGTGGTCGGCATCGTGGCGGCGCGCCGGCTCGCGTTCGGCATGTGGGGGCTCGGGCTGTTCGCTTTTATCGGCCTGTGGGCCGCCCTGACCAGGCCCAGTTCGACGGCGGAGTACCTCTGGCCCACCCTGGCCGGCGCGGCGGCCGGGGCGTTCACGCTGGCCCGGCTGACGGACGCGGCGGGACGACTGAGCGCGCTTCCGGCCCGCCGCCGTCCGGGCGCCGGCACCACTCCGGCGGCGTCGGGTCCGCCGGCGTCGGGTCCGCCGGCGCCAGGCTCGGGCCGGGCCGCGCCGGAGATCCTGACCCCGCCGGACCTGCCGGTTCCCCCGGCCGCTTCCGGAGCCGGGCCGGGCTCCTCCTTCACCTTTCTTCCCAACCCCGACGACCAAGGGCCGCCGCGCGGGCCCGCACGGCGGCGGTTCCTGGTCGGCAGCGGGATAGCCGCAGCCGCCGCGGTGGCCGGCACGGTCGCCGGACGCCAGCTGGCCACCCGGCGCGACGTTACCCTGGCGCGGGGGGCACTGCGCTTCCCCCGGCCGGCGGTGACGGCGCCACCGCTTCCCGCAGGCAGCGACCTGCGCATTCCCGGCCTCAGCTCGTTCATCACCCCGAACGACAGTTTCTACCGGGTCGACACCGCCCTGTTGCTGCCCCAAGTGGACCCGTCGACCTGGCAGCTCCGGATCCACGGGATGGTGCAGCGGGAGGTCACCATCACCTTCGCCGAGCTGCTCAGGCGCCCGCTCATCGAGGCTTACGTCACGCTCACCTGCGTGTCCGACCCGGTGGGCGGCCCCTACGTGGGCAACGCGAAGTGGCTCGGCGCCCGCCTGGCCGACCTGATCAGGCAGGCCCGCCCGCGGGCCGGCGCCAGCCAGCTGCTGTGCACGTCGGTCGACGGATTCACCTCCGGCACTCCACTACAGGTCGTCCTGGACGGGCGGGACGCGCTGCTTGCCGTCGCGATGAACGGCACGGCGCTGCCCGTGGCGCACGGCTTCCCAGCGCGGATGGTGATCCCCGGCCTGTACGGCTATGTGTCGGCCACCAAGTGGGTCACCGACATCGAGGTCACCACGTTCGCGGACGCCACGGCCTATTGGGCGACGCGCGGCTGGTCGCAGCAGGCGCCGATCAAGACCGAGTCCAGGATCGACGTGCCCGCGATCGGCTCGACGCTGCGGCCGGGGCCGACGCAGGTGGCCGGGGTGGCCTGGGCCCAGCACAAGGGCGTCGCCGCCGTCGAGGTCCGGGTCGACCGCGGCCCGTGGCACGAAGCGAGGCTGGCCGCGGTCCCCGGCATCGATACCTGGCGGCAGTGGGTGTTCCAGTGGCCGGCCACCCCGGGCCGCCACGTGATCGAGGCCCGCGCCACCGACAAGACCGGGTACACCCAGACCGGGGTGAAGGCTCAGCCCGCCCCGAACGGCGCCTCCGGCTACCCCTCCGCCGCCGTTACCGTCCGCGGCTCTTGATCGGGTCCGCGGGAACTGCTGATCGGGTCCGCGCAAACCGCGCAGACGCCACATCAACCGCTTGGACCACGCGATGCTCGTCCGTCACTGGCCGCCATAGCCGGTCGGCGTGCCAGCGTCATGAGGGCGGGTACCCGGCCCGTTCGGGATAATCGGGGGCAGGTCGCGGAACTGGCGGGCGAACCTGTGGCGTCCATTGGTTACGGTTAGGCGACCTTTGGCTACGGTTGGGGCGGACGGAGAAGACGGAGGTGCGATGAGCGAAGCCGATGCTGAGTTCGCCCGGCTGGCCCGTGAGTACCTGGACGACCGGGCCGAACGGCACCCGGATGCCGCCACCGGGCTCGGTGACCACCGGTTCGACGCACGGCTGCCGGACCCGTCGGCGCAGGCCCGGGCCGATGAGCGCCGCGCGCTTGACGGCTGGGCCGGCCGGCTCGCCGCGCTCGACCGCGGCGCCCTGTCGGCGGAGCACCAGGTGGACGCCGCGATGATGGCGGACGGCATCGCCCGGCGGGTGTTCGAGATCGACGAACTGCACGAGCACACCTGGAACCCGCTGCTCGCCAACCCGGGCAAGGCCATCTACCAGCTGCTGGCCAGGGATTTCGCCCCGTTGCCCGACCGGCTGGGTTCGGTTACGGGGAGGCTGGCGGAGATTCCGGGGGTGCTGGCCGAGGCCAGGAGGCAGCTCGGACGGATGCCCCGGGTGCACCTGGAAACCGCGATCGGCCAGTTCGACGGCACGATCGCGCTGGTCAGCAACCAGATAGACGCCGCCCTCGAGGTTGAAGGGTCAGCGCCGCAGTGCGCCGCCCGGCTCGCCCGGGTCCGTCCGGCCGCATTGGAGGCGCTGACCGGGCACCGGGCCTGGCTGTCCGCGCGGCTTGCCGAGGCGGACGGGAACGGTGGCTTCGCCGACCCGCGGATCGGGCCGGAGCGATTTGCCCGCAAGCTGTCGCTCACGCTGAACGCGGCGGCGGACGCGGACGCCATCCTGGCCCGGGCCGAGGCCGATCTGGACCGGGTGAGCGAGCAGATCACGGAACTCGCTGCGCAGATGGGCGGCGCGGCCGGGCCCGGCGTGGTCCCGCAGGTGCTCGGCCGGCTAGCCGAAGACGTGCCCGACGACGCCACGATCCTGGAGTTCTGCCGGGCCGCCCTGGCCGCGCAGACCGCATTCGTGACCGATCGCCGCCTCATCACGGTGTACGACGACCCGGTCGAGCTGATCCCGATGCCGGAGATCGACCGCGGGGTCGCGGTGGCCTACTGCGACTCCCCCGGCCCGCTCGAGCCCCTGCCGCAGCCCACGTTCATCGCGGTGTCGCCGACGCCCGCCGACTGGGCGGCCGAGCGGGTCGCCTCGTTCTACCGCGAGTACAACCGGCACATGGTGCACGACCTGATGGTGCACGAGGCCATGCCCGGCCACTACCTGCAGCTGCAGCACTCCCGCCGGTTCTCCGGCGCGGACACCGCGATCAGGGCGGCGCTGCGGTCGGGGGCCTTCACCGAGGGCTGGGCGGTCTACGCCGAACGGATCATGGCCGAGCAGGGGTACCCGGGTGAGGGCGATCCGCGCGGGGTGCGGATGCAGCAGCTCAAGATGCAGCTGCGGATGACGCTCAACGCGATCCTGGATGCCAGGATCCACGCGCACGGGATGACCGAGGCCGAGGCCATGGCGCTGATGGCCAGCCGCGGCTATCAGGAGGAGGGCGAGGCGGCGGGCAAATGGCGGCGGGCCCAGCTCACTTCGGCCCAGCTGTCCACGTACTACGTCGGGTACTGCGAGATCTCCGACCTGGCGGCCGGCCTCAGGGCGGCCCACCCCGGCCTGAGCGACCAGCAGCTGCACGACCGGATGCTGGCGCACGGCTCGCCGCCGGTCCGGCTGCTGCGCACCCTGATCGCGGCGTAACCGCCGCGGCTTATCGCGGCCTGAGCGCCGCCCGTACCTAGATCGGGTCCCGGCGTGAGGGATCCCGATCTAGGTACGGATATGGGTCATTCCACCGACGCGGTCCGGCGGCGTCTGGGGCCAGACTGGGTCGAGCTGGGCCGCTCCGGAGGGAACCTCCGGCTGCGGGATCCGCGGCCGGTGCTGAGAGCGGTCCAGCCTTTCGGCCGCGAGTAGAGCATCCGCTCGGCGAGGGACCAGGCCAGCGTGGTGAGCAGGTAGATCCCGGCGGCAAGCGGCGCGAACGCGGCGATGACCACGGTCAGGTACGGCAGTGCCCGGACCACCAGCCCGGGGCGGCCCGCGGCGCCCGGAGCGGGCGAAACCCCGGTCGCCTGGGCCGTCATCAGCCTGCCGAGCCGGGCGGAGAGCCAGCACAGGCCAGCCAGCAGCGCGAACAGGCCGACGAAGACCACGCCCTGCGCGCCGGCCAGATCCAGGGGGCCCGCGCCGCTCAGCCAGTGCGCGCCGAGTGGCACGCCGAACAGGTCGTGGGTGAGCAGCGTGTTCGCTGTCCCGCCGACCGTCGGCGAGCGGAACAGCAGGTACATGACGGACAGGAACGGCCACTGGAGCAGGAGCGGGGCGAAGCCAGCGAACATGCTGCTGCCCTCCCGCTTGTACAGCGCGGCCATCTCGCGCTGCAGCCGCTCCGGCTGCTTGCCGTACCGCTGCCGCAACGCCACCAGCTGCGGGGCCAGCCGGGCCTGGGCGGCCTGCCCGCGCAGCGCGCGCAGGCTGAGCGGCATGAGCAAGAGCCGGACTGCCATCGTGAAGACGACGATCGCGGCGACGGCGGCCAGGCCGCCGATGACGGGCGTGAGGATATCGGTCAGTCCGGAGACAAGGTGGTACGCGGCGCCCACCGGGACGCCAAGGAAACTCGACATGAGGAAACGGCCTTCCAGCTACGACGGAATGTGGGCTGGAGGCGGCCGCGAGATCCGCGGGATCGCTACCGGGAGCTGGCGACCGCCAGGGCCGCCGAAGGTGCTCTGGGCCTGGACCGGCCCGCGGCGTCGGGATCGCGCTGACGCAAGAACGCCGCGCGCCACGACTTCTCCCGCAGCGCCGAGGCACGGCGGCTCATCGGGAGCGCGGCGGTCGTCCGGGAGAGGCTGGCCACCGAGGTGAGCAGGGCCAGCACCGCGGCGAACATGGCCCCGGCCAGGACGGCCGCGGCCAGCGCGGTCAGCCCGGAGGGGCTGGCCGCGAGCTGGGTTAGGTCGCGCAGCAGCCCGGCCAGCATGGCCAGCACTGCCAGCGCGCCGTCGGGCACCGTCATCGCCTGTCCCCGTCCTGGAGAGCGGAAGCTGTTTCCAGCGTACGCCGTCAGGCGAGCTCCGCAACCGCGGCCAGCAGCCGGTCGACGTCGGCCTGGTCGTTGTAGTGCACCAGGCCGGCCCGGACGGCGCCGCCCGAGTCCCGCAGCCCGAGTGCGCCCGCCAGCTCCCAGGCGTAGTTGTCGCCGCTCCAGACGTTGACCTGCCGCGCGGCCAGGTGCTCGGCGACCTGCCGGGGCGTCTGGCCGGCCACGGTGAAGAACGCGGTCGGCGCCCGCCGGGCGGCCCGGCCGTACAGCGTCACGTGCTCCATCGCGTCCAGCCCGTCGAGCAGCCCGGCGAACAGCTTCGTCTCGTACTCCTCGACGGTGGCCATCGAGGCCAGCACCCGCTGCCGCCTGGTGGCGGCGACGAGATCCGGGCCGTGCCCGAGCGAGGCCAGGTGCTCCACCGCGGCGACGACGCCGGCCAGGTCGGCGAAGGCGGCGGTGCCGCGCTCGAACCGGCCGGGCACGCCCGCGGGCGCGGGCGCGAGCTTGTCCGGATGCAGGCTGTCGAGCAGGGCCGGATCGGCGACCACGGTGCCGATGTGCGGGCCGGACCATTTGTAGGCGCTGGTGGCGTAGAAGTCGGCGCCGAGCGCCGTGACGTCCACCGGCACGTGCGGGGTAGCGTGCACGCCGTCCACGTAGACCAGCGCGCCGACCGCGTGCGCGGCCGCGGCGATGGCGGCCAGGTCCGGCCGGGTCCCGACGACGTTGCTGGCCGCGGTGACCGCGACCAGCCGGGTGCGCTCGGACAGCAGCTCGCCGTACTGGCCGGCCGGCAGTTCGGTGGTCGCCAGGTCGACCTCGGCCCACCGCACCGTGGCGCCGCGCCGGGCCGCCGCCTGCACCCATGGCCTGACGTTGGCGTCGTGGTCGAGCCGGGATACCACGATCTCGTCCCCCCGCTCCCAGCGCCGGGACAGCGCCTCGGCCAGCCGGTAAGTGAGGGTGGTCATGTTCGGCCCGAGGATGACCCCATCCGGGCTGGCTCCGGTCAGGTCGGCCAGAGCCTGGCGGCATTCGGCCACGATGGAGCCGGAGCGGTCGCTGGCCGGGAAGGCGCCCCCGACGTTGCCGAGGCCGGTCCGGTAGGCCTCGGCGATCGCGTCGATGACCGTCGCGGGGACCTGGGTGCCGGCCGCGCCGTCCAGGTAGGCGAATCCGTCGTTCAGTGCCGGGTAGGCCGCCCGGACGCGCTTCGCATCAAAGTTCACGACTCACAGACTCTACTCCGGCCCGCCGCCCGGCTCCGGAGCGGTGCCGGCCTGCGCGTACAGTTCCCTGACCCGGCCGGCCAGCGCGGCGAAGAAGCCGCCGAGGCCGGCCGCGGCCAGCGCCGAGCCAACGAAGACGTCCAGCCGGGCCGCGCCCGTCCACGGCGCGCCGGCGGGCTGATAGCGCAGCACGAACGGCGCCACGATCAGCCACGCCCCGGCGGCAAAGATAGCCGCGATACCGGCCAGCGCCAGCCTGTTCACCATGCTTCCTCCTCACCGCAGCCGACCGTGAGCAGATCGGCGGCCGCCAGCATGTACTCCATCGCCGGCAGGCCGCCGGACCGGGGGTGCGGGACCGCCGGGGCTCCGGGCCGATGGTTCTCGTCAGGCCCGGCCCGTTCGGCCGACCCGGCTGCCTCGCCCGGCTCGGACGGCTCGGACGGCTCGCCCGGCTCGGGCAGCAGCGGGATGAGCAGCGTCCGCAATTCGCTCAGCACCTGCGCCGGATCGGGGGTGCGGGCCGCGCCCTCG
>Ga0335078_10001542_pt1 | contig 34720 bp, 21 predicted proteins | sample Lox_Sample_32_FD_206711 | JGI IMG/M metagenome (GOLD analysis project Ga0335078, IMG submission 206711) | Soil microbial communities from Loxahatchee National Wildlife Refuge, Florida, United States - Lox_Sample_3.2 | ecosystem: Environmental > Terrestrial > Soil > Wetlands | place: USA...
ATGCCCGGGAGCTTGCGCTACCTGATTCCCGATCCGGTGGCTGCCGGTTCGGTCGAGATCTCCGTCTCCGGAGAGGAACTGCGCTTTGCAGAACTGAATTACGGTCCATATGCGCAAAGTACCTTAGCGCAGATTGAGTCCCTTCAATCCTCGCCGGAGTTTCGCGGAGATGAATATGAGGTTCGTTTGCTGCGCGTTCCCGCCCTCAGCATCTACGCCATTTGGCTCCGCTCCGCTTCCGGCGCGGAAGTCTTCGTTCCGCTGGCTCCCACAACGTCTGCCCTGATTCCTGGACAGTCATATTCGGAACGGGCCTTTCTGGACGCGATTCGACCGGAGGCGGAGGATGTCTTGAGCGCGGCATTGGCAGCCCAAGAGAGCGAACTCGCAGCCCGCGTTCATGCCGCTGTCTACGACTTCTCGACAGCGGACCTTCTGAGGTTGCGTTCCTTTGCGGAATGGCAGGTGCGCGGATTGGGAAGGGCTGCTCTGAAGCATGGATGGGGTGCGCTCCTCGAGGAAGCCCTCGCCCGAACCTTTGCGGGAAAGCACAAATGGGAAGGGGAGGTTGATCTAGCGGCCCATCTGTGCCAGGAAATGCGGAATATTTCGCAAGCATGGGATCGACCCAGCGGCGCCTCGCTGGAATCGGAGAACTGGCCCGGACCAAAGACTTTTCTTGCCGATGACCCGGTGGCCCTCGATGCCATGAATTATCTGTTGCTCGGCCATCAGGGAAACAAACTACAGAGAACCCAGACGGAATGGTCCAAGGAGTACGCACACGCATTCCACCGGATTCGCAGGAAACTACAGCGCTCGCGGAGCGAAGTGGCCGAGGCAATTAATGCTCTCGAAGCGGCGGAGTTCCTATATTTGCGGAATTTTGCTCGGGCGAGAGCAAACTTATTGCGCTATCTGGGAAAAGACAAGGGACGTGACGAACAAGACCTCCTGCAGGAGGCGATCGTCGCGACTTTAGAGGGTCGCCGCACTTGGAACGAAGAGATTAGTCTCGTGAAACACCTAACGGGTGCCATGCGTAGCATTTCGAGCGCTTGGGGGCAAGAACGGGCCGAAACTCATTTCGAGGAGGAACCGGTTCAATCCTCGACAGAGGGGTCCCCGTCCTCGAGAGAAGACATTCTGCCCGCGGTCACGATCGACCCGGAAAGGATCGTGCAAGCTAGGGAGGACCTGAAACGCGTCCATGACCTATTCTCGGAAGACGCGCTGGCGCTGGACGTGGTGACTTTGCGTGGGCAAGGCTTCACGTCAAAAGAGATTCAAAAGCAGTTGGCTATTTCCGCCGCCGAGTTCGAAGCGGCTTCCCGGCGCGTCCGGCGCACTCTGAATTCGTCGGCGCACGGAATGGCTTAGGCGCTCTTTGGCGTGGAAGACTTGTCTTTTTCCGTGACCTTACGAAGGAAGTCCTCCGCGGTTCCCTTGTCAATCACGAGATGGGTCACGTACTTGTGCTTGATCCCCTTCTCGCCACGTTGCTGATCGAGAATCGCTTCGAGGACGGGTGTCTTACTGCAATCGGCGTGTGACTCTACGGCGCAGGGCCCAATCACGAGAAGCACTTTCGTATCCGCCTCTCGTATCCTGTCGGGAATTTCATCTAGATCTAATACTGTGACCGGCCAGTGATCGAAGCCATCCAGCGCGATGGGGCCTTGTTTTCCGACCGGCAGCCACATGATGTCTCCCACACACCCGGCCTCATCTAGTCGCTTCAGGTCTTGTCGAGTGTTGGGTTTTTGCTTGGAGTGCTCATGCTTCTTGTAGTAAGTCCGAAGTTGGCTATGAGGATCAGTGAACGCAGCGGCCGTAGTGACAATTAAGTGCAACTGACGCGCCTTGACCTTCGCTTCTGCAATGGCGGGAAGGTTCATGATCGTCTGATGTTCGCTTGAAGGTGCAAAGGCGGGAGCGTGGAACTGAACAAACTTGGTATCGAAACGCGAACGGCATTCCTGACGGCATTCCTCCAGATACAAAAAAAACGAACTCGGTTCCGTACCTGGCATTTCATTATCAAAGCCTGCGACTAATGCGTGACAAGCGATAGCGCGATTCGGGGGCAATTCAAAACTCGGCTCCGCGAGAAGCTGCGCCAGTTTGCGAAACATCTTGCGGGCGGTGATGCCTCCTGAGAAGCCGACATTCACTTGTTCGAATTGACCCGCCAGTTCCTTGATCAGTTTTGCCGTCATTTGGGCGGCATGGGTGGCTACGTCATCGGGATCCGAGAGGGCCGCAACCCGGACCTCCGCAAGGTTAAAGCCGCACTCCTCAATCTTCGTTCTTAGCTCGGCATTGTCCGGTGTCGTCAGACGCAACCAGCCGCGGCTGATGATCTCGGGCAACAGCTCACGGTAAACGTCCTGCGTGCTTACGTCCGGATCACGGAAGACATCGGCAATGTCTTTGGGCAGGGTGTTCTTTTCGATGAAGAGGTTGGCGACTCGGATCAGTCCCTCCAGTCCGTGCTTATCCAGAAACCTCTTGATATACGTGGATTTGCTGGGATGATGAATTTTGAGTGTCATCGATCGTCCCCGTGCATCAAACCTGCTACAAAAAACCGATCCGCCATATCCTAGAAGCGGGGCGCCAGCAGTATATATTTGCGGACGGGGATTTTCCCAACTTCTCCGTAGAAAATTCAGAGAATATCGAGCATAAAGTTTTGTAAGTTTCAGGTTAGAAATTGCAAATATTTCACCCTAGGATGTCCAAAACCCTATCAATCTTGGCATATGTTGTTAGGAGCTGAAGTCTTGCTCCGCCTGACAGCGGTGGCATCGGATGCCAGCTCGAAACACCTTAAGTCCATGATGGACTTAAGGTTACGGATTATGGAGGTTTATCACAATGCTTGCCAACAAGACCGCAGAGATAACTCGACGCACCGGGCACAAAAGCGAAGGTGCAGCCGTGGCCGGCAATCAACCCGAACAGGAGTTGCGAACCATCATGGACGGTTTGGCTGAGACTGTCCTCGATGCTTCCGATGAGGAGATCTTCGAAGAAGTCCGCGAAGAAGGCAGAGATCCGCTACGGACTGCCGAGGAAGTGCGCAAGCTTCTACTCGATGCGACCGGAGCCACTGGAACAGCAAAACCTGGGACAACAGAGGAAGAAGCACGCGACGATTCCTTTCGCCGAGAAGATCAGCATTGTGCCGCTGGTTCCTGACCTGTGAGCTCATCTGGAATGGCGCCTTCCCCCACGAACATTTTCTCCGCTCATTTGCAGCGTCGCGTTTTCTGCAGTCACTGTGCAGCGTCGTCAGAGGAATGTCCAAAACCTGCCTCGGGTCCGGCAATTACTAATGAGGGCGTGAGCGTGATCACAACCAGCCGTGATCACGTTCACACTCCCAGGAGGGGACCCTATGGCAGGCATTCCAGCAACAGAGTTCACCAGCCTCAAAGAACGCGTCCGCTCGGCTATAGAACTTATGTCCGAGTCAGACCTTCTGAAAGTGAGATCCTTTGCTGAGTGGCGCATCCGCGGTTTAGGACGCAAAGCCCGCGGCCGAACCGCCGAAGATCTCATGCACGAAGCAGTTGTGGCGAGTCTCGAAGGACGCCGCGTTTGGTACGCGCACGTGGATTTCGTCAACCATCTGTGCGGCGCCGTGCGCAGCATTTCATCCAATTGGAAGCACCAGTATGGTGAAGAATATCTCGAATCCGAGTTATCGGATTCGCTCGAAAACAGACCGATCGATTTTGATGCAACGACCAGCGATCCGGAAAAACGTTTAATGCTGCAAGAAGAGTTCTCCGGAATCGCGACGGCCCTAGCGAACGACCCCGTCGCGCTGAGCGTCGCTCAGTGCCTCGGAGCCGGCTACACGGCGAACGAGGCGCAGTTGGCGTTGGAACTCTCCCCAAGAGAGTACGCAACGGCGGTGCGTCGCCTTCGCCGGCGCCTGAAATCCACGGACACCCCCAGCGGAGCAGGCGCCCCTAAACAGAACCAATTCCACTTTCGACGGGTCATGGATGTGCTGGGATGTAAGTTGACAGAGCCATACATGAAGTAAAGCGGGCTCCACAGTAGCGACTGAGCTGCCGATCAGACGATGAAAGGCAGCTCTGGATCGCCATCGGCCTGACCTCGGCTGCTATCTAGGAGAGAAGTTCAGCACGATCTCTCAGGCGAACACTTGCGAAAACTACTCCCGGCCTATGCCGCATTTGTAGGTCCGGGCGGGCTTATCATCTCCAACAATGCCTCATGCCATCGGGTTAGTGCGTCGCCCATTTGGTAGACGTCATTCGGATAGGTCGGCTGGTACACAGAAAGCGAATCGCTGGGGCGGAGATTATAACCCCACTCGCGTAGGTTACGGGCCAAATCCAACAATCGCCCTTCATCAAGGGCTGCTCTCGCGGTCTCAATTCCAGAGAAACGGATATTCCGTCTTGGCTCGATGAACTTTGCCTCCGCCAGCAAAGGACCGAGATCGCGCCCGCCGTCGCTATTCCAGGCGCGCGTCAGTGCGTTCCCCAAACAGTGGATCCAGTCGGCATGGTCGAAAGCTACAAGTCTTTGCATCTCGCGAAGCGGAAACTCGGGTTGCCCGAGATTCTTGATCAACTGGATTTTCGCCCGTCGCCAGAACATCTCCAGCGCCTCCAGCGCCTGGCGTTTTTTTCCTTCGCGGAACTGAGCGCCGATCTCCTCTAATTCGCGAGGTTCCCCGAAAAAGCTGAGCCAGTCCGGCCGGGGATCAGAAAAGAGCAATTCTGTATCACAGGGGAGCCTGTCGACCGCATCAAAATAAATAGAAAGCAGCTCGCGCAGGTCGCCCGCTCGCACCAAAATTGCCAGCCGCAAGATGCGCCGCTCGCGCAACCATTTTTTCCGGGTGATTTTTGCCAGCTCCGGTTCCCATTGCCCCCCCTCCCCTCGCCAGTAACGCCGCGTTCTGAACCAATAAATCACGGAGTGCGCAAATAGCTCGATCTGAACGAGCGGATCACGAAATATTTGAGCGAACTCGGTCACGCTTTCGATCCATCTCGATCCCTGTCCGGTGGCCTTTGCGCCAATGGTGAGCGTCATGCGGATTAGGGTCATTTGGCCTTCCGAGAGTCTTTTCTCGAGAGACAGTTTGCCATCAAGTTGCCTCTCGACTAATCGCAGAGCGTCGTCCCACAGACCGAACCGATACAGCAAACGAGTGACAGGAGCCGCTTCGTTTGGGCGTTCGTCCAATTCCTCATACAATTCCCCGGTGAGTTCACGGATCGTCGCGAGATCGCCTTCATCGATGCGGCGCCGGTTGACGAGCGTTGCGCTGCGGGCTCCTACCCAATCGAGCGTGATCTCGTGTGGCAGCACGGAAATTTCTTGCGCTGAAAGCGGGTTTCCGGTTTTGGCGCGAACAAAAACATTTTGCAAACTGCCTTCGCGGAATTCGTCGGGGTCGATACGCGGGTCAAACTTCTGGCTTCGAGGCCACAGGCGGTCGAGTTGAGCCAAAGGTGCCTGAGCCCATAGGCCATGGTAGATGGCTTCCGCTGCAGACCGCAGGTCTTGGTGATCTCGTGCGGCTAGCTCGGAGAAGTACTGGAATGCGATCCGATGCAGGTTTTGGAAGCGGCGAGGCCGGCGAGCCCGAATGAGAGGCAGCATCTCCATGCGTACGTCGGGACGATGGCGCAGGGCGTCGCCTTCAATCTGCACCAAACTGACTTCCTTCTTGAAGGCTTCAAAAATGTCTTGGGCCTCGGCTGGATCAACGATCCACGGTGCGCGCACATCGGCGTCCAATTCCTTGGGATTTTCCTCGCCCTCTGTGGGCTTGTTGGTCGCTCGCGTCATCACCTCGCGGATCACGTCGGCTGTAATGCGGCGCACCACCAAACCAGGATCGGCCAACGCCCGTATCCGAACATCCGTAATGTGGCCGACGATGCGCCGCACCAGTACGCCGTCAATGAGCACTTGCGCCGCCAAGCCTCCCATTGTTAAGGGCTGTTCTAACTCCTTGAGGAGGGCCCGCGTGGTCGTGGGCCCATCATCTTTTGAATTGGCAAGCGCCTCGGCTGTCAAACGAATGCGCAACGGCTGGACCGCCCCTGGGTTCTCTAAGATCGCCTTCGCCAGCGCAGTAACGAGCGCACCGGCGTCGGCTTCCGAGATGGGTTTTGCCGCGTCCGCAGTTAAGGCCACGAGCATTTCCGTGCAGCCCTTCCGATCGAGTGCGTCGACTAGGAGCTTCTCGACCTTCTGCCCAAGGAACTCGATCACTCCTTTTCTGCCGGAAATAATGAGCCGCAGTCTCGGCCACAAGCCACTTTCCCCTGCCATTGAAAATGCACCGACGAACTCCTCGAGACTAGCGACATCGTCGGGCGAGTATTGCACGACTTCGAAGGTGTCAAACACTAGCAGGAAGGGACGAGCCCACTCGAAACTTGACTCGAGCGACCGCATGTTCTCGTCAATCAAGCTGCGGAATTCACGCTGGTAAGGAATAAGACGCGAAATCGAGTCGGACTGCGCGGCATCGGCGGTTCCCCCCCCGAAGCGAACAACCCTCGACCTCAAATCCAACATTGGAGCTGTAAGGAATGGAAATTGGGCCGCTACTTGGGTACAGATTTCGGCCAGGATACCGACGCGGTTGCCGCCACTGATGGTGGTGCGGTCAAAGTCCAAGTAGGCGAACGGAAAGCGCGACGCGGCAGCCTCGGCGTGTTCGAGCATGAACCTTGAAATCAGCGTAGTCTTTCCCGAGCCACCAATGCCCCACACCGCCAGCGGCGAGCGGCCCACCAATGATTTTGCGAAGCTTACCGCGCGCGTGGTGAGCGAGGTCGGGGCAACCACTCCGACATAAGACCGGAGCTTATCGAGTTCTTTTTTTCTCCCGAAAAAACGGTTTCGCTGGCCCCCGGCGGGTCCAGTTGATCTCTGCCGTCCGACCATTCGTTCGAAAGGCGCCAAAAGCCGACGGAGTTCGATTTCACGGTCAATGTCGTCAATTGGCGGCACCGACAGGCCGGGGATGCGGGATAACCAGTTGATCACCGTGCGGGAGGCTTCGAGTGTCTCCAGGCTATCGAATGATGGTGTGGCCTTGAGGTTAGTAAGCCAGATGCGCAGGGCATTGCTGATGGGATCGGTGAACCGCGATGCTGTTCTCCTCAGCGAGGCGGACAATTCGTCGGTGTTGATCGCCTCGCCGAGAACTGCTTTTCTGGTCTCCGGAGTTAAAGTCCAGCGAACCCCGGACGCGTCCCGAACCGGTTCCGCAAAGTTGAGAACGATCTTCTCAGCTTCTGCACGGTTTTGCCCTTCTAGCGTCCCTGGGGCCAGTTCGCGCGGAAGAAATCCCGCCACCACTGCCGCATCGACGATCATGGGCCAGATTGGCTGGCTCCGGTCAGGCAACTGGCGGCCAACCTCTTGCACCGTCTTCAGGGTGGCATCAAGCGCACGCCGTACCCACGCCGGTAACTCCCCTTCGCCGGGCGTCCCCGTACGATCCAACGGCGTGCTCATGGTTGGTTCTCCAATTCATCCAGCAACATTTCACGCAGGTTCAGTGCCAAGAAGCTACGCACCGGCTGGGTCCCAGAGTTTTTCCTGATTTGGCGAGCCAGGCTCATGATCTTTCTTTTATCCTGTTCTGGAGCTTGCTTTTCGATGATGGCGAGCCAGGCGGATTCGAGACATTCCGCGAAATCCTCATCGTATTCTTCGTCTGTTGCCAGGTCGTCACTACGGTATTCAATGCCACTCAGTGGTAAGGTCTCCAGGTTGGCCGCCAGATAGAGCCAACGAAGTTGAGGCAGATCTATGGCGACTTGTCCTTCGTCATGGGCACCAGCTAGCGTGGCCACAAAATCTTTCAAGTTCTCCGCCCACAACAGACGTTCTCCGGGCGCAACTGCTGCATTGATGATGACCCAAATCGGATAAGGCTGCCGCTCGGGACGCTTGTCTTCTTCAAACACTTTATATAACCACTGCGGCAAATCGATGCGAAGCCATTTTTGGATTGTCTCGTTGGGATTCGGCTTGGGCATCGTGGGTGTTCCCGGGATACCGATCTCCTCAATTACGGCTCTTAAGAATTCGCCAGGCAAGAGGCTCTGAAGATCACGAGGCAGGAATTCGACAGCGGGAACATGCGCCCCGAGGATACGGCGTAGCAACCTCGACGAGAATCGGACCCCGCTGCCTGGGGGGCCAGTGACCACCAATACTCGAGGCTTACCCGACTGGTGAACCTCCATTACTGCGTCGCGAAACGCCATTCTTCCGAGAATCGGTTCAGGATTCCTGGGATCATCGTTCAACGACCAGAATTGGCTCGCCGACCTATTCGTTGTGACCGCATTGACCAGCGATACGGACGCACCAGCAATGTCCTCTGCGATCTTGTCGATGCGAACGCCTTGGTTCAGCTTCAGATTTTGGTTTCCGTTGCTTTCCACTTCGGCATTATGGAGCGCATACAGATTGCCCTTAGCGTCCACCGCCGCTCCTCCGGAAGACCCATGGGCGGTGCTCACGCTGTACTGGACGCGGGTCCGGCTCGGATCGAGCTGAATATACTCACCAATGTCAAAGTGTTGCGGTTGCGCCCCGGGATGCTGGTGCACGATCACACGAATATTGGTACTGTGGATATCGATCGCCTGCGGGAGATCGAGCCAACCGCGAATTGGTCCTCCCCCCTTGCGAGCAGGCCGGTTCCCAATCGCTTTCTTCAATCGAATAATGACGTAGTCATATTGCCGGGTGTCTTGCTGAGGGGACCTCGCGGTACCGTCGTAAGGGAGACTCTCGCGCGCATGAACCAACCAGTCTTCCGCCGCCTCGACTACGGTGCTCGCGTGCCGCCTGTTGGCTGGAGGCACATCGGGCGCCGGAGTTGACAGGTAATCGAAGTAGCAGAAGATCTGGTCACCCGGAGCATCTGCAAGAATCTTGCCAGCGCCGTCGATTTTCAAATAGCGCTCTAGCACGTGATAATTCGTCATCACAAGGTCCGGGCCAACGAGAAACCCCGATCCCACCAGTTCGTTGACCGGCCTTCCCAGCCCGATGGCGCAAATCGTGCGGCTGACCCGGTCGAAGGATTGCAGAAACTCTGCACTATTCAAGAAGGGCTGGTACTTGTTTCTCAGTTGTTGCAGGGCCGCTGTATCATTCAAATTCTTGCCTTGCAGGATTCGAGTTAATCCGAAAGCCAGATCGCTGTTGGGAACTGCCTCCAGCCTTAGCGTCGCGATCGCATCCCCAAGCCGATCCTCCTGATTGAGCGCGGATACCATGCGGACAGCCAAGCGTGAAGAGTTACCTATATCGTCTCCGGCATCTTGCTTGGCGTCACGCCCCAACGCTGTACTGGCAAGCGCAAGGATGTTGCCTCGGCTCAGGGAGGCGGCGAGCAATTTTGCCAAGTCGTCAAGTTGACTCTGGTTCATGGGCGCTCACTTCGTCGTTACACGCGCAGCTACGCTCTTCCTGACTTCAGGATCGCTGTCGCCGGCCCGCCTGGCAGTCGCGAAAAAGCTAGCGCCACATTCGCACTCCCCCGGCCGCTCCATCGATCAACTTCGCGGCTGCCGTGATGCAGTCCGACAACTCTGTGCGATCCGGCAGAAAGCACACAGGAACCGGAGTTTCCACCGAGCGTAGAGCAATCATGCTCCAGTTCCGTTTCCTCAATCGAGGTTACGTATCCCGGTGAAAACCGTTTCGAGCCGTCGGCATTGCCAAAGACTTTGGCTACGGCATTCGAAGCAACGCGGTGATACGGATGGCCGACCAAGTAGATTTGTTTTCCTTTGAACGTTGGTTTTGGCTCCCCGGGTTCGAAGATTTCGACTCCAATCGATTCCGGTGCCCAGTCGAGGCGAAGAGGTGGAGGGGGCGTGTTCCCACCACAATCCAACTGGAGGATGGCAAGATCCACCGCGTCTTCGGGCGAGCAGTAGACAATTCCTTTCACAGAGAACTCTTGCAAACCGCTTGCATCGAAGCACACGCGAGGAATCTTTCCTGGTTCGAGCTCCCAGGACGAGATGGGATCGTTCGGCTGGAACACTAGTCGAGCGGCGACGTGCCGATTGGTGACGACCAGAGATTCGCCAATTCGCCAGGCTGTACCAATCAATTCCTGAGTGCCTTTGCTCTTCCGGGAGACGCGCCCAACTGAACTGGAGACCTGATTGATCGTTGTCCGTGCCGTCGCTATCAAAACCGCCCAGTGCTGATTTGCGCCCACTTCATTGGGCATCTCGACCTGTTCCTCCTTGTAGCCGAGCGCCGGCCGCCCAGTTACCTGGACGATCGCTTCTAAGCTGGACCACTCCTCATCACTAAGCCGAAACTGAGTCTCATCTTCCGGACTCTTATCCAATGCGCTCTTCACTTGGGAGAGAACTTCAGTGGCGACTAACTTCGGATCTATATCATCGACGACTCCGCTCTGCCGAACATACTGTTCTAAGGCAAGCGAAATATCGTTCTGAGCAAGCGGCGCACTTTCGCCGCTGGATTCAAGCGAACCACCTTTGGCGAGAAGGGCTCTTGCCGTCTGCATCAGTCGCCCAACCCGAGTGCGATCGGTATCTAGGTCAGACATGAAAGTGGTGGGTGGAGGCGTCGGGGGACGGCGCAGTAACCAACTCACATACCACAAGAACGGAGACGATGGCAAGGAAATCTCCAGGTCGTTCTAAAAACCGGACAACTTCAACTAACAGTGTAGCGACGTTTTAAATGGTGGTATGCTTTTCAGCCGATTCCGCTTCCCACCATCCCGGCACTTTCAACGAAGGCCTTTGGCCCGAGAGGGAGATACTCATGGCGAAGAACACTGCTCGATTCCGCCCCCGTCAAACTCTCAGCTTTCCCAACGGCACGCGAGTCCGGACGCCGTTTCGTGGTACGGCCACGCAATGGGAGAACGACAGCGGTGAATTCCGCTCAGCCCGTCTGCCCGCGCAGGAAGACAGCATACCCGAGTTGCGGATCGCCTTGGCGGAATCGGGCTTTGTTGAACAGGAAACTATCCATCTTGACTTAGACGAGGCCAGCGTACCCAAAACCGCCGCGGGAATGCGCGGCGCAAAAACCGACGACGCGATCGTTGTTGAAGCGGGCAAATCCCCGGTCAAAGGTGTGCAGGTCGTTCTTTACGCTGATGAATCGGGCGGAATGAGTTGGCATTTACCCGAGGGGCTAGAGGTTGGGGCTCCAGAAAAGGAAGAGGAAGAGAGCTATCGTGCGGGGCAAAAGGCCGTGTTCACGATTCCAGCGCGCACGGGCGCCGCGCGTGCGAGCCAGGAGTCAGGACCTACCGAGATGAGAGGGTGGGTCACTGCGATTGGCCGCAAGGTCCTTAAGGTACTTGTGATCCCCTTGGCGGCCAAGGCACTCGGGAATCCCACCGAGAAAATCGTTCAAGTGGTCGAACGAAAACATAGTCAGAATCTTATACGCCCGCTCGATGTCACCAACTACCAGAAGAAAGTAACGACTCCATTTCAAGACTGGAAATCGCTCTCTGGGAAACGGGCGTTGTTGATTGTGCACGGAATCATAAGTTCGACCGATGGCATGTTGCACCACTTGCCCTCGCCGGCGATGAAGGCCCTTCAGGATAGCTATCAGGGACGAGTCGTGGGATACGACCACTTCACTCTGTCGATCGATCCAGACGAAAATGCACGCTTTTTCCTAAAAAAAGTTCTCAAAGCAATTCCCAAAGGCACTGTAGAATTCGATGTCCTCTGCCACAGCCGAGGCGGGATCGTGTCTCGCGCGATGGTGGAACGTGGCCGCCAGTTGGTCCCCAACCACAATTGTGTTTTCAAGAAGGTGTTCTTCGTGGCGACCCCCAACGCTGGTTCAGTGCTGGGAAATCCGGAGCACATCGTTGACATGGTGGACGTATTCACCAATTTCCTCACCAAACTTCCCGACGGCACAGCGGCTTATGTGATCGAGGCTGTACTCGCTATGATCAAGCTCGTTGCCTACACTCTGGAAACGGCACTTCCAGGCCTTGCGGCTATGGGCACATCGGACAAGGCGTACATCAATACTAGACTGAACCGCGGAGGAGGGCCGACTGGCGGCGTGAAGTATGGCGCTGCCGCCGCGGATTACGATCCAGATCCCAAACAGCCCCGCGCATTTTTTTCGGCCGCATTGAATGCAGTTGTTGACCGCACCTTCAAAGTAGGCAGCAAAGCGGTAGCTAATGATCTGGTTGTTCCGCGCGATGGCGTACATGACGCAAACGGCAGCCCCATGTTCCCGATCGCGGATCCCCTGATCTACGACAAATCGGACCACGTCTATCACAATGATTTTTTCGCCCAGCCGCGCACGATCGAGCACCTCAAGGAGTTCCTTGCCAGTGCCGATGTTAATGGCAAAACTATTCCGGGCGAGACCTCACTGCTCCTTGATATCGGTGGAGGCGGTACCAATGGCGGCAGCAATGGCCGTAGCAATGGGGGAAGCAATGGTCGTAGCAATGGGGGTAGCGAGGACGGGCACCGTCTCGCTAGCGCAGAGGAAGAAATGCTGGGCGGGAATGGCGGCACACATGACGATGAATATGAAGAGGATGATGAGGGATTTCGCGGAATTGCGTCCTCCGAACCTGTTTCCGGCCGCCGCGCGGATTATGTCGAGGAGTCGGCGGAACCATCACTGCCAGCGGAAACACGAAAAACACCGCTGCCCGCTGTGGAATTAAAGCGTAAGCCGGAGATGGAGTTTCCCAACCAGATTAAAGAAGGAGAGACCTTATCCCTCGTTGTAAAACTGACGCTACCTCGCTCAAGCGAAGCCACGGAGGATCAAATCAGCTTCGCATTGGGTACCGGGCAGGAGAGTGTTGACGTTATCGTACTCGTAACCGCAACCGGATTTACCATCAAGCCGGCCAAAGCGTCGATGACGGTAAGAAGGGAACGGGAGGAAAAGCTCGAAACAGCCACTTTTCTGCTCACTGCAAAACGCACAAAAGAACCCGTCAAGCGAGTGCTTCACGCTGATTTCTTTGTTGGCAACTCCATCGTTGGTTCGGTAACACATTATACGTACGTGGTGCCCAAGACTTTTCAAGGCAAGAAATCTCCAGACAAGGACAAGCACGAGCAGTTCGCCGTCCCCGTGCGCGAGCGACAGGAGTGTGAGTGGATCATCGCCTTCGCCGGCTCAAGCCCCACGTATCAGGTGTCGCTCATCAGCGATATCCCGGGCCACCGCTTCAAGTTTAAGCCCATGGGAACTGCGAAGCTGCCGACCAAGGATCTGACCGAGTACATCGATTCCTTCGTGACGAAGAGATTTTCCGAATATCCGAAGCGAATCGGTCAGAGCAAAGAAGAATTTGGTGCGGAGGTTGCGAAATGGAAAAACAAGTTCACCGACACCATCGAAGCTCTGGGCCGGACATTCTGGCAATGGCTCCCGGATGCACTCCGTGAAGAGTATTTCTCTCTGCATCACGAAGGACTGCTGCCTCGTTCGATCTCCATTTACTCCGATGATATGGTTTTCCCCTGGGAACTTGTGATCCCAAATCAGGGGAAGACCGTTCTGAAACGGCTAGGCGTAGCCCACGTATTAGGGCGTTGGCAACCAGGGCTATTAACGAAACCACCCGAACAGTTGTTGAAAGTTCAGAAACTCCGGGTCTTGAATCCGAACTATTCGGAGCCCAATACCCTAAAGTGGGCAGCAATCGAAGCGACTAAGCTCAAAGAACGCTTCCCGGGCATTGCACTTGCAGTTTCACCTGCTGATCTAGACGGAGTGAACAAGCTATTTGACGAGTTAGACGTGCAAGTACTTCATTTCAGCGGACACGGAGATATTGATTCGACAAATGCTGATCTAAATAAAATCCTGCTTGAGAATGGTGACGAATTCGAAGCGATCAATCTGGCCGGGAAAGCTTTATGTACGACAGCGCAGCCAGTCGTCTACATGAATGCGTGCAGCGTGGGAAACGTCGGCGAGACTGTGGCCAGGGCTGGCGGTTTCGCTTCCAACTTCGTAACCAATGGCTGCAGCGGCGTGATCGCACCCTTGTGGCCAATTAACGATCGACGTTCTATGGAATTTGCACTTAGTCTGTATGAAAAACTGGCGCTGGGCAGATCAGTCGGGGAGGCGCTTCAAGAACTGCGCGAGGAGAACGAAAAAGACCCCACTTATCATGCATATACCTACTTCGGAGATCCTTGGGTCCGATTGATTCTTCCGCCTCCCGCTGCTCAGTGAGAGGATCGTTTCAAAGAGGCGGGACTCGACGTTGCCTCTTCTGTTGGCCATGGCTCTCATTGGACTTAAAAAAATGTTATCGCATTCAGCTCGGTTGACGTGAAAGAGGGCGGTCATCGCCTTGGCAAATAAAAGCTCCCCAGAAAAACGGCATCGATCGGCGTTCTCTCATCGCCAGTTGTGCCTCGCGAAGTGCGTGCGACGGGGTAGCTCCGGCAAGCAAGCGCTCATAGAAGGTTCGCATCAGTGCGACGGTCTCCTGATCGGGTATCTGCCAGAGACTCATCAAGACTGTTCGCGCGCCGGCAAGCACGAATGCGCGCCTCAACCCAAACACACCCTCTCCAGCTCGGACCTGGCCAAGGCCAGTCTCACAGGCCGACAGAACAACCAGTTCGGTTCCGAAGAGATTGAGGCCCGAAACGTCTTCAGCGGTGAGCAGGCCGTCTTCTGCATCCTCTGGCAAAGAACCCCCATTCAGCCACGTATTTGCTCCGGCAAGAGCGAGGCCACTTCTAAACAAGGGGTTATCTATACGGGATATATCCCGGAGATTTCGCGAGGATCCCGTCCGAGTTCCATGGCGCTGGTTGGTCGCGGACCCTCCGCCGCCTTTTTCCTCTGTCTTCTGCGCTAGAAAAAAGCCGTGGGTTGCGAGATGAAGGACAAGTGGCGCATGCGCTTCCTTAACCACTCTCTCCAAGGCGTCGGATCCTGATATCGGTACCGTTCTGAGCAGTGAACCAACAAGTTCGCCCTCCTTTCGAGTCCCGGGAAGCGGCACGAAGACCATTCCTCGGCTCGCGAGAGCGCCGGACCGTTCACCGCTTCTCTCGTTTCTCTCTGAGCGAGGCACATGCATCTCGGACTTCAAGTCATAGTTCGGGTCGACCATGACTAGAACCGTATGGCCTTCTTTTTGGAGTTCATCGTTTGTGCGAAGAAGATCAGAGGCGTTCGATATATAACGGAACGAGTACTCGAGGACCAGTGACTTGCCGGACTCTGTTACCAGAGTCTCAAACGGCAAGATAGCCAAATCCCCGTCGGGCGAGACAATAAGGTGCTTCCGGTCGCCAAGCAGCTTCTCGATTGGATCAAAGATCGCCTGCCTCGCCGACCGAAGTGCCGGTTGGGATGGCAGGCCCATCTTCGTGCCCTCCGCGATCATAGCGGCGCGGGCGCGAGCGATGACCTCATCGATTTCGTCTGCGTCGCCCAGGTCGATTGCCTCCACTTCTTCGGAATTACCATCCAAGAGAACAAAACAGAAGTACCGTGGTCGCTTCCAGCGGACCTCATTCCAGCTGGAACCTACCTTTAGTTCGACTGAATTAATTCGAACGAACTCAATCATAGCTGAGTGATCGGGCAAAGAACTCGCGATGGCACGGCGATTTCCTTTGCGACGCTCGAGGATTGATCTCACTTCAGGGATTCGAGTGCTGAGATTTGCTTCGATGCGGTTCGCTCGTCTCCTTAATTCGGCAACTTGCCGTTCGTGGGCGGCCAGAGTGCTAGAACCCGGACCGTCCATCACTAAGCGAGTAATCTCCGAGGCGATCTTGCTAAGCTCAGCGAATTGGCCCTGGAGCTCGGGATATTTCTCACCATGCATCGCATATCGCTGCGCCGCTGCGGCATCGAGAACAAGGCACTTTCGCCGGAGTACCAAGTCGAACGCAGACCGTCGTGCCGCACCGTCTGACTCGAACAACTCGGAAAGAACGAACATGAAACATTCGAACCGTTGCCGAACAAAATCGGTCAGAGTCAACCGTTCCTCTTCGCTGCTGATACTGAAAACCTGGTCTAAGAGGACATCATCGATGGCCGCCGCTCGTTCCAACAGAGCAGCCGCATCCCCAAACCGGCGTTGTGGAATCAGGCAAGTGGCAAGGTTGTACACGGCCATCTCGTAATCCGGGTGGTCTTTGCCCAGTGTTCTGCTTCGGATTGAGCATACCTCGCCTAACGAAGCTTCTGCTTCCACATAGTGCCCGGTCTCAAGATCAACCAAAGACAAATTGTTGAGCACAGTCGCTATGAGGAGTTCATTTTCAGGGGAGTCAGACCGCAGAAGGTCCAGTGCCTGATTGAGAGACTCTCTCGCCTCTGGATACTTTTCAAGTCGAAGCTGCACTAATCCAAGGTGGTTGAGGGCAGTCCCCATGTGTTCGGGGCTCAGGCCGTTCAGTTCACTCGCGATTCCCACTTCGGCTTGGAACATCCTTTCCGCGTCCTTGTAGAGGCCCGCATCGTGATACAGCATGCCGAGGTTTCCCACGATTGTTCGGGTGACTGGATGGATTTCTCCAACAGATCGCGATGCGATAGAAAGCGCCTCTTCAAATATCTTTCGGGCTTCATCGGCCCTCGCCATTCGCTGTTGTAACAATGCCAAATTCGCCAGGGAACGTGCGAGTGTCGGATGAAATTGGCCAAGGCTACCTCTGTAGATGGAAATGGCATCCCGCAGCGGACGATCCGCCTCGGAGTACCGCCCCATCTTGTCATAAAGCATCCCTAGATTGTTCAATGATTGCCCGATGTCAGGATGCGTTGGTTGGAGTACCTGACGACGAATCTCCAGCGTCCGCTTGGTCAACGGTTCCGCCTCCTCGTACCGGCCGAGGTTGGTCAAAGCTAAGGCAAGGTTGTTCAGGATCTGGGCGTAACCTGGACCGATTTCGCCGTTTGCAGCTCGTTCTAGTTCGAGGGCATCATTGAACAATGGCAGCGATTCATAGTCGCGGCCCAATTGCTGGTAAAAACCAGCGAGATTGTTGGCAGCAGTGGCCCGGTCTTCTGATGTCGCGTCCGGCGCTGCATTTGTGATCTCAAATGACTGCCGGAGCAGGGTTTCCGCCCGGCCAAAATCTCCCGCGTCTAGGAGCACAAGCCCAAAGTTACTCAGCGATTGCGCATATAGCAGATTTCTTTCGCCAGCAACCTCCCGCATCCGCTGAATAATGATCTCGTGTAGTGCGCATGCCTGCGCAAATTGCCCCTGTCGACTAAAGGACCGAGCTCTCGACAGTAGCCGAAGGACGTCTTCCGGAATTTCCTGGTTGATCATTAATGCTTCCCCCGCCCAACGCTGTTCACAATCTGAGATGAGAAAGAACAGATTTAGGGAGGCCGATCAACAACAGTTATTCGCACGTTGAAGTTGCTGGAATCGGCATTAGACTCGCGCTCAGCGGGCACATGCTGACAGCCGGACCGTAGGTCAATTTCGATTATCGCATCTCATACAAGTCCTATGCCGAGACTATGACCTTGCTCCTCCTCGGAGGGTCGTCCCCCTCGCGGGCCAACCGGCTCAGCCTTCGGCGCAGACAGCTCCTGTTCCACCTCAATCGCTGTACGTTGAGAACTTTCGCGACTGAGACTACGGGAGAGCTTGCTCCCGTCATTTGTGTAGATGTGGGCGTCGTGTTGAGCCCGCGAAACGGACACGTATGCAAAGCGATTGTTGACCAACAGCTCGCTCTTGTCTGTGTCCACGTGGATCAGCACTCGATCCGCAGTTTGCCCTTGGCTGCTGTGGCTGGTCACTGCGTAACCGTAGTCAAGGTGCGGATGCTCGCGGACGTTGAAGCGGACTTCCTGGCTTGAGTCCATGCGGATTCTAAAGTCGCCGTTAGAGTTGACGTGTTCGACGGTGCCGAGATCACGGTTAGCAACTCGCAGTTCTTTGGATGGCGCGGTGAACTGAACGCGGTCGCCCTGTGAGAATTCACGTTCGGCTTCGCGGTGTACCGAGACACCTGAGAGGCGTCGCGGATCGTAGGTCTGCAGAGTGCCTACTTCGCGTTCGATCGTTAGCCGGTTCTCTTTCGCATCCACGCCGGTGACCCGCGCGTATTCACCCGGCTTGATGCCCTCAGTTTTGCTGCCACGCGAGTATCGAAGCACGTCTCCAGGCTCATATTGTCCTGCCCACTGCCGATCTGCGCCCGTCATGTCCTGACGCGATTCCAGAACCCGGAGTTTGTGCTCGACTTTGCTGACGTTTCCACGATTCTGCAGCTCGCGATGAATCAGCGACTTCAATTCGCGTCGCGATTCATTGTCGGGCGAGATAACCAGAGTTCCCTCCGGATTTCGTGAGTACTCTCGGGCTATCGAATTAAGTCGTTTTTGGGGATAAACGATCTCGTGCACGCGGCCCTGCTGCTCGAGACGCGCGATTCCTCCGTGGACATCGCCGCGCGCGAACTGCTCCACGGCATCCTTCAGAGCCGGGTCCTTCTGCCGCAAGATCTCGCCCAACTTGGCCGTCTCCATCCCCGCTTCCTGTAGCTGCTTGTATGGCCGACCAGATTCCACTGCCTCATGTTGGTGTGTGTCGCCAACCAAGAGAACGCGGTCGGACGGCTGCAAACGGCGAAAGAATTCGTTCATTTGTTTCGTGCTGGCAAGGCTCGATTCATCGATAACGAATAGTCGCTGTCCATCATTGGGCGCTTCATTTCGGACAAGCTCACGTTGCAGCGTGTGCGACTCAATTCCTGATTCCCCCAGTTTGTGAGCGGCGCGCGATGTGGGAGCGAGTCCAATCACCTGGTACCCTTCGCGTTCTGCGGCCTCGCGAACAGCAGTCAAGCAAGTAGTCTTGCCGGCGCCCGCTACGCCTTCAAGACCGATGATTTTGTCCTGTGTTGCCAGAATGTGCTCTACGGCTGCTCGTTGGCTTGTGCTCAGGTGTGTATGGTTCTGTTGCACAGACTGCCATGCTTCGGGACTCACCAACGGACCGTGTTGGGCCTGTCCCGCTCGCATTTCAGTCACGTTGTCGCGTTCATACTGGATCATCCTTTCCGTAGTGAATGCGCGGGCCGGCGACTTGCTTTCGACTTGGATCAGGGAGCCTGACTCTATTCGCTTTTCGAATCTCTCTCGCACCTCGCCGAAACCAGCTTCTCCCATTGAGCGCTTCAGCGCATCTCGCATCAGGTCGCGCTCATCGGTGACGGCATGTCTTTCGAGATTCTTATCCTGGGCGTAAGTCAGCGCCGACTCGAGGTGCTGGCGATTCGGAACATTCCTCTCTGTTTCGTGGGAATGGGCCGCTCGGACCACTTGTTCCGGCTGATTGCCAAATCGATCGGCCATTTCCTTGTGCATTCTCTGCATTTCCGAGTGCGTCATGGCCGGCAACTTGTCGCCGCGGGTCAGCACACGCTATAGCTACGATCAGTGGTTGACGAACCACATACTCCCTCGCTGGGGAGCGGGCTCGCTCACTGACGTAAAACCGCGCCCCGTTGAATTGTGGCTGCATTCTCTCACTCTGTCTCCCAAGAGCAGAGTTCACATTCGCGGCGTTCTGCATCAACTTTGGGAGTTCGCTATGTGGCGCGGTGACGTGCCGGCAGAGCGCAATCCGATGACCCTAGTCACTGTTCGTGGTGCAACCAAAAGGATGAATGCTCCGCGCAGCCTTACGTTCCAAGAGTTTCAGAAGTTCGTTTCTGAGCTCCAGGAACCATTCCGAACGATGGCTCTGCTGTGTCTGTGTTTGGGACTCAGGATCAGCGAATGCCTGGCACTCAAGTGGGCAGACATTGACTGGCTTGCAAGCAAGATCAGCATAGAACGTGCGATTGTTCGGCAGCGAGTGGATGACGTAAAGACCGCAGGTTCCAGAAAGCACTTGAGCATAGATGGCAGTCTGCTAGAAGTGCTCAAGACGTGGAAGCAAACAACGCAGTTTTCTGCGCCAGGAGACTGGGTTTTCGCTTCCCCGACACGGCTAGGTCGTCTTCCGTGGTCCTACCCGCGAGTCTGGGGAGCATTCCAGGAAGCAGCCGAAGCAGCGAAAGTCGGCAAGCTGGCTACTCACACCATGCGCCACAGCTACCGATCGTGGCTCGACGCTGTGGGAACGCCAGTAGCCGTGCAGCAGAAGCTCATGCGGCACGCGGACATCCGCACGACGATGAATATCTATGGCGATGTGGTCACGAACCAAGAGTCAGAAGCACACAGCAAGATCGTGGGTTTGGCTCTACCACGCGCTTAATGGATCGCGCTGCGGATCACAACTCAGCCAAGTGGATGAAAACATGGCGGAGAGAGTGGGATTGTACTTGCCGCAAATTCCAAAATCACATTGAAAATGCAAAAATCGATCTATCGGCCTGCAATCGCAGTGATTTAAAAACACTCTGCTGCGAAGTTCGACGAAGTCCACAGCAGCCCAAAAACGCCTCATCATATCCGAAAATAGTAACAAATAGTAACAGGAACTCAGCCACCTCACGGCGAAACATCCAGAAGTTGAATCTGCCTACCCTTTGTCCAGATACTCCCCAGGCACATCATCCTCCGGCACCTCGTGCGTACGGACTTCCTTCTCGTCTGCGTCCCCAGCGCTCTCGACGCCAGCGACGACGTCGGCCTCGAACGCATTTCCCTCCTCGATCAGCTCGTCGACGCTCTCCGAATCCGCGGCTTCGAGGTGGGACAAGCCCTGTAAATCTCCCGACTGTTCACCGGAACGCAGTCCCCAACGTTCGGACGGGAATGCGACCTCACCCACGCGCACCCTCTTTCGTGGCCGTTTCGCCGCCGCGACCTTCTTTTTTTCTGCCCTCTTCGGCGCGGGCTTTTTCCTCGCCACCTTCATGGAATGTTTCTCCGCCTTAGCTGGTGTCGCCTTCTTGCGGGCGGTTCTCTTCGGCTTCTTGATAGTCTTCTTTTTTTTGGCGGTCATTCGGGCAGTCTAGCACCGGAGCACTGGTGCAGAAAAGCCGAGCGCCGGCTGTTCCGGCTGTTCGCGCTATGTTTCTGTCGAATTCACGTAGAGCAGATGGCGGACCTTCGGACCGCCAGCAACGTAACTCTGCAATCGTTGTTCCAGCTCGCGGTCGGATTGCGTCTGACGCTCGTGTTGTCGCAAATGTTCTGCCCAGGAATACACCTGGAACGTCTCCAAGTACTGATTCGCGACCTCAGTATCGCGGAAAATTCCCCACCGGTAAGCACCATCGCGACGTCTGATGCGGGCATATTGATGGATCGCCTCCACGAACTCTGCTTCATGTTCTCGAATGACGGCGTATTCGACAGTAACCAGGACCGGTCCCTGATGAACGTCAGCCCCAAGTTCCTTGACGAGCACTGGCATGCGCCAGTGGTTCCATGGACTCAGATCCGCGGTCGAAGCAGGAAGTCGTGCGAAAAGCACGAATACCACACTCCCGAGCATTCCAACTCCGGCAGACACAAGAGCGACCCGGATGCCTGCTCGCTGGGCGAGGGCACCCCAAACGGCGCTTCCAAGAGCGAAACTTCCCTGATAGACGAGGATGAAGATGGCGAGCACTCGCGCCCTTACCCAGTCTGGCGCGAGGTTCTGCACAAGCGCATTGATGAGGGAAATGAAGATCACCCATGCCGCACCACCAATCAACATGACAGGAGCGAGAGTGCTCAATCTGTGCAACCCACTGGTGGCGACGATCACCAGCCCCAAGATCACAGCCCCGATGGACACAATAACTTCCGTCGACCACCTCGCTCTTGCCGCATGCATTACGAGACCACCCGCAATTGCACCCGCTCCAAAGCATCCCAGCAAGAGTCCATAACCGATTGCGGACTCACTCACGCTTCGCGCGACCGTCGGCAGTAACGCGAAAAGTGCGCTTGAGAGGAACAAGACTGCGCCGGTCCGAACCAACACCTTGAGGATTGCGGGGGAGTGGCGAACGTAGCGAATTGCGGCGACCGTGGCCCCGGGTAGCGTTTCCGCTGGCGTGGTCCGCTTATCAATGGGCCTTTTCCATCTTGCAACAACCAGCATGACTCCGAAGAACGACGCAACATTCACCACGAATGCCGTCGCGACGCCCGCCGCGGCTATGATTGCGCCCGCGAGTGCCGGCCCCACCGCCCTCGCGAGATTGAATTCGATTCCGTTAAGCGCTGATGCTGTTGCAAGGTCGTCCTTGGCCACCAGTTCAGGCAGAATTGCACGCCATGTTGGTGTTTCGAACGCATCTCCGGCGGAAAGCGCAAATGTCAATGCCAGAAGCAACCAGGGTGACATAACACCAGCAATGGTCAAGACCGCGAGAAGCAGCGCGACTGCCATCATCCATGACTCGGTGGCCAGAATCAGCTTGCGACGGTCGAAGATATCGCCAGCGGAACCTGCGGGAAGGGCGAACAGAAAGTACGGTAGCGAACCAGCTGTTTGCGTGAGTGCGACATAGATCGGCCCAGCTCCCAGCGACACCATCAACCAGGCGGCGCCAACATTCTGCATGAATGTGCCGACATCAGAGATAACATCCGCAATCAACAGATTACGGAACGTCGACACACGCAGGGGCCGCCACAAACTCGAGGAATCTCGAAGTCCCATGTTCTTTTGCGCAGTATCTGTCAATTGACCGTGCCCCGCTCCCTTACTCTATGACGCATCATCTAAAGCGCTCAAATTGCGAAGCACGGTCCTACAAGGAAATTGGACCGTTGCATTGGCTGTCGCGAGGGACGGCCTCTGCCAACTGCGGGAATGAATCTCTGCTTTTTGTGTTCTCTGAGCGGTGATTACACAGTCGCTGTGACGGCCTTGCGCACTGCCAACAACAGCATCGCCCGCGTAACACCACTGATGATCATGCTTACACCGACCAACGTGCCGATCGCCCAGGCCGAACTTGACGGCCATTGCATGTAGATCATCAGCCCCAACAGGAGGGTGATGATGCCGTCGACGAGCACCCAGCTCGACCCTGCCACCGAGCGCATCTTGAAAAACAAGACGATGTTCAAGATGCCTTCAATCAGGAAGAGGGATGCAAGCACTAGAGTGAGCGACGCCACACCCAGCACTGGATGCATGATCAGATAACCACCGAAGAACAGATACGCGAGCCCGACCAGCAGCTTCCAGATCAGGCTGCCCGCCCCGTGCGCGTGAAAGGCGAGGATCAAGTGGACGACGCCCGCCAAAACGATGAGCCAGGCAATGAACCCATTCACTGCGATGGCAGCGAGAAACGGCGACCCAACGGCCAGCATGCCGAAGATGATCAGCGCTGCGCGGAATCGGGGACACGCTCAAGAGAGTCATCGCGGAATGCGTTGCAGAGAATCTTCTCCTTCCTCGCCCGAGCACGGCGAGCAGCTCCCGTGAGGGAGGGACAGTTTTTTACCTGAACCGTACTCTCTGTATGCACTACGATCTGCCGCTTCAGCTCGGGGGCTGGCAAGACGTCTATACCGAAGAACTCATTGACTGGATGGAACAAGGGAGAGTTCCCAACAAGCGGAAGCTCTTGGAGGCAATTTGATGCTCTGGCAGTACTATGTCTTTCGCCGCGGTCAGGAGATTCACTCCACCTGGGATTTATTGTTCGCGAATCGGCCGATTAAGCTCCTATATATCGCCGGTTCGGGATTTGACGTTCGAACCCAGAAGGTGCTTAAAGCTCTTATCGACCATCTGCGTGAAGAGCGGCCTCTAATTCAGCGAGCAAGGCTTCTCCTCGTTGGATTTACCGGTTACGAATTGAGCGAGGATTTGCGCAACCAGACTGCCGAAAACGCCAAGGTATTGGCAGAGATGTTCAAGGAGCTCGGCGAAACGACCACCGTCTCATTCGGCTCTTCGGTTCCCGAAGGGGAAGATATCAGTGCCAGTACCGCGTTGCGCATCGGAACCGAACTAGCTCTGGCACACCTCGATCAGCAAACCGACATCATCCTTGATGTCAGCTCAATACCGCGTGTCGTCTATTTGGCGCTGTTAACTGCAATTTTGGACAAGCTGATCCCGAATAAGGAAGCACCGAACGCACTGTTCGCGAATGGAGTGAATTTTCAAGTGCTAGTGGCAGAAGATGCTGCGCTCGATGCCAAAATCAGATCTGAGGACCCGAGCAACGAACTCATATTGATTCCTGGCTTTTCCGGCGCTCTGCACGCTGAAAGCTTCCAGGACTGGCCGCTAGTGTGGTTTCCAATTTTGGGTGAAAACAAAGTCGGTCAGCTCGAAAAGGTAATGGCATTGGCAATCCCTGCCAACGCAGAAATCTGCCCCGTCCTTCCCCATCCGTCCCGAGACCCGCGACGTGCCGATCGGCTTCTTGGAGAATACCGGCAGCCACTGTTTGATGCTCGGGAAACCCCCACCGGCAACATCTTGCTGGCTCACGAATCCCACCCTTTCGAGGCTTACCGACAACTGTTGAGTGCAATGGAGAGATACCGCAAGAGTATGCGTATCTTGGGCGGATGCCGTCTTGTCGTGACACCGTTAGCCAGTAAGTTGATCACGTTGGGCGCCGGGTTAGCCTGTTTTGAGATGCGCCCTACAACCAATACCGATTTCGGCATCGCAATTCCCTATGCCGAGCCCACTCGCTACGTTGTGCCTATCGAAGCGCTACGGGAGTCTAGGCCGTACGCGTCTGACCAACACACCTGTTCGACAGGCGGGGTCTGTGTTGAAGTGTCCGGATGACCGCAAAAACAGAGTTGTCAGCGCCCAAGCGACGTACCCGTGCGGAGGTTCAGCAATTGGTGGCCGAGTTTGTGAGCAGCGGTATGCGGCGGAGCGAGTTTTGCCAGAGTCGGGGTTTGAGCTCCAGCACACTGGATCGCCATCTAAAGAAACTGCGTTGGAAGAGAAGGCGTAAGCCAATTTCCTCGGCCGGTCGTTTGCTGCCGGTGGAGTTGGCGGCCAGGAAATCGCCGAAGCACCACGAACCGAGTTGTGGGCTGGCCGTAGTGCTGCCGGGTGGGCGCCGGATCGAGGTACATCCTGATTTTGATACGAGTACGTTCGAGCGCGTTGTGAGTGTACTGGTGCGGGTGTAGGCCGTGTTTGGACTGGGTCCAGCCACACGGATCTATCTGGCTGCGGGAGTCACCGACATGCGCAAGGGGTTCGAGGGGCTATACGGTCTTGTCCGAGACCGATTGTCGTGTGAGCCTCTGAGCGGGCACCTGTTCTTGTTCTGCAACGCCCAGCGCAACCGGCTGAAGGTCCTCGTCTGGGACGGCACGGGACTCTGGGTCTGTGCCAAAAGGTTAGAGAAAGGGCGTTTCACCTGGCCGCAATCCGGTGATGCGCAGGGCAAGGTCCTCCTAAGTCACGAAGAGCTTTCCTTATTACTGGGTGGGATCGATCTGGCCAAAACCAAGAACAAGCGGTGGTACCGGAAGGCCCCGCCAGAGGGACATGCTGCCGCCTGAGGTGCTTGAACGATTTGAGCGACTCTGGTAAATCAATAACGCATTGTGAGTGCGCCTTCCATTCCTTCAGCACCAGCCGATCTGGAACTCATCGCACAACTGAAGAGCAAGCTACAGTACGCGGAGCTGCGGATTCGTTTGCTGGAAGAGCGACTGCGGCTGATGCGGATTGAGAAGTATGGTGCGGGCGGAGAAAAACTTTCGCAGGCGCAAATGCAATTGTTCGAGTCTGAGCCTGTCGTCAGTGAAATGATCGAGCAGGCGGAGAGCGAGCACGCGCAAGTGCAGCGCTCGACCAAGAAATCCGTCAAGCATCCGGGTCGCCAGGAACTGCCGGCGACTCTTCCTCGCGTAGAGCGGGTTCTGCCTTGCACGCCGGATCAGCGCGTATGCAAGCGCTGCGGAAAAGAAACTTTGGTGATCGGCTACGAGGAGAGTTCCCAGTTGGATGTGGAACCGGCGAAGTATTTTGTGCTGCTCACGAAACGAGAGAAACGGGCTTGCCGGTCCTGTGAGGATCTCGGCGTCGTCTCAGCGCCCCTGCCGCCACGGATCATCGAGAAGTGCCTGGCGAGTGACCGGATTGTCATCGACACGGTCGTCAGCAAGTATTGCAATCACACGCCCCTGCATCGGCAGAGCATGATTCTGGAAAGGGATCTCGGCTTGGACATCAGCCGCGCGACGCTGGATGGTTGGGTTCTCAAAGTCGGCGAATTGCTGATCCCTATGGTCGCCGCGATGAGGCGAGAGTTGATCTGCGGGGGTTACATTCAGGCCGATGAAACTCCAGTCGATGTGCAGACACGCGAGGGCCGCGGACAGAATCACCAAGCGTATCTCTGGCAGTACAGTTGCCCCCGAGGAACTCTGGTGTTCGACTTCCGCTTGGGTCGAGGACGGGACGGACCGAAGCGTTTCCTGGGACAGTTCGAAGGCATTCTCCAAACCGACGGATATTCAGCATACGATCAGATCGGCGGGCCGAGAATGGTACATGCCGCTTGTTGGGCCCATGCCAGAAGACAGTTTTTCGAAGCTGTGCAGCTAAATCCCCGAGACCCAATTGCAACGCCGATTGTGGCGCAGATGGACGAACTGTTTGCCGTCGATGCGGAAGCCCGCCGCAAAACGCTGACCACTGCGGCGCGCCATGTGCGGCGTCAGGAAACAGCCAGACCTCTTCTCGATGATATTCGCAGCAAGATCGAGGCAGCGCTGTCCGTTGCATTGCCCTCCAGCGCACTCAGCAAGGCTTGCCAGTACGCGCTCACGCTTTGGAAAAAGCTCACCTGCTTCTTGGAGCATCCCGAATTAGAGCTAAGTACTAACCTGGCGGAGAACTCCATGCGTCCGGTAGCTCTTGGTCGAAAGAATTGGTTGCACATCGGCAGCCCACAAGCGGGACCGAAGCTTGCGGCGATTCTCTCGGTCGTGGAAAGCTGCCGTCGGCTGCAAGTCCCGGTGCGCGATTACTTTTCCACGATTCTCCCAGGGCTTGCCGATCTCCCCATCGGGTGCCTTCGAGACCTTACTCCCGCTTCGTGGGTCGCGCGGCATTCATAGCCTCAAGCGACATGGTTTTTGAAGGTAATCCGTTGACAACCGACATTTTTCGAACATATATACTCCGGCATAGCATTGGCAAGGCTTCGTTACAGCCGGCTGGGTGCATCGACGATGCGACGCAGGTTGATCGATGCGACCGACCCCAAAGATTTTGTCTCGCTTACTAGGGTTCAGTCACAGTCGACGCGATCCTAGACGATGTTCGCCTAAGCGTGAGTTTTGTTCGTCGAAAATAGGTCGTCATAATACCTACGTCCGTAGTGTGACAGGCGGAGGCATCGCCCCACACAGTCCTAGCGAGCGGCAGTTGACTAGGCGTAATTGCCCGCTGTTAAATTGCGAAAGGGTTCTGTGGGGATTCGAGGCGGACGGTCAGCGCCTCCACGGGCAGCCGTGCGGCCCAAACAAGCGAAAAGGGAATCTCGTCCATGGGGGCGGTCACTCCTGGACATTGGTGCGGCCATCGAGGCATTTCGCAGCTAAAATCCTTGAGGCTATTGCCCTAACCACCAGCATCGTCCTGTCCGAGCACTGCCGAGGTGACAGTAGGTTGCGCAACGACTGCTGGGGAACGGTCATGTGAAGAACAAAGATGGGCGCTATTGTCAGTTTCCCGCGAAGGGGAGCACTACGGGGTTTGGCAAGATTGTTCTCGATATGCCTCTATGGGTGCTATGCCTGCATCCAGATGACTGGCTTAGATCGAGATCGTAGCCTGACGCAGTTTTATCATACGGTTTGGACCGCAAGGGATGGTGCACCCAGCCAAATCACCGCGCTCGCCCAAACCACTGACGGCTACTTGTGGATCGGTTCTGAAAGAGGCCTTTTTCAGTTCGACGGAGTGCAATTCCGGCTTTATGAACCCCCTCCCGGAGTTCGATTGCCTTCGTATAGCATCAACTCCCTAATGGCCACGCCCGACGACGGACTATGGATTTCGTTCAATCCATCCGGCGTTGGATTCCTTAAAGACCGCAGACTAATTCTCTACGAGCAATCGGGACCGGAGGTGCACGCTTTTGCGCGCGACCTCGACGGCAGAATCTGGGCGGGAACCAGGACACAGCTTCTCTTGCTCGATGGTGGCGAATGGCTCGATATTGGAGAAAGTTGGAATTTTAGAACCCGTCGAGTCTGGGCGATGTTTGTTGACCGCTCCGGCACGCTTTGGGTTGCCACGGATGACGCCCTTGTTTTCTTGCGTCGAGGTTCAAAGGTATTCCAGAAAACAGGTTCTCTTAAGGCCGGGGTCCCTCGAATCGCGCAAGCAAGCGACGGTCGGTTGTGGATTTCACAATGGAACCTTCCGTTGCGCGCGCTATCCGATGTCGGGAAAGATCCAACAAGAGGGCCCGCAATTGAGGTTAACGCCACTCAATTTCTCTTTGATCGCGACGGCGGTCTATGGATGGTCGGTCATCTGCACGGACTCTGCCGGCTGAGGTTCCCCGAACGGCTCGGTGAGCGCACAGTCAAGGCCGAAGACCCAGCACTGGAGTGGTTTACTGAAGATGAAGGCCTGCCCGACAACGAGGCCAACAACCTCCTCGAAGATCGAGAGGGAAACATCTGGGTAAGTTCCAGCAAAGGGCTGAACCGCTTCCGTCGCAGTCAACTCGTTCCGGTGAAGCTACCTCCCAATCGTCGAGAGTCAACTTTGATGGCGGGCCAACAGGGCGATGTGTGGGTAGGAAGTGCCCTGACTTCTCCGGTGCTGCACATTCTGCCAGGCAGGACAGTGGCCAGCAGCACGCGGGCCAGGATTTCTAGCGTCTACCGCCAGTCGAAGAGCACTATTTGGTGGGGTGGCCAGGGAGGAATATGGCGACAAGAAAACGACCGCTTCGACTTCTTCCGACAACCTAAGAGGTTATCTGACGACTGGGTTTGGGAGGTAATTCCAGACGAGCGTGACAGCGGATTGTGGGTCGGTCTGGGCGATTTTGGACTGATCCATTTTAAGGACGGGCTTTGGACATTTCCGCCCAAGCCGGAAGGTCTTCCGGATATCGTACCCAGTGCCTCGTTTCGCGACACAGACGGACGCACATGGTTTGGCTATAAAGAGAATAGAGTTTTCTTACTGAGTGGTGGAGAAGTTCGCGCTTACTCCCACGATGACGGAATTGATATCGGCCGAATTAGAGTCATTCGTGGTCACGGTTCACAAATGTGGTTTGGCGGCCAGCTGGGCTTGGCGCTGTTCGAAAAAGGACAATTCACCAGAATCCGCACTACCCAAGACCGGTCTTTTGCCACAGTTACTGGGATCGTTGAAGCATCTGACGGGTCCCTATGGCTGAACGAGTTGCACGGAATCGTCCGCATCTCGCCGTCCGATGTAAACCGGCTCATGGTAGATCCACACTATGCCGTGCTCCCTGAATTTTACGATTTCTTGGATGGACTGCCCGGAGCGCCGCAGATGGAGTTTCGGAGCTCGACTGCGGTTAAGACTACAGACGGACGACTATGGTTTGCTACCGACAACGGACTCGCATGGATTGACCCCGTTCACCTGCTGAAGAACACAGTTCCTCCGCCTATCTCCATCACAGCTCTCTCCACGGAGTCACAGAAATTCGCTCTTTCCGGGGCAGTATTGCCGCAAAGAACCAGAACCACGCGGATTGAGTACACGGCTCTCAGCTTTTCAATTCCGGATCGGGTTCGATTCAAATACAAACTCCAGGGCTTAGAACAAGATTGGCATGATGCGGGCACACGGCGTGAGGCGACCTACAATAATCTTGGGCCAGGTCACTATCAGTTCCGCGTTATCGCCTCCAACAACGATGGGGTATGGAATGAGGCGGGCGCATCACTGGAGTTTTCTATCCTCCCGGCGTTTTACCAGACGAACTGGTTTCGGGGGTTATGTGCACTGGTATTCGTGGCATTGTTGTGGGGCATGTATCAGCTGCGTGTTGAGCAATTGCATCGGCAATTCAACATCGGGCTGGAAGCGCGGTTGAATGAACGTACCCGGATCATCAACACCATTCCCGCGCTGGCCTGGTCTGCTCGTCCAGATGGCGTTGCAGAATTCTTCAACCAGCGATGGCTCGACTATACCGGCCTCTCGGCGGAGCAGTCACGCGGTCGGGGTTGGATGGCGGCAATTCATCCCGACGAGATCAAAGCCGTTGCCGACTATTGGCGATCGAGTCTCGCCAGTGGCAAAGCCGCCGAAGTCGAAGCACGGGTATGTCGTCGGGATGGCGCCTACAGGTGGTTTCTTTTCCGCACAGACCCATTGCGGGATGAATCGGGCAGGGTCATCAAATTGTATGGCACGATCACAGACATCGAAGACAATAAACGGCTGGAAGAGACATTACGCGCTAACGAACTCTCCTTGCGGCAGATCGTCGATAACATTCCGGGCTTCGTACATACAACGAGTGCAATGGGCGAGGTGGAGTTCTTAAGCCGGCAAACCCTAGATTACTTCGGCAAAACAAAGGAAGAGTTGAACGACTGGTCCCAGCTGGGCATCGTTCATCCTGAAGATCTTCCGCGCGTGGTCGAGGCGTTTAGAAGGTCTATTGAAACTGGGAAAAACTATGAAATCGAGCATCGATGTCGGCGCGCTGATGGAGTTTACCGATGGTTCCAAGTTCGCGCTAACGCCGTCCGGAATACGGCGGGTGAGATAACCGCGTGGTATTGGCTCATTACGGACATTGAAGACCGCAAGAAAGCTGAAGAGGCTCTGCAGTCGAACGAGCGTAACTTAAGCTTGATCATCAATACTATGCCAACGCTGGCATGGTCCGCGCTACCTGATGGGTCTGCGGAGTTCTTCAATCAGCACTACCTCGATTACGTTGGACTTCCGTTAGAAAAACTGCAGGGTTGGGGGTGGACGATCGCGGTTCATCCAGACGATCTCAACGCACTTTCCGGTGCCTGGCAATCGATTATGGCGTCGGGCAAACCAGCTGAAGCCGAGGCACGATTTCGCCGATCCGATGGGGAGTATCGATGGTTTCTCATTCGCACCAACCCCATGATGAACGAATCGGGCGAGCTCGTGAAATGGTACGGAACCAATACCGATATCCATGATCGAAAACGGGCAGAGGCGGGACTCAAGGAATCCTACCTTCGTCTCACCGAAGCCCAGCGGCTGAGCAAAACGGGCAGCTTCGTCACGGATTTGGTGGCCAATGAACACAATTGGTCCGAGGAGACCTTCCGCATCTTCGACTTCGATCCCGCGACCAAAGTCACGGTGGAGATGATTCGGGATATTGTCCATCCAGAGGACCTACCTTCGTTCGACTCTGTCATCACGCGCGGCATGACGGGTAACGACGTCGATTTCTCGTTCCGGATTGTGCCCTCAAGAGACGTGGTGAAGCACATTCGGGGAGTGGCCCGTGTCATTGATCAAATCGCGGGGCGACCACTGTTTATCGGTGCCTTACAGGATGTAACGGAAACCAAGGTCGCCGAAGAGGCTCTGAACCGGGCGCGGTCGGAGCTCGCCCACGTGTCACGAGTGACGACACTCAACGCGTTGACAGCGTCGATCACACACGAGATTAACCAGCCTCTCGCGAGCCTGATCACCAATGCCAGCATCTGCCTGCGAAGGTTGAATGCTGAACCGCCGAATGTCGACGGCGCGCGTGAAACATTGCAACGAACCATACGCGACGCCAACCGAACTTCAGATGTGATCGTGCGGTTGCGTGCTCTGTTCAGCAAGAAGGAATTCAAGGCGGAGACGCTTGACCTGAACGAGGTTACGCGCGAGGTGATTGCATTATCGTTAAACGACCTTCAAAGAAATGGGGCCGTTTTGCGCTCGGAACTCGCAGAGGACCTTCCGGCCGTTATCGGTGATCGAGTCCAATTGCAGCAGGTCACCCTCAACCTGCTTCGCAATGCTTCGGACGCAATGGTTGCTGTTGAGGGCCGCCCACGCCAACTGCTGATCACAACTCAGCGAGAAGGAGACGATCATGTACGCCTGAACGTGCAAGATAGTGGGTGCGGTATAAATCCTCAAGACTTTGACAGGCTGTTCGAAGCCTTCTACACGACGAAGACGGGCGGGATGGGCATCGGGTTGTCTGTCAGCCGCTCGATCATTGAGAGACATCGTGGTCGCCTCTGGGCGGAAAATAATGAAGGACCAGGAACCACCTTCTCGTTTTCTATTCCTTGCAGTCCAGAGAAAGCCAGGGATGTTAGCGCAAGTGCCAAGGATGTGAGTGCATAGGGATCGGCGGATTCCAAGGCTCAGCATGGACATCTGTGGGCCTCCGCCACACCGTTACATCTCCGTTTGCTTCCTTCAGAGTTCGAGGATTGACGAACATCGAAACTCGCGTTGGCGATCGTAATTCGGCACCAACAGGACATGATCTGACTCCGGCGTTCCTAGTCCGACCGAAAGCAGTACTAAAGTCGAATTGCTTCCGGGCGGCACAGTGGTGCATTGTTTTTGATGGAATCCTGAAGCGAATCAGTCTCATGACGCGTCCACTTTTATCCGTAGTTGATGATGATGAGATGCTACGCGAGTCGTTACCCGAATTGCTTAGAGAGTTCGGCTTTGCGGCTGTAGCATTTTCTTCCGGGCAAGAGTTTCTCTCGTCTGGATATGCAGATAAGACCAGTTGCCTTCTCCTCGATGTCGCCATGCCGGGGATGTCCGGATTAGACCTGCAACAGGAATTGAAGCGCCGTGGGTATGCGATTCCAATCATCTTCATCACCGGTCAGAAGGATGAAGAGGTCCGAGAGCGCGCGCTCAGACAGGGAGCTGTGAAATTCCTGTACAAACCCTTCAGCGATAGCGTTTTGCTTGATGCCGTCAACGAAACCCTTTCTGGGCAGTGAGGGAGGTTACAATGAGTCCAGCCGGCACGCTTGACCAAAAAATGGGGTCATCACCAATGGCGACTGCCAAGCCCATCGTGTTCGTTGTCGATGACGATGAGTGGGTGCGCGAGTCGCTGCAAACTTTGATAGAAGAGGAAGGCTGGCAGCCGGAAACTTTCGAATCTGCACAAAAGTTCCTCGACCACCCGCGGGCATCTATTCCAAATTGTCTCGTGCTCGACGTCTCCCTTCCCGGGCTCAACGGCCTTGAATTGCAGAAGCGCATGGCCGAACGCACCGAAATGCCGATCATCTTTCTCACGGGACACGGGGACATTCCCATGTCGGTCGGGGCCATGAAGGCGGGGGCGGTTGAGTTTCTGACGAAGCCCTTCGATCCGGAAGCATTGTCGACGGCGATCCGGCAGGCGCTGGAACGAAGCCGTCTGACTCTCGCTCAGGAGGTGAAGGTGCAGGAACTCCGGGAGCGTTATGCATCACTCTCTCGTCGCGAACGAAACGTCATGGCCCTGGTGGTTACCGGTCTATTAAACAAACAGATAGCCGGCGAACTTGATATCGCCGAGAGCACTGTAAAGGCACACCGCGGCCAGATGATGCAGAAGATGAAAGCTGACTCGGTCGCGCACTTGGTGAAGATGGTCGACAAACTCGGCCTCAAGGGTTCTCACTAGACCGTTCATTGAGGTGGGGGCACGCGCATTTTACGAAAACCGCGTCTGCCTGCGGTTCCTTTCAAGTTGGAGTAAGAATATTCTGCTCCAGCTTACTTAGTCGCCCACCTTCTTCAATCAAGTGGACCGAAAGATAGTGCGCGGTCACACTCTTCCCTCAGTTGAACTGGCCCACTTGATTGAGAATACCTTCGCATTGGTCGCCGCGGATTGCAGTTGCGCCGGCTCGGCCTGGTTCATCGAAGAGCGCTTTCGAACAAAGTCGCCCAGGTCGAAGTCGTGTCAAGGTATCAAGGAATAGTCACGTGCTAACTGAGCACTCCCGATTAATAAACTGAAAATGGTCTTGGATGACTTCAGGTTTGCTTGCCTATGAGCAAACTCTCGACACGCCCACGCATTGCTCAAACCAATACAAAGGTACGATCCGTACCATCGTCTAATTGCCGCGCACGTGCGCTCGTGGTGTGATGAGGGCGCGTTAGATAGTGCGACTTGTTGTGCTGCACCGGAAAGCGTGGGCACAAGAAGAAGGAGGAACAAAATGAAGAATGATGGAAGTTTGATTAGTAGTCCTTCGAATCGGCGCAGCTTTGTGAAAACCACATTGGCGGCCGCCGGGGCAGTAACCCTGGGAACCGGCTTGCTCGCTCGCGCCACCAAGGCGTCTGCGCAGGCGACCTTCGACAGTAGCCTCACGGCAGGCGACATTGCACTCCTACAGTTCCTGGCTGCAGGAGAAGCCCTCGAGGCTGATTTTTACACCCAATACAACGAGTTGGGCGGATTGCGGGACGACGAAGTGTCTGGAGGATGCGGCAATCGAATCTATACCCGTGCTCTGAGAAGAATCGATCCCAACATCTCTCAGTACATTCATGACATCGCCGACGACGAGATGAGCCATCAGAATTTCCTGAATGCCTATCTTGTTGCGAACGGCGCCGATCCCGTGGATATGGAACCGTTCCGCACATTACAGGGAAGCACGGCGACAGGTTCCAGCGGAAAGTTGCGGCTTACAAACCTGATGCAGCTGACGCTGAACACGAGTTGGTGGACTCGTTACCGCAGCAGTGCGAATAACCCCGACGTGAACCCCA
>Ga0335078_10001544_pt1 | contig 34689 bp, 28 predicted proteins | sample Lox_Sample_32_FD_206711 | JGI IMG/M metagenome (GOLD analysis project Ga0335078, IMG submission 206711) | Soil microbial communities from Loxahatchee National Wildlife Refuge, Florida, United States - Lox_Sample_3.2 | ecosystem: Environmental > Terrestrial > Soil > Wetlands | place: USA...
TCGATCATTGCGACCGGGCCGGGGCCCGAGGTTTACACGTTTCGCGATGGGCCGCGCACCATCGGCCTGGTGCCGCCGCAATACCGGGCAGAGCGGCTGGCTGCGGTCCGGCAGGCATCGGACTTTGCCAAAGCGGCGGGGATTCCGGCGATCCAGCGCCACTTCGGATTCCTGCCCGAGGATCCCAACGATGCGCTCTTCGCGCCTTCGGTGGAGGCGATGCGGCAGATAGGGGAATACTGCAAGCGCAACGGCCAGACGTTCCGCTGCGAGACGGGGCAGGAAACGCCGATCGCGCTGTTGCGCGTGATCCGGGCAGCCGGATATGACAACGTGGGAGTGAATTTCGATGCCGCCAACCTGATCCTCTATGGGAAAGCGAACCCGGTGGATGCGCTCGATACGCTGGGGCCGCTGGTGATGGGCGTTCATGCCAAGGACGGCCGGTACCCGACAGACCCGGAGCGGCTGGGCGAGGAAACGCCGATCGGCGAAGGCAAGGTGGACTTTCCGCGCTTTATTGCGCGGCTCAAGGAAGTTGGTTACCGCGGCCCGGTCACGATTGAACGCGAGATCAATGGGCCTCGGCAAACAGAGGACATTTTGGCTTCTAAGCGGTTCTTGGAGAAGCTGATCGGGTAACAGCCAGAATTGGGAGTGAGATCACGATGCAGAACGATAGACAGTGGGACCGGCGCTCGTTTCTGGAAGCGACGGGCCTGACGGTGATGGCTGCGCGCCTGGTGCGCGGGTCGCAGGCCAATTCGGCGGTTCGCGTGGGCCTGCTGGGCTGCGGCGGGCGGGGCACGGCGGATGCGACCAGCATGATGGTGAACGCGGGCGCTCGGGTCACGGCTCTGGGCGATCTCTTCGACGACCAATTGGAGCGCGCCAAGAAGCACTTCGACGCACTGGCGGAGAAGCAAGGCGTCGCCGGAGTCGATGCCGGGCAGATTTTTCGCGGACCGCGCGCGTTTGAGGAGATTGCCCATTCGAAAGAGGTGGACGCGGTGGTAATCGCCACGCCGCCCTACTACCATTGGTGGCACCTGGAAGCGGTGGTGGACGCCGGCAAGCATGCGTACTGCGAGAAACCGGTTGCGGTTGACGTGCCGGGGACGCGGCGCGTGATCGAGATCGGCAAGAAGGCCGGGGGCAAGGTGAGTCTCGAAGTGGGATTCCAGATTCGCCAGGCGCCGCCGTTTGTCGAGCTGGTGAAGCGGATCCACGCGGGCGCTCTGGGCGAAATCAGCTTCGGCACGGCTTACTACTACTGCCCGTTTTTTCCGCCCTCGCACCCGGATGTGGCGCCGGCGCAATGGCGGCTCCGCAACTGGCTCTATGACCGGGTGCTTTCCGGCGACATCATCGTCGAACAGCACATCCATGCGATTGACGTCTGCAACTGGGTGCTGCAGGGACACCCTGTAAAAGCAGTGGGCGCGGGCGGCCGCAAGGGGCGATCGGAACAAGGCAACGTTTACAGCCACTGCGCGGTGTCCTTCTGGTACCCCGACGAGGTTCACGTGAGCTTCGCGTCCAAACAATTCGGCAAAGGGGTGTTCGACGTGAGCGAGCGATTTTTCGGCACCCGCGGTGAGAGTCAGTCGCCGTATTCCGGTCCGCTGGGAATCACGGGTGAGGACGACTGGAGCTGGGCGGGCAGCGAGAAGAAACAGGACGGCCAGTTTTCCGCCACGGGCACGTTCGCCGACAACCTGGCGGAAGCGGACGCGGAGAAACACAAGTCCTTCATCGGCAGCATCACCTCGGGCGCATTTCACAATCAGGCGGAGACTGGGGTGGAATCTTCGCTTTCCGCGATGCTGGGCCGCACGGCGATGTACACGGGCCGCGAGGTCACCTGGGAGGAGCTGGTGAACTCCCAGGAGACGTGGGACGCGGAGCTGGATTTGGAGAAGTTGGGCTAGCCACCGCTGCCGCTGGAGCGGGGAAGGCGGCGCCGGCTACTTCTTTCGCAGATAAATGGCTCCGTGGAGGGTGTGAAAGCTCACCGGCACGCCGCCCCCGTTGATCACGCCGCTGAAATTATTGTCGAAGCGCAGCCGGTATTTGAGCCCGCCCGAATTATCCTTCTCCGCCGGCGCGGAACCGCCGAGCGCGATTTCGAAGTCGCTGAAGATATCGGAGCGCATCGTCTTGAAATTCAAGTTGGCTTTGACGTCGGCCGGCAGCGTGACATCGATGGAGCCATTCAAGCTGCTGAAGGACAATGGCTTCGAGGGATCGACGCGGTCCATGGTCACGTGGATCGGGCCATTGAGCGAATGGGCCACCACGGTTCCCGAGATGCCGGTCACCTCGGTGCGCCCCTGAAGGGTATCGGTATCGACCTCGCCGCGCAGGCCCTCCACGCTCAGGTTGCCGTTGAGCGTATGCAGGTCCACCGAAGTATCGGCCGGAACGGTGATCGTGACCGGACCCTGCATGGGTGGGCTGGCATGGATCTTTAGAACGTTATCCTCCTCTTCCACGCTGAGACCGCGCGGCACGTCGATGCGGTGCATACCGCCCGAGCTTGGCGCGACATGACCGCCGCATTCCACGATCACGTCGCTGCCCCCGTGAGCTCTCACGATGATCGGGTTGTTCAGCATATGGACATTCACCTGGCGCGCATGGCCGCCCGGACGGGCGGGAATGACGACGCGACCTTCGCCTTCCTGAGCGGCGGCGAGACTGCACACGATGATGGCTGTGCCCGTTAGGGCGAGTATCGTTTTCATGATGGTTCCTCTTTGTGTCCGGTGATCCGCCTAGGACTTCGCCTCATGCAGGCGGATGGCGCCGTTGAAGCCTTCAAATTCGAGCTTGGGTCCGCCCTGACCGATTCGGCCCGATCCGGAGCGGCCGCTTTGGTAGACGTATCTGGTTCCATTTCGCCCAGCGCTCGCGGTGGACGCCAACGGCGCCACCTCAAAATCGGAAAACACGCCACCGTTGAAAGTCTTGTAGCTCAGATCGGCATTGAGGTTGGGCTGAAAGTAAACGTCCACGGAGCCGTTAAAGGTGTGGACTTTGAGATCGCGGTCGGGGTTGCGGCGGAAGGCGATCTTCATCGGACCATTGAATGTGTGAATGCTGCCGGCGCCGGTGACGTCCTCCGCCTCGATGCGGCCGTTGAAGGAGTGGAGGTCAAAATCGCCGGTGGTGCCTTTGACCGAGATTTCGCTGTTGAAGGTATTGAGCGAAAGCGCAGTGCCGGCGGGCACCTGGATGTCGTAGTCGAATTCGACGCGGTAGTAGTCGCGGTCGCCGTGAAAACTGAAGTTGTGGCCGCGGAATGGGGCATCCTGATAAAGTTTGACCTCCCCGCCCTGCTGGGAAATATCGAGCCTCACTTCGCGTTTTGCTTCCGCGAGCCTTTCCGCGGAGTCGGCACGGTTGTGGCGCACCATGGTGACTTCGATCTGGCCTGCGCTGCCGCCGGTGACGTGAATCACACCGGTGAAGTTATCGACGATGAGTTTATGGCCTGCGCCGCCGGCGAAGGAGCGATGAATGGTTTCCTGGTCTTCCACGCGCCAGTATCCGTCGTGGGCGCGCGCGATCAGCGGCACGAGCGAAAGAGTCAGCAGCAAAAGCGTTCTCATCTGGATTCTCCTTTGATTCCCAACTCATCGATGGCCCACTGGGCACGCTGGCGCACGGCCTCATCGGCTTCGGGGTGGACGGCGAGGCGCCGCAATTCGGGGGCGCAGCCGCGATCCTTGGCTTTCACCACCAGCTCGATCACGGCCACTTGGGCAAGTGGCGAATCCTGCGCGGCCAGAGCCGCCGGCAGAGCGCGCCGCATGTTGGGATCGGCTGCATACTTCTCGAGCGCGTCGACGGCGGAAAGGCGTACGTTCACGTTGGAATCGTGGCTGGCGGCGTACAGCAGCGCCTGTTCGACCTGCGGATCCGGCTGCGTCATTTGATAGGCATAAGTGACGCCTTCGATCCTGGACGCGGGCGACTGCTGCTGCATCAGCGAGAGGGCCACCAACTGGTGCAGGTTTTCCACCTGGCCTTGCAACTGCGCGATCTCCGGGCTCACCGAGGGACGTGGCGCCAGACCGCGGCCCGCGATAAGGCCGACAGCGAGGACGGCCAAGCCTGCCGCCAGCTGCCACGCCCAGCGCGGCGGAGCGTGCCGCGCCGCCGGCATCTGCGCTACTGCCGCCAGGCGCCCCTGTTCCAATCCAGCCCCAAAAGCCGCCAGCGTGGCCTGGAACCGTTCCTTCATCGCCGCATCGGGTTCGGCTTCGAGCTTCAACGCTTCCAGCCCCCGCCAAACGACGCCCAGGCGGGCGAGTTCGGCGCGGCACCCGGAGCAGGTTTCGAGATGCTCGATCAGGCGTTCCCGCGCGCCTTCATTCAACCTGCCGGCCAGGCACTCGGGAAGTTGTTCGCGGATGTTCTCGCAATTCATGACATCGGTTCTCCTCGCAACGCGAAGAAGCGGTCGCCCAGTTCGTGCAATGCACGGTAGACGCGCACCTTCACGGTTCCGACCTCGCACTGCATGGCGGCGGCGATTTCCTCGTATTTCAGCTCGAGAAAGCGGCTCATCACGATCACTTCCCTCTTCTCAGGAGGCATGGCGGCCAAGGCCTTGCGCAGCAGCGCGGTTTCCTGCTTCTCTTCCATCAGCCGGTCGGGCGGCGCGTCCGGGCTGTTCGCTTCGGGAGCCTCAGCCGGCCAGGCGACTTCGTTTTTCCGCTTTCCGATGTGATCCAGGTAGGCATTGCGGCCAATCTGGAACAGCCAGGCGCGGAAGGTGTTCTCCGTCTGGTAGCTGCGGCGGTACTTAAGGACGCGAAAAAACACCTCCTGCACCAGGTCCTCGCTGGTGGAGCGGTCGCTGGTGAGATGCAGGAAGTAGTGGAGCAAGGCGCGGTGATGGCGGTCGAACAAAATCTCGAGGCTATTCACCTCGCCATCCCGAACCTGCCGCATGATTTGTTCGTCCTCCACCATCACCTGCTTTTCAAAAGGGTATACCGCCCAGGCCGAAAATGGTTACGAAAATAGTTGCCAACCTGTTCCCGGGGCAGGCTGCGACTTTTTGCGCACTTTCGCCCGCCCGCCAGCGTATAAGCGGATATGGCTGAGCTGGCCTCGGATATCCGCTACGCTCTGCGCCGGCTCGGGCGCAATCCTGGATTTGCGGCAGTGGCGATCGTCACGCTGGCGCTGGGGATCGGCGGCAATACCGCGATCTTCACCATTTTCGACGGCATCCTGCTGCGGCCGCTGCCGTTCCGCGAGCCGGATCGGCTGGTGGCGGTCAATGAGACGGTCCCCAAGTTCGCCTACCTGGCGGCGACGCTGCCGGTCTCAGGCGATCACTTCCTGAAATGGCGGAAGCAGTCGCGATCGTTCGAACAGTTCGCACTGTTCCAGGAAGTGCGTATGAACCTGACCTCGTATGGCGAGCCTGTCAGCCTGCCCGCCGCGCGCGCATCCGCAGCGCTGTTTCCGATGCTGGGCATCCAGGCCGAACTGGGGCGTACTTTCAGCGAAGAAGAGGACAAGTTCGGCAAGGATCAGGTAGTCGTGCTGAGCGACGCCTTGTGGAGCAGGCGTTTTCGTCGCGATCCGGGAATCATCGGCCGCAAGATCGTACTCGATTCCGATCCTTACGTGGTAATCGGCGTGCTGCCGCCGGGCGTGCAACTGCCGAAGACCAGCCAGTTACAGTCGCTGAGCCTGCCTGGCGATTACGCGGAAATCTGGAAACCGCTCGGCCTGCGCGACGACGAAATCGAGCCGCTAGGTGATTTCAATTTCGGCTGCATCGCGCGGCTGAAGCCAGGCGTCTCTTTCGAGCGCGCCCACGCCGACTTGAATGCAATCCAAAACGCCATTGGCCAATCCCTGCCGGAGAAAATCGCGCTCATGGCGCACGTGATCCCGTTGCAGCATCAACTCACGGGCGGCACGCGGGCGAGCCTGGTTCTGTTGCTGGCGGCGGTGGGCGCGGTGCTGCTGATCGTCTGCGTGAATCTGGCGAACCTGCTGCTGGCGCGCGCCGCGGTGCGGCGGAGGGAACTGGCCGTGCGGCTGGCCATCGGCGCGGGCGCCTGGCGGTTGTTGCGGCAGGCGCTGACGGAGAGCCTGTTGCTGGCTGCGCTCGGCGGCGCTTTGGGTGTGGCGCTGGCGGCGTGGGCCGTGCGCGCGATCCTGGCGAACGCGCCGGTCGATTTGCCGCGGGCCGGCGAAGTGCAACTCGATTGGCGGGTGCTCGGCTTTGCGCTGGCGGCCACAGTCGCTAGCGGGCTGCTATTCGGCGCTCTGCCGGCATGGCGCGCAACGCGGACAGATCCGCAATCTGCCTTGCAGAGCGGCGCGCGGGCTACGGCGGGACGGCGCGGCGCACAATTGCGGCGCTCGCTGATCGCCGCCGAGGTGGCGCTGAGCGCCGCATGCCTGGTCGCCGCCGGGTTGCTGCTCAACAGCTTCTGGCGCGTGATGCGAGTCGATAAGGGCTTTCGCGTGGAACGGGCTGTGACGGTGCAGCTCGATCTGCCCTGGACCCGCTACCCCGGCGAGAACCGCCAGGCCCAATTCATACGGCCGTTGCTCGAGCAGGTGGCGGCGCTCGCGGGCGTTACGGAAGTCGCGACCTCAAGCGAATTGCCCCTGAGCGGTGCGGGCAATAACAATCTGGTGATGCCGGAGGGTGCCGATTGGCCCATCATGGAACGGCCGTTGGCCGACCGCCGCGCCGTCAGCCCGGGGTTCTTCCGCACGATGGGCATTCCCCTACTGAGCGGCCGCGTGTTTCAGGACTCGGACGGCGATCGCGAGGTGGGCGTGATTTCGGCCTCTATGGCGCGCCGCTTGTGGCCGGGCCAGGACCCCGTCGGCAGGAGGTTCGTCGAGGGCGATAACAAGGCGCATCCGACGTTGGTGGTCGGCGTCGTGGGTGACGTGCGCGGCGACAGCCTGACCAAGCCGCCCAACCTGACGCTGTACCGGCCCTACTGGCAGCGGTATCAAGACCATGTGGGCCTGGTGGTGCGCGCCGGTGCGGCGCCTGCAGCGCTAGCCGGTGCGATCCGCCGCGAAATTCGCCGGCTCGACGCCGAGATGCCGGTGCCCGCTTTCCAAACGCTCGACCAGCTGGTGGACGATTCGGTGGCGCAGCGGCGGTTTCAACTCGAACTGGTGTTGCTGTTCGCCGCCGCAGCGCTGGCGCTGGCCGCAGTCGGGGTCTACGGCGTCGTTTCGCAGCTGGTGACCCAGCGGACCAATGAGATCGGCATCCGCATGGCACTGGGCGCACGCGCGGCGGATGTCCGGCGAATGGTGCTACTGGAAGGCCTCGCGCCAGTGGCCGGCGGCCTGGCCGTGGGCTTCGCCGCCGCGTTACTCGGCGGCCGCATGGTAAGCGGGATGCTCTTCGACGTGCGCGCGGCGGACCCGCTGACGTTCGCCGCCGTAGCCACAGTCCTGCTCGCCTCCGCTTTGACCGCCTGTTTGATTCCCGCGCGCCGCGCTACGCGCATCGACCCGCTCGATGCGCTGCGCTACGAGTGAAAAAGCATCGCGCTTCACCCGATTGCGCGCGCCCCTTCTGACCGGCTGTCGGCCCTTGCCTGGGTCTCTCTGATTTGACAAGGCTTGGCCGCGGTTTCTATCATAGAAACTCACGTTCGATCTAAATTCGGCGGCCGCTTCGGGCCACCGTTTCGCTGCCCAAAATGGCAACTACTGCGTCTGCTTCAGTCTGGGATACAACCGTATGATCAAAGTTGAAGGTCTTACCAAGCGATACGCCCGCACGGTCGCGGTGGACAACATTTCGTTCGAGGTCGAGAAGGGTCAAATCGTTGGTTTCCTTGGACCGAATGGCGCCGGGAAGACCACGACGATGCGCGTTCTGACCTGCTTTCTGCCCCCTACGGCCGGGACCGCGACGGTGGCCGGCTTCGATGTGCTGGAACATCCCATCGAAGTGAAAAAGCGCATCGGCTACCTGCCGGAATCGCCGCCCGTGTACCCGGAAATGGATGTGCTCGGATACCTCGAATTCGCCGGCAGGCTGAAGGGCATCGCATCGGCCGACCTCAAGAAGCGCGTGGATGAAGTGCTGGAGAAATGCGCCATCGGCGACGTCCAGACCAAGCTCATCGGCAAGCTTTCCAAAGGGTACCGGCAGCGCGTTGGGCTGGCCCAGGCGATCATCCACAATCCGGATGTATTGATCCTGGATGAGCCTACGTCGGGCCTGGATCCCAAGCAGATCATCGAGATCCGCGAGTTGCTGAAGTCGCTCGCGGGCAATCACACGATCATTCTCAGCACCCACATTCTGTCGGAAGTGGAGCACTCCTGCGAGCGCGTCATCATCATTAGCCAGGGCAAACTGGTAGCGATCGATTCGGTGGCCAATCTCACCAACCGGCTGCGCGGCTCCGAATCGGTGGCGCTCGAAGTGGAATCCGCCGGCGGCGTCCCGAACCCGAGCGACGTGCAGCAGCGGCTGGAGCAGGTGGCGGGTGTGAGTCGCGTTCTGATGAGGGACTCGAAGAACGGCCGGCTCACATTTGAGGTGGAAAGCCTGCAAGGCCGCCAGATCCGCTCCGACCTGGCGCGCAGCGTGGTGAACGCCGGCTGGAACCTCAGCGAGCTGCGGCCGATTGGGCTCAGCCTGGAAGAGGTCTTCCTGCAACTGACCGCGGCGGAAACCAAGGCCGTCGCGCCCGCGGAAAGCGAGGCAGCAAAGCAATGAAGCTGGTTTTTCTGATCTGCAATAAGGAATTCAAGGGCTACTTCGTCTCCCCCATCGCCTACCTGTTGATGGCGTTCTTCGGCCTGATCTTCGGCTTCGGGCTCTATACCGCTACGCGCGACGTGGTGCGGATGGGCTTCCAGGCGCAGATGATGGGCCAGGCGCAGCCGACAAACCTCAACGACCAGATCATCCGCCCGCTGCTGGGCTTCGCGAGCACAGTGGCGCTGTTCCTGATTCCCATGATCACCATGCGTCTGATTGCCGAGGAGAAGAAGACCGGCACCATCGAGCTGCTGCTTACTTCGCCGGTGAAAGACCTGCAGATCATTCTCGGCAAATGGCTCGGCGCCATGCTGCTGTACCTGTGCATCCTGGGGATGTCGGCGATCAACATTGCGATGCTGTTCGCCTGGGGCAAGCCCGATTGGAGGCCGGTGCTGGTGGCTTACCTGGGCCTCATCCTGCAGGGCGGGTGCCTGCTGGCAATCGGCGAATTCATCTCCACGCTTACGAAAAATCAGATCATCGCGGGCGGCGTGACTTTTTTCGTCTGTCTGCTGCTGTGGCTGCTGAGCTGGTTCACGGCATTCGATAGCGGCGCCACGTCGCAGGTGATCAACTACCTGTCGATCGTCACCCACTTCGACAACTTCTCAAAGGGCGTGCTGGACTCAAAGGACGTTGTTTTTTACTTATCGATGATTTTCTTCGCGTTGTTCATCACATCGCGATCCATGGAATCGCTGCGGTGGAGGAGCTGACATGGCGGCAAAATGGCTCAAGAACCGGCAAACCAAGTACAGCGCGTATATTACGGTTTACATTCTGGTGATCCTCGCGATCCTGGCGGCGGTGAACTATCTAGCCAACCGCTACGACAAATCTTACGACGCCACCAAGAACAAGCAGTACAGCCTTTCCGAGCAGACCATCAAGATTGTTAAGGACCTGAAGAACGACGTCCACTTGATTTATTTCGGCGAGAGCAGCAGTTTCCCCACCGCGCGCGACCTGTTGGACCGGTACGCGTCGCTGTCGCCCAAGGTGAGCGTGACCTACCTTGACCCGGTTAAGAAACCCACGCTGGCCAAAGCCGCGGGATTCCGCTCCGATTCACCGGTAGTGGTGGAAAACGGGCCGCGCCATGAAGGCGCCAAAAGCCTCACGGAGGAGGAAATCACCGGCGCGCTGATTCGCGCGCTCAAGAGCGGCGAGCGCAACGTGTGTTTCCTGACCGGAGCCGGCGAACATTCGATCGACGATCAGGAGCGCGAGGGCTTTTCGTTTCTGAAAGCGCTGCTGGAGCGCGACAATTACAAATCACGCGAGATTTCGCTCAAGCCGGAAGCCGCCAAGTCGGACGCAAACAAGAAGGTCGAGATCGGGCAGGCCGCGCCCTCCGGCCCGGTGGAAGTTCCCAAAGACTGCACGGTGATTGTCTCGGGCGGACCCGCCGCCGATTACCCGGCGCCGGTGGTGGAGGCCATTAAGAGCTATGTGGAAGATGGCGGACGCGCTTTCTTCATGTTCGACAACGTGCTGCGGATCGGCCGCTCTGAACCCGCCGCCCCGAATGACGCACTGGCCGGGCTGCTCGCGAGCTGGGGCGTCACCGTCAACAAGGACCTCGTGCTCGATTTAGGCGGCCTGGGGCAGATTTTCGGCTTCGGCCCCGAGATCCCCGTGGTCGTGCAGTATGAATCGCACCCGATTACCCAGCCGCTGACGCGCATTCCCACGGCGTTTCCGTTGACGCGGTCGCTCGATATCAGGAGCGAAGGCAAGACCTCGGTAAGCAAACTGGTGACGACCACGGATGACAGCCTGGCAGTCACTGAAATTGGCCCAGGCGGCCAGGTGGATCCGAAGAAAGGCAAGAAGGGACCACTTACTTTGATGGCCGCCGGCACCTTCTCGGGAGCCAAGCAGGGGAGGTTCGTGGCGAGCGGCACGTCGGTCTGGGCGGTCAACAGCCTGGCCGGCTCGCGTCAGCTCGGCAACCGGGACCTCTTCGTGAACGCGATCAACTGGCTGGCTTCTGACGAGGACCTGATTTCCATTCGTCCCAAGACACCCGAGGACCAGGCATTGAACGTCAGCGGGCAGCGTCTCACCATGCTGTTCTGGCTGAGCATCTTCATCTTTCCTCTGACGGTGGTGGCGTTCGGCCTGGCCACGTGGTGGAAGCGGAGGTAAGCGATGAAGCCGAAGGGACTGCTGGTTGCCGTCGTTCTTTTGGCTGTATTAGGTGGCGCGGTCTGGTATTCGAACAAGAAGCAGGCACAGAAAGAGAAGGCCCCCACCGACACGGCCCCAAAGATCGTCTCGATTCCGGAAGACCAGTTTGTGGAAATCCGGCTGCGGAAGGCCGGCGCGGAGGCGGTGGTTCTCCATCACGACAACGGTAAATGGGCGTTGACTGCGCCGCAAGCGCTGCCCGCCGATCCCGATGCCGCGGCTTCTCTGGTGTCTTCGTTGGCCTCGGTGAGCGCCGACAAGACGATTGAGGACAACCCGGCCGACCTCGCCAGTTACGGCCTGGCCAACCCCACCCTGACGGCACAAGTGACCAAGAAGGACGGCAAGCAGGTGGAGCTGATGATTGGCGACGATACGCCAACCAATTCCGGAGCTTATGCCAGGAAGGCCGGCGACCCGCACGTTTACACGGTAGCCAGCTATGTCAAAACCAGCCTCGATAAGACCGTCAACGATCTCCGCGACAAGCGGCTGCTGACTTTCGATTCCGACAAACTCACGCGCGTCAAACTCGCCGCCAAGGGGCCGGCGGTCGTATTCGGCAAGAATGGGCAAAACGAGTGGCAGATCGTGGAACCGCGGCCGTTGCGCGCCGATAGCGTGCAGGTAGACAACCTGGTCAATAAGCTGCGCGACGCCAAGATGGATCTCAGCACTGCCCCGGACGAGGCCGCCAAGAAGTTCAACGGTGCAAACCCGGTAGCCGCCACCCAAGTGACCGACAACGCCGGTACGGAAACCCTGGAAGTTCGCGAGGACAAGGACAAGAACTACTACGCCCGGAGCTCCGCGGTAGCCGGCGTTTACAAGGTCGCCTCGGACACCGGCGAAGGCTTGAACAAGTCCCTGGACGATTTCCGCAACAAGAAGCTGTTCGATTTCGGTTTCAGCGATCCGACGAAGCTCGAAATCAAGAGCGGCAGCAGCGCTTCGGTAACTTACACCAAGAGCGGCGACAAATGGGCCGCCGGCGCGAAGAACCTGGATAACGCCAGCGTGCAGGACCTGATCGACAAGCTGCGCGATTTGAGCGCAACGAAATTCGTGGAGCAAGGCGGCGGCCCGCCGGTGTTCGAAGCGGCTGTCACGTCGAACAGCGGGAAGCGGAACGAACGAGTGACCGTGAGCAAGCAGGGCGACAAGTATTTCGCGCAACGCGACGGAGAGCCGAGCATCTATGAATTAGAGGCCAGCGCCGTTGGGGACCTGGAAAAGGCGGCCAGCGGTGTGAAGGAAGCCGCGCCAGAAACGAAAAAGAAGAAGTGAGCGCGAGGCTGGTGACGGGTCAGACCAGGTTGCGCGGGTGGCCCTTGGAAAACTCACCGGCGCGGGCAGGCAACCCGAGGTGCCTTTCCGGGAGGCGATGTGACGGCCGGCGCCGCGGGAGGGCTGCAGGGCGATCGGCCCGCTCTCCAGTCGCGGCCCGTGGAAGAGTCGCGACGGAAGGGAGTGGGTGGCACGGTTGTTCGCAGAGGGTGTCTGAAGGGCCAACAGCGAAATCATGAACGGTCTTCTTACCGATCTCTACGAACTCACCATGGCGGCCGGATATTTCCAGGCCGGCAAGACTGCGGAGATCGCTACCTTCGAGTTCGCCATCCGGCGGCTGCCGCCGAATCGGAATTATGTATTAGCAGCCGGGTTGCCGCAAGTGGTGGATTACCTGTTGGGTCTGGGATTCACTGCCGAAGAGATCGAATATCTGCACGGATTGCCGCAGTTCGCCCACGCGCCGCCCGCGTTTTTCGATTACCTGCGGGATTTTCACTTCACGGGCGACCTGTTCGCGGTGCCGGAAGGCACGCCGCTGTTTGCAGGAGAGCCTCTGCTGACCGTTCGCGCTCCCATCATCGAAGCCCAATTGCCGGAAACCTACCTGCTTTCCGCGGTGAGTTTCCAGATGCTGGTGGCAAGCAAGGCGGCGCGGGTGGTCGCCGCGGCGGACGGAAGATCGGTGATCGAATTCGGCACGCGGCGCGCGCACACGCCGGAGGCGGGCGTGCTGGGTGCGCGCGCGGCTTACCTGGGCGGCTGCACAGCTACCAGCAACGCCCTCGCCGGCTTCCGTTTTTCCATACCGGTCGCCGGTACGGCGGGGCATTCGTGGGTGATGTCGTTTCCCTGCGAAGAAGGGGCGTTCCGCAGGCTGCAAAGCGCCATGGGCGAGAACGCGGTGCAACTGCTGGACACGTACGACGTCGCGCAGGCGGCGCATCGGGTGGCGGCGTTGGGGCGCCCGCTGTGGGGCGTGCGAATCGATAGCGGAGACTTTCGCGCCGCTTCGCAGCAAGTGCGCGGCATTCTGGACAGGGCCGGCCTCAAAGATGCGCGCATCATGGTGAGCGGAGATCTGGACGAATATCGCATCCGTGAATTACTCGAATCGGGCGCGCCGATCGATGCTTTCGGCGTGGGCACGCAGATTTCCGTTTCTGCGGATGCGCCTTCGCTCAGCGGCGTTTATAAGATGGTGGAGCTGGAAATCAGCGGGATCAAGCGCTACACCGCAAAATACAGCGACGAGAAGGGCACGATCCCCGGCGGCAAACAGATTTTCCGCGATGTGGGGCGCGATGTGGTGGCGCGCTCGGCAGAGTGCGGGCGCGGAGAGGCGCTGCTGCGGCCGGTGCTGCTGGGCGGGCGCCTGGTGGAGCCGCTGCCGGACCTGGAACAGGCAAGGGAACATGCGCGCGAATCCGTGGCGCGGCTCGCGCCCGCGTTGCGCCAACTGGAGACCGCCGACCCGTGGCCGGTGATTTACAGCCGCGAACTGCGCGAACTCACCGAGCGCACCCGTTCGAACCTGATGGGAACGCCGGCGGAGCCATGAGGATCGTTTTTTTCGATATCGACACGCAACTGGATTTCGTGAGCCCGGCGGGCGCGTTGTATGCGATGGGCGCTGAGCGCATTGTCCCGGTGGTGGCCCGGCTCAACCGCCATGCCGCGGCGAACCGAATCGCTCTGGTCTCAACCACCGATGCCCACGCCGAGAACGACCCTGAATTCACGCAATGGCCGCCGCACTGCGTGTCCGGCACGCTGGGCCAGCGCAAGGCGCCAGCCACACTACTCGACGATCTCATCGTGGTCCCGAACTGCGGCGAACTGCCCGATACCGGCGGCGTGGCGCAGATGATCGTCGAGAAACAGACGGTGGACGTGTTTGAAGCCCGCACCATCGCGCCTTTGCTCGAGCGCCTGGCGGCCGATCGGTTCGTGGTTTACGGCGTGGTCACTGAAATCTGCGTGCGGCTCGCGGTGCGCGGCCTGCTGCGCTATGGAAAGCCGCTGACGATTGTGGCTGACGCGGTCCAGGCGCTGCGGAAAGAAGACGGCGAGACGGCGCTGGCGGATCTGCGGGCCGCCGGAGCGGCGGTGGCGACGATCGGCGAAGTGCTGGCCTAGCCCCATTTCCGGCCCGGCGCTGAAGGGGGGGCACCGCTGCCTGGCCCATGTGGCACGGCTTCCCGTGTCAATGAACTAGCTGCGTAACGGATCTGTTCGCCGGAAACAAAAGCTAAGAATGGTGAGCGCGAGCGCGGCGGCGAGCATCGATCCATCGCGCAGCAGGGTCTTCCACGAAATGATTTCGCCGGGCCCGAAACAGCCGCAGTTGATCTCCATTCCCTTGGCGTAGGCGCGCACCATCAGCCCGAAGAAAACCGCCAGGAGCAACGTGGTTGCTGTGGCGGCGCTGCGCAGCCAGAAACCGGCGATCAGCAACAGCCCCACCGCGAGTTCGAACCAGGGCAGCGTGCGCGCCACCAGTTCCACCATCTTCAGCGGCAGCAATTGGTAGGAATCGATGGACATGGCGAACAGCTCCCAAGGCGTGCGCAGCTTGGTCCAGGCGGCATAGACGAATATGGCGCCCAAAGCGATGCGCAGCAACAGCGTGACTGCGCGCAGAGTTTTATTTGGCGAGGTCATCGATCAGCTTTTGAAGAATCGCGTAATTCAGCGTGCCCGAAACCGGGTAGCGTTTGATGCCGCGCGACACCAGCAGAGTGGGGGTCGACGCCACGGGAATGGCGCGGCCGTCGCCCAGGTCGCGCTGAATCTCGCCTGGCACGGAGGCGTCATCCAACTCGGCCTTCACCTTCTTCTGTTGAGGAAGAGTCAGCACGCTGGCAACCGTGTCCCACACCTTGCCGTTGAGCGACCAGATAGTTTGGTCGCGGAACAGCGCATTGGCGACCGACTGATAGTATCCGAAGCGCGCTGCGGCGGTGGCGTAGCTGGCGGCGGTGAGCGCAAACCGATGCTGCGGCAGCGGGAACTCCCGGTATACCAGGAAGACCTTGCCGGTATTCACGAAGTCACGCTTCAATAGCGGCAGGGTATAGTCGTGAAACATCTTGCAGCTCGGGCACTCGAAATCGCTGAAGACCTGGACGGTCACGGGCGCCGAGGGGTTGCCGGCCGTCTTGTTGGGATCGATGCCGCTCACTGCCATCGCCGGCCCCAACCATAACAGCAGCGCAACCGCACCACGTCTCATGTTTCTTATATTACCGAGCTCACTCGGAAAGCCGCCTACCGGCCAAGGTAATGATTGAGCACGCTCGAGAGCAGCTCGTAGTTGGGTACGCCGCCGGGGAGCGGAAAACGCCTGCCGTTGGCGGTAATGAATATTGTCGGTGTGCGGTCGACGCCGTCTCGGGTTGCGTCATCGACGTCGCGGCGCACTTCCGCCTCGACGCCCGGATCTTTGGACAGGGACTGCACTTTTTTCTGCTCCGCAGCGGTCAACACCGTCGCCACCGTCTCCCAGACCTGGCCGTTGATGGCCCACGTACCCTGGTACTTCCACAGTGCATCGGCCACCACCGAGTATTTGCCGATGCGGGCGGCCGCGGTGGCATAAAGGGCGGCCTCGCGCGCGTAGGGATGCCCAGGTCCGGCAAGCGGAAACTCCCGATTCACCACGCAGACCCTGCCTCCTACCACGTAGTCGCGCACCAGAAGGGGAAGAACGTCGTCGTGCAGTTCTCTGCAGTGCGGACAATCGAAGCTGCTAAACACCTCGAGCACGATGGGCGCCTGCGTTCCACCGAGCGTCTTCCCCGGGTCGAAGGATGCGGCAATCACCAGACCGGGAAGCAAAGCAGCGGCCAAGACAGCACGTTTCATATCTCTTTCAATTGTACGCGACCTTCCGGCCTTGGTTGCTGCCCGTTCATTTCTGAAGCTGATGTGGGCGGCCGCAGCGGCGGCTTCCACGGCCGCGATCGCGCCCGCCTTCGGACCTCCGCCTCCACGCGAAACGTGATTTAATCGAGTCATCCGGAGTCAGTGCGACCGGAAAGGGAGATCCCATGTTGTCGAAAATCCTGGTGACGGGAATGCTGGCCTCCGCGATGGCCTTTGCCCAGGGCGGCGGCTGGGGGAAGCGGAGCGAGGACCCGAGCGGCGGCATGCTGGCTCAGCGGCAGAGCCGGCTCGACCAATTCGCAGACAAGCTGAAACTCAACAAAGAGCAGCGGACCGAAACCGAAGCGCTTCTGGACGCAGCGCGCGAAGAGTTGGGGCCGACCGAGCAGAAACTGACCGAGGCGCGGAGAAATCTGGCGGCGGCGTTGATTGGCGGGCAGAGCGGCGATGCGATTGACCAGCTCACGCAAACCTACACCTCCCTCTCCGCACAAGCCAAAGCGGTGGAAGCCAAAGCCTTCGGCAAAATCTGCTCCTTGCTCAAGCCCAACCAGCAATCCAGGGCGGTGCAGAATTTTGCGCTGATGGCGCAGTTGGTGGAGCAAGGGGGAGGCGGGCAGCGCGGCCCTTGGAGTGGCGGCCGGAGCAGCCGGAACTGAGGGAGCGTGTCAATGATCTTCAGACTTTCATTGGTTGGAATACTGGCTGCGTCGTTGGCTTCGGCGCAGTGGGGCGGGCGCGGCGGGGGCGCAACCGGCAGTGGCGATATGAGCCCGCGCCGGGAGGGCCCAGCCCAGACGCGCATGGACCGGATCACCGCCATGCTGGAGCTGGACGGCGAGCAGCGGAAGCAAGTGAAATCGATCCTGGATGACGGCCAGAAGGAAGCTGTTCCGGTGCGCGACCAGCTGGTTTCGGCCGAATCGGCGATTGCCGAATCGGTTCAGGCGGGCAAGAGCCAGGATGAAGTAGGCAAGACGATCGACGCCTACGCAGCCCTGGATGCGCAGATGACCGGCATCGAGCTGAGGTCGCTCGCCAAAATCAGTAAAGCCCTCAGTCAGGACCAGCAGGCCAGATTGGGCGGCCTGTTCTGGATGATGCGCGGCATCTTCAAAAATAAGAACTGGAACGACGCTGGGGGATGGTGAGCGGAGCGGGCCGACGGCGGCGCGGCCGGCCCGGCCACAGAGATGCGCCTCCCCTCACACCCACCAGGCCGCGGCGGGTTTCTGGCGCATTACCAGGCCGTTCAACAACTCGGCCGCTTTGGTGAGGCCTTCTTCGGGCGAAAGCAGGCTGTCCTCGTGCTCAATGGAGAGCACATAGTCGTAGCCGAACATGCGTAGGGTAGAGGCGAACTCCTTCCACCATCCGGCATCGTGACCATATCCGCAGGTGCGGAAGATCCAGGCGCGGTTGCGCTCATCGGTGTAAGACTTGGTGTCGAGCACGCCGGTAAGCGGCAGATTGCGGTCATAGATCTGCGTATCCTTGGCGTGGACGTGGAAGATGGCGTTGCCCAGCACGCGGATGGCGGCAATGGGGTCGATCCCCTGCCAGAACATGTGGCTGGGATCGTAATTGCAGCCGATGGCGGGTCCGGCGATGGAGCGCAGCTTGAGCATCGTCTCCGGGCTATAGACGACGAAGCCGGGATGCATTTCGATGGCGATCTTGACGCCGTGATCAGCCGCGAATTGCGCACGCTTGATCCAATACGGCGTCACCACTTTCTCCCACTGCCATTTGAGGATCTCGAGGTAATCGGGAGGCCAGGGGCAGGTGACCCAGTTCGGCCACTTGGATTTGGGCGAATCGCCCGGGCAGCCGCTGAAATCCACCACCACGGGCACCCCCAGCTTTTCGGCCAAACGGATGGTCTTGGCGCTCACATCCTGGTCATGCCGGGCGCGCGCCGAATCGGGATGCAGCGGGTTGCCGTGGCAGCTCAACGCACTGATCGAGAAGCCGTGATCGGCCAGCTTCTGTTTGAATTCGCGGAGTTCGCCCGCGCTGGAGAGCATAGCCAGCTTGCAGTGCGGATCGCCAGGGTAATTGCCGGTGCCCAACTCCACGGTATCGATGTTCAGGCTCTTGAGTTTCTTGAGAACGTCTTCGAGCGACAATTGCGACAACAGCGGTGTGAATACGCCGACTCTCACGGTATGTCTCCTTGCCTCGTTGAAAAACCATCCACAGAATATCACGGCGAGCACGCACGTTGGATCGAATTCGCCCTTCCGTGAAGGCGCCGGTTAACGTTTCGCCCATGCGGCGCGCGCTGTCCAGTCTTGCTTCGCGTCTATTTGGCGACTACCAACACGTGGAAGCTGTCGGGGAGAATGGGCGGCCGGACTCGCTTGCCTCCCTGGGCCTCGGGCATGGGGCCGAATTCGGCGGTGAGCAGGTAGACCTTATGCGTCCTGGTATCTACCGCCATGGTGCGGGCGCCGGGCTCGGTGGTGACGGTGTCGACGGGCTGCCATTTGCCATTGACCAGCTTGACCAGCGTCAATGTGCCGTCACGCCCGTTAGAGCTGAAGGCAACGCCGGTGCCGGGATCGAAGCCGGCGGCATCCGGGCCCTGGCCGATCTCGGGAGTGGCGATCACTTTCATCTGCTTGATATCGGTCACGGCCATCATCTTATTGCCGCAGACGGAGAACAGCACGCCATCCTTGGGATCGATCGCAAGGCCGGAAGGGCCGTCGCACGGGTCGAGCCTGGCGGTGCGGGTGACCGCCGGCGCGGCGGCATCGATCTCGATTAGCTCCGACTTGTCTTCCAGGTTGTCGTAGATCTTGCCATCGCCCGCGGCAGCGCAGAATTCCGGCTTGCCGCCGAGAGCCAGGGTCGCCACCACGGCGTTGGACTTGGCGTCGATCGCGCTGGCGTCGCCCGAGCGGCCATTGAAAGTGAAGACGCGCTCAGTCTTCGGTTCATAGCAGATGGCATCGGGGTTCTGGCCCGTCTGAATCTCGGCGGTCTTGGCGAACGTGGAAAGATCGAAAACCGTCACGCTGTTGGATTGGCCGTTGCTGATGAACCCCTTGTTGAGCCGGGCTGCGAGAGCGATGCCGTGCACGCCGTGCAGGTCTGCGACCGTGCCCACCACGGTGCCGGTATTGGTATCTACGATGGCCACACTGGTTCCGTGGGAGACATAGAGCCGGTGATTGGCCCCATCGGCAGCTACGTAGTCCCAGCCGCCGGCGCCGCCGATTTTGATCTTGGTGAGAACGTGGTAGCCTTCAGCGGCGAACGCCGCTGCCGCCACCAGGACAATTGCAATCAGCTTCTTCATTGGTTTTCTCCTTCTGCGTTACTCGATCCGGACTCCAGGTAGTACCTCACCGCCGGGGTGACCACGAGGGAAAGAACCAGGGCGGCGAGAATGCCTCCGATCACCGCGATGGCCAAGGGCTGCAGCATTTGCGAACCGGCGCCCCAGGCGAACGCCAGCGGGATCATGCCGGCCACGGTGGCCAGCGCCGTCATCAGGATGGGGCGCAGGCGGCGCTCGCCGGCGCGCAGCATGCTTTCCTCAGCCGCTACCCCGGCGGCGCGGAATTTCTGGTCGGCATCAAGCAGCAGAATGCCGTTCTTGGCAACGATGCCGATCACCATGATCAATCCCATGAACGACGAGAGATTGAAAGTCGTGCCGGTCACCAACAGGGCAAGAAACACCCCCGAAGTGGAGAGGATGGCCGAGGCCAGCACGGCCGCCGGCGCGGCAAAACTCCCGAACTCGAACAGCAAAACCGTGAACACCAGCAGAATGGCCAGGATGAGCACCACCACCAGCTCGCGAAACGATTTTTGTTGCTCCTCGTACTGGCCGCCATAGGCAACACGGATGTTGGACGGGATGTGCAGATTGCGCACGGCCTGCTGCACCTGGTCCATGCCTTCTCCCAGGTTCAGACCCTCGAAACGGGCGGTCACCTGCACGTCGCGCTGCAAGTTCTCCCGGCGGATCTCGGTTTGGCCCGGAATCTGGGCCGTGTCGGCCAGTGCGCCGACGCTGGCGGTTTTTCCCGTTCCGCTCACCAGCACGGTGTCGCGGATGGCATCGAGCGTAGCGCGCGTACGCTCGGGGAAACGGACGCGAATGGTGTAGGCGCGGTCATTCACCACCAGCGGGGTTGCGGCGGTCTCGCCTTGCAGGATGGCGCTGGCGTCTTCCTCCACTTCCTGCGGCGAGAAGCCGGCGCGTGCGGCCGCCACCGGGTCGACGTTGAAAACCGTGGCCGGCCCGCTAATGGTGTTCTCGATGCCATCGAGCACATCCACCACGCCGTGAATCTTCGCGATGGCCCTGGCGGCCTCCGGCGCCCAGCGGCGCAGCGCCTCGGGATCACTCGAAAACAGCTTGATGATGCACGGCTCGGGTGCGCTGGTCAGGTCGCCGATCATGTCCTGCAACACCTGGGTGAACTCGATATCGAGCACCGGCTCGCTGCGGCGCACGCGGGCGCGGACATCAGCCATTACCTCCTCCACGCCGCGGTCGCGCTGCTTCTTCAACTTCACCAGAATATCGCCGTAGTTGGCTTCGGTCACGGCGGCCAGGCCAAGCTGCATGCCGGTGCGCCGAGACGTGCTTTCCACCTCCGGGGTTGCGCGCAGGATCTCCTCTACGTGGGTGACGACGCGGTTGGTGGCTTCAAGCGACGATCCCGCGGGCATGATGTAATCCAGCACGAAGCCCCCCTCATCCATCTCCGGCAGCAGATCCGAACCGAGCCGCGTGTAGCAGGCATAGGATGCCCCGACCAATACTACCGTGAACACGGCCAGCGCCATGCGGTTCTCGAGGGTGAAGCGCAGCACGCTGCCGTAGACACGCAGGACGCCCGGCGGCGATGCGCCCATCGCATCATCTGCCGGCTCCGGGCGGGGGCGGCCATGGCGGCGGATGAGATAGTGGCTGAGCGTGGGAGTCCAGGTGAGCGCGAGGGCAAGCGAGGTTCCCAGCGCAATCGAGACGGTGACCGCGAGGGAGCGGAAAAACACACCCTCGACTCCAGTGATGGAGATCAGCGGCAGAAACACCACGATGGGAGTAACCGTTGAGCCGACCAGCGGAACGCGGATTTCACGGAGCGCGCTGCGGATCGCTTCGGCGCGCATCTGGCCGCGATCGCGATGCATGACGATGTTCTCGACTACGACGATGGCGTCGTCAATCACCAGACCCACCGCCGCCGCCAGGCCGCCCAGCGTCATCAGGTTGAAGCTCTCATTCAAGAGACGCAGGGCGATGAAGGTGATCGCGATGGTCGCGGGAATCACCAGGCCGGCGACCAGCGACGTGCCCCAATCGCGCAGAAAGAGCACCATAATTAACGACGCCAGAACCAGCCCCAGCAGGACGGCGTCGCGCACACCGCGGATCGAGTCGCTGACCAGTTCCGACTGATCATAGAACGGCTGGAGCTTCACGCCGTTGGGCAGCGTGCGGCCGATGCTCTCGATTTCCCGACGGACGGCGTTGGCCACGACCACCGTGTTGCTGTCGGGCTGCCGGTAGATGTTCAACAGCACGGCGGGCCGGGCGTTGGCGGTGACGATGGTGTAGACCGGCATCACGGAAGGCGCGACGCTGCCCAGGTCGGCGATGTGAATGGGTGCGCCGGCGGGGGTCGTCTTCACCACGATGTTGCCGATTTCGGAGGACGTCCGAGTCTGCCCGCTCACCAGGCCGAGCACCAGCTGATGGCTGGCTTCGATCAGCCCCGGCGAATCGATCATGTTGCTGCGCGAAATCGCGTCGAGAATGTTGGGCACCGTGGTGCCGGTTTCGACGAGCTTGGCCGGATCGGCTTCGATTTGGAACTCCGGAACCTGCCCGCCCTGCACCACTACGCTGGAAACACCGGTGGTGCGGTTCAGGCGCGGCTTCAAGTCATAGGTCGCCATCTCCCAGATGCGCGTTTGCGGCACAGTGTCGGAGGTCAGACTGTATCCCATGATGGGAAAGGCCGCGAACGTGAGGCGATTGGTGGTGATTTTCGCGGTGGGCGGAAGCACCGGCTGAATGCGCGCGAGAGCGGCGTTCACCAACTCCAGCGTGCGATACATGTCGAGCTTCCAGGTGAAGAACAAATCGATTTCGGCTGTGCCGCGGCTGGTGACGGACCAAATGTGATCCAGGCCGGGGACCGTGTTGACGGCGTCTTCTACGGGGCGGGTGACGGTGACCAGCATCTGGTCGATGGGGAATACGCCGTTATCCACGCCGACCACGATGCGCGGAAAATTGGTCTCGGGGAAGAGCGCAACCGGAATGGCCAGTGCCAGGTAGATACCGGCAGCCACCAGGGTCAGAATGACGAAGACGATGGGTCGGCCGTGTCGCGCCGTCCAGTGACTGGAACCGGACGCTTCCGCGGTGGGCGGTGGGGCGAGGTGATTCATTACTTCGCGTCACCCTTGCCGCCGGCGTCGCCGGTATCATCCTTGGCGGGCTGGACGATGCGCACCTTGGAGTTGTCGTCGAGACCGACGCCGCCGGCCGTGACCACCCGCTCGCCCGGGGAAACGCCGCTGAGAATCTGCACCATGGGGCCATCACGCGCGCCGGTTTCGATCTTCTTCTGGCGAACGGTGGAATCGGCGCTCACCACCAGCACGGCGGATCCGCCTTCCTCGCCGGGCAGAATCGCGGTTGCGGGAATCACCAGCGCGCGCGGAATGGTTTCGGTGACGATTCTCAAGCGCACGTTGGCTCCCGGTTTGAGGCGCTCGCCGGGGTTGGCCAACTCCGCCCAAACCTGCACCGTGGTGCTGGCCGGATCGGTGGCGGGGCTCACCACGGTCACGCGCGCCGGAACTTCGGTCTGCGCGCCGGCGAGACGGACCATGGCGGCGTTGCCGATCTTGATGCTTGCCGTCATAGCCTGGGGGACATTGCCGCGCGCCACTACCCGCGAGGTATCCATGACGGTCAACAGAGGGTTGCCGGGCGCGGCCATTTCGCCGGCATAGAGCGGCCGGTCGGCAATCACGCCGGCAATCGGGCTGGTGATCTCCGAATAGGCGACTTGCGCGGCCGCGGACCGGTACTGCGCCTGGGAAGAGGCTACCTGCGCCTGCGCAGCCTTGATCTGCTCGGCCTTGCCCACGGCCTCGAACGCGCGCAGGTGCTCGCGCGCCGTTTCCCACTGCGCTTTGGCTTGCGCGTAAACCACCGCCGCATCGTCCACCGATCTTCGCGCCAGGGCGCCATCCTGGAAGAGCTTCTGCCGGCTTTCGAGAACACGGCGGGCGGCGTCCATCTGTTCCTGGTCTGAGGCAACGTCGGTCTGCGCCTTGGTGATGGCTTCGGGCACGGTCGCCGATTCGGTGGCGCGCAGGTTGGCCTCGGCCTGATCCACCTGGCTCTGGGCGGCGTTTTCTGCGGCGACCAGATCGCGGTTCTCCAGCACCGCAAGCAGCTGCCCGGCGCGCACATGGTCGCCCCGGTTGACCAGGAACCTCCGCACCGGCGCGCTGATTTTCGGCGTCACGGAGGCCTGGTCAATGGGGTAGAGCACGGCATCGGCTTCGACCACGCGGCGAATCGATTCCTGGGCCGCGATGGCCACTTCCACCGGCGCGACCGATTCCGTTTCGGGCGCTTCTTTCCTGGCGCACCCGCCGGCAAGCAGGAAGAGCACGGCAAGCAAAACTGAAAATGTGGCAGAAGCGGCGGGGAGGACACGGATGGGCGCTGACGCTGGAACGCCTGGACACGGGCTGCCCCCTGTCTGTTCGGCGAAGCGCGGAGGGCGACAGAAAGTGACCAGCAGCGCGCGCCGTGGCTGCGCATCGTCCGGGCACGGCCCCGCTGCGGAGCTTTCCGGCAGTTCCGGCCGCCTGCCGGCGAAAGCGCCCGTGCCAAGTTGCCGCGGTTGCTGCATTCCTAAAACACCCCCGTCAGGGTCTGCAGGTCCGCCAGAGCCAGGCGATATCGCGCCAGGCCGTCGGCGCGGGCGTTGCGGGCCTGCGTCAGCGTGGTTTGCGCGTCCACCACTTCGAGCACAGTCACCTCGCCCGCCTGGTAGCGCAGCAGGGTGAGCCGCAGGCTTTCGGCGGACAGGTCGGCCGAGCGCTTCAGCGAGTCCATTTGCGAGCCGGCCGCCTGCGCCTCGTGATAGAAGGACTCCAGGCTGGAAAGCAACTGGCGCTGGGTGAAGCTCAAATCGTTTTTGGCCTGCTCGAGCCCGATCTGCGCCTGGCGAATCTTGCTGCGGGCCGCACCCCAGGTCCAGAGCGGCACGGTCAATTGCGCCTGCGCCACCGAGCCCAGGTTGTTGATCTGATCCGGACCGTGCGCCGCGAACTGGTTGGCATTAATGCCGAAGAAATAGTCGAAGGAGAGCGAAGGCAGCAGCGCGGCGCGGGCCGATTCGACCGCGTGGGTTTGCTGTTCGACGGCGGCCTGCGCGGCGCGCACATCGGGATTATCGCGCCCCGCCATCTCCAGCACCCGAGAGAATGCCGGGAGCGCCGGGGCGCTGTCCAAGTCGTCCTCGACGGCAAAATCCTGGCGGAAATCCGGAAACAGAAAAACGGCGAAAGCAAGGCGGGCTTTATCCAGGGAAAGCTGGCCGTCTTCGGCGTCGCGCTGGCGCTGCTCCACCTGAATTTGCGCCTTGATGACATCGGAATGAGCCGCTTCGCCGCCGTGTTCCAGTTGCCGCGTGACATCCAGGAACTGCTGGGCTTCGCGCAGGCTCTGCTGCGTATTGCCGGTCTTGCGTTGCGCTACCACCATGGCATAGTAGTTCTGCACAACCACAGCCACCAGACCGCGCGCTGCGACCTCGGCCTTGGCGCGCGCCACGATTTCGGCGGCCAGAGCGCGATGATAATCGGCGCGTTTGCCCGGCGCGAAAATGTCGCCGTGTACCAGCGCCTGCTGGTTATAAACGTGAGGACCGTCATTGGAGACGAAGATGCCGTTCGGCGTGCCGTTCGGTTGCGTGTAAATGAACTGGCTGAGCACGCTGACGCCGGGCAGCAGCGCCGCCTTGGCCTGCAGGGCATCTTCGTGAGCGCTGGCAGCGGCAAGATTGGCGGCCAGGAAAGCCTGGCCGTAGCGTTTGGCGCGCTCGATTGCCTGCTGCAGGTTGAGCTTCAACGGTGACGCCTGCGGCTGTGCGAGGCAGGCCGAAGCCAGCGCCAGCGCGAGCGCCGCCTGTAACGGCGAATGCGACATGGAGAGCATTTTAGCAATCGGTCGTGCAGTGGATGCGCGACTGGTAACGTGTCCTTTGCAGTATAGGCCAGGCCAGATGAACGCACGGTGAATCAAGGGGATCCATCCGCTTGCTGCGGTTGGCGTGCGGTGTAGACGCCCTCGGCGGCCAGCGCCAGCGCGAACGCGAACAGCGAGAGCGAGGCGAGAGCGGCCCATGGTTTTCCGGCCAGCAGAGACGCGAAGGGAAGCGACGTGAATAGCCAGAGCGTAACCAGCTTGGTGGGTCTCAGGGCGGCGTGAAACGCCGCGAGCCACAAAGGCAGCAGAAGCAGCGCCGCGTCGTAACCGTAGACGTGCGGCACGGCGAGCAGTGACGCGACCGTGCTGGCAGCATACACGCGCCACATAGGCGCATTCAACACGGCGGCCAGGAGGAGGCCCACCGCTGCTGCCACCAGCCCCGCGCGCCCCGCCAGGGTCGCGATGCCCAAGTTGGCGGCCAGACCTTGGAAGCTGATGGTGAGTTCGGGCGAGGGCGTGAGCCACTCCAGGTTGCGGTTCTGGAGTAACGCGGCGTATGCCCGCGCACCCCCCACCCCGACCATTGCCAGCGAGACGGCGGCCGCAGCCGAGCCAGTCGCAAAAAAACCAGCCAGCATCTTCCAGCGGCGGTGTAAAATCAACCCGACGAGCCACAGAGGAGCGAGGTGAAATTTCACCAGCAACAGGCCGAGTACCGCGCCGGCCGCTAAGTCCCTACCTTTTTCTACGAGCAGGTAGGAGACAATCACGACGCCCAGAAATGCTACGGTGTCTTGAGCGTGGGCGATGCCCAAAGCGGCGGGCAAGGACATCGAGCCGCAAAGGAGGGCCACCGTGCCAAAGCGGCGCCACGCCCAACCCAGGCACGCCAGGAATATTCCCGTCTGGAGCAGAATCCAGCCGATGAAGGCGGCGCCAAAGGGGAGCCGGGTGAGCGGCGCGAGCAGCAACGCGTAGAACGGCGGCCGCAGGAAAGGCACCAATTCAACGGTGGAGGGCAAAAGATTTCGCTGGATGGCGAATTGCGCCGCCGGATCGTAAAGGCTCGCCACGCTACCGTGAGATGCCAGGTACGCGCCGGTGTAGAAGCTGAGGAAGTCGCTGGCGCGCCCCTGAGGCAACGCGCGCGCCCCGAGCACGGTCCACAGCGCCGCGAATCCGGCGATGACGACCCACGCCAGAACCGTGCTGCGCCGGTTGAATGTCCGCATGCGGCCAGCCAAAATGAACCGCTATTCTAACGCGACACTGGAACCGACGGCACCCTGCTCCGTTACCGGGCGGAGGCCGGCTGCCTACGACCCGGAGCCTACCCGGCGCGTCGGCACGCGTGGGTTCACCTGGGTGCCGAGCTAGCGGCTGCGCTGGGCCGATTCGCGATAAAGCGCGTGCTCAAACCTGGCTGCGACGGCGGGAGTTTTGAATTCACCATGGAGAATTTCGCGATTGGTCACTTCCCGGCCGTACAACTCTTTGTTGGTGTCTTCGTCGGGGCGAAGGGTCGCTCCGTCGAGCGAGATGCCCGCGAACAGCCCCCGCGAGCGGGAGTACGAAAGCATTTCCGCGCGCATCATGGCGTCGGTCTCAGCGCTGGTGTCGCGGCCCACCGGGCCGGCTGCCGCGGTGGCTTCACCGCCGATCGTAAACTTGTCGGACAAAAGGTGCTTCATGCCGTGATCGTTCATCATCAGCAGAATGACATCGGTCTCGGAGGCGCCAATCTGAAATCCGACGCTTCCACCTTCGACCCGGACCCCGGCCGGAGCAGTCCAGCCCGAACCGCCGTGCCGACGGCAAACCGCGAATCCGCGGCCATACTTCGCGCCGAAAATAAAGCCTGCCTTCTTCATGCCTGGCACGACCACGACACAGTGTGCCTTATCGAGCAGATCCTGCGGGATGCCCCGGTCGGAAGCCCTCATCATATCGGTCAGCGTCTCGGCCGAGGCGTCCAGGCGGTCGCTCACCTTGATCTCCCTGTCGGCAGCGAACGCGGCGCCGCCGATCGAGCCCGTGAGCGCCAGAATAGTTACGAGTGTGGTCGTCATTACAGAGTTCTCCTCGGCTTTTGAAGGAGCAAATCGGCTTCCAATGTGCCGCGAATCACAGCCGCGGCGGCTCTTCCAATGCGCACCGCCGGCCTTGCGGCTGGCGCTGCCCGAGTCGCGGGGCCGCGGCCCGCGATCAGCCGGCGGTTAGCCGCGGCAGGCTCACGGTGAAGGTTGTGCCCTCACCCGGATGGGTGGCGAAAGTCACGGCGCCATCGTGCGACTCGGCGATCCACTTCACGATCGCCAGTCCCAGGCCGGATCCGCCGCGCTCACGCTCGCGGGCCTTGTCGGCGCGGTAGAAGCGGTCGAAAACGTGGGGCGCGGCGTCCGGCGGAATGCCGGGGCCATCATCGGCAATGACGATTCGCAGGTCGGCGCCGGCGCCGTAGACTGCGGCTTCCACTCTGCCGCCGGGCTCCGAGTAGCGGATGGCGTTGTCCAGCAGGTTGACCACCAGGCGGCGCAGCAACTCCTGATCACCGTGAAACGGCGCATCCGTCGCCGCTTGGCATTGCACGTCAATCTGACGCGCAGCCGCCAGTGATTGGAGGGAACGGCAGCACTCCGCCACCAGATCGTTCAAATAGAACTCATCGTCGCGCAGCCTGACGTGGCCGGCATCAGCGCGGGCGAGTTGAAGCAGATCGTCGACCAGCTTGGAGAGGCGCCGCGACTCGTCGAGAATGAGGCCGAGCGAAGCCTGGTATTCCGCCGGGGTGCGGTCGCGCGAAAGAGCCACCTCGGCTTCCCCACGGACAACGGCGACGGGGGTGCGCATCTCGTGCGAAGCATCAGCCACGAACCGGCGCATGGCGTCGAACGACTGGTCGATGCGCGCTAACAGCTCATTGAACGCCGCCGCCAGCACGGTGAGTTCCCGTGCCGCGCGGCCGATTTCCAGCCGCTGTTCGAGATTGCTACAGCTGATGGCGCTGGCCTGCGCCGCCATCCAGCCGAGCGGCGCGACGTTCCGCGTGGCCACCCACCAGCCGCCCAGCGCGGCGAGCGCGATCAGGGGTGGCAGCGTCAACCACAGGACGGTCCGCACCGCCGCCAGGTCCGCCGCCATGGTATCGAGCGGAGCGGCGACCACCAGCAGATAGCGGCGTCCATTGCGTTCAATCGCGCTCGCGGCCGCGCGGGCGCCATACCGGCCCAAACGGGGCAGCGCAACCACGCCGCTCGAAGTCGCCAGCAATGTGTTTCGCTCCTCGGCGGAGAGCGGCGCCGACGAGGCAACCAGCGCGCGGTCCTGGAAGATCGCCAGATCGCCCGCGGCCAGGCGGTCCTCAGCGATCACCACGCGGGCCGCCTCGGCCGCGTCGCCCTTCGCTTCGTCCAGTTCCTCTAAGAACAGACGCGGCGCCGTGGCGCTTTCCGAACGCAGCGTTTCGTCCAACCGGCGGAGCGCCTCACGCGCCAGCACCTGGTAAAGAAAAATCGCGAACGCCGCGAAAAGCAGCGAAAAGAACACGGTGTACCAGACCGTGATGCGAAAACGCAGGCTGCTAAACATGGCGGTTCACGGGGCGCCGGCCGGTCTTTCGGAAACGCCGGAATGCCGGCCAGGCGCCCGGATGCTCCGAATGACAAGCGGCGCGCCGGTGATCAACGCTCTGCAGTTGCCCCACTTCTCCTGACCGGGCTGCTTCACTCATCGCCCCCTCCTTGCGCAGCACTCAGGATATATCCTTCGCCGCGGCGCGTATGAATCAGGCGGCGGGCGAACCCTGCGTCCAACTTGCCGCGCAGCCGCCGGATATACACGTCGATAATGTTGGAAAGCGGATCGAAGCTCTCATCCCAAACATGCTCGCCGATGCGCTCGCGCCCCACAACCCGGTCTTCGTTCAACGCGAGGAACTCGAGCAACGCATATTCCTTGGCCGTGAGGCTGATGGCTTTGCCCGCGCGGCGGGCGGCGTGGCTACCGGTGTCGAGCGTAAGGTCGGCGATGCGGATCACGCGCGGCCGCACTTCCACCGGGCGGCGCAACAAGGCCCGGATGCGCGCCAGCAGCTCCTTAAAGTCGAAGGGCTTGGTGAGATAGTCGTCGGCGCCGCAGTCGAGCCCTTCGACGCGGTCATCCACAGAGCCCAGCGCGGTCAACATCAGAATTGGAATACGCTTTCCGGCCGCGCGCAGCTCACGGCACACGGCCCGGCCGTCCTTGCGCGGCAGCAGTACGTCCAGGATGAACAGGTCATAGGCGTTGATCGCGGCCTGGTACAGCGCTTCTTCGCCGTCGCGCGCCACATCCACGGCGTAGGCCTGTTCGCGCAGCCCCTTGCCGACGACGCCCGCCATCCGCGCATCGTCTTCCACCAGCAGGATTCGCATCGTGCCGAAGCCCCCGCACCCCATTCTCCGCCTTTCCGCGCCTCCCGGCGAGAGGCATGAGCCAGGTTGGGCGCGCTACTGCTGATCCGGGATCGCCTCGAGAGGCGGCGGCTTGCACGCCTGCAACCTCACCGCGAATGCGGCGATGGAGTTCCACCGTTCGCCCTGCCGGCGCTCAACGTGATAGGAGCGCGAGATCGCATCCGCGCGCACCCGCCAGTCGCCCGCGGGAATGGCCTGCGCCAGTCGCAATGGTTTGCCGCTCTCCTGCCGGATGTTCCAGCTCTTGCCGCCGTTCTCCGATTGAAGCAGCGCGTACCGTTCCTGGTCGGTTCCCTTGCCCCGGTCCAGAATCAGGCTGCCGCTGGTCTTTGAGCTGAAGAAAAACTGCTGCACCGCGCCGAAGCGGTCCTCCGAAGAATCGCGCAGCACGGGGCGTTCGCTCCACGTCTGGCCGCCATCCTCGGTCGAAAGCAGGAACGGGTTCTGTGGGATGGGAAACAACTCTTCGCCGCTGATCCAGCCGGTTTCCGCATCCAGGTACTGAATGCGGTCGATTCCGGCGCCGCGAATGCGTTCATGCGCCTCGCCCCAGGTTTGGCCCGCATCGTCGCTGGCCAACAACACGGAATACAAGGTGACGGATTCGCTGTGAACGTTGCCCGAGACCACCGTGCGCTTTCCCGAATGGGCGGCGGCGGAAAGTTCCAAAAAAATCGGACAAGGCTCCTCTTCGGTGCAGCTCATGCCCGCCCAACGGATGTCCTCCGCCGTGCAGTGAAAGGGCAACTCAATGGGCCGCCCACGATTCTCCAAAACGAGCTGCGGCGGGCGTTCCGGCACCGGCTCCTGCCCCCTCGATAGCGGCACGAAGGCAACAGCCAGAGCCAGGATTGCGGGCGCATATCGCATCGGTCGTCGCCCAATTGTAGCTCAGGCCTCGCGGTCCGGCGGGAACAAGGCAGTGCCTGGCCCGCGGCGCGAAATCAGCGTGATGTCCATCACTAGCTCTTAAGGGCCATGCCCCGGTGGCTCTTTTGCGCGACGACAAATTTCGCCGCAACTTGTAACCGCGCCGGCGGGTTCGACCGTCTACAAGGTAAATCCCCGTTACGACAGCGGGCGCACTCACCCCTATCACCCAAATGCGCCCGCTTTCTTTTTGCCCGCAGAGCTTGAGCTGACGGCCTCTTGTTGCCGGGCGCTCACTGAGTCGGGAAAGTCCATCTCCTTTCGCGGGATGTTGTGCCTCATCCGGGCGGCACATCGGCAAAAGGACAAACCGATCGTGTGTTTCCACGCGGACCCCCAGGGCGCACCGCGCGAGGTCCCGCACGCAGTACAGTTGAAGGAGCGGGGCGCCGCGCCATGCCAGGATACAACCAACCTCTGCTGATCAACATTCTGGGTCACGCAGCCGGCGCGCTCATTTTCGCAATCTTTCTGGTTTTGCTTTACAGCGGGCGCGGCTGGTCCGCTCCGCGAGGCCGCTATCTGCCAGGCATGGCTGCGGCGCTATCGCTTCTGTGGAACCTGGGTTCTTTGGTCGTACTGGCCTGGCCTGGCTTGCCCACCGGACTCCAGGACGTACTGGTGGCATTCAGCTTTTCCACTCTCAGCCTCCTGCCGGCGGTCTTACTGCATATTTCGCTTAGAGGCCGAAGCCGTTTCCTGGTAATCGCCGGCTATCTGCTCGGCGCCAGCGCGGCCGGAATGCACTTCGTGGAGATGCGGGGTAACGCCGCGGCCTGGCACCAGGCCGCGCTGCTGGTCGCAACGGCCGGTTTCCTGCTGCTCACCGGCCTGGCCGCCGCCAGCGCGGCATACAGCAGGCGGCCCGGCGGAATCCGAATCCTGGCGGCCATGAGCCTGGCGCTGTTTGCCATGTCGTTCGTCCATTTTGGCGCGGGCCATGCCAGCCAGGCCTGGGCCAGCGAACTGGTGGTGCATCACGCCGGAATTCCCTTGGCGCTGTTTTTGTTGCTGCAGGATTACCGGTTCGTGCTGCTCGATGCTTTCCTCCGTTTCCTCACCAATGTGCTGCTGGCCGCGATTCTCACCCTGCTGGTAATTGCCGCGGCTTTCCGGTTGCTGCTGGTGGAACGTATCGCGGACCCTTTGCGCGAAGCGGCGCTGGTCGTCAGCGTCTGTCTGTTCCTGGTGTTTTTCGCCTGGTTGCGCAACCGTGTGCAGGCGTGGCTCACACGCGTTGTTTTCCGGCAGAGCAGCGTGGCCGCCTTGGCAAACTGCATCAGGAGCTGCCCGCCCTTCACGGAAGAAGAGCCGTTTCTCGAGTGGGCCGCCTCCGCCATGGCCGCGGCCGTCCACACACTCCAGCATGCGGTTGCCGGCCAGTCTGACATCGCGGGCGCCGAGGCCCTCCACTCTCCCGCACCCGCCAGCGCCATCGGAGGTGCGGACGCAATGCGCAGGTGGGACTGGGCGGAGACGGTGGTCCCGGTGCGGCTTGGCACGGGCAGCTCCAAACTCATCGTGCTCGGCCGCCGCGAGGGCGGACAGCGCTACCTGAGCGAGGACTTCGACATGCTGGCGCGCGCGGCCATCGAGATTTCCGCAACCGTGGAAGCGCTGCGCCGTCGGGAAATGGAGCGGCTGGTCTCGCAGGGTGAGCTGCGCGCGTTGCAGTCACAAATCAATCCACATTTTCTGTTTAACGCGCTCAATGCGGTTTACGGCACCATACCGCGCGAATCCTCGCGCGCCCGCCAGATGGTGCTCAACCTGGCGGAAATTTTTCGCTACTTCCTGCAATCGGAGAAGACCTTTGTAACGCTGTCGCAAGAGATGCAAATTGTGCGCGCTTATCTGGAGGTGGAGCAGTCGCGGCTCGGCGGCCGCCTGCAAGTGGAAATCGAGGTGGACGAGGCGCTGCTGGAGGTGCCCATACCGGCTCTTTCGGTCGAGCCGCTGGTGGAGAATGCCATCCGGCACGGCATCGCCCCAAGCGCCGAGCCTGGCTACGTCCGCATTCACGGAGAATTGAAGGGGGGGCAGATGCGCATCCTGGTGGAGAACAGTTCCGCGGCCCAAACTGGAAGCAACGGCGGCGCGGGAGTCGGCCTCGATAACTTGAGGCGCAGACTGGAAATTTGCTATGGCCCGGCGGCCGGCCTCCGTCTCGCCTTCAACCCGCATACCACTTGCGCCGAGTTGTCGATTCCCGCCGCGGGGACTACGGCCCCGCGCTAACCGCGGCGCGTCTTATTGGGCGGCCACCTGGTAAGTGTGTGTCACGCTGGTCTGGTTGCCCGCGACGTCGGTCGCGGTAACCGTGAAAGTGAAGGTCCCAGTGGCATTCAGTGTGATCAGGGTGCCGTTGGCAACGGGGCCGCTGCAAGAGGCGATTCCCGATCCCCCGTCCGAACACGAGTAGTTGGCAGCGATCTCCGTACCGAGCGCATAGGTGAACCCGTCGATGGGCGAGATCAACTGCACCAACGGAGGCACAGTGTCGATATTAATGCCCGTGTGTGTGTTCGATGCCGAGTTCCCCGCGTGATCCAGACATGTGCCGGTCGCGGAAAGATTCGTCCCGTTGGTCGAGACAACCTGGGTCACCGTGGCCGCCACCGGGCCCGAAAGGGAATCCGTGCACTGCCAGGTCACGGTTGCCGGCTGGTTGCTCCAGCCCGCGTTGTTAACCGGCACCACGCTCACGAACTGAATGGCCGGCGGAGTGAGGTCGATATCGATCCCACCGAAGGTAGCGGTCACGCTATCCCCCGAGGTGTTGCTGCACGGCCTGCTGACGGACTGATTGGCTCCTTCTGTGGACACGGTGACGGTGGTCAATGTCGCTAGGCCGCCGGCAGAAGAACAGGTGAAGGTCACGGTAACATTCTGGTTGGTCCACGTGCCCGAATCATAGGCTAAGCCACCCGCGGTAGCGGCCACCGTTTCTAACGGCGCCGGCACAATCACCGTAATCGAGCCGGACACGCTTCCCATGATAGTGATTTTCGCGCCTGTGGCGTCGTCCACAGCGGTTCCCCGCACCAGAAAGGCCAGCGAGCCGCGGCCTATCAAGGGGCCACATTGAAACACGACGGTCTGGTTGCCGCCGGCGGGTATCGACGCCGCGAGGGGGTTTGGCGCGCCGCAACTGGCCCCCGCCGAGCCGCTGACCTGCGGGCCGGCCACCAGGGATAGGCTGTCCGCCACCCCTCCCGAATTGTGCACGACCGCGGTAACCGTGACCGCGGCGCCGTCGTTCAGGCTCGAACCTTCGATGCCGCCCAGCGAGACGCTCGCGATCGCGAGAGCGGCCGGCGGGACGACGTAGATGCTGAGACTCTCGATAAACGGCGCCGCAGGAGGAGTGGCGTTGTCGGTCACCTGGACGGAGAACGAGTAATTGCCCGGCTGCCCGGTAACGGTGCCGGATATTGTCCCATCGGTAGCCAGGGTGAGCCCGCCCGGCAGCGATCCCGACGCCATGGTGAAGGTGTACGGTGGCGTGCCGCCCCCGGCGGCCAGACCGGCGGTGTAGGACGAGCCCACCATCACGTTCGGCAGATTGCCGCTGGCCGCAAACAAATGAGTGGCGGCGAACGGCGGCAGCGAGCCGCCGGTGTCGACAGCCTGCGAAATCGCGATCATATTCACATCAGCCAGCGGATCGATACCGAGCGGTTGCGTCTTATCGGAGTTGAAAAAACGCAACGTCACCTGGACGGTCTGCCCCGGCGGCACGGTGACGGTGGTCTCATCCGACGAGTTGTCGGTGATATCGGTTACGTCCCGCGGGCGTGCTATTCCAGCGCGCTGGCCGCGAAGCAATGCCGCCAATTGCCGGCCCAGCGCCGTCTGCGCGAGGCTCTGCTGCATCACCAGCGGCGGATTCGGCGTGTTGGCTACCACGATGGGCGTTGGCTGCTCCG
>Ga0335078_10001546_pt1 | contig 34655 bp, 25 predicted proteins | sample Lox_Sample_32_FD_206711 | JGI IMG/M metagenome (GOLD analysis project Ga0335078, IMG submission 206711) | Soil microbial communities from Loxahatchee National Wildlife Refuge, Florida, United States - Lox_Sample_3.2 | ecosystem: Environmental > Terrestrial > Soil > Wetlands | place: USA...
AGCGGCCAGGTTGCCCGGGTGCTCTCGCTCGACCATGACGGCGAGGAATTCACTCGCATCGGGCAGCGCGACCCGGTCATCGGCCGACTCCAGGCCATCGCGCCCGGGTTGCGGCCGCCGCTGTTCTACTCCCCGTACGAGGCCGCCGCCTGGTCCGTGCTCAGCGCCCGCCGGCCAGCCGGCCAGATGATGGCGGTGCGGGCGAAGCTGAGCGAGGCACACGGCGCGGTCTTCGACCTGGCCGGCCAGTCCCTGGCCGCATTCCCGGTCCCCGAGGCACTGCTGGCGGTCGAGTCCTTCCCCGCGATCCCGGCCGAGAAGCTCACCCGCTTGCACGCGGTGGCGCAGGCAGCCCTGTCCGGCCAGCTCGATGCCGCGAGGCTGGTGGCGATGGGGCCGGACGCCGCCATCGGCGACCTGCAGAGCATCAAGGGCATCGGACCGTTCTACGCGTCGCTGATCGTGATCCGCGGCACCGGCTTCGCCGACGTCCTCCCGGCCGCCGAGCCCAAGGCGCTATCGCTCGCGGCCCGCCTGTATAACCGAGGTAAGCCGCTGACCGTGGACGAGTTGCGCGTCATCGCCGAGCCCTGGCGGCCGCTGCGGACCTGGGCGGTCGTCCTGATCAGGGCCGCAGGCCCCCGCCTGCTCGGTGATCCGCCGGACCCTGCCTCGCGCACCAGATCCCGCCTGGTCGAGGACGCCGCGCCCGCCCCCGGCACGTCCGGCACTGTCCCATCGGCTGACCGCCGGGCTTCCCGCAACTCCAGGCCCGAGCCCGCTTCGTCTGCCTCTGGCCGTTAGCCCAGGCTGAGGCTGGTGACGCGACCGCTACGGATCACGGCGCGCACGGCGCCGGCCTGGGCGCCGCGCCAGATCGTGTAGGTGCCCGCCGCCAGGCTGGGGTAGACCGCGGCGTAGCCGTCCTGGGAGGCCTTACCCCTCCTGACCCGCGCATGGGTCCGCGGCCCGGCCGGGTTGGCGTCGAGGCTGACCTCGATCTCCTGGCCCTCGTCCTCTGCCGGGCAGTACAAGATCAGCGTGCCCTCAAGGGCTCGGGCCTTACCGGAGTGATCCTTTCCTGACATGACTGTCCCTCCTGCGGTGCCCGCGGCCCGTCAGGCCGCCTGCCCGCTGGAAACCCGCCGATGAAGCCAGTTGTCATAACCTAGCGAGCCGGTGGCGGCACTGTCAGTCACCCCGTCGGCGCGTCTCGGCAAGATTCGGCGCGAATCGGCCGAACCAGATCCGGCATCGGAACGCATGCCAAGCCTGCGCGGCGGAGCCGACGGTCGGCAGTGCCTCAGCTCAGCGCAGGGCGGACGACGTTCTCCAGCGGGCGGCCGTCCAGGTGGCGGGCGGCCTGCTCGGCCACGAACTCGGGGGCGCGCCGGGCGAACGCGAAGGTGTCGCCGCCGATGTGCGGAGTCAGCAGCACATTGGGCAGCGTCCACTCCGGGCGGTCAGGCGGCAGCGGCTCGGGGTCGGTGACGTCAAGCGCGGCCCGGAGCCTACCCGCCCTTAGCTCGCTGGTCAGCGCGCCGGGATCCACCACCGGCCCGCGGGCGACATTGACCACCAGCGCACCGTCGGGCAGCGCCGCGAGCACCTCGCGCCCGATCAGGCCGCGGGTGGCCGAATGCAGCGCGATGCAGACCACCAGGATGTCGGCGGCAGCCGCCAGCCCCGGCAGTTCGGCCAGCCCGGACACCCCGGGCCTGGCCGTCCGCGACACCCGGCTGACCTGCACGCCGAACGGCGCAAGCCGCCGCTCAATCGCCGTGCCGATCCCGCCGTAGCCGACCAGCAGGACCCGCTGGCCCGCTAGCGCCTCGGTCCGCACGTGCGACCAGGCTCGGCTGGCCTGCTCGGCGGCGAACCGCGGAAGCTGGCGAAGGCTCGCCAGGATCAGGGTCACGGCGAGCTCCGCTGTCCCTTCCTCGTGACCGAGACCATGGCCGTTGCACAGCACTGCCTGCGGCGGCACCGCCGCGAGCACGTCGTCGACGCCACTGCTGAGGCTCTGCACGACAGCCAGGCGCGGCATCAGGCCGATCAGCCGCAGGCTGGCGGCGTCCCCCATGTAGGGCAGGCAGTAGAACGTGACGTCGTCAAGCCTGGCCGCGTCGGCTGACTCGTAGCCGAGCACCTCGGCCGCGGGCAGCCGCCGCACGGTGAACTCGGCGACGCCATCGGCCTCCGGCAGCAAGAGCGCCATGGCATCCCTTCCGGCATCGCCTAGGCGCGCACGGTTCCCTTGCTCTCGAAGGCCATGGCCCGCTGCAGCGCGGCCGCACGCAGGTCGGCAGGAATCTCGGCCGGGCCTCCGATCGCCGCCGCGTTGATGCCGGCCTGGGCGGCCTCCTCGACCACCCCGCCGACGATGATGGCCAGTTCCGGCGTGCGGTGGAACACCAGCACGCCGTGGTTCGCCAGCAGCACAGCAGGGACGCCGGGTGCCACGGCCGCCCTGATGTGCGCCACGGCCTCGGCCGATCCGCGCGGCCCGTAGCCGGCCACCGGCACGCCGTCCGGAAGCCCGAACATGGCCAGGGCCTCCACCCAGCACCCGATTGGGCGGTGGGCCACGGCGTAGGCGGTGGCGTACGGCGAGTGGGTATGCAGCACGCAGCCCACCTCGGCATGGTCGGCGTACATGGCCGTGTGCATGGCCACCACCGCGCCCTGAATCGGCGGCAGTTCGCCCTCAAGCAGCGTTCCGTCCAGCCCGACCCTGACCACCGCCGACGCTGGGTGGTTGCGCAGCGACGGCCCGGCGGTGAAGTACATCTCGTCCGCGCCAGGCACCCGGACGCTGACGTTGCCGTGACCGTTCGCCGAGATCGCGCCGCTCGCCACCACCCGCTGGGCGATGTCGACTACCTGATCGGCCAGATCCTTGTCCATTGCCTGCCCTCCCTCGGCCCCGTCAGGCAGTTACGTCCCTTCCTGCCCGGAAGCCCTCAGGCAGAGCCTAGCCCGTCGACCCGGGGCCGCGGTCGCGTGGCACGTCCGGCCTATCCGCTGCGTCCGGCCCGCCCGGCTCGTGTGGCGCGGCAGCCAGCCCAGCTAACGGCCTGCCGAGGCCGAGCCGGTGCGCGAGCCGCCAGGCCGCGCGTATCTGGGGCGGCACCTTCCTGTGCCGCCCCAGATACGGCTCCGTCGTCCCCCCGGAGCCTGCGTCGAACCTCACGGTGGTGTACATCCCGCCCCTTCGCCTTAGCGGAACCCAGCATTCCGTCTCCGAGGCGAGGCTGGCTATCCCCGAACTCGGGGATGCGAGCGGCCGCAGGCACACCTAGAATGCGCGCTACCGCGCACGGCCAGATTGGGCATGAGAATGACACTGGACTCGACCGCGACGGTAGCGCACGTGACCACCCCCACAGGCAGAGTGATCGGCGTCCCCGACGGCACGCGGATCGTGTTCGGCCGCGGGCCCGACGCCGACCTCGTCATCTCCGCGGGCCGTGGCCTGTCCCGACGGGCCGGAGTGATCACCGGGCTGCCCGGCGGCGCCCTGATCACCAACATCAGCTACACCCATGCCCTGTACGCGGACGGCGAGGGCTTCCGGATCAGGCTGCCCAGGATGGACCAGTCGGGCGAGCCGGCCGGCGGCTGGCTGGTGCAGCGCGGCACCACCCTGGTCGGCTCGCGCGCGATGCTTGACGACGGCCAGCCGCTGCGCCTGGTGGTCAGCACCCGGCCGCCGGCGGCCGACCCGGCCGGGCAGGTGCCGCGCGGCGACCAGACCCTGCTGCCGCTCTACCTCGACCCGCACACCAAGCTCTTCCTCGTCGCGCTGATCTGGTGCCGCCCCTGGCTGATCGACACCGGCCGCGGGCTGCCGCTGCCGAGAACCCCGGAGATCGCACGCGCCGCCCTCGACGTGACCGGCGCACGGCACGAGCTAGCCTGCTTCGACGCCGACCCGGCCTTCCGCGATCGGCTGTCCGCGAGGGTCGGCGAGCACCTCAAGGTGCTGCGCCGCAAGATCGTCGAGCGGGGACTGGTCCGCGGCGACGTCAGACTGTCCGACGAGGTGGTGGTGGAGGCCCTGATCGAGAACGGGGTGATTTCCGTGGACGACCTCGACAGGTTCGAGGACCCGGCGTGGTGCTCGCGGCAAGAGGACCTGTGGTGGACCTAGCGGCTCATCCTGGCGGCGGATTCCCGGGGCCCGAAGGCCCGGGCCGCAGCGAGTTCACCGTGAAGAACGCGCTCCGGCGCAGCCCGGCCCCGGTTACCAGCACCTGGTACCTGCCGGGCGGCAGCATGCCCGGGAAGAACTCGTGGAACTCGTTGATCACGTAGTAGAAGGTGCCTGCCGAGTCGGCCGTCGGGTGCGACGGCGAGGTGCCCACACCGACCAGCGTCACAGTGACCTCGCTGCCCGGCAGCCAGCCGCGGCCGCACACGATGAACCCGGTGTCGCCGTCTCCGTAGCGCTGGCTCAGCTTGAGCTTCGGGGGTCCGAGCGGCGGGCCTAGCGGGCCGCGCGGCGGCCTTCGCGGCACAACCGGCGGGCAGCTCAATCGACCAGAGGTTCGCACGCCGGACCCGGTCGGCTGAGCGGAGTCGCGACCGTTGCCGGACGTCGTGGCGTGCGGCGAGCGGGCCGACGGCGACGCGCTGACACCTGGCGTGCCGTCGGAGCGGCCGACGTCACCGGGGCCGCGGGCAGCGCCCGCCAGGTGCGCGCTGAGCGCCGTCCCCCCTGCCACCAGCGCCAGCGCAGCCACCAGCGCGGCTAGCCCGGTGAGCACGGCCCGCCTCGGCCCAGCGCGCCGTGACGGCCGCGCGCCAGGCCTCGCCGCTGAGGCTCCCGCCTCAGCACCGGCACCGGAACCGGCGCCGGGCTCCGGCTCCGCACCCCAGCGGGCGCCGAACCACCCCCCAGGATCGGAGCCGCGCCCCCGGCCGGAACCTTCGCCCGGCGCGGAGTCACGCCCGGTGCCGGATTGGCCGGGCGGACCCTGACCCCGCGGGCTGGCCGGGAACAGGACCGCGTAAGCAGGCTGAGAGCCGACGGTCTCGTCATCGTCGGCCGAATCAGGCGCCGACCCAGCCCCCGACCCGGAGTGCGACCTCGGGTCGGCGCGGTACTCGGCGATCAGCGCCAGCGCCTCGGCGGACAGCAGCTCCAGCCCGAGTTCGCTGGAATCCGATGCCGCCTGCAGGTCGGCCGCCAGGTAGGCGAGCAGGCCGGCCGAGGTGGGCCGCCGGCGCGGATCCCGCTCCAGGCAAGCCGCGATGAACCCGGCCAGGTCGCCCGGCAGGCCGGACAGGTCGGGCGGGGCGGTCGCGAGCTGGACGAGCACGTCGATCACCGAGTCGCCGTGGTAAGGGCTGTGGCCGGTGGCCGCAAGCACCATCGTGGCGCCGAGCGAGTACACGTCGCTGGCCGACGTCGCCTGGCGGGTGTCCCTGGCCTGCTCGGGCGCCATGTACGCCGGGGTCCCGACCGTGCCGCGGGTGAGCGTGAGCTGGACCCGCTCCGCGGCCCTGGCTACCCCGAAGTCGATCACGCGCGGGCCGTCCGGCGAGACGAGCACGTTGGACGGCTTCAGGTCGCGGTGCACAAGCCCGGCATTGTGTATCGACTCGAGCGCCTCGGCGCAGCCAGCCGCGAGCCAGCGCACCGCGGGGACCGACAGCGGCCCGCAGGTCCGGACCAGGGTACTCAGCGACGGCGCGGGGACGTAGGACGTGGCCAGCCACGGCACGTCGGCCTCGGGGTCGGCCGCCACGACCGGCGCGGTGAAGGCGCCGCTGACCCGCCGGGCGGCGGCAACCTCGTGCGCGAACCTGGTGCGGAAGTCGGGTTCCTCGGCGTACTCGATCTTGATGGTCTTGACCGCCACCAGGCGCCCGGCGGCCGACCTGCCCAGGAAGACCTGGCCCATGGCGCCAGCCCCCAGCCGACCGATCAGCACATAGCCGCCGATCTGCTCGGGGTCCCACCGGCGCAAGGGCTCTATCGAAGCAGGGTGTGGCACGTCGCGCTATCTCCTCACGAGCGAAGAACGGCGCCTATTATCCTGACGATCATCGGCGGCAGATTGCTATTTACCAGTTCTTAGTTATGCATGAACTGTATTCGGCCGACGAGCATTCAAAAACCCGGCAATCTCAGACCGGCGCGGCCCGCCGACTCGCGGACGCGGCGAGTCAGCTCGCGGTGCGCCTGGCCTGGGCCAATGCAATCAGCACGCCGATCCCGAGTGCGCCCGCAGGTACCAATGTGACCAGTGCGGGCAGCTGGTAGCGCCACGAGAACTCGAACAGATCGGAAACCGCGAGCACGAGCACCGCCGAGCCGAAGCACAGCAGGCAGCCGAGCGCGAGCTGGCGTGCCCGCCGGTCGAGCCGACGGCGCAGCAGCGCAGCGGAGCCGACCAGCCCGGCCACCGCGCACACCGCGAGCAGCGGGCCGGGCGTGAAGCCGCCCGAGAGCTGGTAGGAGCGCAAGAACGAGGAGGCCGGGGCCCAGACCGCCGGGTGGCCGCCGCCGAACTGGGCGATCTCGGCCCTGACGACAGCCGGGGATGACCACGGCGGGAAGTAGGGGAACCCGGTCTGGAACTGCCAGCGCGAGATCGGCGTGTCGCCCGGGCTGGTCGTCCTGGTCAGCGCGAAGAGCTTGACCACGTCGCGGTCGTAGGCGGCCAGCACGCGGCCGGTCTGCTGGGTGAGCACCGCCCGGTTGAAGCTGGCAAGCTCGCTGTCGGTGAGCGCCCGGTTCTGGTGGTTGTAGAACCACTGCACCGGCGACGACGCGTCGTACTCCAGCCAGTCGGGACCGTGCGCCTGCTGGGCGGGCGTGGGGCACATGGCGCGCTCGGCGGCCAGCAGCCGCAGCGTGGCGCAATCGGCCGCCGCCGCCATCCGCCCGTAGAACGACGTCACGCCCGTGTGCGACAGGAAGAACGAGCCGGTGACCAGGAGCGAGCCCGAGCAGTAAGCGGCGATCGGCGCGGCGAACGCCACGCACAGGACGGCGACCCGTCCGATTATCCTCCGCCAGCCGCCGCCGCACGCCAGCAGGAAGATCACCGCCGGCAGCAACAATGCCTCGCCGACCTGGGCGACCGTCGCGGATGCCCCGAGCACCACGCCGCCGACCGCGGCCCGCCGCCAGGTGATCTCCGGCCGCCAGAGCAGGACCGCCAGGCCCGCCACGATCAGCGCCTCGAACACGGTGTCCGGCATGATCGTCTGCTCGATCTGGAGCTGGTACCCGTCGAGCAGCACCGGGGCGATGGCCAGAGCCGCCAGCCAGCGAGCGGTGCCGCGGCGCAGCAGCAGCAGGTAGATGGTCACCGCCATGGCCAGGCCGAGCAGGTGCTGGAACGCGGCGACCCCGGCGAACCCGGCAACCGGGGTAAGCGCGCGCAGCACGCCGCCGTAACCCAGCGGGTCCATGCCGGGCGGGTTGTTGTACAGGTACCTGGCGGTGTCGACGTAGAACAGCGCCGGGCGGTAGGCGAACTCGGCGAGCACCCGAAGCGCCAGGCCGGCCGTGAGCAGGACCACCGCCAGCCAGTTCCTGCGCAGCGCGGTCAGGCCGGCGCCCCGGGCGGCCGCGCCGCGGCGCACCTGGCCTGCCTCGGCCCGGCCCGGCGCTCCGGCCTGCTGCTCTACCTGGGTCATCGGATCAGCCTGAGTCATCGGATCAGCGGCTCACTGGGTGGGCGGAATGTGACCGCCGCTGGAGTGGCAGAACGCGAGCACCACCGTGACGATGGTCAGCCATCTGGTCATCCTGTTGCGCGGGACCTGGGTGAGGGTGACCCAGGCCAGGGCGGTATACCAGGCGAGCACCCAGGGCGCCACGATGATCCAGGCGAACGTCACCGCGAACGGGGCTACCACCTCGCGCGGCTGGTCGGAGGAGATCCGCCGGTAGACGAGCGCGGCCACGACGATCATCGCGACCGGCCATACGACGCTGGTGAGCAGGCTCAGCGTCCCGACGGAGGCGCCGAACGCGTGCTTGCCGATCTCGTCGATGAACCACCACGGCGACGGCCAGGTGACCTGCTTGGAGGCGTTGATCAGCGGCTTGAGCACGACCCCGGGGCCGCCGTAGAAGGTGTACTGGACCACAACGGTGATCAGGGCCACGACTGCGATCCTGGCCGTCCGCAGCCACTCGTGCCTGCGCAGCAGAGGCCAGGCGAGCCCGATGCCGATCAGCGCCGCGTTGATCTTCACGCCGCAGGCCAGGCCGATCAGGATGCCGATCAGCACGTCGCCCCACTTGCCCGAGACGCGGCGTGCCACCTGGATCGAGCAGATCGCCGCCGCCGCGACGAACGTGTCGAGGTGCCCGCCGCTGACCAGCTGCTGGATCAGCACCGGGTTGGCCGCCCAGAACAGCGTGGCCCTGATCGGGTCATCGGAGGTCTTCAGCAGCAGCCAGCCGACCCCGATGAACACCAGGCCGTTGAGGATCATCAGGACCCAGATCGTGGTGGCGGCGTTCGCCCCGCCGATCGTCGCGGCGAACCACTGCAGCACCGTCGCCAGCGGGCCGTACACCGACGGCGTCGTCCGCCACTGGGTACCGACCGCGAGGGTGTAGAGGGAGTGGGCGCCAAGCGCCTGCTGGGGGGTCCGGGCGTACGGGTTCCCGCCGAGCGCGGCGATCCGCCCGTATGCCGCGTAGCTCGCGGTGTCCGACGATCCGACCGGCGTCAGGCTGACCATCACCGCGACGACGGCCGCGCTGACCAGCAGCAGTCGGCGCGGGTCGGGCCGCCAGCCCTGGCTGTGCGCCCACAGCATCCCGGCCAGGCCAAGGCAGGCAAGCACGTTGCCGGTGTAGAGCATGACCGGCGCGACGATCGAGTGGCCGAGCGAAGGCAGCAGATGCGAGAACGGCAGCCGCAGCGGCAGCGTCTCCTCGTTCGGCGCCGTCGCCCCGACCAGCATTCCGAGCAGGAGGCCGAGCCCTGAGATAGTGACGGCGACCCTGGGGTCGGCCAGCTTGCTCCAGGAGAGCTTGCGGATGACCGTGCTCATGACCCGCTCGACCGGGCCGCCCCGCCCGGCTGGCGCGACCGTCTCCGAAGGAACGGCTGGCGCAGGCGGGTCAGCCGGACTGGCGGACACGTGTGTCACCTGTGCCTTACCTCCATCGGCGGATCTGCCCGGCCGCCGCGGACGTACTCGTGGCTGCCCGCCCGGCTTCCTGCTCCGGGCACACGCATGGCGGGCCCGGCGATGCTCGCAGGTCCTCGACCAGCCTAGAACGCCATCCGAAGGCTGCTCGTCACATTCGCCTGAATCGTACCCGCGCGCCGCCAGGCGGGCCGACCAGCGCGATCACGCGTCCGGCCGGTGCCGCACCGGCACGACGCGTCCTGCGTTCGGTACCAAGCCTACGGGTACCTGCGGCGGCCCGGTCCCCCCGCCCGCACGTCGGCACCGCAAGCCGCCAGGCGGAAGACCTAAGGCGCCCGCCGCTCCCATACCATGCCGATGATCAGGATGAGCCGACGCGCCCGCAGCGTCCACACTCGGTAGTCGTACCAGGCCGAGCCCACGGCGATGACGCCGGACAGAATTGCCCCGCCGGCGTTGTGTATCGTCACCTCGCCGATCGCGCCAGCCGCGCAGGTGAGCGCGATGGCCGCCCAGATGACGCCGCAGACGATGCGTACCGTGCTCAGGCGGCGCGCCGACCCGCCCAAGCCGACGGGAGCCGGGTCCCGAGGCGTCGTGTTCATTCCGCTCCGCCACTCCAGCCGCGGGATGCCAGGGCTGGCGCACCCGAATCCTGTTATCGCTAAAGAGACAGTACGGCGAAGCGGCCGTACCGGGCAACGCTCACCGGCGGGCCAACAGCACGCTGGCCGCCGGTCGGCGGACGCTGCGCGCGGTCTGGGTGACCGTGCCCAGCCTGAGCACCAGCTGCGGGTAGCTGCCGTCGCTGAGCTGGGCGCGGATGAACTGGCGCATGGGCCTGAGCTCAAGCGGCTGGCTGTGCAGCGCGGCAGCGACGCCGTGAGCGGCGCTGGTCAGCAGCACCCGCTGGAGTGCCTGACCGGCGTTGATCCAGTCAGCGGGACGGTCGGCGGCGGTCGTGAGCAGGCAGACCACGCCGGCCGAACGTGCGGCCGCCTGGGCGCTCGACGGCGGCAGGCCCCAGCCGCGGCCGCGGGCGAAGTCACGACCGGGAAAATGCGGCGAGGTGAGCACTGGCCGCGCCGGGTACGCGGTGTCCGGCAGGCCGTCGTCGCGGGTACTGCCGGGCGGGGCTACCCAGGCGGCCATCTCGTGCACCCGCGGGCCGTCCAGCCGCTCCGCCTGCTCGGCCGTCTGCACGGCGGCGGCCAGCACAGCCCGGTCGGCAGCGTCGGTGACGACGCGCAGCGCGGCCCCGTCCCGTTGCGCTCCTGCCTGCAGCGTCGTCAGCAGGCCGGCCGCAAGCGGCAGCGGGTCGAATCCGCCGCGGTGCGTCCGCCGCCGCAGCACCTGGTCGAGCAGCCGAAGCTCGAAGCCGGCGGCCGCGGCCCGTCGCGGCCAGCTCACGCTGGCGACGAGCAGGGGCCGGTCCGGGTCGGGCAGCACCGCGGTCCGCGGGACGAGGCCGAGCGCCCGCAGGGCGAGCCGAACGGTGAACAGGGCTGCGCCGCAGCTGATCAGCATCTCGCGGCCGCTCGGGTCGGCAACGGTCAGCTGCCTGCTGGTGTCGGCGTAGAGGTTGATCGCCTGTCCGTCGGTGCCGAACCACCACGGCTGGGTGTTGTGCACCGAGGGAGCCCACACCGCGGCCTCCACCAGGTATTCAGGGACCTCCTGCCCGGCCGGGGCCCGCGGCCCGGCCGGCAGCTCTGTGCTCGGCGACAGGACGTCCACGCCCACTCCCCGGTGCCCGATTGCGTGCCCGTACTTCTAGCTGAACCGCACGCCAGGGCAACGGCGAGGTGCGAAGGTCCGCTATGGCCGGGACGTAGGTCGGCTCTCATGCCGGGCCGCCCGAACTAGCCTGGTCATCAAGATGAATCGGGGCCCGGCATCCCCGTGCGGGCCGGGCTCCCCGGCGCTGGAGGCCGTTATGGCAGTGATCAGGTACGAGCCATTCCGTGATCCGCTTGACCGTCTCATGTCCCTGGCCGCGAGCGGGACGCGCGCGCCGCTCGCGATGCCCATGGACGTCTACCGCGCGAAGGACGGCAGCTACCACATCGAAGCCGATCTGCCGGGCGTGGCACCGGACAGCATCGACGTGACCGTGGAGCACAGCACCGTGACGATCCGAGCCGAGCGGACGCCGGGATATGGCGAGACCGACCACCTGGTCGCTGCCGAGCGGGCACAGGGGTCGTTCAGCCGCCAGCTCAGCCTGGGCGAGGGCGTGGACCCCGACCACCTCACGGCCGGCTATGCCGACGGCGTGCTGCACATCACGATCCCCGCGTCGCCCAAGGTGCAGCCCAAGAAGATCGAGGTTACCCGCGGTCACCGCTGACGTGTGGGGATCAACATGGCAGAACCTAGGTGGTCCGAGGACCGCTGGACGGATCTGACCAGATCGGAGTGCTTCGCTCTGCTGGTCGCGGAACAGCTCGGCCGGATCGCCGTCGTGGACGACCAGGGCCCGGTGATCTTTCCGGTGAACTTCGTGCTCGACGGCTACATGGTGGTGTTTCGCACCGGTGAGGGAACCAAGCTCGATGCGGCATGCCTGGGCAGTCGGGTCGCCTTCGAGATCGACGGGGCCGATGCCCCTAGCCGCACCGGCTGGAGCGTCCTCGTGCGCGGCGAGGCCGTCGAGGTCACCGATCCCGCCGAGCTTGCGCGGCTACGCGAGCTGCCGCTGGCACCGTGGGCGCCGGGCGACAGGACCCGCTACGTGCGGATCCTGCCGGCCGCGGTCACCGGGCGGCGGATCCTCCCGCAGGACCCGGCGCGCGAGGAGCAAAGATCGCCGCCTGACAGCGGCGACCGCGCGTAGCAAGGATGGCCTGCCATGGGAAGGGACATCGAGAAAGATACCTTTGAGGACGACGAGTACCGGCGCTTTCGGGTGCGCCTCGAGGAATGCCTGGCCGAGCTTGGGCAGCTGATCGCCCGCCCGGATTTCGGACTGGGTCCCGCCAGCATCGGCGCCGAGCTTGAGCTCGTCCTGATCGATCTCGACGGCCGTCCGCTGCCCATGAACCTTCCCGTCCGCGCTGCCGCCGCCGACCCGAGGGTCAACGTCGAGCTGAACAGGTTCAACCTGGAGCTCAACGCCTCTCCGGTGCTGCTGGCCGGCCGCCCGTTCGCCGCGCTCGAGCAGGAGCTTGGCCTGCTGCTCGGCACGGTCGCGCGGGCGGCCGGCGCGCACGGCGGCCGGATCGCGGTGATCGGCATCCTGCCCACCTTCAGCCCTGGCGATCTCGGGCGCGCCATGATCACGGACGCGGCGCGCTATCGCGCCCTGGGCAACGGCCTGCGCCGGCTGCGCCAGGACTCGTTCCGCGTCCATATCACCGGCACCGATCCGCTCACCCTGATCAGCGATGAGATCGCGCCGGAAGGGGCGAACACGTCGTTCCAGGTGCACCTGCGAGTCGAGCCCGCCGCCTTCAGGCGCACCTACAACGCGGTCCAGCTGGCCTCCGCCGCCTCGCTGGCCGTGGCCGGCAACTCGCCGAGCTTCCTCGGCCACCGGCTCTGGGAGGAGACGCGGGTGGCCCTGTTCAAGCAGGCGGTCGAGGACCGCCGGATCGCGCCGCGCCGGCAGCTGGCACGGACCTCGCTCGGCACCGGCTGGCTGCGCGGCGGCGCGGCGGAACTGTTCGCCGAAAGCGTCCGCCTGCATCAACCGGTGCTGCCGGTCATCGCCGCGCCGCACGAAGGCGCGGCAGGTTCGGGCCGGGGGGCGCCGGGGCTCGACGAGCTGAGGCTGCACCAGAGCACGGTGTGGCGCTGGAACCGGGCGATCTACGATCCATCGGCGGGCGGGCACCTGCGGATCGAGATGCGGGCGCTCCCGGCCGGCCCCACGGTCGTGGACATGATGGCCAACGCCGCCTACCAGATCGGCCTGTCGCTGTGGCTGGCCGGCCAGGACGAGCGCTGGACCTACGCGGTGCCGTTCGAGCGGGCCGACCACAACTTCTACCGGGCCGCGCAGCACGGCCTGGCCGCCGAGCTCACCTGGCCGACCGGGCGACCTGACCAGGCACGCACGGTAATCGCCGCGGACCTCGTGGCCGAGACGCTGCCCGCCGCCCGGCAGGGACTGACCGAGGCCGGCGTCGACGCGGCCGAGGCAGACCGGCTGCTCGCCGTGATCGCCGCGCGGGCCTCCTCCGGCCAGACCGGCGCGTCCTGGCAGCGCGCCGTGCTCGCCGCCGTCGGCCTGCAGCGGCAGTCGCGGGACGCGTGTGCCGCGATGCTGAGCCGCTACCTGGAGTGCGCCGCCACCGGCCAGCCGGTGCACACCTGGCCGCTGCCCGAGGCGCCCGGCGGGCCCGGGGCCTCAGCGCTGCGCGGCGGCCTTGAGCAGGACCTTCAGCTCGTCGGCCAGGTAGCCGGCGAGTGCATCGATGTCAGGGACCAGCTCGCGGCAGGAGACCAGCCCGAAGTGCAGCTGGCCAAGGTAGCCGATCACGGTGATGTTCAGGCCCTGCCCCTCGGTAATCACCGAAACCGGATAGTGCGCCAGGAGCCTGGCGCCGCACAGGTAGACCGGGATGTTCGGGCCGGGGACATTGGAGATGCACAGGTTGAACGGCGGCAGCCGGTGCAGCACGCCGGTCGCGAACACGACCCGCGCCGCCCGCGCCGTCAGCGCCGGCGGGGCGAAGTCGCTGATCTGGTCGACCAGCCCCTGCGGGATCGCCGCATGCTGGGACTTGGCCAGGCTGGTCGCGGCGTGCACGATCTCGAGCCGCCGGCCGGGATCGCTGACGTTGGTGGGCAGCGCCGCGAGCATCGCTGACACCTTGTTGCCCAGTGCCCCCTTGCTTGCCGGGTCGCGGATCGAGACCGGGATCATCGCGATCAGCGGCACGTCAGGAAGGGCGTCGTGGTCGGCCAGCCAGCGGCCGAGCGCACCCGCGCACATGGCCATCACCACGTCGTTGACCGAGACGCCGAACGCGTTCTTCACCTTCTTGACCAAGCCGAGGTCCACGCTGCGAAATGCGACCCTGCGGTGCTGGGTGATCGGCCGGTTGAACGGCGTCGCCGGCGCGCGCCCCGGCGTGGTCGCGATGACCTCGCCGTCGCCGCGGTTCAGGCCGAGCATGCCGCCGACGAACCTGCCGAGCGTCGGCGCCAGCGACGGCACCACCTTGACCAGCTCGTTGGTCACGACGACGGTCTGCACCGGCCGCCAGGCGAGCCTGGCGGCCGCGAGCGCCGCGAGTGACGCCGGACCCGGCGGCCGGCCGGGGGTGAACGGCTCGGCCGCGGGCAGCTCGCGGCCCGCCGGGGTGAGGTCGAGCAGCACGGTGAGCAGCTCAGCGCCCGATGCCCCGTCGATCGCGCAGTGATGGATCTTGGTGTAGACGGCGGCCCGGCGCTTGGCCAGCCCGGTGATCAGGTAGATCTCCCATAGCGGCCTGGTCCGGTCGAGCGGGCGGGCGTGCAGCCTGGCCACCTGCTCGGCTAGCTGGGCGTCCGAGCCCGGCCGGGGTAGCGCGATCTCCCTGATGTGGTACTCGATGTCGAAGTCCGGGTCGTCGACCCAGTACGGCTGGTCCAGGCCGAGCGGGACGTTCAGCAGCTTGCGGCGCAGCACAGGAACGAGCGGGAGCCGCTGTTCAAGCACGTCGGTGAGCCTGGCCAGGGTCAGCGGCTCGGGTGCCTCCGCGGGGTCGAGCACGCAGACCCCGCCGACGTGGCCGGTGGATGTCGGCGTCTCCAGTGCCAGGAAGGCGGCATCAAGACCGGTGAGCTGCTGCACGGCGATGCTCCTCAAGGGCTCGGCGGACCGGGGGGACCTCGCCGGCGGGGCCGGCGGTCATCGGTCCGGGTACAGCGATCGCAGCGCGAGCGGCGGGCTGAACCGCGGCATGGCCCCGGGAGGAGCCGCCAGCCGGTCGGCGATCAGCCACAGCGTCGCCGGGTCGGTACCGAAGCCGAGATGAGCGCACCGGACCTCGACGTTCTCGTGCAAGACGGTCTCCGGCTCGACGCATGCCTGCCAGGCGACGATCCCGTCTCGCCGGGAGTAGACGGCCGTCGAAGGCACACCGATCGGCTCGGCGATCTGCTCCCTGGTCGGGGCCCGCCCCGGGGTGTGCAGGTGGCTGCGCCGCCGGTAGGCGTGGCTGGCATGGCTCTGCCGCGGATCGGTCAGCGCGAACGGGCTGCCGAGCGTGATGACCTGCCGCACCTGCCCGGGATGCCGGCGCCCCAGTTCCCTGGCGTAGATGCCGCCCAGGCTCCAGCCGACCACCGAGACGGGACGGCCGGTGCGTTCGGCCACGGCCGAGAGCGCGCGGGGCAGCCCGGTCAGGACCTGCTCGGTCGGGCCGTGGTTACGGCCGAGGTTCCAGCCGGTCGCCTGGTAGCCGAGCCGCCGCAGGAACCCGCGCAGCACGTGGGTGCTCGCGTCGGAGGCCAGCAGGCCGGGCAGGACGAGCACGCCATGTCCGTCGCCGCGCGGCGCCTTCGCCAGCCATGGCGCCGCCGCCGGCATCGCCGCGAACCCGGCCAGGCCCCTGACCGGCTCGGTCAGGTAGAGCCCGATCGACGGCCCGGCCCCCTGGCCGGCACTGGCTCCGCTCCGCTCCCGGACTGGGCTCACCGCGGCCGCTCCTGCCATCTCGCTGCCGCAAATCCCGGCAGACCGACGAATACCCCTCCAGCCTAGGCGGCTCGCGTGCCCACCCGCCAGAACATGGCGGCTCCCTGCCGCCGATCGCGTCCGAGCGTGACAAGCGCGATGGTTACGATCGGTCCATGATGCAATCTACGGGGCGCCAGAATGAGAAAATCAGCATTGACACTGCACTTAGACGGTCGGCAGGGACCCAGAATAGCGGCTTCTTCTTCGACTTCGACGGCGTGCTTGCCCCTATCCAGCCGGATCCCGACTCTGTTGCGCCCGTGCCCGGCATCATCGATCAGCTCGCCGAACTCGTTCCGCTCGTGCGCAAGATTGTCATCATATCGGCCCGCCCGGTCACATTCCTTCTGCGCTATTTCGGCGGTCTCCCGGCGATCTCGCTGTACGGCCTTTACGGCCTTGAATCCGTCATTGACGGAAGGAGCTGCGTCAACCCGGCCGCCGAGTCTTGGGCCCAAATTGTCCAGTCCGTCAAGCGTGATGCCGACGACGAGCTACCCGCCGGGGTCTACGTCGAGGACAAGCGCCTGTCGGTCTCGTTGCATTACCGCAAGCACCCCGAGTTCAGGGAGCAGGTCGAGAACTGGGCAGCGGCCAGGGCACGTCAGCTCGGCCTGATCGAGCAGCAGGGCAGGATGGTTGTCGAGCTGAAACCGCCCGTCTCGATCGACAAGGGCACGGTCCTCGGGGCCGAAGTCGACGATCTGCGGTGCGCCTGGTACTTCGGCGACGACATATCGGACGCCAGGGGATTCCAGGCGCTGCGCGATAAGCACCGGCGGGACCCCGGGTTCATCGCGGTATGCGTCGCCGTTCGCAATGCAGAGACCGGCCAGTCGCTTGAGGAGCAGGCCGACTTCACTCTGCACGGTCCCGAGGCCGTTCCCGAGCTGCTTGCCTCCGCGGTGACCGTCTACCGAGCAGGTGCGTAGCCTGCTGCCCGGCCGAGCCGATGCGCGGCTAGCTCGCCGGCCGGAAGAAGTCGGTCAGGATCGGGGCGATGACGTCGGGCGGGGCGTTGTGGTCGAATTTCCCGAGCATCCGCAGGCGCGCGCCCGGAATGGCGGCGGCCTGCTCGGCGACGGTCCGCTGGAACCAGGCTGGGCTGTTCGCGCCGCCTAGGACGAGGACGGGCACAGTGATCTTCGCCAGCTCGGCCACCGGAACGCCGCCGCCCGTGACGGCCAGATCGTAGCGAAGCGTGGGGGTCAGCGGCTCCAGGTCCGCCAGCCGGCCCGCGCGCTCCATCAGCGTGACCATCTCGCGCGGCACCCTGGCGATCTCGGACATCCAGAAGATAACCGCCTCGCGCCGCCGGCCCGAACTCAGCAGGGCAGTGATGTGCTCGGCCGGGTCGACGTCCGGCTGCGGCCTGTCCTCGTTGCCGAACGGCGCCTCGTAGGCGACGATGCCCGCGACCGGCAGGCCCGCGGCGGCAGCGCGCAACGCGATGGCAGCGCCTGACGAATGGCCGAACACGAACGGCGGTCCGGAGCCTGCCGCCGACGCCACGGCCGCCAGGTCTTCGTACTCCCGCTCCGGGGCGTAGGGCGGGGTGTCGCCGCTGTCCCCGCGGCCGCGGCGGTCGAAGGTGATGACCGTGAAGTGCCGCAGCAAATCGTTGGGCGGCACGAACGTCCTGCGGGTGCAGAGGGCGCCCACGCTGACGATCAGCGAAGGACCCTCGCCGGCCCGGTCGTAGGCGATGACCGTGCCATCGGCGGACGTCACGGTTTGCATGCGCAGTTCCCCCCTGCCGCGGAATCGGTCAGCTCTGCCGCGGAATCGGTCAGGCGAGCATCGCCAGCCCGGCAAAGATCCAGCCAGTACCCTGAACGGCCAGCACTGGGACGATACCAGCCAGCCGGCTTGGGAACCCGGCAGCTCGCTGTCGGGCACCTAGCCGGAGATCTTGCGGTGGTACGTGGCCATGGCGAGGGCATACGCGACGATGAGGATGCCGGCGCACCAGGCAAGGGCGATCCAGATGCTGGCGCCGACCGGCTGCCGCGTGAACAGGTCGCGGATCGCGTCGACGATGGACGTCACCGGCTGGTTGTCGGCGAACGCGCGCACCGGGCCTGGCATCGTGTGGGTCGGCACGAATGCCGAGCTGATGAACGGCAGGAAGATGAGCGGGTAGGCGAACGCGCTCGCGCCGTCCGTGGTCTTCGCCGTGAGACCGGGGATTACGGCGAGCCAGGTCAGCGCCAGGGTGAACATGATCAGGACGCCGGCGACCGCGAGCCACGCCAGCGCGCTCGCCCCCGAGCGGAAGCCCATGAGGAGGGCGACGGCCACGACGATCACGAGCGAGATCAGATTGGCGACCAGCGAGGTCAGCACGTGCGCCCACAGCACGGACGAGCGCGCGATCGGCATGGACTGGAATCGCTCGAAGATGCCGGTCTGAATATCGGTGAAGAGCCGGAACGCGGTGTAGGAGATGCCGGAAGCAATCGTGATGAGGAGAATGCCGGGCAGCAGGTAGTTCACATACGACTCCGACCCGGTGTGGATCGCGCCGCCGAACACGTAGACGAACAGCAGCATGAAGGCGATCGGCATGATCGTGGTCGTGATGATGGTGTCCAGGCTGCGGGTGATATGGCGCAGGGACCGTCCCAGCAGGACGGCGGTGTCGCCGAAGAAGTGCTTGGTCATCGTCGTTCCTTACTCGTTCGTGCCGACGCTTTGGTCACCGCTGGCGGCGGCGTCCTCGCCGTCGTCGCCGACGATGGCGAAGAAGACGTCCTCAAGGGTCGGCTGCTTCTCGACGTACTCGACCTTGGCGGGCGGGAGCAGCTGCTTGAGCTCGGCGAGGGTGCCGTTCACGATGATCCGGCCCCCGTGCAGGATCGCGATCCGGTCGGCGAGCTGTTCGGCCTCCTCCAGATACTGCGTCGTGAGCAGCACCGTCGCGCCCTGCCCGGCGAGTTCCCTGACGGCCTTCCACACCTCGATGCGTGCCTGGGGGTCGAGCCCGGTCGTCGGCTCGTCCAGGAAGATGACCGGCGGATTCCCGATGAGGCTCATCGCGACGTCGAGGCGGCGTCGCATGCCACCCGAGTACGTCGACACCTTCCGCGCGGCCGCGTCGGTGAGCTGGAAGCGGGCCAGCAGGTCATCAGCGATCCGGCCGGCGTCCTTCAGATGCCGCAAGCGGGCAACCAGCATGAGGTTCTCCCGGCCGGTGAGGATCTCGTCAACGGCCGCGAACTGTCCGGTGAGGCTGATGGACTGCCGCACCTGCGCAGCCTGCGTGGCGACATCGAAGCCGTTGATGCCGGCGGTCCCCGCGTCAGCCTTGAGCAGCGTGGACAGGATGTTCACGACCGTGGTCTTGCCCGCCCCGTTCGAGCCGAGCAGGGCGAAGATGCTGCCCCGCGCCACGTCGAAGTCCACGCCGCGCAGCACGTGCAGCTTCTTGTACGACTTCTCAAGGCCCTGAACGTGGACGGCTGTGTCGGTGGTCATTTCCCTTCACCTCGCTCCGCGTCCTCGACCGCCTTGGTCAGTCGGGCGCGTTCCTTGTCGATCCATCTCTTTCCGGTGTAGGCCTGCGCGAATGCGTCGGCGAACTCGACCGGGTCGTCGCCGACGATCGCGCGCACCGGAGTGCCGTCTGCCGCGGCACGCTCCCAGAGGTCGGCGAGATCGCCGAACATCTTGACGGCGGTCTCGCCGTCTGTGAAGCCCCCGTAGTACATGAAGTACCGCTGCACCGCCTTCGCGACGGTGCCGTACGGCGCGGGCAGAGCTTCGATGCGGGCCCTGTACTGCCTGTACTGCTTCTTCTGCTCGAGCGATCCGGTGACCATCTCGATCCACTTCGGTGCCATCACTTGCCTCCTTCGCGGAGCTGTTCCAGTCGCTCTGTGAGGAAGCTCCAGGTCCTCCAGAACTCGTCGAGGTAGTCCCGTCCCTGAGCGTTGAGTGAGTACACCTTGCGCGGCGGCCCCTTCTCGGACGGGACCTTCTCCACGTCGACGAGGCCGCGCTGCTCGATCCTGATGAGCAGCGCGTAGACGGTCCCTTCGGCGATGTCGGAGAAGCCCTGCTCCCGCAGCCATGCCGTGATCTCGTAGCCGTACGCGGCCCGGCCAGACAGGATCGCGAGGACGATGCCCTCCAGCGTCCCCTTGAGCATCTCCGTCACCTGCTTGCCCACGGAACGCCCCCTCCTTCACCTACTCAGTGATATTGACTACTAGTACATAGTAACACTGAATAGCGGTGGCGCAAGCCCGTGGCGACCGGGATGCCGGCTCATGCCACCTGAAGGCCTCGGGCGGGCGAGAACTCGGGACGGGCGAGGTTGACCCCGAGCGGGCGCCTTGCCGCGGGCCAGGAAGCAGAGTGCGCCCAGGCGGGTGCGAGACCGAGCCGGGCTTGCCCTACTGAAGGGTCAGCGACGAGCCTGCGATCGGCGATGCTTGACGGCTCCGACGACGTAGATGGCCGCTATCAGAGCCCAGATAATGAGCAGCTGGACCTGCCAGTCGCCGTTCCCGCCACCCACCGTATTGACGACAATCAGGACAAGACTGAGCGGAACCCCTGCGATCGCGATGCCGATCTTGATTCCGGTGAGCACAGCGCGCCGTTCAGCCGTCGCGGGTCGCGCCTCATCCCTGCGGCGCTGCGGAGCGTTCGCTAGGCGCGCATCGATGCGGGCACCTATCTCCCTGTCGACCTTCTCGAAGAATGACTGGACCACCGCATCGCTGTACTCAGGGCCAAGCTCGCGGTACACGGACGCCGCCGCGGCGACGTCCTCCGGGACAAGCTCGTCCATTCTGGCACGATACATCTCGAATACCGGGGCGTCCAGCGGCCTGTGCCCGCGTGCGCCGCCATCGCCACCGAGGGCTGGCGCATCCTGGCTAGCCTGAGCGGCCGGCGCTACCGTCCCGGGCGCAGGAGACCTTGGTCGGGGCGTCCGGGTCGAATGCCGCCTCCACGGCGACGTCCTCCACCGTGCGCAGCAGCGCCTCGACCCGCTGGTCGGTCAGGCACGACTCATCCCACATCATGTGCAGCGAGACGACGTCGGGCCGGTTCTCCACCAGGATGTTGACCTGCTCATGCATGTACTGCCTGGGGCCGAGCCAGGTCAGCGAGGTCTCTGGCAGCATCCGCCTGACCTGCTCGGGCGTCACCTCCCGGCCGGCCTCCGCCCCGGAGCGCATGATCATCGCGCGCTGGTCGTTGATCCGGCAGGTGATGCTGGCCGGGTAGCCGCGCTCGGCGTCCAGTCGCTTCATGACCTCGCTGAGGTCATCCGGGTCGTAGTAGGCCCGCATGCCCGCGGTCAGAGCGGCGGCGCGGGTCCGCGCGACCACCTCGTCGATCGAGCTGTCCGCAAGCTCGATCCTGACCACAGAGTTCTGCGCGATCGGAGCGATGGCGTCGGCCAGGCCAGGCCTGAACCGGTTGTTCACCATGACCTTGATCGTCAGCGGACTCACCCCGGTGGCGCGTCCGATGGCGGTCGCGATTACGGCGAGCGTCACCCGCGAAGCGTCGGTGCCGGTACGGCTGGAGATCGCCAGCGTGGCCAGATAAGCCGCCGGCGAGCTGAACCTGGCCTGGGCGTATCGCTGCCCCGCCTGGCCCAGCGGCGCGGCCGACCCGGCGAAGGTCTGCGGCGGGATGTCCCTGAGCTGAGATTCCCAGAACCGCATCGTGCGGCTGCTGAGCTGCCGAAGCTGCGACGTCTGCTCGCTTCGGGCAATGTCGAGCACGTTCGGGTGCCGGGGGTCCTTGGCCGTGCCCTTCTCGTCCGCCAGCAAGTCCGCCAGCAGCAGCAGGATCCCTCCGCCGTCGGCAACCAGATGGGACAGCACAAAGACCAGGTGCAGGCAGGCGTCGCGATGCCTGAGCACCGCCACCCGCAGCGGCCAGTCGCGATGGAAGTCAAACCGCTCGAGCGGCCAGGTGGTCCACAGATGGTCCCTGTATCGCGCGACGTCGGCCCGGTCGAGGTCATCGGGGAGGTTCAGGATGTCCATGCCGAACTCCCCCGACCCGGCGACCTCCTGGCACGGCCGGCCAGCGTGGTCGGTGCCGAGCCGCATCCGCAGGGCGGCATGCCGGACCAGGAGGCCGTTCACTCGCGCCGCCGCGTCCTCGATGGTGCCGCCCTCGGGCAGGTCCATCCGCCCTTGCATGCTGAACTGGTTGCCGCTCTCCCGCATGTCCCGCAAGATCGCCTTCTGACCCCAGGTCAACGGCTCGGCGCCAGCCTCTGCCCCGGCGAACCGGACGACCATCCTGTCCTTGGTGATCCCGTCGAACATGACTGATTCTGGTCAACTACCGACAGCCCGTGTCAATCCCGATCAGGCAGCCGCCCTTGTTGAACTTCTTCGCGGCGTATAGCGCCGCGCTGCCCATATACATAGCCTGTGAGCACAGACCGGACATTAGGCCGCAGCGGAGATCTGTCGAAGGAGCCAGCGCCGTTGGGAACGCAGTCGTCCATTTCGAGGTCGGCGCCGCTGACGACGGGCCGCCGTTCGTGACGGTGCTCGATAACCTCCGATCCTGCATTGCGCGGGCACCCGATACGATCGCCGTGCAGGACGGTGAGCGGCGGCTGACCTACCTCGAGCTGGCCAGGTATGCCTCTGGTCTGGCGGCCAGGCTCACCCGCCGCGGGATCGGACCGGACGACGTGGTAGCCGTCTACGCGGCCAGATCCGCCGAACTCGTCGTCGCCGAGCTTTCGGTGCTGCTGGCCGGCGCCGCTTACCTGCCGCTCGACCCCGCCCACCCGGCCGCGCGGATCATCGAGCTGCTCGCCCTGTCCGATGCGGCCGCCGTGATCAGCACCGGCCCGCTGTCGTCAGACGACGCGCTGCGCGGCCGCGATCTTGAGATCGTGGACCTGACGGAGGTACCCCCTGCGCCGCTGGCGGAGCCGGCCAAGCTGGACGATGCCGCGCTGGCCTACGTGATCTATACGTCGGGGTCCACGGGCCGGCCCAAGGGCGTAGCGGTCAGCCACGGCAACCTTGCGAGCCTGATCCGCTGGCGCCAGCAGGCTTATCCGCTGGACCGCGGCGACCGGGCGATGCTGATGAGCAGCCCCGGATTCGACGCGTCGGTCTGGGACACCTGGCCGATCCTGACCGCCGGCGGGACGCTGGTGATACCGCCCCCCGACGTGCGTGCCTCGGCGTCGGCCCTCGTCACCTGGCTGGCCGACGAGCAGATCACCTCGACACTCCTGCCCACGCCGCTGGCCGAGGCAGTGCTTGATGAGCCATGGCCGCCCCTCGCCGCGCTCAGGGTGATACATACGGGCGGCTCGGCCCTCATGCGCGGCGTGCCCCCCGGCCCGCCGTTCACGCTGGTCAACCTCTACGGGCCGACCGAATGCACGGTGGCCGTGACCAGCACTCCGGTCCTGCCTGGCGGCCCGGTGCCACCCCCGATCGGGTTTCCCGTCGACGGCGCCCGCTGCTATGTGCTTGACGGCCTCGACCCGGTGCCGGACGGCGAAGCCGGCGAGATGTGCCTGGCCGGCGCCTGCGTGGCGCGCGGCTACCTGGGCGACCCGGCAACCACGGCCAGGTTCTTCGTGCCCGACATCACGGTCCCCGGGGAGCGGATGTACCGGACCGGGGACAAGGTCCGGCGCCGGGCCGACGGTTCCTTCGAGTACCTCGGCCGGTTCGACGACCAGGTCAAGATCCGCGGGTTCCGGATCGAGCCGGGGGAGGTGGCCGCGGTCTTGCGGCAGCATCCGGCGGTCAGGGAGTCCTTCGTGGCCGCTGAGCGATCGGGTGCCGCCGACCCGCGCCTGGTCGGCTACGTGGCCGCCGACGCCACGCCGGCCGAGCTGATCGCATTCGCCGCGTCGCGGCTGCCCTACTACATGGTGCCCGCCGCGATCGTCGTGCTGCCGGCACTGCCGGTAACGCCGAGCGGCAAGGTGGACCGCGCCGCGCTGCCGGCGCCCGGGCGGGCGGCCGCTGGCCTTGCCGAGGCGGCCGCCGCACCGCTGCAGACGCCGACCGAGCATGCGCTGGCCAGGATTGTGGCGGGGTTGCTTGGGGGTGTGCAGGTCGGTGCCGCGGACGACTTTTTCGCTCTGGGGGGTAATTCGCTGCTGGTCGGGCGGCTGGCGGCGGAGATCGCCGATCAGCAGGCCGTGACGCTGAGCCTGGCTGATGTGTACCGGGCCCCGACGGTGTCGGCGATCGCTGCCCTGATTGATGAGCGGGCCGGGCACGGTGCCGCGATCCCAGGCGTGCCAGCGGATTCGCCGCCGCCGATGCCGTCCAGGCTGCCGGTCCGCCCGGCTCCCCGGGACCGGCAGGTACCACTGTCGATGCAGCAGCAGCGCGTGTGGTTCTTCGAGCAGCTGGCTCCGGGCAACCTGGCCTACACGACCCAGGCCACCGTGTCGCTGCACGGCGAGGTGGATACCGGGGCGCTGCGCGCGGCCCTCGACGAGATCGTCCGCAGGCACGAGGCCCTGCGGACCGCGATCGTCACCGCCGACGGGGCAGCGGTGCAGCAGCATGTCGCGGGCGTGACGGCGCCGCTGCGGATCCTTGACGTCCCCGCCGCGCAGGCCGATGAGGTGATCGCCGCCGAGCTGCGCAGGCCGTTCGACCTGACCAGGCCGCCGCTCGCGCGCTGGGTACTGCTGCGGCACGGCGGCGGCGAGAACACGCTGGTGTACGCGGAGCACCACATCGTGCACGACGGCTGGTCGCAGGGCGTGCTGCTGGCCGAGCTTGGCGTCCTCTACCAGGCGTTCGCGGCCGGTGAGCCGTCGCCGCTGCCCGAGCCCGCCGCCCAGTACGCGGATTACGCGCTGTGGCAGCGGGAGTGGATGCAGGGCGAGGTCCTGAAGGCGCATGTGGACCACGGCGTCGCCATGCTGGCCGGCGCACCCCACGTCCTCGAGCTGCCGACCGATCACCCGCGGCCGCCGGTCAAGAGCTTCCGCGGCGCGGCGCCGCGGATCGAGGTTCCGGCCGGGCTGTCCCGCGCGCTGCGCGCGTTCAGTCAGCAGCACCGGGTGTCGCTGTTCGCGACCATGTACGCCGGGTTCGCGGCACTGCTGTACCGGTACACCGGTCAGGAGGACATGCTCGTCGGCACGGGCGCGGCGAACCGCAGCCTGCCCGAGCTCCAGCAGGTGCTTGGCATGATCGTAAATACCCTGGTGCTGCGGACCAAGGTCAGCGGCCAGATGCCGTTCACGGACCTGCTCGACCAGGTGCAGCAGACTGTCGCCGACACGCTGGCCTGGCCCGATACCCCGGTGAACGCTGTCATTGACGCGATCGGCCCGGCCCGCGACGCCTCCCGTACCCCGCTGTTCCAGGTCATCTTCACCTTCCACGACTCCGCGGTGCCCGACCTGGATTTCGGCGGGCTCACCGGCGCTGTCACCGAGCGCGAGAACGGCGCGGCGATGTGCGACCTCACCGTGATGGTGGTGCCGCGGGCCGCGCAGCGGCTTGGCCGCGAGCCCCGCCCCGAGGATGACGACCTGACCCTGGTCTGGGAGTACTCGACCGACCTGTTCGACGAACCCACCATGACCCGGATGGCCGCGCACTACCTCAACCTGCTCACCAGCGCCCTGGCCGCGCCATCGACCCAGATCGGCGACCTGCGCCTGCTCGCCGACTCCGATCTGGCCATGCTCGATTCCTGGGGCCGCGGCCCGGCGATCACCGACAGCTACCCGGCAGAGGCGACGATCCCTGCACTGTTCGCCGCCCAGGTCGTCGCGAACCCGGACGCCACGGCGGTGGCCTGGGGCGGCAGCGCGATCAGCTACGCCGAGCTGGACCGGCGCAGCACGGCGCTGGCCTGGCTGCTGTGCCGCCGCGGCGTGGGCACGGACACGCCGGTCGCGGTAGCGATCGAGCGCGGCCCCGACCTGATCACCGCGCTGCTTGCCGTGCTCAAGGCGGGCGGCGCCTACCTTCCGGTCGATCCCGCCAGCCCTGCGCCGCGCACCGCCGCCATGATCGCCGCCGCCGGCGCCCGGCTCGTCCTGGCCACCGACACCACTGCCGCCACGATGACCAAGATCCCCGAGGTGGACGTGGTCCGCGTCGACGGGGTCGGCGTGGCCGAACCCGGGATTGCCGCCGGGAGCCTGGCAGCACCGCCGGATGCGGCGCATCCGCTGAGCCTGGCTTACATCTCCTTCACATCCGGCTCGACCGGGGTTCCCAAAGGGGTCGCCGTACCACAGCGTGGCGTCATCCGGCTGATCAGCAACCCGACGTTCGCGGCGCTTGGCCCCGGCGAGCGGCTGCTGCACCTGGCCCCGGTCGCGTTCGATGCCTCCACGCTGGAGATCTGGGGGGCGCTGCTGACCGGGGGTACGGTCGTGGTCGCGCCGCCAGGCCCGCTGAGCCTGTCGGATATCGCCGCGCTGCTGCGCACCGCCGGCGTCACGCTCGCGTGGCTCACCGCCGGGCTGTTCGACCAGGTTGCCGAGACCGATCTCGACGCGATCGCCGGCGTGCCCCAGGTCCTGACCGGCGGCGACGCGCTCACTCCTGACACGGTCCGCGCCGTGCTCGCTGCCCGCCGCGGCCGACCTCTGGTCAACGGCTACGGCCCGACCGAGAACACCACGTTCACCACCTGCCACGTGATGACCGACCCGGGCCAGGTCGGGCCGACGGTGCCGATCGGCCGGCCGATCCAGCACACCACCGTGCGGATACTCGACGACCGCGGGCAGCTTGTCCCGGCCGGCGTGACCGGGGAGCTGTACGCCGGAGGCGACGGCCTGGCCCGCGGCTACGCCGGGAACGCCGCCGCCACCGCGCGAGCCTTCGTGCCCGACCCGACCGGACACGGCACCCGCCTGTACCGCACCGGCGACCTGGGCCGCTGGCGCGGCGACGGCATCATGGAGTTCGTCGGCCGCGGCGACGACCAGGTCAAGATTCGCGGGTTCCGGGTCGAGCCAGGCGAGGTCGCCGCCGCCCTGCGCTCCCACCCCGGCGTGCGCGACGCCGTCGTCATCGTCACCGGTCACGGCGCGGGGCGGCACCTGATCGGCTACGTCACCCCCGCCGACGGCCAGGACCCCGCGGCGCTGCGGTCGTCACAACTGCGGGACTTCCTCGCCCAGAGGCTGCCCGACTACCTGGTACCCGCCGGATTCAAGGCCCTCGACCGTCTCCCCCTGGGCGCCAGCGGCAAGATCGACCGCGCCGCCCTTCCCGCACCCGACCTCGGCACCGGTGACCCCGCCACACCACCCCGCGGCGCCACGGAGGAGCGGCTCGCCGAGATCTGGCAGCTGCTGCTGCCTGAGGCCGCCGTTCGCGGCGACATCGGTCGCGAGGACGATTTCTTCGCGTTCGGCGGTGACTCCCTGCTGGCGGCGCGCCTGATATTCCGCATCGGCGAGGAGTTCGGCGTCGAGCTGGGACTGGCCGCGTTCTACCAGACACGAACGCTGGCCGCCTGCGCCGCCGCCATCGACGCGGCCCGCAGCCAGGCAGCACCGTCGGCCATCGGCCGCAGGGACCGCAGAGCGTATCGCGTGGTCGCGCCGCGAGCGGAGCAGAGACAGGAAGGCTGATCGTGGCTGAGTACGAGTTCCCCGCCTCGTTTGGCCAGCGGTGGATGTGGCTGCTGGCCGAGATGGACTCCGGGGAGCCCACCTATCACATCCCCTGGGCGCTGTGGCTGGATGGCGCGCTTGATGTCAGCGCGCTGCGGCAGGCTTGGGACGCCGTGCTGGTGAGGCACGAGGCGCTGCGTACCACCTTTCGAAACGAGTCCGGCGTGCCGGTGCAGGTCGTCGACGACGAGCCGACCGCGTGGCCACTCGTGGCCGCCTCAGTGGAGCAGCTGGCGACCGGTGAGCGGGAGGCGGCCGCCCTGGCGATGATCAAGGACCTCGCCCGCGCTCCCTTCGACCTCGCCGCCGGGCCGCTCGTGCGCACCGCCCTCATCCGCCTGTCACCGGAATCTCACGTGCTAGCCGTGGTCATGCACCACATCGTCGCTGACGGCTGGTCGTTTCGGATCCTGTTCGATGAGTTGTCGGCGGACTACGAGGCGATCAGCCGCGGCGGTAACCCGGTTGCCGCCGACCCGCCGATCCAGTACGTCGACTTCGCCATCTGGCAGGCCGAGCACGCAGAGGAAGGCGGTCATGCGGCGGCCGAGCGCTTCTGGCGAGCCGAGCTGGCCGATGCCTCTTCGGTGCTGCCGCTGCCGACGGACGCGCCCTACCCGGCGCGCCAGACGTTCGCGGGTCAGACAGTCAGCGCCAGGATCGACAGGGGCCTGGCCGACCAGCTCAGACAGCTCGCCACCGCGCACGGGACCACGCTGTTCGCCGTGCTGCTGGCCGCGTACGCGGTCGTGCTCGCGCGGCTGACCGGCAGCGACGACCTGCTGATCGCGGTGCCGATGGCGGCCCGCGTCAAGCGGGAAACCGAGTCGGTCATCGGGCTGTTCATGAACACCGTCGTGGTCCGCGTCCAGATCGATCGGGATGGGACGCTCGGTGATCTGCTGCGATCGGTCCACGCCGCGGCGGTGCGGGCAATGGGGCATCAGGATCTGCCGTTCGCCAGGGTCGTGGAACTGGTCAGGCCTCAGCGCGACCCGGCGCGGCTGCCGCTCGTCCAGGTGATGTTCGCGATGGAGGAATCGTGGGCTTTCCCGGATCGCGGCGGGCTGCGCTGGCGCCCTGAGCTGGTGGAAATCGACACGGTCAAGTTCGAGATCGAGCTGGCGGTCGCCGACGAGCCGACCGGGCCGCACGTGCTGATCCGTTACAACACAGCGCTGTTCGAGTCGGCCACCGCTGAGCGGCTGGCCAGGAACCTGCTCACGGTGCTCGCTCAGATGGCGGCTGCGCCGGCGGCGAAGACCAGCGACCTCTTCGTCCTGGAGGAACGCGAGGCCGCCGCGCTGGCTCGGTGGAACGCGACCGCGAAATCATCGCCCACGGGCGACGACGTGACGCTTCGCGACCTGTTCGAGGAGCAGGCGAGGCGAACGCCCGACGCCGTCGCTGTGATGGGCGAGGAGGGCAAGCTCAGCTACGCACAGCTGGACTCCGCTGCCGACGTGGTCGCCCAGCGCGTCATTGCGGCAGGAGTGGCCGGTGAGTCCGTGGTCGCGGTCCTGGCCGAGCGCTCGGCCGAGCTGGTCACAGCCCTGGTGGGGGTGGTCAAGGCCGGCGCGGCATTCCTGCCGTTGGACCCTGACTACCCGCCAGAACGGCTCGCGTTCATGCTCTCGGACTCGAGGGCTGCGATCGTGCTGGCGCAGCGGCACATCAGTGACCTGCTGCCTGAGTCCGGTCTGCCGGTCCTGTACCTCGATGACGCACCGACCTGGCCGGCAGGGGCCGCCGACGGCCACCGACCGGTCCTCCATGTGGACAACGCCGCTTACCTGATCTACACGTCGGGCTCGACGGGACGTCCCAAAGGCGCGATGAACACCTACCGTGGCCTGCTCAACCGCCTGGACTGGATGCGGTCGGCGCTATCGTTCGACGCCACCGACGTGCTGCTGCAGAAGACGTCGGTCAGCTTCGACGTATCGGTATGGGAGTTCTTCCTGCCGCTGACCACCGGTGCCTGCCTGGCGATGGCCCGGCCAGGCGGACATCGTGATCCTGCCTATCTGCGCGAGGCGATCGCGTCGTTCGGAGTTACCGTCCTGCACTTCGTCCCGTCCATGCTGAACCCGTTCCTCGCCGATACCGAGGCGGCAGACGAGGATCGCGAGGCCACCTTCGCCACGTTGCGACGCATCGCGTGCAGCGGCGAGGAACTGCCGATCGCGCTCGCTCGCCGGTGCCTGGAGGTGCTGCCGGGCGTGAGCATTCTGACTACCTATGGCCCGGCCGAGGCAGCGATCAGCGTCACGTGCTGGCAGGCGACATCCACGACGCTGGCCGGCCGGTCGCGGGTTCCCATCGGCGGGCCGGTCAGCAACGTCAGGATCCACATCCTCGACAGCCAGCTGCGGCCCGTGCCGGTCGGCGCGGTCGGCGAGCTGTACCTCGGCGGAGTCCAGGTCGGGCGCGGTTACCACCGGCGGCCAGGGCTCACCGCGCAGCGGTTTGTGCCCGATCCTTTCGGCCCGGCCGGTTCAAGGCTCTACGCGACCGGCGATCATGGCCGCTGGCGTTCCGACGGCACGATCGAGTTCATGGGCCGGGTCGACGGCCAGGTGAAGCTGCGCGGCATGCGGATAGAACTCGGGGAGATCGAGGTCGCGCTGCGCGAGCAGCCAGGCGTCCGTGACGCCGCGGTCGCGGTCAAGGAGGTCCAGCCCGACGACAAGCGGCTGGTCGGCTACATTGTCGGGGCCGCGGCGCCCGATGCCGCTGCCCTGCGCACCGCGCTGAGGGCCAGGCTGCCCGACTACATGGTGCCGGCCGCGCTTGTCGTGCTCGACGCACTGCCGCTCACCGGGAGCGGGAAAATGGACCACCGCGCACTCCCCGAGCCGGACTGGGGCACTCTCGCCGACCACGCCGCGGTCGCGCCCCGGACGCCGGTCGAAGCGCACCTCGCGGCGATCTTTGCCGAGGTGCTTGGCCTGCCGGCACCGGTCGGGGTGAACGACAACTTCTTCGCGCTCGGCGGCCATTCGCTCACCGCGACCCGGCTGCTAGCCCGGATCCGCGCCGTCTGCGGCGTCGACCTGCCCATGCGCACGCTGTTCGCCGATCCCACCGTCGCCGGCGTGGCCACCGCGCTGGCCGCCGCTGACGGCCGGACAACGACACGCGGCGATCGGAGGTAGGCCCATGCGCTTCCCGGTGTCACGCTCCCAGCAGGGGATGTGGTTCCTCGATCAGCTCTCCCCCGGCGAGTCCACGTTTCATATTGCGTACGCGGTGTCGCTCGACGGCCCGCTCGACGCCGACGCGCTGCAGCGGGCACTCGATGCCGCCGTCGCGCGCCAGGCCGCGCTGCGGACGAGCATCGTCGCCTTCGACGGCGTGCCTGAGCAGCACGTCGCCGACACCGGCGCGGTGGTGATCGAACGTATCGAGCTGCCGGAGGCCGCGGACAGCGACGAGGGCACCCGGCACGCTGAGTCAATCGCGGCCGACCGTGCCCGCCAGCCGTTCGATCTGGCGGCCGGGCCGCCGATTCGGGTCACGCTGATCCGCATCGGCCCCGACCGGCACCTGTTTGTGCTGGTGATGCACCACGTCATCACCGACGGCACGTCCATGCAGATCGTGATGGAGGAGCTGTCCGTCGGCTACCGGGCCGAGCTGACCGGGGTGCCCGCGTCACTGCCGCCGCTGTGGATGAGCTACGGCGATTACGCCCTGTGGCAGCACGACTGGATGAGCGGCGAGGAGCTTGAGCGCCAGCTGCGCTACTGGCGCGAACAGCTCAAGGGCGCACCGCAAGTCTTGGCCCTGCCCACTGACCGGCCCAGGCCTGCACGCCAGTCGTCTTGGGGCGCGCGCGCGAGCGTCACCGTGGACGACACGACGATCGCGGGTCTGACCGAGGTGGCCCAGGCCACCAACGCCACCATGTTCATGGCGTTCCTCGCCGGATTCGTGGTCGTGCTGTCGCGCTACGCGCGCCAGCCCGACCTTGTGGTCGGCACCCAGGCATCCGGCCGCACCCACGCCGAGTTCGACCCGATTGTCGGGCTGTTCGCGAACACCATCTTGCTGCGAACATCGCTCGCCGACAATCCGAGCTTCGCGGTGCTGCTCGGCCGGATTAGGGACACAACGGCCGACGCGTTGTCGCACCAGCGGCTTCCGTTCGAAAAGCTCGTCGACGACCTCGCGCCCGACCGGACCCTCGCGCACGCGCCGCTCGCGCAGGTCCAGTTCGCCCACCGCCCGCTCGCGCCTCCCGGGCTGGACCTGCCTGGCGTCACCTCGACCTGCCGGATGCTGTTTACCGACACGACGAAACTCGACCTGGATATGTACGTGGAGGCCGCGCCGGGCCAGGACACGGCGCTGCTGCTTGATTACAGCACGGACCTCTTCGACCGGCCCTGGGCTGACCAGTTTCTGCGCTGCGTGGCGCACCTGCTCAGGCACGCGGCACAGGCTCCTGACACTCCGGTCGCCGACCTGCCCATGCTGTCGGCCGCGGAGGTCGACGAGCTGATCGTCGGGCGCAATCGCCAGCCCTCCCCCGAGGGTTGCGGCGATGACGACGGCGCGGATGTCCGGGACCTGCTCCTGGCATCGCCGTCCCGCGTCATCGACGGCAGCGGGGACCTGCCGATGAGCGAGGTGTGTGATCGCGCCGGCCGACTCGCCCGGATCCTCGCCGACCGGGGCGTCGGCGCGGAGGCGCTGGTCGGCATCTGCGTCGAGCGCGGAGTCGGCATGCTGACGGCGATACTCGCCGTGTGGTGGGCGGGCGGTGCCTACGTGCCGCTGGATCCAAGCTTTCCCGAAGCGCGACTGGCGGCGATGGCCCAGAGCGAGAGCCTGCGGATCATCGTCTCCGACGCCGCGAATTGCGATCTCGCCCTGTCGGTAGCCGGGCACGCCGAGGTGATCCGCCTCGACGATCCGGCGATGGCGGCCGCGCCGCCGCTCGCTCCGGTACCGCTGCCTGAGAACGCGCTCGCCTACGTCATCTATACCTCCGGCTCGACCGGTAAGCCCAAGGGCGTTGCGATCGAGCACCGGGCGGTCGCGAATCTGGTCGCGTCGTTCCGGCGCTCGCTCGGCCTTGGCAAAGAGGACCGGTTCGTCGCCGTCACGACGCTGTCCTTCGACATCGCCCTCCTCGAGCTGCTGCTGCCCCCGGTCTGCGGTGCGGATCTCGTGATCGCGACCTTCGACGAGGTCCGCGAGGCCGACCGGCTGCGGGCGCTGATCCAGCGCACGGGCGTGACCGCGATGCAGGCGACGCCGCAGACGTGGCGCATGCTTGATTCGGTCGGCGGCGCGCCGGCCAGCCTGCGGCTGCGCCTGTGCGGTGGCGAGGCCCTGCCCGTCGACCTGGCCGAGAGCCTGATGGAGCCCGGTGCCACCCTGTGGAACGTCTACGGCCCGACCGAGACCACGGTGTGGTCGGCGGCCAGAGTCGTCACCCATGCGGCGGACGCGGCCGAGATCGGGCCGCCGATCGAGCACACCCGCGTGTACGTACTGGACGAGCGCCTGATGCCGGTGCCAGTCGGGGTGATCGGCGAGGTGTACCTGGCCGGCCGGGGCGTCGCGCGCGGCTATTACGACCGGCCGCGGCTTACCGCGCGGTCTTTCCGGCCTGATCCGTGGAGCGACGAGCCAGGATCGCGCATGTACCGGACCGGTGACCTCGGCCGGTGGCGGGAGGGCGCAGGCCTTGAGCTGATCGGGCGGAACGACCACCAGGTGAAGGTTCGCGGCTATCGCATCGAGTGCGGCGAGATCGAGGCCGTGCTGCGCGCGCACCCCGGCGTGCGCCAGGTGGCCGTCATTGCCGCCGACAGAGCCGGCCTGCCCGAGCTGGTCGCGTACATCGTGCCCAGGCGGAACAGTTCTCTGGCGCAGCCAGGCGCCGACGTACTTGAGGAGTTGCGGCCGCGCCTGCGTGCCGCACTCCCCGACTACATGGTCCCGTCGCTCGCGGTCACGCTGCCCGCGCTGCCGCTGACGCCGAACGCCAAGGTCGACCGGGCCGCGCTGCCCGCTCCGCAGTGGGGTGCTTCGCCATCGGCTGCCGGGCGGGTCGAGCCCAGGAACCCGGTCGAGGCCACACTCGTCCGGATCTGGAGCGACATCCTCGCCACGCAGGAGCCGGTCGGCGTGCATGACAACCTTTTCGCCGCGGGCGGTCACTCGCTGACCGCGACCAAGTTCGTCGTCCGAGTCGCCGATACCTACGGCGTGAACCTGCCGGTCCACCACGTCTTCGCCAGCCCCACGATCGCGCAGCTGGCCGAGATCATCTCCGCCGATCCGGACTTCGGCCGCGCGAGGCGCTCGTCCCGCGACGCCGATCTCGACGCGCTCAGCGACGAGGACCTGGACGAGCTGCTGCGCGCCGCGCTTGCCCAGCGCAACCGGCGCCAGGCGACGACAGACAAAGCCGACTCCTGACCCGGCCACCACGATCCGCGTACCTGTCGTTGATGCCGTGTCGCAGGCGGCCGAGCGCTCGATGGTGGGGATCGCTTACGGATCAACCGGCCGCATCACGACGTCGAGCGGCGGCCACGGTGGGCCCATGCGCAGTGCACTGACAAGTGCGCGAGCTGCTCGTTTCCTATCGGGGAGCTGGTCGCCCGGATCCCAGCGCCAGGCGGCGACCATGGCAAGAACGAGGACCCGGCATTGGCTCAGCAGGTCTTGATCAGCGTCCGCATAGCGCTCGCTCACGTCTTCGGGGACATGAGCGAGATCGAACTCGACCGGTCCACGGCAGCATGTCTCGAAATCGATGAACAGCAGTCCGGATTTCGCGGTGAGCACGTTGCCTGTGTGCGGCTCTCCGTGCAGCAACTGCTCGGCAGCGCCACGTCCGACGATCGCTCGTCTTCGGCTCCGCAGCGTGGTGATGAGAAGCTTCCGGTCCGCGTCGGCAAGATCGGGGGTGAGGCGAGTGGTCTCCACAAGGTGCTGGGCCTCTCCCACTCGATCAGTGAAGTGCGGCGTCCTGAGATCGAGCTTGCGCATGCCCGAATGCAATCGCTCCAGCGCATTCGCGTAACCGGCTGGTGAGACCTCCCCGGATCTCGCAGGCTTGTAGTAGGTCCATAGCGTCACGACGAAGCCATCATGCTCATAGACGGTTGGCTCTGCCCGGGGATCTGGAACAGCCACTGGGGCCCCTGATTCGGCGAGCCTCTGGGCAACCCCGATCTCGAACTGTGCGACCTGATGCGCTAT
>Ga0335078_10001547_pt1 | contig 34651 bp, 36 predicted proteins | sample Lox_Sample_32_FD_206711 | JGI IMG/M metagenome (GOLD analysis project Ga0335078, IMG submission 206711) | Soil microbial communities from Loxahatchee National Wildlife Refuge, Florida, United States - Lox_Sample_3.2 | ecosystem: Environmental > Terrestrial > Soil > Wetlands | place: USA...
ATGATCTTAACCAGAACCCTCAACGCCGATGATCATGACTCTGAACTGCAATTCCTAGTGGAGCTTAGGTGGAGCTGAGGGGATTTGAACCCCTGACCCCCTCGATGCGAAAGACCTACCGCTGCTCCTGCTGTCAGTGACGATTTGAGAAAGGCCAGGTCAGAGGCTCCTCTTCAACACCGTTGGGAGCGCTTTGGGCAGGGTCATCCAGAAGATGATCTCCCAAATTCCTCCCAGTTGATCAAGGAGGAGCAGCATGTCTTCGGACGGGATCCGCGGGCTCAGGCAGGGCTACGGCGATGACGGCTATCAGGGCGACGGACCGCCGGACCTCGGCCCGCTGCGGGCGCTCGCCGAGCGCGAGGAACTAGAAGACGCACGCACCCGCGTGACCGACGGCCTGGGCCATCGTCTGCGGTCGGATGACCCGCATGCACCGCTCGCGCGCGATTTGGCGGCGGCGCTGACCGAGGCCGGGCTCACCCTGCACGACTGCGCACCGCATCATGCGCGGTACCGGCTGGGCGGAGTGTGCGTGCTCCCGATCCCCTGCAGCCACAACCCCGACGGGCAAGGCGGGATCGCGGTGTCGTGGACCACCCACAACCTGCTGGCGCTGGACTGGGAGCGCGGCCGTGAACACCAGGGCACCCAGCAGGCCATGAACCGCGCCCTCGCTAGCGTGCTCAAGGCGCTGGGTTACCAGGTCCAGCCGTTCGGAACCGGCGGCGCATCGCTGGTCACCGGGCCGCGCCCCTCCAGCCCGCTAACGGCTCCGCGGAGCGGGAGATCAAGAGGACGGCGGTGAGCGCCGCCGACCGGGCCATCCGCATCTCGACCGCGGCCGCCGTCCTCTGCGTGGCGGGCATCGCCGCGTACGTGTCGTACTGGCACGCCTACGAGGTCGTCCGCGCCCACGGCGAGAGCGGCGTGACCGCTCGGCTGGAACCAGCCACGATCGACGGCCTGGTCTACGCATCCTCGATGGTGGTCCTGTATGCGGCCCGCCACCAGCTCGCCGTCCCGGCCCTGGCGCGGTGGCTCCTCGCGCTCGGCATCGTGGCCACCCTGGCCGCAAACGTGGCCCACGGCTGGCCTAACGGCCCAGTCGGCGCTGCCGTCGCAGCCTGGCCCGCGGCGAGTCTCGTCGGCAGCTACGAACTCCTCCTCTGGCTCGTCCGGACCGCTGCCCCTGGCGCTGTGGCCAGCGAACCAGATGCGGACCCATCCCTTGGTACGGGCTGGGCCGCCGGGCCAGGCGGCTCCGGCGCTCATTGTCCTTATCGGATCTCGGGCAACGGCGCAGTCGGCTGGTCCATGGTGAACGGGGCCGGCGCGATCGCCGAGGACCGCGAGGAGCACATCAATGTGGCAGCGGTAGCCGCCTACCGCACCAGCATCGACACCGGCAGGCCACTATCGGAGCGCAAGCTGGCCGCCATGTTCGGCAAGACATCGCGTCGCTGGGCCCGCAGCCGTATGGCCGAGGCTCGTCAGGCTCGGCTGCTCGCCACGGTCGATGACGGGTAGACGGACACCAGCCGAGTGTGGCTCGCTGGATGCGCGAAGAGGGATCTCGTGGCGGCCCGCGGTGGCGGACCGGAACGCCGCAGGGCTGTGCCGGTTATGTGAAAAAGGAAAGCTGGCTGAGCAGCTGATCGGCTGCGGCGATCAGCTGCTCCGCCGTTTCGGCGGCCTGTTGTGCTTCGTCGGCCGTGGCGGTGTCGGCCGGCAGGTGAGGGTATTCAAGCTCGTTGCGGCGGCGGCGCAGATCTGCGAAGGGCCGGAAACCTTCCCCGAACTGAGCCCGTACGGTGCGCTCGACGGCGTAGTGTCCGCCGCTGGTCGTGGCGCGCAGTCCTTGCTGCGCGAGCAGCGCGATGCACGCGAACCGTGCCGCGTCATAGGCCAGCACATAAGCGCTGTAGGCGTCGGTGTCGACCAGCCCGGCGGCGGTCGCTGCCGTCCGTCGGGCCTGTGCGAGCAACGGGGCGCCGTCAGCCGCGGCACCTGTGACAGCGTCTAGCTCGCTGCGGCCGAGGAGTTGCTCTACCTCTGCCTCGCCTCGTGCCCACCTAGTCATCGCCGGACCCTGGGGCTGCTGACTCGCCACCGGTGTCCTCCCCCGGTTCGAGGACTATCACGAGAGGGCCAGACTGGATCTGCTGGACAAGGGGGTCGGCGGCCTGGCGCCACGCATCACCGGTCCGGATCACTGGGTTGACGGGCATGCCCAGCCTCTGCTGGGCCCGGTCTGCTGCATCGTAGACCGCCTGCCGTGTGGGCTGCCCGACGACCAGGACGTCCAGGTCATGGGGTGGCGGGCCGTGGCGCTGGTGGTAGCGCGCGGCCCAGGAACCGAAGATCAGCACCCGCTCTGCCCCATCTAGCGCCGCGAACTCATCGGCGATGACCTGCAACGGTCCCCAGGACAGCAGCAACAGCTCGGTCAGCGGCTCGACGACGCGGTTGGCCGGGTTGGCCCGGATCATCGCCGAGCGCCCGACATTGCTCCTGCTCAGCAACCCGGCTTCGATCAGGCGCCCGACCTCGCCGTGCACCGTGCTGAGCGGTGCGCCGAAACGCTGGGCCAGGTCGGTCATGCTGTACTCACGGTCTGGGTCGAGCAGGAGCGCGGCGAGGATGTCAGCTTGCAGCTGGGACCGGAACACCGGCAGCAGCGCCGGAGCAGAACTTCGCATAATCTGAAGATATCTACGAGCTATTCGAAGTGTCAACTGGCGAGTCCGGACGGCTTTCAGTGCAGTTCGAACCACGTGGTCCGGCGTTGCTCGGTGCCATCGAGCGGTAGAGTCCGATCTCCATTTGTGGAGTCAGCTAGAGCGCTAGCTGCTGCTGAAGCTACTCTCCTCCGCATCGGCTCGGCTGAGCCTGCGGTGTCCGGCCCCTCGGTCAATCGTTGCTTCAGTTAGTTCGGCGAGGAACTCCTGGGTCTGGGGATCGACGGCATAGATGATCGTGCCGATCATGCCGCGGGTGAGCAGGACCTTGTAGATGTTGCGGATGTGCCGGTCGTACTGCAGGTCGGTAGTCGAGCGCTTCTTGAATTCGGGGTCTTTGTTGGCCTCCCGGACGGTGATCATGCGGCCGTGGCGGGCGACTAGGTCGGGGCCGATGATGAGACCTGACCAGTCGTATTCGAATCCTTGGGCGGTGTAGACGCAGCCGACCTGGTCGAAACCGCCGTTCATGCTCGCCCACAGCGCACTGGGCGGAGCGGTGCCGACGGCCCGTTCGCCCTTGACGTTCCAAGGCCGGGCCCAGTCGCCGACGCGTACATCGCTGACGAGCCTGCCATCGGGGCGGGGATCGCTCCACGGCCAGCAGTAGCCGGCGGATATCCGCGCCGAATAGCCTTCCTCAAGCTTGCCGCGCAGGATGCTCTCCATCTCCCACGGCGACTCGGCGAGCGTGACCTCGAAATGGTCGTCGCCAGTCCAGGGTCCGGGACCAGCGGATTCGAGGCCGAGCAGTCGCAACACCCACTTTTCGTACTTCCGGCTGCCGCCGCACCGGAACTGTTCGTCGAGCGGAACATGATGGACGCGGAACCCCAGAGACGATGCGTGTGACTTGATGGCCTCTACCGTTCCGATCTCGCCCGGTTTCACCACCTGATGCTCATCGAGCAGGAAGACGGGCACCCGTGCCGCCGCAATGAGTTCGTCAACCTGCATGCGTCCGGTTCGCTGTGCGGCCCTGGTGAAGCGGTTGGCGGATGTTTCCCGGATGCGGTGGGCCTCATCGCAGATCAGCACTTCGACGTCGTTTTGCCGGGCATCCATGAAACTGTTGAAGTATTTGAACAGGTTCTTGACCCGGGGAGCGCCGCGGCCCACATACCGCCGCATCGTCTGGGTAAAGGAGCGGGAGCCGGTCGCGTGCAATGCTGAGTAGCCCTGACGGTAGAGCTCACCCAGCAGCGACAGTGCGATGACACTTTTCCCGCTTCCCGGGCCGCCGGTAACGATGACGACCTCTTTGGCATCCGAGCGCTGGGCCTTTCCGACCATGTGCAGGACAATTTCGTACGCCAGGCGCTGCTCGGCGAGCAGGATGAACTGTTCACGGTCCTTGATCTCGGCCGCTGCCAGCTTGAGCAGTTGCTTGGATGGGCGTACGGCACTGCTCAGCAGCCGGTCGGCGGCGCCAGCCCCGCGGTCCGGCGCAAACTGATCGCGCAGATATTCGAGAAAGGCTCCTCGTCTGCTCTTGGTAAAGAGCCTGGTTCTTTCGGTAGTTGCCAATTCGAACAGGTCGTCCACATCAAGGTCGGCCGCATTGTGGAGGTATGCCACGCCGCGTATGGCGTTGTTGTTCCCGTGCAGGGAAGCCACGAAGTCGGCTATGTAGTCACAATAGCCTTGCACCTGAAGCAGCGGATGCTCCAGCTCGCGGTGCATCCCCTCGACCACGACCAGCCGTTCGTTGCCCTCATACAGCTCGGCCTGGCTCCACTGCTTGAGCTCTACGACCACGTAGGCATCACCACCGCTGCGGCGGTCGACGCCCGCGAGCACGACGTCGGCCCGCTTGCTGGTGAGCGGAAGCTGGTACTCGATCAGCATCTCGACCTCACCCAGACCGGCTTCTACGAGGTCGTGGGCCAATACCGGGAGACTGCGCCGCCAGGACTTGCGCTCTGACTCCGATGGCGACCGCCCCGTCGTCGCCCGCAGGTGGTCGGCGATGATCCCGGCGATCTGTCGCTCCATAGCCGAGCCCACCAAGCTCGCAGCAGAGACCCGTAACCCCGTCACGGACTTCCCCCAGGCAGCACGAAGAACTCGTGCGGGTGGGGGCATGTCCGCGATCAAACACAATCGGCGGAAGCCCGTCGGGCCGCATTTCCCTTACGGTAAGCAGATTACCGGTGATTACCGACGCCCTCAGGGCATCGGCGGAGCCTTGCGCGAGGATCCGCGGTAATCCGCCACGTCAGAGCGACGTTCACTTACGGCGAGCTTCGCCAGGGCCGCCTCAAGATCGGCACCGAGCAGGTCGGCCAGCCGAACCAGGTAAATGGTGACGTCCGCCAGCTCTGATCGCATCCGAGAGGCCGCCTACGGATCCTCCATGACCGCGCCGCCTCCTTGGGTATCAGCTATTGCAACTCCGCGAGAAGCTCGCCCACCTCGCCAGCTGGGCCCGTTGCCAGGTTCTTGGGCGTGTGGAATTGCCCTCCACTCCCGTGCGGCTGCGGGCGCCTCCTACGAGCTTCGCGTTGCCTCCCATCGTCCCCTGGCAGCCTCCTCGTGCGCGCCCGTGTCAACGCATCCTGCGGTTGGGACGTCCTTCTGAAAGATAGTTACGTTGGTTTCATAGCCTTGTGTAACCATCTATGTGCACACTGAGGCTGGGAGGTTGCATGCTTCCTTTTACAGCACTCGAGAGCGACGAGCTAATCCAGGTTCGCGGACAGTCCTGGGTCGCGACTGACAAAGATGAGTCGGACACGCACGCAGGCCATGGTCAGACCCTGTTCGGCCTTCCAAGCTTGTCCGATGGTGGGTGCAGTACAAGGCTGAAGGTAACCGCGGAAGACGAGCGGGGACGGGTGATGCTCATAGCACAGGCACTCTCGACATGTGACTGCCGTCGGCCACGATTCGCTGCGTCTTGTTACAAGGCACCCCTTCAGCGAAGGTTAATATCATTGTCCAGAGTGTCCCGCTATGCTACGGGATGAGGCAACTATTCGCCCGAATCTCTACCGACTTCCTGCTGAACCGCTCGGTAGAGACATCTTGATCCCTGCTTTCCGGCAGGCAACTTCTGTCCGAGGGGCGTTCGGTTGGTTCAGTGCCGGATGGATCCATACCCTTGCGGCGGGTCTGGCAGTCTATATCGCGCGAGCCGATGTCCAGGCGATTGAGTTCACAATCGCTCCTGCTGTGTTCGCATCCGAGCGTACGGCGATTGAGCGCGCGGTTCTCTCGCCTGAGGGTGCTGCACGGCGAGTGGAGGAGGAAATTCTTCGGGCCACGCTGCCTGATGCGGGAGCCCTGGCCAATCACGCAGTCGACTGCTTGACGTGGATGATCGCCCGGAACCGCCTCTTCCTCTCGATAGCGATCCCAGTCCCGGGAGCGAACTACCATCCGAAGATCTGGTTGTTCTGTGACGGACAGGACACCGTGGCGGTGCGAGGCTCAGCCAACGCGACCGCCCGCGCTCATGAAGCTGCGGTCGAGCATATGGATGTTGACTGCACATGGGTGAGTGCGACTCGAGTCCGTGCTGCCGAATCCATGGTCAATGACTGGGCGGCTGGCAAGGACCCTATCCTGGAGCGGACAGTCCCCCTGCCTGTCGCCTTGCGTGAGCGCCTCCTGCAGCTTGCGCCACCCGAGCCGCCACAACAGGCCGACTATGAACGCGCGGTCGCGAGGTCCGAGGATGCAATGATGCCAACATCCGTGCGGCGCATATTCTCTATCCCAAGTGGGCTGGAGTGGCGAACAGGTAAATATAGCCAGCAAGGCGAGGCGGTAGACGCCTGGGAGTCAGCAGGACGGCGCGGTATCCTGGCTATGGCGACTGGCGCTGGGAAAACGATTGCAGCGCTCATTGCGGCGTACAGGGCATGGCAAGAGCACGACGGGCCATTTCTGTTGATTGTGTCAGCTCCAACCACCGCACTCGTTCTGCAGTGGAATGCGGAATGTAAAAGATTTGGACTCGCTCCGCTCAACCCGTCACCCGGGATGCCGGCAGGCCGCGATATCCTCGGCAATATGATGCAACGGCTCCGGTCCAGCAGATACGGACCTGCCGAATCTCTAGTCGTCACAAACGATGCGCTCACCACACCCTCGTTCCTTGAAGCAGTTAGGTATGCGCGTGACACTATAGACAACCTTGCAGTTATGCTGGTCGCTGACGAGGTTCACACTGTTGGAGTTCCCTCGTTCCTGAGCGCGGCCCCCGAGTTCATCGAGCTGCGGCTTGGGCTATCAGCCACACCTGTACGGCAGTATGACGAAGACGGCACCGGACAACTGCTAACTTATTTCGGTGACACCGTCTATGAGTTTGGCCTCGACCGGGCAATCGGAGTATGTCTAGTTCCCTATGATTACTTCTTTGACATCGTGTATCTTGACGACGTTGAGCTCGCCGAGTTCCGGCAACTATGCGAGCGTATCGCCCGCCGTGTCGCCGCGGCAAGTGGCTTCGACGCCCGGGATAAGGCACTTCAAATGCTGTTAATCCGAAGACGCGAAATCCTTGAAAACGCCCACGCGAAAGTGGCCTTCCTTGGCAACCTTCTTAGGCAAACCCGGTCCCCACGGCATCTTCTCGTTTACACAACGTCAAAAAATCCGGAGCAGATGGAGGCCGCTGCACGGGTGTTGGACGAAAGAGGAGTGGCGTATTCGCGGGTAACTCAAGCCGAATCAAGGAACAGAAAGAAGCTTGCCCAGATTCTGGATTCCTTTTCCCGCGGCAACATTGAAGTGCTGCTTGCAAAGAAGGTTCTGGACGAAGGAGTGGACATCCCACAAGCCAGGGAAGCCATCTTGTTGGCGTCATCGACTGTAGAGCGAGAATGGATTCAGCGCCGAGGGCGCATCCTGCGGCCAGCGCCAGGGAAGATGTATGCAACTATCAGAGACATCCTGGCCCTTCCGCCGCCCTCGGATATCAAGTACGAAGACGTGGTTCTGGCCGCTATTAGCCGAGAGCTAGACAGAGTCCGTGCGTTCGGCCGCTCTGCGAGAAATGCCAGAGGAGTACTAAAGGCGATAGAGGAGGTTCATCGTGACTACTTCGATTGAGCGTGATGAGGGTACGTCGAATGCTGAGCGCATCACGGTGGAAATAGAGCGGGCGGCTCAGACGTTGACCGAGCGATTTCCAGGATACCGGCAGCGACTCGCTGAGGCCGCGATGGAATGCTATGTGCTTACGGCCGAACATGACGAACAGCGCATCAATATTAATCAAAAATATGACGAGTTAATAAGATCGCTCGCACGCGAGATCGGTCGGAATACGTTATCCCGGAGCGCGGAATGATTCGCTTCATTAGCCTAGATGTCCATAACTTCGCACTATATCCCGATGCTCATCTCGATTTCTCTACAGACGAGGCCCGTCCTGTCACCCTTATTCGCGGCGAAAACAACGCTGGAAAGACAACGCTCATGCGCGCATTCCTGTGGGTCTTGTACGGCGAGGAAGGGCTGCCGGACGTTCCTAATGTGATGCACCCGATCCGTCCGGTCTGGGCCGGATCTGAGCGAATCCGAACGCGGGTGGAACTTCGATTCGAGGCCAGGGGAAGCCGTGGCGCGATGATAAATTATAAGCTCGTCCGCGAGGCTACCACTAAGTCTACTAATGGCATAGTCGAATACGAAGACGAGGGCGCGGTCTTGCTGCTCAAACAGGCTGACGGGAATTGGGGTCAGGCGGACGATCAAATGTTCGAGATGCTAATGCATAAGTATTTCCGTCCTGAATTGCGCGATTTCTTCTTCATTGATGCGGACAAGTCGGTACGCTTTGTGGGCGGCCCAGAAGGCGAGCACGACGACGCCCTGATGCGGCGAACAACCTCGCAGGCAATCTATAGCTTGCTCGGAATGGATTCCCTGCGAAATGCTATCGTTCGCTTGGAGAATCGGCGAACGGAATTCCTGCGGCAGGTGGGGCGCGCCTCAAGAAACATCAGCGAGCGGCAGATTGCTGCTGACCTGGAAGATCTGCAAGTAAAGTTGCAGGAGCCGGAGCGCCGTCAAGCCGAGCTGCAGATCGAGGTAGGGGACATGCATTCTGAGCTGCGCGAAGCTGAGCGGCGTCTCGAAGGCGACATTGTCAGAATGACAGCTTCGACGGACCTGAATGAACGCATCTCAGCGATTGAGGACAACTTGTCGAAAGCACGTCAGCGCCGAGCTGAGATGATCAGCCAGCTGAGTAGCTTGATAGAGGGAGATGACCGAGTGGCAGCGGCGTTGATGCTGCCTGCAGTCGAAGCCGTCGTTGATGTCCTTGATCCTCTCTACCGGGCAGGAAAGATCCCGCCGACAGAGTTGACGCTCCTGCCTCGGCTTCTACGCGAAGGAACGTGCGTGTGTGGGATCCGATTCGAAGATCATCCCGACCGTCGGCTAGAAGTCGAGCGAAGGTACCACGAATCTGAGCGAGCCGAGGGAAGCGCGCATTTCCTCGGGAACGTTCTGGAGACAGCCCGGCGGCTTGCCAACCATGCACTCGGGAGGGGCGTTCGAGCATGGCCTGAAGAGGTCGTCAGCTGTCAAGATGAACTGGCAAGGCTTGACGCGAAAATTAATGAGCTCGACTTTGAGCGCGAGCGCCTTACATCGCAGCGCGAGGCGGCGGTCACCTTGAGCGAGCCTGTCTACAGAGAGCGTCAACGTCATGTGCATGAACTTCGCCTCGGCTACGAGAGGTCCAGGGATGACCTGCGAACGGCCGATGGTGACGTGACGCGCCTACGGGGGGACGTGCGCAGCTTGGCGGAACGCCTACGGGTAGCGCAGACAGGGGAGCAGCGCTCACGCGACCTTCGCGATGCAGCTGACGTCGCCGACGATATCCAGCGCGCACTGACAGCGGCGCTCGAGGTGATCGAGTCCCGGCAGGTAAGAGAGCTATCGAACGTGATGAACCGGATCTTCCGTGATGTGATCGGAGAGACTCCCGAAAGTAACTTCAGCGAGGTTGGGCTCCGGGAGGTGCCCGGTGTCGTCGGGCCGAGGGTGCAATATGAGCCGTATTCGCTCGATGGCGAGGGAAACGACAAGCCCTTGGCTATGGCTAATGGTGCATCGCGCCGCGCTTTGGCTGTAGCGTTTGTATTGGCACTTGCCGAAACAACCGGAAGCAGCGTCCCCTTTGTGGCAGACTCCCTGCTGCACCCGTTCGCGGGCGGAGTTCTGCGACGAATGGTTGGGTATCTGGTTGATGGTAGTCGAGTAGGCCAGCCAATTCTCTTTGGGCATACGCATGACTTTTCAGACCCGGAGATAAGGCAGCTAATCATAGATTCAGCCGGAGTGACGTACACCGTCACCAGCGAAGCTCAGGTCGGCGCCGACGTGGTCCGCGCTGCAGTACACCGTCAACATGCCCGACAGTCGGTAATCTGCGGTTGTGGTATCGACGAGTACTGCGTCGTCTGTGAACATACCGGCTATGCGGACGATCCACGCCTGACGTTCCGCGCAAACAGTCCGGTGTATTGCTGAGGAGGGAATGTGCCTACGCTTACCTTTACAGGGTCTCAACATCGCCTCCTCCTTCCGGAAGACATTAAAGATCGTGCCACTCCCTGGATTCAGACGCAGCCGACGACGGCATATCGTACTGCGGATCAGGCGCCGTTCCGGCGCATGATCGACTTCTGGTTCACTGCAATAGCGTGGGCCGTAAGCCATGAGGTCGAGCCTGTCGAAGAGACTACTGGAAGATTTTTTGTTGCCCTGGGCCCAAACCCAAACGATATCAGGAACTTCGAAGAATGGCGCGCGGACCTCCTCACCATTTTGGCCGTGCGCGTGTTCGGCGTTAACTCTCCCGATGTGTCCGATACCCGGAAAATCATCGACCTCGCGAATCGCTACGCGGAGGCCGGCGCTCCGTTGCTACTTGATCGCCTTGAGGAGAGCGCGGACCTGGCGCTGCCTAGGCTTTATGTGGTAGCTGACATCCTTGCCCGGCTTGTGACCGAGACAGCATTGCAGAGTTCGGATCGATCGTTTTGAGTGCTGAAGTGGATGCCGCAACAACGGTAATCCAGAGTTGATCAACCGTCCCGTGGTTCTCGCACCGATAATGACTGGTTCTTGGCTGCGCAAGGCAAACTGCTCCGCGTGTCGGTACTGTGCTGTAACGGCCCGCCGCCCATAGCATCGGGGCTATGGTGGACAGTGCGCGTGCAGGTCGACTGCGTTGGCAGTGCCCTGGGGAACCGGGAGCTATCGACGAAACGAATTTTGGGCTGGCGCTTCGGAGGATGAGGCTGTGCGCCGGCCTCAGCCAGCGGGAACTCGCCGAACGCATAGGCAGTACTCAATCCGCGATCGCACGTATGGAGAGAGGCCAGGCAGAGCCCAGGTTTTGCACCCTGGAGAAGCTTGCTGAGGCTGTCGGTCGAGACCTCGTCGTTCATGTGAGGGCGGTGGGCCAGGTATGAGAGACATCTACCTCGACAACAACGCCACCACTGCACTTGATGAGCGTGTCCTCGAGGCCATGCTTCCGGCGTTGCGGCATGTGGGGAATGCTTCCAGCGCTCACTATGCTGGCCAGACAGCCAGCCGGTGGGTGGAGAGTGCTCGTCAGCAGATATCCGCCTTGCTTGGCGCTAGTCCGCGCGAGATTGTCTTCACGAGCGGTTCGACGGAGGCTAACAACCTTGCCCTCAAGGGCCTGGTTCATGGCGCGGATCGGCGGCGCCGGGTCGTCAGCGTCACCACGGAGCATCCAGCCACCCTAGAAACGCTCAGTGTGCTTGCGGCCGACGGTGCCGATGTGGCTTTGGTTCCAGTCGACAGGTGCGGGGTGGTAGATCTTCAGCGCCTTGGCAATGCAATTGACGATCAGACCCTGCTGGTGACCGTGATGGCGGCCAACAATGAGACCGGCGTGCTGGCACCCTTGCCGCAGATAGCGGAGATTGCCCACGCGAGAGGTGCGGTACTGCACGCGGATGCAACCCAGCTGCTCGCCTGGGGTGGGGTCGATGTCGATGCTCTCGGGGTTGACCTGCTCTCGCTCTCAAGCCATAAGATGCACGGTCCGCAGGGAGTTGGTGCTCTCTTCTTGCGGCGAGAGTGTGCCCAGCGGCTAGCCCCTGTCCAGCACGGGGGCGGTCACGAGCGCGGCATCCGCAGCGGAACTTTGAATATGGCCGGAATTGTCGGCCTTGGCGCCGCGGCGGAGATTGCTGCAAGTGAGGGTCCGGCCGCAGCGCGGAGGGTGCAGGCATTGCGCGACCAGCTTCACTATGAGCTAGAGGAATCTGTGGCACCGGTGATTCTTAATGGGCACCCGGTCAACCGGCTGCCCGGTACGCTCAACTTGTCGTTCCCTGGAGCGGACGCGGATGCGGTGATGGCAGGTGCTCCGACCGTTGCCGTGGCAACCGGCAGTGCCTGCAGCACGGGACATCCTGGGCCTTCGCACGTTCTAACTGCGATGGGAATCGATGAAGTGCATGCGGCCTGCTCCCTTCGGTTTGGGCTGAGCCGGTTCACACTCAGCGAAGAGATCGCGTCGGCCGCATCCCTCATCGCTGCCAGCGTGGCACGTGTTCGACTCAGGCAAACAGAGGTGGCATAAGCGTGAGCGGAACCCTACTGGCGAATGCAGCTTTCTCGTCTTTCGCCCGTCACGAGACGTTCCATCCACGTTTTGGGTGGCTTCGGAAGGCGGTGACCGAGTCGGCGAAGTCGGGTGAGGTGTTCACCGACGAAGATGCAACTGTCAAGCTTGGGGTCGGCAAGAACATGGTCAATGCGATCCGCTACTGGGGTCTCGCGTTCAAGATCCTCGAGCAGAAGCCAAACTCGGAACGGCCGCGGGTGCCGCTGACAGTCCCCAGTGCGTTCGGGGCTCAGCTGCTAGGCGACGACGGCTGGGACCCCTTCTTGGAAGATTCGGCCAGTCTGTGGCTGCTGCACTGGAGGTTGCTCCGGCCGAAGTGCCACGCGCCAGTTTGGTGGGTTGCTTTCAATGACTTTACAGCTATTCAGTTCGCCGAGTCCCAGCTCACGACGCATGTGCTCGAGCTAGCAGCTGCGGCGGGCTGGCCCGCGGTGGTGGAGGCGTCGGTGAAAAAGGATGTCGACTGCCTGCTGCGGACCTACACTGTCCGTCGTCGCGGGCGTGAGGGTCTCGACGACATCCTGGACTGTCCGTTCCGAGAGCTTGGCCTCATGGAAGCCGCTGTCGGTTCGGAGGGCCGCAGCTGGCGGTTCGTTGTGGGAGAAAAGCCGGGCTTGCCCGATGAGATCGTCGCCCACGCAGCCCTGGATTTCGCTGCGCTATCCGGCAGCGGAGCAAGGTCGATCAGCATCGCCCGGCTTGCCCACGATCCGGGTAGCCCGGGTGCGGCCTTCCGTCTCAACGAGACGGCTCTGTTCGATGCTCTTTCGCGTGCGGCTGCTTCGGGAGAACCTCTCAGGGTGGCCGAGCCGGGTGGGCTGCGTCAGCTGTTGTTCGACGACGAACCTGCCGAGATTGCGGAGCGGGTACTCGCCACCTACTACGCCCGGTGGTCGGCCCAAGAGGCGGTCGGGGCATGAGCGGCGCATCCCAGCGGCTCAGCACGTCCGTCAAGGTGCGTCGGCACCATCTGCGCTCAGCCCACCTTGAGCACCACGAGGGCCAGATCATCGAAGCTTACGTCCCGACCGGGCGCGCTCTTGAGGTCCTGTACCGTATAGGCCGGGCCATGACGAGCACCGACGTCGGTCGGACGTGGTCGCTGACTGGTCCTTATGGCTCAGGCAAATCGAGCTTCGCGCTTTTCGTTCACGCCCTCCTCGGCCCCGACAGCGACGGGGCCCGCATCGGAGCTGAGGCTGTGCTCGGGGCCGCCGACCCAGAGCTGCTGGCGCTGATCCATGCTGGTCGCGAGGGATTTGGCGCGACCAGCCGCGGGTTCATCCGCGCCGCTGTGACCGCCCAGCGCGAACCCATTAGCGAGACGGTCGTTCGCGCATTCAACGTCGGTGCATATGCGTACTGGCGAGCACGCATGCCCACCAGCGTCAAGAGGGCCCTGGCACATGCCCGCCTGGAGCGCACCCCGCGGGCACTCAGCCTTGTGCTCGAGGCGCTGTGTGAGTATGCACCCGTTCTAATTGAGATCGACGAGTTCGGCAAGAACCTCGAACATTTCGCAGGAAACACGGCCGAGGATGATCTCTTCGTACTCCAGGAGCTAGCAGAGCGCTGCACCGGGAAGCTTGGCTTGCCAGCTCTGCTTGTTACCTTGCAGCACCTGGCCTTCGATGACTATGTCCGAAGCGCCAGCGCCCTGCAACGGCGGGAGTGGGGAAAGGTCCAGGGCCGCTTCGAAGACATCTCATTCATCGAAAGCGCTGAGCAGTCTCTGCGTCTGGTAGGGAGTGCCTTTGAGCAGACCATCCACAACCCCTCTTTCCAGTCGGCCCTGCAGTCTTGGGCCTCGACCCAGGTTAAGACCTGCGAGCGCCTTGGACTCGCGCGCTTCCTTCCGGGCAGGGATACCACGCTCGCCAGCTGCTACCCACTGCACCCCATAACGCTGCTCGCCTTGCCTGAAATGTGCGCGCGGTTCGGCCAACACGGGCGCACCCTCTTCAGCTTCCTGGCAAGCCAGGAGCCCCACTCTGCCGCCGAGTTCCTGGACACCCACACACTCAGCGACCCTCTGCCCACGGTTGGGCTTGACCAGCTCTACGACTTCTTCGTCGCGAGTTCCCCAGGCTCAGGCAGCCGTCACGCGGCCCGGCTCACTGAGATTGACACCACCATCCGTGAGGCTACGGGGCTCACGGACGAGCAGCGCAAAGTCCTCAAGGTTGTCGGGATCCTCAACCTTCTGTCGCAGGGAGGCCCCCTCCGCGCTTCCGTGCCAGTCATCCGGTACGCCCAGTCAGCCACTGCCCCCATCACCGACAAGGCAGCCCGCACCCTCATCGCCGAACTCGAGCAACGCGGTGCACTAGTTTACCGCCGGTTCGCTGATGAATACAGACTATGGCAGGGGAGTGACCTGGACCTCACGGCCCTCGTCGAGCAGGCACGAGATGACTTGGCGCTTGTCTCGCCTGCGGAACTGCTATCAGGCCACCACCGCATGCCTCCGGCGATCGCCGCCAGGCATAGCCAGCGAGTCGGCATGCTCCGGTACTTCGACACCATGCTCGCCGACCCAGGAACTAAGAACCTCACGGGCCCGAGCATTGAGGATGCAGCCGACGGATTGCTGGTCTACTTCCTCGGGCCGCCCGAAGAAGCCGCCCGACTGCAGATTAACGGAAGCAGCAAACCCATCGTGATCGCTACTGTCAGCCAGTACGCCACGATTGTCGAAGCCATCCACGAGCTCGCGGCTGTACTGCGTGCCCACGACCGGCCCGACGTCCAGGCTGACCGGGTGGCTAAGCGGGAACTCCAGGACCGCGCTTCAGATGCACGGCGGCGCCTTCTCGGTCGGCTCTCAGCTCATCTTCATCCAGGCGCACCTGGAGTTGAGTTCCGGCTGGCGGGAACCGATGAGGCCATGGCGGTAAGACGCGGCTTGTCGAGCCTGCTAAGCGACGTATGCGACGTCGCCTACAGCGCGAGCCCCGAGATCTCCAATGAGATGCTTGGTCGGCGAGAGCTCACGTCACAAGCGGCCAAGGCTCGCCGTGAGCTGCTCACCGCGATGGTCGAGCATCACGACGAAGAGTGGCTCGCAATGGAAGGATTCGGCCCGGAGAAGGCGATGTATGCGGCGCTGCTCCGGCATCCACGAATCCATCGGGACAACGGCGACGGCACATTCGGTTACCACCAGCCGGGCCGCGGGAGCATGAACACTGCCTGGGGCGCCATGACCCTGATGATCGACAGGGCCACGAGAGATCAGCTCACCCTGGATAAGCTCTTCACAAGACTCATGGCACCGCCGATCGGCCTTAAGGAAGGGCCAATCCCGGTCCTTCTCACAGCCCTGCTTCTCCACCGACGCGATGATGTCGCGATCTACCAGGACGGCACCTACCAGCCTGCTCTCACCGCAGATCTGCTGGAGCGTCTCGTCAAGAGCCCTGGCCGGTTCGCGGTGAAGCGCTTCAAGCTGACGAGCGACCGAATCCAGTTTCTTGAGGCGGTTGCTCGAGCGGTGGGGAACGTCACCGGACGGCCACTAGCACCGAGCCGTCAAAAAGGAGTTGCCAGCCGGAATGCAGCGCTTCTCAGCGTAGCAAGTCCGCTGCTGGCGGTTGTTCGCAATCTGTCGACCTACACTTTGCGGACCAGGACAGTATCTGAGAGCGCGCGGTCAGTCCGGGACGCGATTATGACTGCCCGCGAACCCGATGGGCTTATCTTTACCGATCTTCCCAAGACCCTGGACATGGAAGGCCTAGGAACCAGAGCAGGAAGCGAACGAGCTCAGTTCGCCGTATTTAGCAGACGGCTCGAGAATGCTCTTGAGGAACTTCAGGGCACATACAGAGCATTGCTAGAGAGGTGTCGGCATGCTCTGGCGACCGACTTGCGGCTAGCTCATGAGAGCCTCCCCGGCCTCCGTTTGGCACTAAGAGAGCGGGCGCATGGTCTCGCTGACACCCTGCTCGAACCGCGGCTGCGCTCGTTCGTGCTTCTCGCCTGCAACGATGATCTCGACGATGAAGCCTGGCTCGAAGCCATCGCCAACAACATCGCGGGTCGGCCAGCTGCAGGCTGGCGCGACGAGGACGCTGAACGGTTCCGGGTAGAACTCCACGGCATTGGCGGTGCGTTCCGCCGATACCAGGCGCTGCACTACGAGGCGCTGGCCAGGAACAGTCAGGCAGGATTCGAGGCGCACCGGATCACGATCACAGCGCCCGACGGCACGGAGTACAGCGATGTCGTCTGGGTGGACGATGAGGTCAGACCCCAACTGCGGGACGCTGCTGAGCATGCCCTGGTATCAGCTGAGAAGCTGCTCGGCTCACGGGGCGGTGAAGCCCTCTTGGCTCTACTTGCCGGGACTGTCGCAGGTGCCAGGCATGATGAGGCTGTGCACGTTGCATCCGAAGCACAACCACGAAAGGCGCGCGATGTCTGATAAGCAGTCAGCGACGGTAACGCTCTCTGACTCGGCAGGTGAGCCTGCACGCCATGTGATGGGTATCTCCGGGGGCAAGGACAGTTCTGCGCTCGCGATCTACATGCGAGGCAAGGTCCTGGAGATGGAGTACTTCTTCTGCGATACGGGCAGCGAGCTACCAGAGACTTACGAATACCTCCAACGCCTCGAAGCTGCGCTTGGCAAGCCGATCGCGCGGCTCAACTCACATCGCGGTTTCGACCATTGGCTGTGGGTCTACCAGGGAGCTCTGCCTAGCCCGCAGATGCGATGGTGCACGAAGGCGATGAAGATCAAGCCACTAGAGGAGTGGATCGGCGCGGACGAGACCTACAGCTACATAGCCATCCGTGCTGACGAGCACCGCGAAGGCTACATCTCGCACAAACCGAACATCCACCCTGTGTTCCCATTCAAGGAAGACGGAATCACCAAAGACGACGTCATGCGCATACTTGAGGACGCCGGCGTAGGGCTGCCCGATTACTATGAGTGGCGGACGCGCTCCGGCTGCTACTTTTGCTTCTTCCAGCGCAAATCCGAATGGGTTGGCCTCGCCGAGAGGCACCCGGACCTCTTCGAACGGGCCGTCGCCTACGAGGACAAGATCAACTACCAGGCTCAGGCCATGGAAGGACGGCAGTACACCTGGAGTAACGGCGAAACACTTCGGGAACTCGTCGAGCGCAAAGCCGAAATCATGGATAAGCACCGAGAGGCCCTCGACCGAGCGGCCAAGAGGCGCCGCAACCTTCCACTGATCGAGGTTCTCGGCGACGTCCTAGACGACGAGGATGACACCCTGCCCTGCCAGATCTGTCACCTCTAGAGGCTCTCGGCCCTCGCCAGAACCTCGGCTTAGCGCGGCCAGCGGCCAGGCATTGCATGAGAGTGGCCGTTCACCGGATCCTTGGCGAGCTAGCCTCCTGGGTAAGCGGCCACGACCAATTGCCTGGGATGACTAGGGATGAGCGTGGTGAGCCGTGGCGGTCCTCAGCAGCCGGTGCCCGTGAAGCCGGGCACCGGCTGCATTCAGCGCTGCCTCCCAGCCGTGTTCATTGCCGATCAGATGCGGCTGGGCGTATAGACCAGCGCGAACCTCCTGCTCTGTCAGCCGGCGGTACTTCGCTGCGTGGGGGTCGTCGGAGCAGAGGAACTCATGCTTGCGGTGCAGGAGCGGACGGTTGTCACTGTCAAGATAGGAGCGGTACGAACCTTCGAGCTTGCGCATGTCGACGCTGTAGGACCATGCGAGTCGCGGGTGCGGGTCACGGTCGAAGTTCGGATATCCGAGCCACGACACGGATCTGCCTTCGTGCGAGAGCTTAATGAGATCCCAGTCTCGGGGCCTGCCGACGGCAATCGCGCCGCAATACTCGTAGAGCTTCAGCAGCACGGGAATGTTCTCGACAGCCCGGCGATGAACGTAGATGGCCGTTGGGGTCATCTTCCCGACGCTGTTCCGCATTACGTTGCGAAGGTAGGTATCGTCCCGGAGCTTCAGCAGAAGGCGATCGGCTCGGCGACAGGCCTCCTTGTACGACTTAAAAAAGGCACGAATGTCAGCCTGAACGGGGAATGAAAGAGCCTGCAGTTGGCTCCTGCCGTTGAAGACCTCGGTGCCGAGGAGCAACAGTACGTTAAGCATCGAGCGTGTGCGCCCCTGCTTGACTTGCTCAGGATCGGCCTCCTGAGCGGCAAGCTTGGCCAGATTCTGGCCTGTTAGATTCCGCAGAAGGGGAAGGAGCGTATCCGGTGTTTCCTCCAATTCCGGCATACGGCCGCGCTGCTCAAGGAAGTGCACTACGGCGGACACGGCGGACTGTATATCGTCACCGGTCTGCCACACTTGCTCGGGCACCAAACGCCTGGCGAGGTAGGCCAAACGGTCATCATCGCGCCGGAAGGCATATATGACGCCGGGGACGGGCGAGATCACACGGACCCCGGTCGCGTCCTCGACAAGGCTGCGCAACTCCGCCGGACTGAACAAGCGCTGGAAAGTATTCTTTCTCGTTACCGTGCCATCACCGACGGCAACTCCGTTCACTTGCTTGCGTTCCCAGGTCAGGCGCGTGCTCACAACCAGGCAGCGGCCTGACAGTGACCACGCATCGTCGAGCACCCTGTGACGCTCGACCGGGTTCTCGATGACGTTGAGCACATATGTCAATGTCACGACATCTCGTGGCCCATCAGGGCGGACACCGCCATGATGAGGATCCCAGCCGATCGCCGGAATCCCCAGGTGAACGAGCCTGGCCACATCGCCTCCCCGACCACTGCCGTAGTCGAGCAGCGTCCACTCGGGACGCAGAACGCCGTCGAGCAGCGCCTGCCTCGCCGGCATCGACAGTGACATGCGTCTAATCGCAGTCTTGTGCCGATCGCTGTGCCAATCGACCGTACTCACGCAAGTTCCCCGGTCGCCGGCGGGCTGGGCGAATTCCATGTCGACCTGCCTTAGCCTAAGTTAGGGGGCTACCTCAACGAGTAATTCGGCTCGATGGTACCGAAACCAACCGGCCGGATTGCGTCCCACTTGTGGTCCAGCTCGTCACGTCGGCGGTCAGCGATCTCATTGACCGCCAGATGGCAGGCTCGCCAGTTCTGGCCACGGTGCCTCCGGCGTACCTACCGGCGTGCGCTCCTCCGCTCGGTGTGCTTGGCCTGGTCCCGCTGGCGCTGGGATGATCAGCGGCGGACCGCCGGTCACCCGATAACTGGCAGGGTTGCTCAGTGGCTCTCAGTCTTACAATTACCTATTTGGTGCCGAGCCGTGCCGCAACATCTGTCAGGACGTTATCCTTGTTAGGAGTTAGAACGAAGCACAGACCAATGGCGCGAAATGAAGCGAGCAAGATGTGCTAAAACCCGGGATATCTCTGGATCGGGCGCGATCCAGAGACTATGGTGCTGGCATATCAGCTCGAATCAAGGCCCACCACGGTGAATGCGATGTCACACTCGCTGGCTTGAAAAGGCATTCAGCGGCAGCAGGAGATACTGGGAATGACGGCGCATGACAACGGCGGACGTGCGGGCAGGGCGCCGGTCGGTCGCCGGTCGCGTCAGTCCGCCCGACGTTGTCGGCGAGTGGAGTTCTCCCTTACCGATGAGGAGTTCGGTGATCTGGACGCGGCGGCCGTCCGAGCGGGACTGGCCACTGGCGCATACGCGGCGGAGGCGGCGCTGTCTGTCGCCCGCGGCGTGACCTGCCCGGCTGACAGTCCGTTCCGCGAGGCCCTGGGTGAGTTCGTCCGCGCGGCCGGGCTGGTGCGGCGGATCGGCGTGAACCTGAACCAGGCGGTAGCGAAGCTGAACGCCACCGGACAGCGTTCCGGGGACCTGCTCCCGTACGCCGCAGCCTGCCTGCGCCGTGCGGAACAGCTGGATGCGGCGGCGGAGGTGATCCGCCGCAGTCTCCAGTGATCGGCAAGATCAGCGACCCGCGCGGTGCGCGAGTCACCGGGCTGATCTACTATCTGTTCGGCCCCGGACGCCGCGAAGAACACACCGACCTGCACCTGATCGCCGGTTGGCGGCACCCCGCCGAACTCGAACCGCCGCTGCGCCTCGACGGCCGCCGCGACTTCCGCAAGCTCTGCGGGCTTCTCCAGCAGCCACGCTCCGCACTCGGGCCGCGCGGGTTCGACCGCCCGGTCTGGCACTGCGCGGTCCGGGCCGCCCCGGAGGACAAGACGCTGTCCGACGATGAGTGGGCGCAGATCGCCGCCGATGTCATGCATCGCACCGGGCTCGCACCCTACGGGCAAGACGACGACGCTGTCCGCTGGGTCGCCGTCCGCCACGGCGGTGATCATATCCATATCGTGGCGATGCTGGCCCGCCAGGACGGCGGCAGGCCCCGGCTGTCGAACGAGCGCTACCGGGTCCGCGAGGCGTGCCGGGCGGCCGAGGAACGGCACGGGCTGCGGCGCACGGCCCCCGGCGACCGGACCGCGGCCCGCTGCCCGACCCGCGCCGAGAACGAGAAGACCCGCCGGCGCGGCTGGCTGGAACCGCCGCGGGTCACGCTCAAGCGTGCGGTCAGCACCGCCGCCGCCGGAGCATCCAGCGAGCAGGAATTCTTCGCCCGCCTCGACGACGCTGGGGTGCTGGTCCGCAAGCGGCACAGCACGCGTAACCCCGCCGAGGTCACCGGGTACGCCGTCGCGCTGCCCGGTGACGCCGCCCGGGACGGCGGTCCGGTGTGGTTCGGCGGCGGGAAGCTCGCCGCCGACCTGACCTTGCCCAAGCTGCGCCACCGCTGGGAACCTGCCCGCGTCACACCCCAGGAGAAGTTCACAGCCCCCGAACGCAACGCGTCGTGGCAGCTGGCCGCCCAGACCGCCGCTGCCGCGTCCGCGCAGATCCGTTCCCACGCCGCAACGAGTCCGGCTGCCGCGGCCGACGCCGCCTGGGCTGCCGCGGACACGCTGCATGCCGTCGCTGCCGCTCTCGGCAGCAGAGTTCTCCGGCAGACTGCCGACAGCTACGACCGTGCCGCCCGCGCCCCATACGGCCGGATTCCCCGACCTACGCCAGCCGGGAACCGCCTGCGCCGGGCTGCGCGCCTGCTGGCCGCACCCGCCAGTGTCAGCGGCGACAGCACGCTGGCGATAGTGACCCTGGTCACCCGGCTCGCCGCGCTCGCCGAGGCCGTCGCCGACCTCCGTGACGTCCAGCAGCGCACCGCCCAGGCTGCCAGCGCTCGGCACGCAGCCGAACGCCTGCGCGCAGCCCGAGCCGCGTATGTCACTTCGACGCCGACACCGCGCGCCCGGGCCGACACGCCAAGGGAGCGGGTGCACCTCGAATTCCCTGCCCCGCCAGGCTCGCCGCTGCGGGATTCGGCAGTGCCAGGATCACGAACGCCCGCACGACCAGGTCCCCGCACCTCACGCCGCCCTGGCTCGCCGCGCCCGCGCGGCCCCACCCGCTGACCCTCTCGCTCTCAGCGTGCATCTTTCGACAGTGGTCGGTCGGCGTGGCAAAACGGGCCAGGCAGGCTGCTCAGCCAGAGCGGTGCGCTTTCGCGTGATGGGCGATAGCGCTGCGGATAGCAGCTCCCGGCGGTAGCGTCACCCGCGTGCATTCTGGCGTGACGGGGATGGTGCCGGCGGATGACTACGTCCGGTCGTTACCGCGAAAGCGCATGGCTGCGGGCGCGTTGTTCTTCGACAGCGCGAGCAGGATCCTACTGGTGGATCCGGTGTACAGGGACACATGGGACCTGCCGGGTGGGGCTGTGGAGGCAGAGGAGTCTCCTTACGCCGCATGCCGCCGGGAGGTAGCTGAGGAACTCGGGCTGGACCGTCCGCCCGGGCGGGTACTGGCAGTGGATTGGGTGCCGTCGCGACGGCTACGCCCCGAGGGCCTCGTGGTGGTGTACGACGGCGGAACGCTCGGGACGGCAGAAATCGATGCGATCACGCTGCCCGAAGATGAGCTTGCCGGATTCGCGTTCGTGGCCACGGATGAGTTGGCCGCGCGGGCTACGCCACTGGTTGGTCGCCGGATCGCGGCATGCCTGGAGGCTAAAGCGGCTGGGACGGTGGTGTCGCTCGAAGACGGCTGCGTAGTTGGCTAGGTCGGCGCGCCACTGCTACCGCTCGCCTGCAGGCCGGGCCTGAAGCAGATCGGGTACCCGGCAAGGCATCCGTTGTTCGGGAGTCGGGTCGGGTGCGAGAAGGTGGCCGTCAGTCAGCGCGCGTCCAGCGGCGCGGAACAGGCTGTCGTGGATACCGTCGGCATACAGGAGCGCGCGCAGATCACGCTCGACCTTCACCAGCCGCGAAGTGATCGTGAACTCGCCTGCTCCGGCCAGCAGCGCGAGGTCGGAAGTTACCGCATGGGCGACGTCAGCGGCGTGCGCCTTCACGGCGCAGCCCCACATCTCGGCCCGCTGATCGCCGCAGTTGGCGAGCCGGTATGCGGTGACGGCCCCTAGCAAGGCAGTGTTGATCTGTGCATAGGCCCTGCCAAGGGCGATTAAGGCGTTGTCGCGGAGGTCGGCGATGACGCGTGCCTTCCGCCGAGTGCACAGGTGCGCGGTCACGAGGTCGTGGACGGCAGCGGCGCCTCCGAGGGCTGTCGCGGCGACAAGCGGCCGGTAGTACGCGAAGTGCTCGCGGAGCAATGCCATTCCGTCGCCCGGGCACTCGAGCACGCAGGAGGGGTCTAGCCGTACGTCTTGCAACTCGAGGCCGCCCCAACTCCAGCCCGACAGCCCTGCAGGGGTGATCCGGTGGCGGCAGAGCCCGGCTGTGGCGGCGTCGATCACCCCCGCCGTCAAGCGTCCGGCCGGGTCCTTGAAGAACACGATGAATACAGCGGCCTCTTCTAAGCGGCTGATGCAGGTCTTGGTGCCTGTCAGCGTCCACGTTCCATCCGGGAGTGTGGCGGCCGCGGTTGTGGTGGCATGGACTTGGCTGCCGCCGTGCGGCTCGGTGATTGCTATGCCCGGCACGGCCCCGGCGAGCATCCTGGGCACCCATTTGTCGCGGACGGGCAGCGCGGCGTGGCGGGCGATGAGGCGACCGTGACTCAGGCCGGTCGAGTCGCGAAGATCAGCGTCGTGATAGCCGCAGATGAACTGGATCAGAGTCTGGGCCAACGCCGGGCCGCCGCTGCCGCCATGGCTGGTGGGCACAGCCCAGCCCAGGTATCCCATCTCGGCCAGCTCGCGGCGAATGCGCGCTAGCCGCTGGCTGCGCAGCCGTCGTTCTGTACATGGCCCCGCCGGGTACTCGGCCAGCAAGCTGCACAGCACCTCCTCGAACTGTTCCAGCCGCCGCAGGTCCGAGTCGGTGAGCTCGGCAATGCCGGGCAGCAACGGCGCCAGCCACTGGACGCCGCGACCCGCAACGGGGGTCATGACGAGATCACCTTGGATACGTGCCGACGGCGGACGCGCGCCGGGACTCCATAGGCAACCGCGCCCGCCGGAACGTCTCGGGTCACCACTGACCCTGCGCCGACTAGGGCCTCGGAGCCGATGGTGATACCGGCGAGGATTACCGATCCAGATCCAACCCGTGCGCCGAGCTCGAACCGCGGCGGCGCCAGCTCCGGGACGCGGTCAGGGTCACCCCAGATCAGCTCCCGGTCGTTCACTGTCCGTACTCCGGCTCCCAGGAACACCCGCTCCGCCAGCACGCACGAGCTGGTGATGTGGCCGCCGGGCGAGCACCGCACCCTGGCGCCAAGGGTGCTCGACCGTTCCACGGTCAGATGATGGCCGAGCTGAGTGCCCGGCCCGACGGTGACGAACGAGCGCAGCAGCGTGTGATGGCCGATGACCGTGTCATCTCCGATCTCGGTCCCGGCGTAGACCACGGCTCCAGCACGCACTACGGCGCCCCGGCCGATGATCGTGTCCGAGCCGGCTCCGGAGTAGACATGGCCGACCGCATACCCTTGCTCGGGTTTGCCGACCAGGGTGTATTCCTCTACCCGGGAGTCCTCGCACAGAGTGGTGCCTCCGTAGATCACCGCGTACGCCCCAATCTGGCCACCGCGGCCGATCCTTATCGGACGTGCCGTCCCCTGAGCGTCAGCCGGAACGAACAGCACGTGCGGGCTGATGTATGCCCCCTCGTCGACTTGCAGCAATCCACGCGTAGTGAGTTCGGACGCAGATAGTTCTCCGCCTCGTATGAATGTCTGTTTGTTCACCGTGTCCTCCGTTCGGCGAGGCTGTTTCCAGCAAGCACCGGAGTGGGAGCTCATGGAAGAGTTGCTGGCGGAGCGCGACAGCGGCTTGCACATCCTGCAAGCGGGCGTGCACCCGGCGTTAGTTCGGGTTACGGTCAAAGCGGGCACGCTTGCGCGGAGACGATATGAATTCCAAACGTCCGCCGGTGCCCGCGACGGCCGGGGCCAGGGCTCCCCAGGGTGAAAGCGCGGGCGCTATCGTGCGCGCCGCCCGGCTGAGGGCGCGCGGCTGACGCTGGCTGACCTCGGTCATCGTTGTGGATACTCCGCCTCGCAGATCTCCCGGTACGAACGCGGCGTCCAGCCGCTCACCGACATCGAATTATTACGCCGGTTCGCCAACGCGCTCGCGATCCCACATGAGGTGTTCGGTCTTGTTCCGCCGAGCCTTGGACTGGGCACGCGACACGCCGGACTCGAAGAAAGCCTCGCGTATGTCCGCGGGCCTAGGGTGGGCCGTGACGTCCAGGGGAAGGACGGTGACGACCCGGTGCGACGCCGCGAACTACTGGCAGGCGCGGCCGGACTGGCGGGCACCGCCGCACTTGGGTGGTCTGCGGTCGGCCGGGCACAGGTGACGGCTGGTTCGTCCGTGGGCCTAGAAGACCTGCTGTACAGCGGCGCAACCGGTGGTCCCGTGCCGATTGCCACGCTGCGTGCGGCAATTCGCACTGCGCGCTGCGACTTCCAGACCGCCCGCTACGATCGCCTGGCTGCGGGTCTGCCCGGGTTAATCAGCACCGCGGTCGCGACCCGCCGGGACGTCAACGGCCGCGAGGGCACCGCCAGCAGCCTGCTGGCGGACGCCTACATCGCCGCCGCGAACTTCATGGTCAAGCTCAACGATGACCCGCTCGCGCTCACGCTTGCCGACCGGGCGCTGCAGGCGGCCCAGGTCGGCGACGACCCGCTCACTACCGCCGACGCGCGCCGCGCTGTCGCCACGGTGCTGCGCCGGACTGGTCGGCGCGCGAAGGCGCGCGAGATGCTGCTGTCGGCTGCCGCCGATATCCAGCCTGCCGGGCGAGTTAGCCCTGAGCAGTTGTCGATGTATGGCACGCTGCTCGAAGTCGCCGCCTACACTGCCGCCGTCGACGGCAATCGGCTCGCGGCCAGCGAGTTCATCGGGGAGGCGAAAGCTGCGGCCGCGCGGCTTGGCCAAGAGGCCAACTACAGGTTCACCGCGTTCGGCCCTGCGAACGTGACGCTCTACCAGATCAGCATTGCCCAGGTTCTGGGCGACAGCGGAACCGCGATCGAGCACGCCAGGACCTTGCGCTCGGCCGCTATCCCCACGGCTGAGCGGAGGGGCCGATACTGGATCGACGTCGCCCGTGCCTTTCACCAGTGGAACAAGCCCGAGCCTTGCTACCGAGCCCTGTTGGCCGCAGAGCATGCCGCTCCCGCCGAGGTTCGCTACCGCCCGCCGGTCCACCGCATGGCCGAGGACCTGCTCAGGGCTGACCGTCGGTCCCTACCTGGGATACGCGATTTCGCGCGCCGCATCGGAGTGCCAGCAGCCTGAGGCCGCTCGACACGCGCTGGTGCGACGGATCGGTATGAACCTCGATTAGGTGCCGGAGAATCTGGATGCTGCCGGTCATGGCGGCAGTTACTCCCGCCATACGCGCCGGAAGGCGGCTTGTGGGGGCTCAGGACAGCGTGTGCCGGACGAAGCCCAGCGGAGACCGCTTCCTGTGCCTCAGGCTATGTCGAACTCACCCGCCTTGATCGCAGCCGTGAATGCCTGCCAGTCATCCGGCGTGAAAGCCAGTACCGGCCCGTCAGGATCCTTGGAGTCCCGCACGGCGACGACCCCAGGCAGGTTGTCAGCGACCTCGACGCAGTTGCCACCGTTGCTGCCGCTGTAGCTGCTCTTGCGCCAGATGGCGTTGTCTATGTTGTTGCCCATCGCTCCTCAGCTACCTTCCCGATCAGGTCTCGTGAGGCTCCACGGGGTAGCGCGTCAGCTCTCAACGTATCGAAGGTGAGCGAAAGCCTCCTGACCACGGACGCCACCTCGGTTGTCTGTCCCTGGTCCGGTGACTCCATGTACACGGTACTCGCTGCGTTATCGAAGTTGGCGATGGCAAAGCCGCCCAACAGTCCAGCGTGCGCGCCAATCTCGGCAGGCACGATCTGGACCGTGATGTTGCTGCGGCATGAGGTATCGGCTAGGTGCAGAAGTTGGTCATACATGACCTTGCGTGAACCGATGAGCCGGTGCAGCACAGCCTCATCTAGCACCGCCCATAGCGTCGGCGGGCTGGGCCGATCGAAGATCGCCTGTCGTTCTACTCGGGCAGCGACCAACTCGTCCAACTGGTCTTCAGCCGTCTCCGGGTCGGCGGCGAGAATCGCCCTCGCGTAATCAGCGGTCTGAAGCAGGCCCGGTATCAGCAGCGGCTCCCATGACCGCAGCGACGTCGCTCGCCGCTCGGAATCGACCCATTCGGCGAACCACGAGGGATAACCCCCGTCCCAGCGCCGAGCCAGCAGGTAGATCCGCCCGAATAACCCGCCCGCCTCAGGAAATGCCTGGTCGCAGCCTTGGGCGAAGTCTTGCGAGGGCGCCCGCTCGCCTGTTTCGACCTTGCCGACCTGGGCGCCGGAGTAGCCCAGCCGCTGTCCTAACTGATCCTGGCTCAGCCCGGCCGCTGCCCGGGCGCGGCGAAGTTCGGCGCCGAAGAACTGTAATGGTCCCGCGCTCGGGTCAAGCTCACGTACCAGCGGCACCATGGCCCCGCTTCCCGGACAGTCCAGACACCTCTCGTGACGTTCGGACACGTCCTGACGACAGTCTGTCTTGGCTAGCGATCCTAGAGCCGCCTGATCAGGATGACTATCAGAAATCGGCTGCCGAGCACCGAGCCGCCACAGATCGGGAGAAAGCATGCGCGAGACCACCACCGCCGCATTGCTCGTGTGGTCGCGCGTCTTCCCGGCCATCCCCGCGCAAGTACGTGAGGCACGCCAGTTCCTGTCCGCCATCCTGGACGGCCTCCCCACGGCCGACGACGCGATCCTCTGCTTATCTGAGCTGGCTGCCAATGCCGTTATTCATAGCCGGTCCCGTGAGCCCGAAGGTCACTTCCGCGTCCGCGTCCAACTGCACGGCAGCCACCTGCGCGTGGAAGTCTCCGACCAGGGCGGCCCCTGGGCTCAGTCTTCCTTTTCCGATGAACGCAACGGCCGCGGCTTACTCATCGTCGACCAGCTGACCCGCGCCTGGGGACGCACCGGCAATGACCGCGCCGGGTGGACGATCTGGTTCGAGATGGAGTGCTGGTGACCGCTGACCAGGGCACCGACAGGGCGCGGCCCGCCGCCCTGGGCACCCGGCCGCTCCCGCCATATACCTTCATCCTCGACGGAGACCGGCTACGTCACCTCCGTCAGCAGCGTGGTCTGTCACAGAACGAGCTGGCTGATCAAGCCGAGGTCAGCCTGACCACCGTCGCCCGCCTAGAACGCCAGCGCCACGCACCCTGCCGCGGCTGGACCCTCGGCCGCCTCGCCCGAGCGCTCGGCGAACACCCCGCGACCATGACCCTCCAGCGCCCCCGCGACTAGCGTCAGGGCCGCGCAACCTGCAACAAGCCGTGCACTTATTATAGGTTGTTGATAAACCTATAACATGGAGGAGGCGTGTGGCCAGGGTAATCAAGAAGCGCTGGACCACCGAGATAGAAGCTGGGCTGTCGCGGCGAGACCGGCGATCCTGTGACTACGAAGCCTATGTCCCCGATGCCCTGGCCGGGCGGGGGATAGCACTGGACGGCGACGCCGCGGCAGACGTTACCGACGCCGAACGCGCGATCGTTGCGCTGGACGCCGGAGCCGTGACCCTGGTCGACACTGAAGCACTGGCCCGTCTCCTGCTGCGCGCCGAGTGCGTCGCTTCATCACGCATCGAAGGGCTCGAGGTCGGCGCTCGGCGACTCCTCCGCGCAGAGGCCGCCCAGGAGCTGCTCGGGGAAGAACCGTCCGACGTAACGGCCATCGAGGTGCTGGGCAACATCAAGGCCATGTCCTCCGCGATCCAGAGTGTCTCTCCGGGTGACTCGATCACCGTGAATCAGTTGCTGGACTTCCACCGCACGCTTCTAGCGGATACGCGGCTGGCACGGCATGGCGGGGTGATCCGCAATGAGCAGAACTGGATCGGAGGCAGCGACTACAACCCCTGCTCGGCCGTATTCGTACCACCGCCGCCCGAACTCGTCCCCGGCCTGCTTGACGACCTTTGCCGGTTCTGTAATGAGGATTCTCTCCCCGCCGTCGCGCAGGCGGCGATGGCCCATGCCCAGTTCGAGACGATCCACCCGTTCGTCGACGGCAACGGCCGCACCGGCCGGGCCCTCATCCACCTCGTACTGCGCAGACGCGGGCTGGCCACACGAATCTTGCCGCCAGTTTCTCTCGTGCTCGCCACCTGGGCCAGCGATTACATCGCTGGCCTGGAGGCGACCAGATACCGCGGCCCCGTATCCTCAAGAGCCGCTCATGACGGCGTGAACCTGTGGGTCGCGAGGTTTGCGGCGGCCGCCCGGCGGGCGGTGGATGATGCCAGCAGTTTCGAGACCAAGGCCCAGGCGCTCCAGCGCGAGTGGCGCGCACAGCTTGGCTCTGTCCGGGCGAACTCCGCTACTGACCTGTTGCTCCGGGCGCTCCCGGGAGCGCCTATCGTCACCGTCAACTCGGCTGCCGTTCTTATCGGACGCTCGTTCGCTGCCGCCAACGACGCCATAGCCCGGCTATCGGGCGCCGGTATCTTGAGACAACTCAGCGTGGGCCGCCGCAACCGGGCCTTTGAAGCACCGGCGATTATCGAGGCCTTCACAGATCTCGAAAGGCAGCTCGCGAGCCCGGAAGGCAACACCAGGACAAGCGAGCCCGCGCGCCGGGTGCCACGACGCCGCTGAACTCCTGGCCATCGAGGTCCCGAGCGCTCATCAGCATCAGCGTCGGCGACAGCCCGGTACGGCATATGGCCTGCAGGCCACACAGCAAGCTTTCGGATCTGCCGATGAGCAGGCCTTTGCAGCCGCTGGTGTACGCTCTACCTGCTGGACAGAATTCTGTTAGTCGGGTGTGCCCGCCCGAGTCACGACACAAAGGCTCACCGTGAAAGGCCTTCTCCATCTATAGTCGATCCAAAGGATGTCGAGCCTCAGTCAGCCAAGCGAAAGATGCTGAATCAGCAACGGCCTAACGTCAAGGTCAGCCATCCATTTGTTCTGCTCCTTCTAGGTGCCTAGGCAGGGGGAATATGGGAGCCCGGTTCGATCTGACTACAACCAATGTAATGGCATACTTGGTTGCCACCACGCGTCTAAAGTCTGCCCCCCGTGTCACCCTGGAGCAACTTAAGGTCTTCCTGAACCGACTGGCAGATGACCGCGGCTATCCTCGATCGAGTCTCATCTCTTCCAGCTCGGAATGGGTACATAATATCAGACATACCGCACAAGATTCCCTCAATTCTTTAAACGAAAAAACTACTGCTCTTGAATACAACGAGGTAGTGCCGAGCACGCTGCTTAGCGAAGTTCTTGGACCGCTGGCCGCAGTATTTGGCTCCTATGACATCTATATCCTTCCTGTCGGCGACTGGCGTGACAGCGACGTACTAGACCGCTTCGCGGAAGAAGCCGCGCGTATACCAGGGTATGGAATTCTAGTGCTGATCCCGGATTATTACGAACCGCAGCAGAATGTGCAGGTTCTGGATCCTTCGCTTGCCGTAACTGAGGCAATCAAAAATCGAGGCGCTTGGCCAGGCGCTATCTTTGCGCTCAGGTCAGGAGAGGTGTCATTTCTTCCGATTAATGAGGCCCGAGCTCGTGTTGCCCAACTCGCAGAAACCATGCGTGCTCACCCATTCGACCAAAGACTCATCAAGGAGGTCGTTACAGCACCTTCACCGCAAATTTCCGGCAGGTCACGTCGCCTGTTGCACTTAAGTGATCTTCACTTCGGCACCAGGCGTGCGGCGGACACAGAAGTCTACGTGCAAACTGCCCTGAAACCTTATGTTTCCGAAGTAAACCAGATCGTAATTACTGGCGACCTCTTTGATCAACCGCGAAGCCGCCATGCTCAACAATACCGGAACTTTGCCCATCAACTTCATATGTTGTCTGGTAAAACACCGATCATCATTCCTGGAAATCACGACCAGAGGATCTTTGGAAATTCTTTGCTCGGACTCGGTCGGCGCCTACGTCAATTGGCCGATCTCGAGTGGCGCGAGGTTGTAGTAGACGACGAAGCACAAATGGCATTTTTTTGCTTCGACTCTTCTCGGACAGGTGATCTTGCGCGAGGCTGCGTCGACCGAGATCAACTGCTCAGGATGGCGACTGAATACGAGGTAAGCAATACCGGTCAAGCACTCGACAAGTATCTTAAGATAGCACTCGTTCACCATCATCCTTATCCGTATGTTCCACATAAAGAGACGCCAATAATCGACCCTCGTGGATGGGCTGGCCGCGAGAGCTTTATCGAGCTTCGGGAGTCAGATCGGTTCCTCGCGTGGTGCTCATCGAGGAGCGTAGAGCTAATCCTCCATGGGCACAAACATATTCCACGCCTTATTGTGGATCACGTGCTAGATGAAACGTCGGATAATCAGGCCTACCGACCCATTACGACGGTCGGATGCGGCAGCACGTTGGGCGCGAACGGTAGTGCGATGTCGTTCAACATAATTGAATGGGATCCAAGATCAGGCAATTGGAGTGCTCAGTTCATGATCGATCGAGGGGACGGAAGCCGTTTTAAGACTGCAGTACTGCAGTCGCAGGTTGTGTGAGAACTAGCAGTGCCTCCACCGGTCGCCTGACCGCTCCCGGGGAGCCGATGCAGCGGCAGCGCCTGAGCCGCGCCAACACTCTCTCATGCCGCGAACAGTTCGATCCTGCTGGCCCACTGCGCGACGTCTGGGCTGGCGGCGAGGCGGACGAGTGCTGATTTGTCGATCAGCCAGGTCGACGCCGCCAGGCTTGCCACATGACATCGGGATCGGCGAGGTCACCGAATGCCTCAGCGAACCGCGCCAGGTCCTCGACGCTGACCGCGGTGTCACGGGCTGCGGCATCCTGGGCTAGGCGGCGGCGCACGTACTCGCTGCGCGAAAGCCCCAGCCTGCTCGCGTGCGCGTCCAGGGCCGCAAGGACGTCATTTGGCACGTCACGAATCAGCACGTCAGCCATGCTCACCTCCTGTGATGTCCAATGACAGGGTGCGAGGGAAGGAAGGGCTGCTACCCGGTCCGAGGTCGCTCTGGACATTGTCGTCCGCCGCTGCTCGCGCGTTCCAGTCGTTGAGTGTGGGCAGCGGAAGAGACTTATCCTGGCCGGGTGCTGGAGTTGAGCAGCGTCGATCTGGAGGAGATCGCGAACGCGCTGGCCGACCAGACCGACTACGACTACCAGTGGCTGATCAACCCGGACACCGGGGAGATCGTGTTCTGGACAGCCGATACCGGGATCGATGGCCAGACGCCGGTCGACCTCGACGAGCTGGACCTGGTCGTCATCGACGCGCTGCCGTCCTGGGTCTGGTACCAGGACATGGCTGACTTCGCCGAGGGGATCACCGATGAACGTGCCGGGCGCAGGCTGGGCCGTGCGATCCAGGGCAAGGGAGCCTTCCGCCGGTTCAAAGACGAGCTCCACCAGGAGTACCCTGACCTGGTCTCATCGTGGTACACATTCCGGGACACCCGGGCCACGCGCCGGGCCGTGCAATGGCTGGCTGACAACTCCCTCATCGACGACGGCTCCGCCGACCGCTTCCTGTCCGGCATCCAGATCCCGCCTTGCCTTGAGCCTGCCGATGCCGTGACCAGCACACTCTATGCCGCGTGCAGGAGCTTCAGTGCCCGGCAGGCCGCTCGCCCGTGCTTAGGATCTGCGGCTGACCGGTAGCGGGTATTGCGCGTGCAGCTGCGTCCCATGGGAGTAGTCGAGGTCTGCTTGGATCGCCCCGCCGGAGAGTCGGATGGTTGCGACTACATTGGTCCGCCCGGACCACAGTGGACCGGGCCGGGCCATTGCAGACCGGGTCGGGCCATAATTTAGGTCCGGTAGTGGTCCGGGCAAGAATGTTTTCAGCGGATTATCTGGCACTGTCTGAACTCAGGCAGGCCGCAGCGGACCAGGCTGACATATTCGAGCATGGCAAAGCCGTTGATTATCTCGCCTCTTTCGTTTGACACATGTGCGCGCTATTGGCATAACTTGACGCATGGCCGCGTCGTACCAGCTCGCGGACCGACGATGTGGCCAAGTGAAAGGCGTACGTTCCAGGGTGAGCCGAGGTGGATGGCGGATGACGGGTGAGCTGCATACGGTCGCGGAGACGGCGCAGATTCTGAAAGTCCGTGAATCCTGGCTCAAGACGAAAGCGTCGGCTCGCTTGGTGCCGTGCACGTTTGTCGGCAAGCATCTGCGATTCAGCGATGACGATATTGCCGAGATCATGCGGGTGGGGGCGCGGCAGCCGGTCACGCGCCGACGCCGGTCAGCGAGCAGCAGCGCCTGAGGAGGACGAGCGTGGCGTACGCGGAGAAGCGCGGGAGAGGGCAGCAGCCGTGGCGGGTGAAGTACAAGCTGCCCAGCGGCGTTGAGACCAGCGAGTCGGGGTTCGAGACCAAGGCCGCGGCGCTCGCCTGGGGGCGTGATCAGGAGGCCCGGATCCGGGAGGGCCGGTGGACCGACCCGGACGTGGGAAAGATCACGGTCAGCGAGTGGATCGACCGCTGGCTTGCCATGCAGGACGTCGGGATCAGCACGGTGGAGACGCGTGAGTACCTGATCCGGCGGTTCATCGCCCGGCCTGGGGTGAGAGCGAGCTGGGGTCGCTCAGCACCGAGGGCATCACCAATTGGGAGAACGGCATTCCGGCCCGGACCGGCGTCTGCCGGCGCACGGCACGGGATGCCCGGGCTCTGCTGTGTACGATCCTGGGCGGCGCGGCCGCGGCCAAGCCGCCGCTGATCCCTTACAACCCGGCGATCAGGCCCCGGAACCGCGGCCGCCGGACCGGGCGCAGGCTCGACCGTGGACCGCAGCGGGTGTGGGTGTCGCCGCTGCAAGCGTTGCTGGTCGCCGAGCGGGCCGCGCTGCTGTCCGGCCGGGACGAGGACTTCACGATGGTCGTCACGATCGCCTACACCGGGCTGCGGTGGGGCGAGGTGATCGGCCTGGAGCGCGAGCACGTGCAGCGGGACGAGATCCACGTCGAGTGGCAGCTGCGCGAGATCAGGAGCACCTTCCACCGGCTGCCGCCGAAGGACGACTCCTACCGCAGCCCTAACTGGGAACCATGCCTGCCGGTCGACCTCCCGCCGTTCCTCGCCGAACTGCTCGCCCGGCAGATCGATGCCCAGCCCCGGCAGCGGTGCGCCTGCGCCGGGCAGCACGGCGGAAGCGGGCACTACGTGTTTCTCGGCCCGGACGGCGGTCACATCCGGCGCAGCAACTATGCGCGGCGGATCTTCCGCCCGGCCTGCGACGGCCGATATCACCCAGGCACCGGCCAGCCCGCCCGGCTGGTCATCGCCGACGGCTCGGCATGGCCAGGTGCGCCCGTAGCCACCTGGCCATCGGAACGGCCGGGCACCACCGGATTCACCCCGCCGCGAGGGCGGGGGATTCAACCGATACCTGAGGGCATCTCGATCGCCTGCTGGCTTCCGGTCAAGCTCGGCCTTACGCCGCACGGGCTTAGGCACAGCCACAAGACGTGGATGGCTGAGGATGGCATCCCGGAGATTCTGGCCGAGCAGCGCTTGGGCCACGAGGTGCCCGGCATGCGCGGCCTGTACGCCCACGCCTCGGACCGGATGCGCGAGGACCTCAAACGCGCTCTGCATGACCGCTGGGAGGACTCGCTGCGTGCCCGCGCGGCCATCTACCCACACTCACCTGTCACGCTGCTCGACGAATTTCTGCTTCCGTTTCGCGACCCAGCAGCACCCCGCGAGACTGTCAAGCAGCCGACAGCACCGGGGGACAGGGAGAAGATGATCTCCCAAATTCCTCCCAACCATGCCGAAAGCCCCAGCCACGGAACTAGGCTGGGGCTCCAGGA
>Ga0335078_10001548_pt1 | contig 34648 bp, 27 predicted proteins | sample Lox_Sample_32_FD_206711 | JGI IMG/M metagenome (GOLD analysis project Ga0335078, IMG submission 206711) | Soil microbial communities from Loxahatchee National Wildlife Refuge, Florida, United States - Lox_Sample_3.2 | ecosystem: Environmental > Terrestrial > Soil > Wetlands | place: USA...
CACGACCGGGCCGGCACACGACCGGGCCGGCACACGACCGGGCCGGCACACGACCGGGCCGGCACACGACCGGGCCGGCACACGACCGGGCCGGCACACGACCGGGCCGGCACACGACCGGGCCGGCAAAGGAACGGCGAGACGAGACGAGACGTGGCCGGTGCGAAGGAATGGGCGTCAGGGGCACGCCCGCGTACACTGCCAGCGGCCGTTGTGCCCGTGGTCGTCGGGTCTGCCGTGGCGGCCGGTTACGGGCATTTCGTCTGGTGGCGCGCCTGCCTGGCGCTCTTTGTGGCGCTGTCCCTGCAGGTCGGGGTCAACTACGCCAACGACTACAGCGACGGCGTCCGCGGCACCGATGCCCGCAGGGTCGGCCCACTCCGGCTCGTCGCGACAGGACTTGCCCAGCCTCGCCAGGTTCTTATGGCGGCATTCGGCTGCTTCGCCGCGGCGTGCGCGGCCGGGCTGGTGCTGGCGGCGGTGAGTTCGTGGTGGCTGGTGCTTGCTGGTGCTGCGGCGGTGGCAGCGGCGTGGTTCTACACCGGCGGTAGCACGCCCTATGGTTATCGCGCGCTCGGCGAGATCTCCGTCTTCGTGTTCTTCGGTGTGTTCGCGGTCACGGGGACCGCGTATGTGCAACTCGGCCGCCTGCCGTGGCTCGCGCTCGCCGCCTCTGTGCCCATCGGCCTGCTCGCCTGCGCCCTCCTCGTGGTCAACAACCTGCGGGACATCGGCACCGACGCGGTGGCGGGCAAGCGCACCCTCGCGGTCGTGCTCGGTGAGCACCGCACCCGGCTGCTCTACGTGACATGCGCCCTGGTCCCTTTCTGCGCCGCCGCAGCAATCGCGCCACTGCGCCCGGTCGTGCTCGCAGCGCTCGCGGCCATCCCGCTCGCCGCAGCGCCGGTGCGGCTTGTCCGCGGCGGCGCCGCGGGCCCACGGCTGGTCACCGCGCTCGCACAGACCGGACGGCTGCAACTGGCCTACGGGGTCCTTCTCGCCGCTGGCCTCGCGATCCGGCTCTAAACGCCGACGGCCCGGGCAGACTCGACCAGATCTGCACCGAAGAACCGATTCCGCTGCCATCGACATTGCGACGGCGCTGTACCTCCACCGAATCTGGACCCCCACCGAATCTGGACCACCACCGAGTCTGGCGCGTCGAGCAGCCAGAATGTCGCACCGGCCCGCGTGGCCCCCGCCGTCAAGCCGAACAGCCGACACATCGCGTCCCCTCTGTTTCCTGATGTTCAAGAGGCGGCCACGCTCAAGGCTTGGCTCAAGGTCGGCGCGGCAACGATCGCGGTGAATGGCGGGACGAGGTAGAGCAAGGTCGGAACGATCGGAGTTCGCAGCTCACCGGCGACTGTGTAACGCCTCATACCATCGCAGGCTAGGTGGGCGGCGTTACGAATCAAACGTCACTTTGCGTCAGGCGCGCCCCGCCGGACAGCAGGGGCGGCCCGCCGGACAGCAGGGGCGCCCCGCCGGACAGCAGGGGCGCCCCGCCGGACAGCAGGGGCGCCCCGCCGGACAGCAGGGGCGGCCCACCGGGAAGCCGCGGGCCCCGCACTCCTGGGTCCCGCGGCCGGCTAGAGGACCGTGCGCCACTTGAGTGATGCCTTCGAGCACCCGGCCAGCGTGGGAGCCGGGCTCACTATCCGGAGGGCCAGGACTGAACCCGATCCGGCCCGGAGCCGTCGTGAAGGTATCGGAGCGTCAATGCAGACGTTTGGGGGGAGTGCTAGGCAGACTCGTCGGGATTACGCCGCCGCCTGAGGGTTCCCGCGCCCCACCGGTGTTCTCCGCGAGTTACGCCTGGTGGCGAACCAATTACCGACGCCTTGACGTGACGACGTCCTGCCGGAGGCAGGGGTCACAGTCAGTGACCCTTCCTCCCGCTAGTACCAGGGCAATAACGCGGCGGTAACACCCACGTATCAAGACGAGTGCGGCGGCCTCTTTTTGGCAAGGGGACAAATAGGACGGAACGAATCGCGCCGTCGAGTCCGCGCTGTAGCCGGTAAGGAAGTCAGGGGATTATGAGTGACACCACCATAGAGCAGGCGGCCCCGGCTGGCCGCCAGTTTCTGACCGGGGCCTGCGCCGGGTACGAGGGTTCGATCCGGTGGCGCGAGGGCGAACGGTTAGAGCAATTGTTCGAGGGCCGTTGCGACTGGCTGCGGCGGCAGGGCCGCGGCGATCATCTAGCGGTGGACGCTCAGGACGCCACGCTGAGCTATGCGGAGCTGGACGCGCGGGCGAACCAGCTGGCGCGTTTCCTGCTGGGCCGGGGTGTGCGGCCGGGCGACCGGGTCGGGCTGCTGTTTGACCGGGCGGTGGACGGCTACGTCGGCATGCTGGCGGTGCTCAAGGTGCATGCGGCGTACGTGCCACTCGATGCCGGGTTCCCGCCGGACCGGTTGTCCTACATCGCCTCCGACGCCCAGGTGCGGTTGGTGCTGTCGCGGTCGCACCTGGCGGACCGCGCCGAGGGGCTGACCGGCGGAGCTGGGCCGCTGTACCTGGATGAGGTGGGGGACCTGGTGGCCGGGGAGAGCAGGGATCGCCTCGGCGCGGGCGAGGCCGGGGATGCGGTCGATGACCTGTGTTACGTCATCTACACGTCGGGCTCGACCGGCCGGCCGAAAGGGGTGGCGATCGGGCATGCCAGCATTTGCAACTTCGTCCGGGTCGCTGCCGAGGTTTACGGCATGGCCTGGGACGATCGCGTCTACCAGGGCATGACGATCGCGTTCGACTTCTCGGTCGAGGAGATCTGGGTGCCCTGGATGACCGGGGCGACGCTGGTGCCCAAGCCGGGTGGGGAAAGTCTGCTCGGCGCGGAGCTGCACGCGTTCCTGCGGGAGCGCCGTGTCACCGCCCTGTGCTGCGTGCCGACGCTGCTCGCCACGCTGGAGGACGAACTTCCCGGGCTGCGTTTCCTCCTGGTGTCGGGTGAGTCATGCCCGCAGGACCTGGTGGCTCGCTGGCACCGGCACGGCCGACGGTTCCTCAACGTCTATGGCCCCACCGAGGCCACGGTGACAGCGACGTGGACGCTGGTGAGTCCGGACAGGCCCGTGACGATCGGGTTGCCGCTGCCGACCTATTCGGTGGTCGTGCTCGATCCTGACGCGGATCGGGCCCTGCCGCCCGGGGCGATGGGGGAGATCGGCATCGCGGGTATCGGGCTGGCCAGCGGGTACCTCAACCGCCCGGAGCTGACCGAGCGCGCGTTCGTGCCTGACTTCCTGGGTATCCCGGAAAATCCGTCCGGCAGGATCTACCGGACCGGCGACCTGGGCAGGGTGAACGCGGATGGCGAGATCGAGCACCACGGCCGGATCGATACCCAGGTCAAGATCCGCGGTTACCGTATTGAGCTGACCGAGATCGAGTCGGTCCTGCTGCAGGTGCCGGGAATCGCACAGGCGGTGGTCTGCACCTACCAGCCCCAGCCCGATGTGATGGAGCTGGTCGCCTACTACAGCCCGCGCCGGGACACGGCCGCGGTGGATGCCAGCCGCGTCTACGAGCACCTGCGCGACAGGTTGCCCGGGTACATGGTCCCCGCCTACCTGGAACAGCTATCAGTGGTCCCGACGATGGCCAGCGGCAAGGCCGACCGCAAAAGCCTGCCCGCGCCGCGCGGCCCGCGCCGGCTCGCCACGCGGGATGACTACGTGGCCCCGGCGACAGGTACCGAACGGGTGCTGGCCGACCTGCTGGCGAGCACGCTGGGAGTTGAGCGGGTTTCTGTGGACAGCCATTTCTTCGACGAACTCGGCTCCAACTCGCTGCTGATGGCTCGGTTCAACGCCGCGGTCCGTCAGCGTGCCGACGTGCCGGCCGTGTCGATGAAGGACGTCTACCTGCACCCGACGGTGCGCAGCCTGGCCGCCGCTCTCGCGGCAGCCGGTCCAGTGTCCGAGCCGGCGCGGGAGCCGACGCCGGCGGCGGAACGGGCGGCAGCGCCGACCGGCACGCCACGGTATGCCGTCTGCGGCGCGCTGCAGCTACTGGCATTCTGCGCCTGCGCCTGCGCCGCCTCGCTGGGGCTGGACGCCGGGGCCACGTGGACCGCCGCCGGCAGCGGCTTGCTCGACATCTACGGACGGCTGGTGGTGTTCGGTGGTGGCGGGCTGCTGGCCATCGGCGTGCTGTCGATCGTGGCCAAGTGGGTTCTGATCGGACGGTGGAAGCCGCGGCCCATCCGGGTGTGGAGCATGGGCTACCTCCGCTTCTGGATCGTCAAGACACTGATTGTCGCCAACCCGCTGGCGCGGCTGTCGGTAGGTACCCCGCTCTACGTGCTTTACCTGCGGGCGCTAGGCGCTAAGATCGGCGGCGGTGTGGCGATCTTCAGCCAGCACGTGCCGGTGTGCACCGACCTGCTGACCATCGGCCCGGGCAGCGTGATCCGCAAGGACGCGTTCCTCAATGGCTACCGCGCCCGGTCCGGTGTCATCGAGACAGGTGCCGTCACCCTCGGCTCGGACGTCTTCGTGGGTGAGCAGACGGTTCTCGACATCGATACCACTGTCGGCGACGGGGCCCAGCTGGGGCACTCCTCCGCCCTGCAGACCGGCCAGGCGGTGCCCGCCGGGCAATGCTGGCACGGCTCCCCCGCCCAGCCCGCCGAGGCCGGCTACGACTACCGGACGGTCGCACCGGCCCGCTGCGGGACACTGCGCCGGGCTACGGCCGGCACCATGCGGCTGCTGGTGGAGTTCGCCGTTGCCGGGCCCGTGGCGGCGGCATTGGCGATCCTGATGCTGGCGCACCCGCCGCAGCTGGCCCATCTGCTCGGCGGTCACCCGACCGTGACGAGCTGGGCGTCCGACCGCGACGCGCTGGTCATCGCCGCGGTCCTGGTTTTCGGCCTGCTGCTCCTGGGGCTCCTGGTCGTCAGTACCGTTCCCCGGGTGCTCAGCCGCGCCCTGATACCGGGAAAGGTGTACCCGTTGTACGGCTTCCACTACACAGTGCAGCGCCTGGTCTCGCGGCTGACGAATATCAAGTCCTTCACCTACCTGTTCGGGGACAGCTCGGCGATCGTCCACTACCTGCAGGCTCTTGGATACCGCCTGGCGCCGGTGGAGCAATCTGGCTCCAACTTCGGGATGGCGGTCAAACACGAGATGCCCACGCTCAGCACGGTTGGCACCGGCACGCTTGTCTCCGACGGCCTGTCGCTCATGAACGCCGAGTTTTCCAGCAGCTCATTCCGCGTCCTGCCCGCCGCGATCGGGAGGCGGAACTTCCTGGGCAACAACATCGCCTATCCAGCCGGCGGCCGCACCGGCGACGACTGCTTGCTGGCCACCAAGGTCATGATCCCGACCGGCGGGCTGGTCCGGGAAGGCATCGGGCTGCTCGGCTCGCCCTGCTTCGAGATCCCTCGCTCGGTCCAGCGGGATCGCCGGTTCGACCACCTCAGCACCGGACCGGAACGGCAGCGCCGCCTGGCGGCGAAGAACCGGCACAACGCCGCCACCATGGGACTGCACCTGCTGGTGCGCTATCTGTACGTCTTCGGCCTGACGTTGGCCGCAATGTGCGCGGTCGGCGGGCAGTCGGGCCCGGCTGCCACGTTCGCGTCAATCCTGATCATTGTCGCGTTCACCACCGGCTACTTTGTGCTGGTCGAACGCGCGGTCACCGGGTTCCGCGCGCTCCAGCCGCGGTTCTGCTCGATCTACCAGGCCCCGTTCTGGCGGCACGAGCGGTTCTGGAAGGTGCCCGCCAACGCTTATCTCCACATGTTCGACGGCACGCCGTTCAAAGGCGTGCTCTGGCGCCTGCTCGGCGTGCAAATCGGCCACCGGGTCTTCGACGATGGGTGCGCGATCGTGGAGCGGACTCTGGTCAGCGTGGGCAGCGACTGCGCCCTCAACGCGGGAAGCACCGTGCAAAGCCACTCCTTGGAAGACGGGATCTTCAAGTCCGACCACATCACCATCGGGACCGGCTGCGCCATCGGCACCGGGGCCTTCGTCCACTACGGAATAACCATGGGCGACGGGTCGGTACTCGACGCCGATTCGTTCCTTATGAAGGGCGAGAACGTTCCACCACGCGCTCGGTGGAGCGGCAATCCTGCCATTGAGGCGCTGACGACGATAACCCCCGCCGGAGCCAGCGCCTCAGAAAGCGGTGGCACCGGATGCGCAGAAGGTGAGAACCGCGATTTCGGCGCCGCTCGCGGCATGCCAGCTAGCTAATACCACCGCAGGAAAGCACTACGGCACCGGCCTGCGGCCATAACCAGGGAACAGGATGTAACAAGCATGGGAATCTTCGACGAACGTGAATCCGCGGTCCGCAGCTACTGCCGCAGCTGGCCGGTGGTGTTCGACCGGGCGGCCGGCAGCTTGCTGTACGACGAGGACGGCCGCGCCTACCTGGATTTCTTCGCGGGGGCAGGCGCACTCAACTACGGCCACAATAACCCGGTGCTCAAACGCGCCCTGCTGGACTATCTGAACAGCGATGGGGTCACTCATTCGCTGGACATGTTCACCGTCGCCAAACGCGAGTTCCTCACCGCGTTCGACGAACTCATCCTGCGGCCGCGACGGCTGGAGTACCGAGTGCAGTTCCCCGGCCCGGGCGGCGCCAACGCGGTCGAGGCGGCGCTGAAGCTGGCTCGCAAGTTCACCGGCCGCACCAAGGTGATCACCTTTACCAACGCATTCCACGGCATGACGCTGGGCGCGCTGTCCGTCACCGGTAACGCGTTTCACCGTGCCGGTGCCGGAGTGCCGCTGGAGCATGCCACGCCAATGCCGTTCGACGCCCGCTCCGGCAGCGCTGTGCCAGGCTTCTCGTGGTTCGAGCGCCTGCTGGACGACAGTGGCAGCGGGCTGGACAAGCCGGCCGCAGTGATCGTGGAGACGGTGCAGGGCGAGGGCGGCGTCAACGTGGCCCGCCCCGATTGGCTGCGTGGCCTGGCCGACCTCTGCCAGCGGCACGAGATCCTGCTCATCGTCGACGATGTGCAGATGGGCTGCGGCCGGACCGGCCCGTTCTTCAGCTTCGAGAACGCAGGCATTATGCCGGACATCGTCTGCCTGTCCAAGTCGATCGGCGGCTACGGCCTTCCGCTTGCGCTCACCCTGATCCGTCCGGACCTGGACATCTGGGCTCCAGGCGAGCACAACGGTACCTTCCGCGGCGTCAACCCCGCGTTCGTCACAGGCACCGCCGCCCTACGGACCTATTGGCGGGACGACGCCCTGGAGCGCGACACGCTGGCCAAGGGCCAGCGGATCGCCACCGCGCTCACCACACTCGCCAAATCCGTCCCCGGTACCCCAATCCGGCCACGCGGCCGGGGCCTGGTACACGGCCTGGCGTTCGAGCACGGCGAGCTAGCCGACAAGGTATCCTCCGCCGCCTTCGAACGCGGCCTGCTGGTCGAAACCTGTGGCCCGGAGGGCAGGGTGATCAAGTTGCTGCCACCCCTGACCATCACCGCCACCGAGCTCGACCAGGGACTTGCGCTACTCGCGGACGCCGCCAAGGCGATCTGCTGAATGACGCCGCCCCTTGAGCACAAGGAGGTTCCACGGTGCGCAAGCTGGTCACCTTGGGTCCGGCGATCGCTGGCGCGGCGCGGGTATTTCGCGCACGGTTGCCTGTGAGTACTTCGTCAGCGATGAACGCTAGGCCGTCAAGGCTCCGTTTGCATGTGCCTGATCCGCCTGATTCGTGCCTGACGGCAGCAGACGTGAACGCGAGGGGATTGATGATCGTGCCGGTGCGAACGGGATCAGGTATGGTCTGCCTGCGGTGCGGGCGGCTGCCGAGCGGGGAGCGCGCCGGGATCGCGTTCACCACCGAAGCCCGTCTGGCCGAGGTCATGGGAGAAGGCCAGGAGTGGATACATTTGAACGACCGGGCGATGAAGGCGATGCTCGCACCGCTTGGCGTGCACCGGATCCAGGTCGACCCAGGCCTGGTCTCGGCGAGTCCTCCGATCTCGATTCCGGCGTGATCGGCGAGCCCAGCGGTGCGTGCATGCCGACCGCGTTCGCGCCGCGCAGGGTGCGGAGCGGCCGGTCAGCTTGCGCGGCGGCGGGCACGCAGGGCTGCTACGCGCGTCCTTGTGCCGCACCGTGACGGATCGCAGTACCTGCGCCGCCCGCTCTCGTCAACGAAGATCATCGAACAGCCGTCCGCCGCGCACGCGTGCAACGCTGCGGCCTGCTCCCCGGTCAGCAGGTCAATCGCGTCGCGGGCGACGACGGCGAGCGCGGTCGGGGCATCGGGGGCAGGCGGGCGAACCCGGGCAAGCGCGCCTGCTCCGTTGATGCTGAGCTCAGGAGGTGGCAACGGTGCGGCCGCTGCTACCCGGTTGACGCATCGCACGGCGGCCTGGCCGGGAGCGGACCGGTCAAGCCTGGCATGGGCCAGCCGCCAGACGGCGTCGCGAAGCTCGTGCGCCACGGCGAGGTCGGCCGACGCGACCGGGATCGAAGGCACGGTGAGCCCGCTGCGGCTGAACCATTCGGCCAGGCGCGCGGTCGTGCCGATCCGTTCGACCGGACGGCCAGATGTGCGGCTGCCCAAGGTCGCGGCGAGGTTCAGGCTGTACCGCCCTGCGTCGAAACGCAGGGCAGTATCACGGGTTGGCACGAGAGCAAGTGTAATGCGTTTCGACGTTACATGTCGCATGTGACGAACCTGCCGCAGCGGGCTCGTACAGCACAGGTCAGATGCTCGAGGTCGACGGTGGCGCGAAGCAGCCAGGCCTCGATCTCGGTCTGCCCGATTCGTAGCCGCTGGAGATCCAGACTTGTGGCCGCCGGGTTCACGGCCCGGATAGAGCCCCGGATAGAGCCCCGGATAGAGCCCCGGATAAAGCAGAGGACCTTCGTCCCTGGCGGCGTCGGCCGCGCTCTGGTCGAGTGAAAACAACGGGAAGGGCACTAAGAGACACGGAGTAGCGGAGAGTAGCGGAGATTCTCCGTTCACCGTGCAATCTGGCTCTGCGAGAAGCGGAGAGCCCTTCTCGTTGCTTATTGGGGCCGTTCATAAACTCCGGCACCGTGTCACGGCGGCATCGTTACCGGCGGATCCCATGTCGGCGTGACACGGGCCGGGCCAACTATAAGCGCGCGGCGGGTTGCCGCATTCGCCGCACGCACCGGATCAGCCAGCGCACGCACCGGATAAGCTAGCGCACGCACCGGATCAGCCAGCGCACACACCGGATAAGCTGGCGCACGCACCGGATCAGCCAGCGCACGCACCGGATAAGCCGACCCGGATCAGTCCAGGCCAAGTATGGTGTCCAAGCCGACGGTGAGACCCGGGGCCAGCGCATCGACGCCGCGGATCCCCGCGAGCACCCCTGGCATGAACGATGCGCGGTCGAGCGAGTCGTGCCGGATGGCCAGGACCTCGCCATGACCGCCGAGCAGGACCTCCTGGTGCGCCACCAGCCCGGCTAGGCGCACGGCGTGCACACGCACACCGGAAACGTCGGCACCCCGCGCGCCGGGCAGCGTCGTCGTCGTGGCATCGGGCGGCGGGCCGAGACCCGCCGCCGACCTGGCCCCGGCGATCAACGACGCGGTCCTCGCCGCGGTTCCGGACGGGGCGTCCACTTTGCCCGCATGATGCAGTTCGACGATCTCGGCGGACTCGAAGAACCGCGCTGCCTGGGTGGCGAACCGCATCATCAGCACCGCCCCGATGGAGAAGTTGGGTGCGACAAGCACGCGGCCCTCGGGCGCCGTGCCGAGCAACGATCGCACGGCGGCGAGCCGGTCCTCGTCGAAACCGGACGTGCCGATCACCGCGTTCCGCCCGTGGGAGACGCACCAGCGCAGGTTGTCCATCACCGCGTCCGGGTGAGTGAAGTCCACCACCACGTCGGCGGCGGCGAGCTGATCACGCGGGTCACCGACGTCAGCCGCCGCTGTCAGTTCCATATCCGGCGCGCCGCCGACCGCGCGGCACACTTCCGCGCCCATCCGCCCCTTGGCGCCGAGCACGCCGACGTTGATCACCGGTTCTTAGGCGACGGCGTTTGAGAAGTCCGCGTCTTCGTCGAACGGGCCGACGACCGCGAGCACCTTCGGCTGGCCGAGAACGAGTTCGGCCACTTCACACACGTCGTCCTGGGTCACCGCCTCGATCTTGGCCAGGATGTCGTCGACGGGTTCGAGCCGCGGGTAGACGAGCTCACTCTTGCCGAGACGGCTCATCCGTGACGAGGGGTCCTCGAGGCCGAGCACGGTCGATCCGCGCATCTGCCCCTTGCCCCGGTCAAGTTCTGATTCGGTGAGCCCGGACGCGAGCACCTTCTCGATTTCCTCGCGGCAGATGGCGAGCACCTCGTCGGTTTTGGCCGGCAGGCAGCCGGCGTAGACGCCGAACATGCCACTGTCCGCGTGCTGCGAGACGAAGCTGTAGACCGAATAGGCCAGGCCGCGCTTCTCCCTGACCTCCTGGAACAGCCGCGACGACATGCCTCCGCCGAGCGCCGCGTTCAGCACGCCGAGGGCGAACCGCCGTTCGTCAGTGCGAGCGAACGCACCGGTGCCGAGCACGACATTCGCCTGCTCGGTCCGCCTTGACACCAGCCGGACACCCGCCGGGGCCACCTCGGCGCCCGGCCCGGACAGCCGTGGCTGCGCCGGGTTCGCATCGCCGAGAACGCTACCGAACGCCTCCCGGACGAGCGTCACGACCCCGTCATGGTCAACGTTTCCCGCCGCCGCGACCACCAGGTTCTGCGGCCGGTAACGCACCGCGTAGTGCTCGGCGATCTCCGCACGGGTGATCCGGTTGATTGATTCAGCAGTGCCGAGGATCGGCCGGCCAAGGGGTGTATCGCCGAACAGTTGCGCGGCGAACGCCTCGTGTACGACGTCGGAAGGATCGTCGTCGTTCATCGCGATCTCGTCCAGGATTACGCCGCGCTCGGCGTCCACATCCTGGACGGAGATAAGCGAGGACGTCACCATATCGGAGACGACGTCGATCGCGAGCGGCAGGTCGGCGTCGAGCACGCGCGCGTAGTAGCACGTGTACTCCTTGCCCGTGAACGCGTTCAGTTCGCCGCCGACCGCGTCCATCGCGGCGGAAATGTCGAGCGCGGTACGCCTGCTCGTGCCCTTGAACAGCAGATGCTCGAGGTAGTGGGTGGCGCCGACGTGGGCCGCGCCTTCATCGCGCGACCCGACGCCGGCCCAGATTCCGAATGCCGCCGAGCGGACCGACGGCAGCGACTCGGTGACAACGCGCAGGCCACCGGGCAGCACGGTGCGCCGCACGGGCTGGGGGCTCGTCGTCACTGGTCGCGGTTCCCACGAAAACGGGTACGGGTACGGCGGTTGCCGTCGCGCTGCTCGTGACTGCCACCGCGATCCCCCCGGTCGCCGCGGTCCTCTCGGTCGCCGCGGTCCTCTCGGCCGCCGCGGTCCTCTCGGTCGCCGCGGTCCTCTCGGCCGCCGCCGCCCTGCAGGCGGGCCGGGCCACCGAGATCCTCGCCGGCGGCCTCGCGCTCGACCACCTCGACGGGGACCAGCGACAGCTTGCCCCTGTCGTCGACCTCACGGATCTCGACCTGGATCTTCTCTCCGACCTTGATCACGTCGTCGATGTTCTCGATCCGCACGCCGCCGTGGAGCTTGCGGATCTGCGAGACATGCAGCAGGCCGTCCTTACCGGGAAGCAGCGAGATGAAGGCGCCGAACGTGGTGGTCTTCACCACGGTGCCGAGGTAACGCTCCCCCACCTCCGGCATATGCGGATTGGCGATCGAGTTGATCGCAGACCTCGCGGCCTCGGCCGAGGGGCCGTCGGTGGCACCGATGTAGATCGTGCCGTCGTCCTCGATGGTGATCTCGGCGCCGGTGTCCTCCTGAATCGAGTTGATCATCTTCCCCTTCGGGCCGATCACCTCGCCGATCTTGTCCACGGGCACCTTGATCGTGATGATCCGTGGCGCGAACGGGCTCATCTCCCCCGGCGCGCTTATCGCCTGCCGCATCACGTCCAGGATCGTCAGCCGCGCGGTCTTGGCCTGCTTGAGCGCTGCGGCGAGCACCGAGGCGGGAATCCCGTCCAGCTTGGTGTCAAGCTGCAGCGCGGTGATGATCTCGTTCGTGCCGGCCACCTTGAAGTCCATGTCACCGAACGCGTCCTCGGCGCCAAGGATGTCGGTCAGCGTGACGTAGTCGCCCCCCTCGTGGATCAGGCCCATGGCGATCCCCGCGACCATCTCCTTCAGCGGCACACCCGCGTCGAGCAGCGACATCGTGCTCGCGCAGACCGAGCCCATCGAGGTGGAGCCGTTGGATCCGATCGCCTCTGACACCTGCCGGATCGCGTAAGGGAACTCCTCACGGGTTGGCAGCACGGGGATGAGCGCGCGCTCCGCGAGCGCGCCGTGCCCGATCTCCCTGCGCTTGGGCGAGCCCACCCGGCCCGTCTCCCCGGTTGAGTAGGGCGGCATGTTGTAGTTGTGCATGTAGCGCTTGGTGCGGTCTGGGTTGAGCGTGTCGATGATCTGCTCCATCCGGAGCATGTTCAGCGTGGAGACGCCGAGCACCTGGGTCTCACCGCGCTCGAAGAGCGCGGAACCGTGCACCCGGGGCAGCACATGTACCTGCGAGCTCAGCGGCCGGATGTCGGTGGTGCCGCGACCGTCGATCCGCACACCGTCGGAGATGATCCGCTCGCGCACGAGCTTCTTGGTCAGCGCGCGGAACGCGTGCCCAATCTCCTTCTCCCTGCCCTCGAACGCGCCCTGGAGCTTCTCCATGGCGACCGCTTTGACCCGGTCGGTCTCCGCCTCGCGCTGCTGCTTGCCCCCGATGGTCAGCGCCTGCGCAAGCTCGCCGCGGACCGCCTCGGTCAGCGCATCGTAGACGTCTTGCTGGTAGTCCTGGAAGACGGGGAAATCGGCCGTCTCCTTTGCCGCCGCGGCCGCGACCTGCCCCTGCGCCTCGCAGAGCACCCTGATAAACGGCTTGGCCGCGTCGAGTCCCTGCGCCACGGTCTCTTCGGTCGGCGCGATGGCGCTGCCCTGGCCATTCGCCGCGGCGGCGAGCAGGGCAAGTGTCTGCTTAGTCGACTCGGCTTCGACCATCATGATGGCCACGTCACCCGCGCCGCCGCTGTCCTCGGCTGCGCCCGCCACGATCCTGCCTGCCACGACCATGTCGAAAGTGGCGCGCTCAAGCTCGGCGTGGGTAGGAAAGGCGACCCATTGGCCGTCGATGAGCCCGACCCGGACGGCGCCGATCGGGCCGGAGAAGGGCAGCCCAGCCAGTTGCGTGGACAGCGACGCCGCGTTGATGGCGATCACGTCGTAAAGGTGCTCCGGGTCAAGTGCCATCACGGTCGCGACGACCTGCACCTCGTTACGCAGGCCCTTGACGAACGACGGGCGCAGCGGCCTGTCGGTGAGGCGGCAGGTGAGGATGGCGTCCTCCGACGGCCGGCCCTCACGGCGGAAAAAGGAGCCAGGGATGCGGCCCGCGGCGTACATCCGCTCTTCCACATCGACGGTGAGGGGGAAGAAGTCGAGCCCTTCCCTTGGATGCTTGGATGCGGTGGTCGCCGCGAGGACCATCGACTCGTCGTCCAGATAGGCGACCGCGGAACCGGCCGCCTGACGGGCGAGCCTGCCGGTTTCGAAACGGATCTTGCGGGTGCCGAACCGCCCATTATCAATAACGGCTTCGGCGCTGTACACACCCTCCACGGGTGGGACCTCCTTGTGTGCTTGGAGTCCCGCGCGGGCCCGCCGGCCAGCCGTGGCGTGCCATGTCAACCACTGGCCGGTCTTCGATCGAAGCTCTCGGCTCCTGCCGCACCAAATCCATGTGCATCTGTTAGCCAGGTGCATCGAGCCGAGAACCACTACCGAGGACCGGCCCTGTGCATGCCGGGTCCGGGCTGCGGGACATCCTTTTCTTGTGTCACGTTCTTGTGTCACGTTCTTCAGTTGTATCGCTGTGGTTGTGCCGCTGCGCTCTTACCCGCCGCTGCCGTCCACTCCCCTTTGCGCGCTCCCCTTGGGCACTGCTTATTTGGGCACTGCTTATTTGGGCACTGCTTATTTGGGCACTGCCTTTGTGCCGTGGGCGGGGGGGGTGGGCCACCGCCGCTCCCTCCGCGCACGTTTACCTACGCAAACCGAGACGTTCGATCAGCTGCCGATACCTGGCGATGTCTTCCTTTGCCAGGTACTTCAGCAGCCGGCGGCGGCGGCCGACCAGCAGCAGTAGGCCACGCCTGCTGTGATGGTCATGCTTGTGCACCTTCAGGTGCTCGGTCAGGTCGTTGATCCGCCGCGTCAGCAGCGCGACTTGGACTTCCGGCGAACCGGTGTCACCCTCACCCGTCGCATGTTCCGCGATGATCGTCTTCTTGACGGCGGTCTCGAGCGGCACGTCGCTCCTTTGCTTTGGCTGTGCTTGCCTTGTACTGAGCCTGCCTTGTACTGAGCCTGCCTTGTACTGAGCCTGCCTGTACCGGGCTTGCCATGTACCGGGGATGCTGAAGTGCGGGCTATAAAATACCCCGCGGCCTGCCACCTGAGGGTGCAGCAAACCGGAGCCGGTTGTTCACCGGCAGCACTCCACCGTACCACGGCGGTACCCGTCAACTATCCGCCGTCGATAGTGCCGCCGATAGTGATGTCGCGGGCCTGATCGGCGTCCCTGCGCATCTGCTCGACAAGATCGTCCACCGCCGCGAACCGCTCCGTGCTGCGCAGCCGGGCGATGAAGTCCACGGCGACATGCGTACCGTAGAGGTCGAGATCATCGCGGTCCAGGGCGTACGCCTCGACCGCGCGCGCAAGCGGGTAACCGTCGTCGAACGTCGGATTGGTGCCGATCGAAATGGCGGCCGGCCACCGCTCTTCCGGACGGCCATCTGGGTCGAAGCTGGCCAGCCAGCCCGCGTAGACGCCGTCAGCCGGGATAGCCATCTGCGGCTGCCACTCCAGGTTGGCGGTCGGGAAACCGAGCGCACGGCCGCGCCGGTGACCCCGGACCACGACCCCTTCCACCCGGTGTGGCCGGCCGAGCGCCCGTGCCGCCCCCGCGACGTCGCCTGCCACGAGCCGCTCCCTGATGTAGCTGGAGGAGATCGTGATCCCGGCATCGACGAGCAGCGGCACGCCTTCGGCGACGAAGTCGTACTTCTCGCCGAGTTCGGTGAGCTGGCCGAGGTCACCGGCGGCCTTATTGCCGAACCGGAAGGTCTCCCCGATCACCACTCTCGCGGCGTGCAGCCGGTCGACGAGCACGCCGCGTACGAACTCGTCGGGGCCAAGCTGTGAGAACTCGTACGTGAAGGGCAGCACGCAGACCGCGTCGACGCCGAGCCCGGCAAGCAACTCGGCACGCCGGCGCGACGTGCACAAGAAGGGCGGGTGGGTGCCTGGTCGCACGACCTCGTCCGGGTGCGGGTCGAATGTGATCGCCACGACCGGCAGGCCAGCCGCCGCTCCGACCTCGGCCGCGCGGGCGACCAGACGCTGGTGACCGAGGTGCACACCGTCGAACACACCGATGGTGACGACGGAGCGCCCGGCGGTCCCCCAATCACCTGGCACGTCGTCAAGGCCGCGCCAAATCTGCACGCTGCGTTCCCTTCCCCTCGCCGGGGCTCCTGCACCCGAGGCTTGTCCCCCTACACGCTAGCGTCGATTCTGCTGCCGCGAATCCGCCCCTGCCCAGGCGGGCCACTGCCGAGACGCCGTGGGGCCCACGCCGCCGGGGCCAGCGCCCGGAGCCCGGCCGCACAGCCGCCGCGCTCAAGGCACGAAGACCGCAAGCGGCCTGGCTTGATCGCCCTTGTCTGTCACGAGTGCGATCAGATCGCCGGCCGGCCCGAAAACGGCGACCGGCCCAGGAGCCAGACCAGTGGCAGGAAGCGGTGCGCCATGGGCCACCCGTTCGGCTTCCTCTGTTGTCACATTCTTGCGCGGGAACTCGGCCGCGGCAGCGTCGGCAAGCGGAAGCAAGCTGAAGGTGGCGGCGAGCTCGTCGAGCGTGCTCGCGGCCGCGGCGTCGTAGCGGCCCGCACGGGTGCGGCGCAGCCGGGCGAGGTGGCCGCCGACGCCGAGCGCGGCGCCCAGGTCACGTGCGAGCGCGCGGATGTAGGTGCCGCTTGAGCAGGTGACTGACACGTCCGCGTCGACCACCCCGGCTGGGCCGCCGCGCCTTATCGCGGCGACGTCGAACGCGGTCACCGTTACTTCGCGCGGTCGCAGCGGGGCCTCGCCGCCCGCGCGGGCCATCCGGTACGCGCGCACCCCCGCCACCTTGATGGCGCTCACCTGGGGCGGCAACTGGCGGATCTCGCCTGTCAGCGCCGCCGCGGCAGCGCGAATCTCGTCATCTGTCAGGTGTTCGGCGCTCGCGGAAGACACGATCTCACCGTCCGCGTCGTCGGTGCTTGTGCGCTGGCCGAGACGGATCGTCCCCGTGTACGCCTTCTGCGCCATGGCCAGGTGCCCGAGCAGCCGGGTGGCTTTCTCCACACCGACCACCAGCACGCCGGTCGCCATCGGATCCAGGGTGCCCGCGTGGCCCACCCGGCGGGTGCCGGCCAGCCGACGGATTCTGGCCACGACATCGTGGGAGGTCCATCCGGACGGCTTGTCGACGATCACCAGCCCTGAGCCGACGGCTCTCACCGGCCGCTCTCCTGCGCTGCCCCGTCGGCAGGGCGGGCGGGCACGGCAGAGCATCCCTCGGGCTCGCCGCCTAGCAGCTCGCGCAGCCGCTGGATGGCGTCCTGCACCGGCCACCGCGAGGTGAAGCCCGCCGCCACCGGATGACCCCCGCCACCAAGCTTGACGCATACCCGCCCGATGTCCACATTTCCCTTGGATCTGGCGGAAACCTGCCAGGCGTCATCGTCGTCCTGCTTGAAGACGATGGCCACCTCGGCCTCCTCGGTCCTGCGCACCACGTCGATCATCGGCTCGACCGTGTCGTACCCGACGCCGTGCGCCGCACGGTCGGCGCGGCTCACCATTGTCCAGACCAGGCCGCGCCCGCCCGCCTGCTGTGGCTCGAGCACGGCACGGCCGAGCGCAGCGCCAAGGACCCGCAGGTAGCCGAAGGGCGCGCGGTCCCATAGCTCACGCGCGACCACCTCAGGCTCGATCCCGGTTTCGAGCAGCCTGGCGGCGAGCCCATGCACACCGGCCGTCGTCGACGCATGCTTGAAGGAACCCGTGTCGGTCACCAGCCCGGCATACAAGCCCATCGCGACCGGCCTGTTCAGCGGCACGCCGAGACGGTCGACCAGCTCGCACGCCAGCACGGCCGTGGCCGCGGCGGCCGGATCCACCAGGTGAACGGTGCCGAATCTGGTGTTCGACGCGTGGTGGTCGACGACGATCAGCTCGCTGGCGCGCGCCGCGTACGGCGCGAGAACACCGAGGCGGCTCAGGCTCGCGGCATCAAACGTGATCATCACTTGCGGCTCGGCCGGATACTCCCCTGGTGGGGTGAGCAGGTCCAAGCCCGGCAGGAAGCGCAGGTTATCCGGTACCCGCAGCGGATCGTCGCCGAACGATGCCACGATCCGCTGCCCCTGACCGTTTCCGTTGCGACACGCCGGGGGCTCCCGGCGGGCGCCCAAGGCGTGCGCCAACGCGAGCATGGAGCCGAGCGCGTCGCCATCTGGGCGCACATGACAGGCCAGGCACACCTCGTCGGCGGTGTCCAGGGCAGCCACTGCCCGCGCCCACTCGGCCGCCAGGTTCCCATCCGGAGGATGCTGCGCACGGTTCGGAGGCAGGTCCGGCGCGGTGGCCGACGAGCTGACGACGCTCACGTTGCGGAGTATCCCGCTTCGCGGTCTGATCCGCCGGTGGATTGGCGAAGGTGGTACGCCGCACCTTCACCTTCCGCACGGCCGCCGCGGCCACCCCACTCGTCACCCGCGTCGCTCTCCACGGCGTCGTCGGCCGCCGTCTTGTACGGGTCGGGATCGCCTGCGGGCTGCGCGCCCTCGCGGCTGCGCGCCACGCCGGCGTCGGCCGCGCGGGCCCGCTCGAGCAACTCCTCGATGTGCCGGGCGTTGTCAGGCACGGTGTCGGCAATGAAGGTGAGCGACGGAGTATGCCGCAGACCGGTCTGGCGCCCGACCTCGGATCTGATCACGCCCTTGGCGCTCTCGAGCGCCGCCGCGGTCGCCGCGTGGTCCTCGGGCGGCCCGTACACGGTGTAGTAAACCGTCGCGTCCCGCAGGTCCCCGGTCAGCCGCGCGTCCGTCACCGTAACGAAGCCGAGCCGTGGATCCTTGATGCGCCGCTCCAGCATCTCCGCGACGATCCGGGCGATGCTGTCGGCGAGCTTGCGCGCACGGGCGGCATCCATGATCGGTCACTCCTCCTCGGTGAACAGCCGCTGCCGCGCGGACAGCAGCTCCAGTTCGGGCCGGCCCGCGATCAGGCGCTCGCAGGCGGCCAGCACTTCCCCGGCGTACGCGGCGGTAGACGACACGACGGCGACACCGATTTCCGCGCGCCGGTGACGATCCAGATATCCGGTCTCGGCCACCGACGCAGCCGGATAGCGCCGCCGTAGCTCGGCGACAAGCGGGCGGACCGCTGAACGCTTCTGCTTCAGTGACGCTACGTCACCAAGCAGAAGGTCCAGCGTCAGTACGCCGACGTACATGCGGCCCCTGTCTCTGCCCCTGTGGCCCAGCCACTGGCGCACTGTCAGGCCCGGGGCTTCTCCCGCATCTCGAATGTCTCGACGACATCCTCGATCTTGATGTCGTTGTAGCCGATGCCGATACCGCACTCGAAGCCCTCACGCACCTCGGTGACGTCGTCCTTGAACCGGCGCAGCGAGTCCACCGTGAGATTTTCTGCGACCACGATGCCATCACGGACGAGGCGTGCCTTGCTGCTCCGGTGGATAGTGCCTGAGCGCACGATGCAGCCGGCGATGTTGCCGATCCTCGGTACCCGGAACACCTCCCTGACCTCGGCGGTACCTAGCTGCGCCTCTTCGAACACGGGCTTGAGCATGCCCTTGAGGGCGGCCTCGATCTCGTCAATCGCCTGGTAAATGACCGAGTAGTACCTGATGTCGACGCCCTCGCGCTGCGCGAGTTCGCCCACCCGTTCGGCCGGCCGGACGTTGAAACCGATGATGACGGCGTCGGACGCGATGGCGAGGTTGACATCGTCCTGCGTGATCGCACCGACCCCGCGGCCGATCACGCGCAGGTTAACCTCGTCGCCAACATCGATCTTCAGCAGCGCGTCTTCGAGCGCCTCCACCGAACCCGAGACATCACCCTTGACAATGAGCAGGAGTTCTTCCTTCTCCCCTGCCTTGAGCGCGCTCTCCAAATCCTCGAGGGTGACGCGGCGGCGGCGCTGCGCGAACTGCGCATTGCGCTCGCGTGCTTCGCGGCGTTCCGCGATCTGCCTGGCCACGCGGTCATCATTGACCACGAGGAAGCTGTCGCCCGCGCCAGGGACCGCGGCAAGGCCGAGCACAAGCACCGGCCGGGACGGCGGTGCCTCTGTCACGGCGTCGCCATTCTCGTCGAGCATGGCCCGCACCCTGCCGAACGCCTCACCGGCGACAATCGGATCGCTCACGTGCAGGGTGCCGCGCTGGACCAGTACCGTCGCGACCGGGCCGCGCCCGCGGTCCAGGTGCGCCTCGATCGCGACACCCTGAGCGGGCTGGTGCGGGTTGGCCCGCAGGTCCAGCTCGGCATCGGCGGTCAGGATGACCGCCTCGAGGAGGTCGTCGATGCCGACGCGCTCCTTCGCCGACACGTCGACGAATAGCGTCTGGCCGCCGAACTCCTCGGCGACGAGCCCGTACTCGGTGAGCTGCGAGCGCACTCGCTGCGGGTCCGCGCCCTCCTTGTCGATCTTGTTAACCGCGACCACGACGGGCACTCCCGCCGCCTGGGCGTGATTGAGCGCCTCCGTGGTCTGCGGTTTCACACCATCGTCCGCTGCGACGACGAGCACGACCAGGTCGGTCGTCTCGGCGCCACGTGCGCGCATCGCGGTGAAGGCCTCGTGGCCAGGAGTGTCGATAAAGGTGATCTTGCGTTCCTGGCCGTCGACCTCGGTGGTGACCTGGTAGGCACCGATGTGCTGCGTGATGCCGCCAGCCTCTGCCGCCTGCACGTTGGTGTGCCTGATCGCGTCGAGCAGCTTGGTCTTGCCGTGGTCGACGTGGCCCATTACGGTCACCACGGGCGGCCGCGCGACGAGGTCAGCGTCCTCGCCCTCGTCCTCGCCGAACTCAATGTCGAACGACTCGAGCAGCTCGCGGTCCTCCTCTTCAGGGGACACGACCTGCACGTTGTAGTTGAGCTCGAGCCCGAGCGACTGCAGGGTCTCGTCGTTCACCGACTGGGTGGCCGTCACCATCTCGCCCAGGTGGAAGAGCACCTCGACGAGCGACGCGGGGTTCGCCCCGATCTTGTCGGCGAAGTCGGCGAGCGAAGCACCGCGGGACAGCCTGATCACCTGGCCGTTGCCTCGCGGCACACGCACGCCGCCGATCGACGGCGCCTGCATGTTGTCGAACTCCTGGCGCCGCTGCTTCTTCGACTTCCTGCCTCGCGCCGGACGGCCGCCAGCGCGGCCGAAGGCGCCCTGTGTCCCGCTCCGGCCACGGCCCGCGGGGCCGCCTGGACGGGCGCCGCCACCAGGACCGCCGCCGCCGCCAGGACCGCCGCGCGGGCCGCCGCCCGTCCGGGGGCCCGCGCCGCCGCCTGCGCCGCCGCGGCCACCAGGACGGACGCCGCCCGCGCCACCTGGAGCCTGCCTGCCGCCACCGCCACCGCCAGCGCCAGGTCCGCGGCCAGTAACCGGTCGCGATGGCATGTTCATCGGGCTCGGCCGCGGGCCACCAGGGCGCGGCATACCGGGGCCCGGTGGGCGACCTGGACCGCCACGGCCCGCGGGCGGACGTGGAATGCCGCCAGCCTGCCCGCCCCGGCTTGCCGCGCCTGCGCCGCCAGCTGGCTGACCTGGACCAGGCGCTCCCGGCCGCGGCGGGCCTGGGCGCGCCGGGGCACCGTGCGGAGCACCGGGCTCCGGCGCGCCCCCCTGGGGCGGGGCGCCAGGTGGCGGGGCGGGGCGCGCAGCGCCCATTCCCGTCGCGGTAGAACTGAACGGGTTGTTGCCTGGCCGCGGCCCGGGCCTGGTGCCTGGGCGGCCTGACGGCCGTCCTCCTGACCTGCCTCCTGGGCGTGGCGCGCTCGGCTTGGGCGCCGCCGGCCGCTGGACCTGCGGACCCTGCGTGGCCCCAGCCGGACTGCCTGGCCGCGCCTGCGGGAAGCCTGGCGACGGCCGCGGCGCCGCGGGCCCTGCTGACGCGCCGGAGCCCGCCGCATCGCCCGCCTGTCCTGGCCGCTGCGCGGCGGGCCGCTCGTCCGCGGCCCGCTCAGCCGCCGCCCGCTCAGCCGCCGCCCGCTCAGCCGCCGCCCGCCCGTCCGCTGGCCGCCCGTCCGCTGGCCGGACGGGCGGAGCAACCTGGCCGCCCGTCCCGCCGCGCTGACCGCCGGGGACGGCCGGGCCGACGGTGCCGGGAGTGCCGGTCGTACCGTCGCCGCTGGCAACGCGATCGGTCGTGCCTAGGGGGACACCAGGTACCTGGGGCGTAACCGGCCGGGCGCCGGCTGGTGCGCCTGGCATGATGGGCACCTGCTCCGCCGCCGGAGCGGCAGGCTCCGCGGGCGTCGCTGGCCGCCGGGCGCCGCGCTCCTGACCATCGGGCTGACCGCCCGGCCGACTGCTGGGCGTGGACGCCGCCGGTGGCCGTTGGGCACGCCGCGCGTCACGAGCTGGTTCTTTTGCTTGCTTGGCCTGCGGGGCCGCGAATGCCTCCGTGAGCCTGCGGACGACAGGCGCCTCGATCGTCGATGACGCCGAGCGCACAAACTCGCCCATCTCCTGGAGCTTGGCCATTACGGCCTTGCTTTCCACACCGAACTCTTTCGCGAGTTCGTAAACCCGGACCTTCGCCACTGCTCTCCTCTACCCAGACCTCACGACCGGTCCGGGGGCGGGCATGCTCCGGGCCGGCGTCAGCTTGCGCTGCTCATCGCCGCGTGCTCATCGGGCGCTCATCGCAATCTCGACCTGCTTTCCCGACTCGTCCTGCTCGTCGTTCCTCCGCCCGGACTGCGGACGCTACCTGTTAGCCAAGATAGTCGGCTAGCGGGCGGACATCGAGCGGACCCTGGCGGCGAAGCACCCGCGGGAACGCACGACGTCGCTCGGCTTGCTCAAGGCACCCTAGGTCGGGATGCAGGTACGCACCCCGGCCCGGGAGCCGCCCGCGGAGATCGGGGACAATCGCGTCCCCGCTCGCCACTAGGCGAAGCAGTCCGGATTTTGCCTCACGGCGCTTGCATCCCACGCACGTACGTACCGGGCTCGGGCGCACCGCTCGGCCATTCTCGCCCAAGTCTACCGCGCCGACGCGTCGGCGGCGCCTGTCACCGGCCCGGCGACATCCTCCCCTTGAGCCCTGGCTCCAGATGGCGCGGATCCCGCGGATCCCGCGGAACCGGCCAGGCGAGGCTCTCCCGCGCTGTCCTTGGCGACCTCCCGCCGCTCGGAATCTGGCGGATCCGCAGGTCCTGACGTGCTGCGCACGGGCACCGCGCTCGTACCAGGCACCGCCGCACGGGTACCTGGCACCGCCGCGCTCGTATCAAGCGTTACCGCGCTGGTATCGGGCACCGCCGCAACGGTATCCGGTGCGTCCGATCTGATATCGATGCGCCAGCCAGTGAGGCGTGCGGCAAGGCGGGCGTTCTGGCCCTCCTTTCCGATCGCCAGCGATAGCTGGTAGTCGGGCACGGTAACCTGCGCTACCCGCGCATCGGGATCGATGATCTCCACCTGGGTCACGCGCGCAGGCGACAGGGCGTTCGCGACGAACTCGGCAGGGTCCTCCGAGAAGTCGACGATGTCGATCTTCTCGCCGTGCAACCCGGTCATGACGTTGCGGACGCGGCTGCCAAGGGGGCCGATGCACGCCCCCTTGGCATTGACGCCTGGCCGGTGTGACCGTACAGCGATCTTGGTCCGGTGACCGGCCTCGCGCGCAATCGCCGCGATTTCCACCGCGCCCTCGGTGATCTCGGGAACCTCCAGCGCGAACAGCTTCTTTACCAAATTGGGATGTGTACGTGACAAAGTCACGGACGGGCCATGATGCCCCTTGCGCACGTGCAGCACGTAGCAGCGCAGCCGTTCGCCGTGCGCGTAACGCTCACCTGGCACCTGCTCCTGGGGCGGCAGCACCGCCTCGACCTTGCCGAGGTCCACGAGCACGTTGCGTGGATCGCGGCCCTGCTGGATCACGCCGGCCACCACATCTCCTTCGCGGCCTGCGTACTCGCCGAACGTCAGTTCGTCCTCCGCGTCGCGCAGCCGCTGCAAAATGACCTGGCGGGCGGTCGTTGCCGCGATACGGCCGAACCCGCTTGGCGTGTCGTCGTACTCGCGGATGATGTCAGCCTCGGGCCCTGTATCCGCCGTTTCTGCCGCCCACACGGTCACATGCCCGCTCTTGCGGTCCAGTTCGACTCGCGCGGCGGGCGCGGCGCCTTCTGTCCGGTGGTAGGCCACGAGGAGAGCGTCTTCGATGGCCTTGATCACCAGTTCCATCGAGATGTCCTTCTCGCTCTCGAGGCTCCGCAAGACGCTCAGGTCAATGTCCACCAGACTCCCCCATGTCGTCGCGGCGGAATTCCACCTGAACCTTCCCGGGTCCGAGTTCGGTGAAGCCGAAGGCGCGCTGGTCACCCTCGATGTCGAGGACCACACCGTCGTCGTCAGCCGCCATCACCCGGCCGGACACGGCCTGCGCCGTACCGGTGAGAGGGACACTGACCAGCCGTCCTACGGCTCGGCGCCAGTGCCGCGGCCGGGTGAGGGGCCTGTCGACGCCCGGCGAGGTGACCTCGAGCGTGTATGGCGTCTCGCCCATGATGCCAGCGGCATCAAGTTCCGCCGACAATGCGTGGCTGACGAGTGCCATCTCATCGAGTTCAGCTCCGCCGAGCGCGTCCACCACCACCCGGAGTACCCGGCGTCTACCCGCCGGCGTTAGTTCGACGGCCTCAAGATCCATACTGGCGGCGCGCACCACCGGCTCAGCAAGCCGCTCGAGCGCGTCCAAACGGTCAGCCGCGCGCGATGTGCCGTTGCCGTCGCCGCTGCCGCCCGGATGCGCAGGTAGGTGACGGGAGCCAGCGCGCATTACGACCTCCTCGCCAAGCGCCCGCAGGCGTGTTGTCCTGCCGCGACCTAGCCTATCCGGACCTGGCGGCGTAGATCGGGTTCAGGCGTGGCGAGGGTCGCGCCGGTCCCGGGCGGACCGCCATGAAATGCTTACATCCTCTTTCTGAAGGCTGTCAGCCTGCTACAACCAGCTTCTCACGGCGCCATGCCGCGTCAGGAGGTCCTCCGGTGAAGGGCGGTGCCACCCGGCGCTCGGTACTCGCCGCATTGCTTACCGTACCCCTGCTCGCCGCGACAGGCTGCCGGACCGTGGCCGGTGCCACGCCCGCCTCAAGCCCGGGGTCGGATGTGGCGATCCTGCGCGAGGCGATCGCCGCCAAGAAGAAGATGATCGGCCTGTACACCGCGGTACTCGCCGCCCATCCAGATCTGGCCGGGCAGCTTGATCCTCTTCTCGCTGATAGCACCGCTCATCTCGCGGCGTTGCAACGGAGGCTGATCAATCCTGGCGGCACTTCATCCCCGAGCCAACTGGCGCGGACAGCAAGTGCATCGCCGGCACCGGCACCGTCCGCGCCCATTCAGACCGCCGGCGCCGCCATCGCCGAGCTGCGATCCGCCGAGCGCGGCGCCGCCGCCATACTCGTGAACCAATTGCGGACGGTCACACCCTCGCTGGCCCAGTTGCTCGCGAGCATCGCCGCGTGCGAAGCGACGCACGTAGCCGCGCTGGCGACCGGAGGGCTGCAGTGACGCCGCCCGCGGTGACGCCCCCCGCGGCGACGCGGGGCGGCACGGAGGGCACGGAAGGCACGGAAGGCACGGAAGGCACGGAAGCGGGGATAGCTGGATGACACCAGCCGCGATCGAAGCCCTGCAGAATGCGCTCGCTGCCGAGCACGCGGCCGTGTATGGCTATGGGGTCGCGGGCGCGCACCTGACCGGGCCCCAGCAGGCGGAGGCAATGAGCGCGTGGAACGACCACCGGGCGCGGCGTGACCAGCTTGCCGCGATGCTGGCCGCGCAGGGTGCCATACCGGCGGCGGCCGCCGCCGCGTACCGGCTACCTTTTCCTGTCACCTCCGCGCTCGCCGCGGCAGCCTTCACGGCTGCGCTCGAGGACGGGATCACCCGCGCCTACCTGGGTCTCGTGGGGCTCGCGGCGTCGCAGGACCAGAGCTTGCGCACCTTTGGCGCCCTCGCCATGCAGGACGCCGCGGTGCGGGCCGCGCAGTGGCTGGGGGCGACGGTCGCGTTCCCCGGACTGCCGCGAAGCGCTGTGGCTCGGCAGTCCCCGCACGCGGCAGGCCGGGGAACCCCTAGCTAAGCCTCACACATGTCGCGGGTAGACCCTACGCAAGGTCGAATGGACCCTAGGCAAGGTCGAACCGTCCCTCCTTGACGCCGCGAATGAAAGCTTGCCATTCGCCACCTGCAAAGGCGAGGTAAACCTCATCCGGGTTCTTGGAGTCGCGGACAGCGACGGTGCGGCCAGCCATCGCAACCTCCACGCAGTTGCTGTTAGCATGGGCGCTGTACGAACTCTTCCGCCAGGCCGCGCGAACAAGATCAGACGCGGTCATTTGTCACACCTCTCGATCGATCGTTAAAGCTCCTTGCGGATAGTGACGATGAATGCTGCCGTGTCGCCTAGGGACAGCGCCGTGGCACGCAGATGATTGAAGATCAGGTTATGGCGATCCACCTCCTCGTTGTTCTCGACGTACAGGCAGCTAGTGAGATCGGTAATGTAGGCGACGTCGGGGTCGGCTCGCTCAGGAAACCCGAGGATGGCGAATGGGTTTCCCATTGCCGGGTGAGCGCCAGCGCCGAAGGGCAGCACCTGAATCGTGACATTAGGAATGGCGCTTAGCTCAAGCAGGTGATCCAGTTGGAGGCGCATCATGCCGGGGTCGGCGACCCGGCGGCGCAGGGCCGCCTCGTCAATCACTGCCCAGAGTTCCGGCGGGCCGTCGCGGGTGAGCAGGGGCTGACGCTCCATCCTGAGTGCTACCCCGCGCTCGATCTCTTCATTCGTCGCATTTACACTTCCGCCGCGGATCACGGCGCGGGCATAGTCCTCGGTCTGCAGTAGCCCCGGTATAAGATCGATTTCGAAATTTCGGATCTCCGAGGCTGCCGCCTCCAGCCCGACATAGGTAGCAAACCAGGGCTGCATCGTATCGCTGTAAGCGTGCCACCAGCCTTTTTGCCGTGAATCGCGGGCTAGCTGGAGCAGCCCTTCGCGCTCTTCCGCCGTGACGCCATACACGGCGAGCATGTCGCGCACATCCCGCGGTGCGACAGTTACCCGCCCGGTCTCCACGCGGCTGATCTTGGACGCGGAGCATTCGAGATGCTCGCCAACCTCCTCGCACGTCAACCGGGCGGCTTCACGCAACCTCCGAAGCTCCGCTGCGAGCCTTCTTCGCCGCACCGTCGGACTGCGTCCGTCAGACATCTGTCACCTCCCTGACAACAGGCACTGCCGCACATCCCAACAAGAACAGCCACACGGGCCGCTACCCGCGTCGCACGATTTGGTGCCATTCATTCCTACGATCCATGATTCACGCACACGGACCATCAACATCGATCTTCGTTAGTAGTTCAAAGAGATCAAAGCGAATTTCAGAATGCACGTTGCAGTCGATCAACTGTGGGGGCATGCTGTAGTCGTTACAACCCTACGGGGTTGACTAGCTACTAAGGGTGACACCGATGACAATGGAAGCTCAACGGGCCCGAGGCACCGCCGAGCTGCAGCACAGCTATCTCGAGACGCTCGCCACTGAGCTCACGCGCCGTGGCCTCGGCGCGACCCTGCAGGCCCCAGCGGGCCGGATCCCGAGCCTACTCGTGGTTAACCCAGCCGCAAGCGTGCTCGCCGAGCACGTCGTCGCCGCGTGCGGACGCGACGGCACGTGGTGGTATTGGTGGTCATGGGCCGAGCGGATCGCGGTGGCAGACGACGCCAAGCGCGCGGCCGCCCGGGTAGCCCAGGTGCTTGCCGCCACGCACGAGTAGCCGCGGCTGTGTCGTCACCAAGCCTCGATCACCGCACTGATCTCGGCCAGTTCCTGGATCACCGCATCGGGCGTCGCCCCAGCGAAGTGCGGAACGGAACTGTGCGGAACGTGCACCGCCCGCATTCCCGCGCACTGCGCACCGTAGACGTCGTCGTACAACCGGTCGCCGACGAAGACGCATGCGCCAGCATCGGCCGCCCCGACCGCGTTCATGGCCGCGCGGAAGGCCGCCTGATGTGGCTTGGTCGTGCCGAGTTCGCTGCTGTAGACGGCGCCGTCGATCAGATCGAGAACGCCATCGCGGGCGAAGATCTGCTCGTGCCATGCCCTGGGCCACAGGGTGTTGGAGAGCACGCCGACCTTGATGTCGCGTGCGCGCAGATCCCTTAACAGGCCAGGCACATCCGGATCGGTGAACGTGTACGGTTCCCAAGCCGCGAAATAACTCGCTAGCAGCGCGTCGGCGGGGACCATACCGGCGCGCTCGAACAGGTCGCCGAGGGTCGCGCCGCGGTGTTCGCGCTCGGCGCTGCGCCAAAGCTCCGCCTCAGCGGCGACGAGCGCGACAGCGGCGTCGGCCGCGGAATCGCCACCGAGATGTGCCGCGCACACCTGGCCCCAGAGTGCCAGGTAATCTACCCTGCGCCAGGGCGTGAGCGTCCCGCCCCAGTCGAAGATAACCGCATCCACCGCCACGCTCGCATCCTAAAGCAGCGCGGATGGGCATCAGCGTTGTCGGAGCCATGGGATATCGGAGCCGCCGGGAAATCGAAGCCATCGCAGTCATCGGTGTCGTCGTGGTCACCGCAGCGGCGCGGGGAGCGGCTCCGCGTGGTCAGGCGAGCACGTCGAGCGGCGCATCCGCTAGCTCGCTGGTGAGCAGCGCGGCGACCTCCGCCCAGTCCCCGATGATCCCGATGTCCGCGGCGTCGAAAACCGGCGCATCCGCGTCGCTGTTGACTGCCACGACGAGGCCGGCGCTGCGAGTGCCAACCATGTGGTTGAACTTGCCTGAGGCGCCGAGCAGCAGGTAGACGGCTGGCGCGACGACGCGGCCGGTGATTCCCACCTGCCGGCTGCGCGGCAGCCGGCCCGCGTCCGTCACCTTCCTTGTGCCCGCGAGTTCCGCGCCGAGTGCATCGAGCAACGGGCGTAGCTCGTGGTAGCGCGAGGGATCAACGCCCTGGCCCACGCACACCAGCGAGGTCGCGAGCGCGAGCCGTTCCGGCTCGTCGTTGGTAGTGTGGTCGCTGACCGTCACCCGTCCGCGCGGGGTGACAGGGAAGTCTTCAACTGCTGCGGCTCGGCCGGCGGCGCTCCCATCGTCACGCGGCAGCAGCAGGGGTAGGACGCCGGCCCGGACCGTGGCCAGCTGCACCTCTGATCGCGTGGTTATCGCCGCGACAAGCTGCCCGCCGAAGGCCGGCTTCCAGCTGACCAGGCGGCCTCCCTGTATCTCGAGGCCGACCGCGTCCCCAGTCAGCCCGGCGTCGAGCAGCACGGACAGCCGGCCTGCCACCTCACGGCCCCACGAGCTGCTCGGCGCTAGGATTGCCCAGGGCGCGCCGGGTCGCTCGCCGCCAGAGCCGGGCGGCGGCCGCGCCCATACCGCTACCGCGACCGCGACATCCTCCGCGACAATATCTCCCCGCGGCTCAGCCCGCAGGGCGATCACCGTGTCCGCGCCCTGCGCCCAGGCGACTGCGCCGTCCACCCCGTCCACGTTGCCGGTGCCTGTGCACAGGGTGACGCTCCCGCCCAGTTCGGCGGCGAGTTCAGCGGCGGCACCGAGCAACTCCGCGGTCAAGCGCGGCCGTCCGGGCTCCCCGATCACCGCCACCACGGGGCCGTCCCCGCCGGCCAGCGGCACCTGCGTGTTCGGCGCGGCGTGCGGCAGCCCCTGCGCTGACTTTTTGATCAGTTCAGCGGCGTGGCGTGCCTGCTCGGTGAGCGGCCCGGCCAGCACCATGCGGCGGCGGTCCTGCGCAAGCACCCGCACCCTGCCGACCTCGGTCGGGCTGCCCTGCTGTCCCCACGGCCCGCCGCCTACGTCCGCGGCGGACAGCACGCGGATCCGCCCCGCCGCATCGCCGCGGTCGGCCGGCGCAACCTTGCAAGGCTGGCACAGGCGCTCCGCCGAGGTGAGCAGTGCGGGCAGCCGCAGCGCGGCGGTCACGAAGCCGTTATCGCGCTCGCAGGTGGCCGTCACGCGGTCGCCATCCAGGCTGAGCTCACGCACCCCGGACAGTAGCGGGAGATCGAGGAGCTCGGCGAGTTGCGGGCCGACCTGGCCGGTGTCCCCGTCCACCGAGTTAAGGCCGGTCAGCACGAGATCGAACCGCCCGACGCGGGCGATCGCGGCGGCCAGCGCACGGGCCGTGGCCTGGGTGTCAGAACCAGCGAAGGCGGGATCGCTGATCAGTACGCCCTCGTCGGCACCCCAGGCGATCGCCTCGGCGAGAACGTCAGCCGCCTGCGGCGGGCCAAGAGTGAACACCGTGCACCTGCCTGCGGTCGCGCGCGCCAGTTCGACGCCCTTGGCGATCGCGCGGCGGCAGTACGGGTTGGTCTCGGCCTCGGCGGCATCACGCGCGAGCCTGCCGCCCGCGCCAAGCCGCATATCTTCGATCCGGGGAATCTGCTTGGCGAGCACCGCGATCCGGAGCGGCATCGTCATGCGGTCCCCGCCTTTCTTCGACGTTCGCGCTGGTCCAGTGCAAGGTCGCGCGCCCGCGAGGCACGAGCGCGCACCCATCGCCCATGTCAGCAAGCGCGGGCCGCACGGGCATTCCCGCCGCGATGGTCCCACGCTCGGCCAGCGAGGCTGCCGCTGGGTCCGCTGCTGCGATGCCGGCGGCGCGGCCACGATGCCGACCGCGAGGCTCGACACCGGGAACCCACGGCTCCTATGTTCCGAATCCTATGTTCCGGATCCTATGTTCCGAATCCTATGTTCCGGATCCTCTGTTCCGGATCCTCTGTCCCGGGCAAGCGCTCGGCAGAAAGGTTGGATGACGCGCGAAACCGCCGCCCCTGCGCGGGACGGTGACCGCGCACCCCTGCCTGCCGCTCACGTGCGGCCTTGCGGTACCAGCGCATACTGGCATGCGTGATTCGATGGAACCGATGAGCGTCAACGACGGCTCGCCCGAGGAGCCTGCCGAACCGGTACAGGTCAGCGGGCTCGGCAGCATGGACGCGATGCGCTTCCGCAGCGTGCTCGGCAGGTTCGCGACCGGTGTCGTCGCCGTTACCGCTATCGACCCGGCCACCAGCCGGCCAACCGGGCTCGCGGCGAACTCCTTCACATCGGTCTCGCTCAATCCGCCGCTTGTCGCATTCTGCGTCGCGCATACCAGCACGACCTGGCCGAAGTTGCGGGCAGCGGACCGGCACTGCATCAACGTCCTCGCCGAGCACCAGCGGGAGATCTGCCTGCAGCTCGCCACCAAGGGCGCGGACAAATTCGCCGGCCTGACGTGGACCAAGTCGCCCGGCGGCCATCCGGTGCTCGACGGCGCGGTCGCCTGGCTGGAGTGCTCGACCGAGGTCGAGTACCAGGCGGGCGATCACGTCATCGTAGTCTGCCGCGTGCACAACCTGGGCAAGCATCACGCGAGCGGTCCGCTGCTCTTCTATCGCGGCGGCTACGGTCGGTTCCAGGAATAGCGCGTATTCGCCACCGAGGGGGCCGAGATGACACGACCAAGTGGGCAGCCACAGTACCCGCCAGGCCACGGCCTGCTCGCCGGCAAGGTGGTCGTGATTACGGCGGCGGCTGGTGCGGGGATTGGTTACGCGACCGCGAAGCGGTGCGCCGAGGAGGGCGCGGAGGTCGTGATCAGTGACAGTCATGAACGGCGTCTGTTCGAGGCAGCAGAACGGCTAGCGCCACTGTCGCGATCACAGCCGCTGGCGCTGCCCTGCGACGTGACGCGAGAAGACCAGGTGCAGGCGCTATTCTCCGCCGCAGTAGCGCGGCACGGGCGCATCGACGTGGCGGTGAACAACGCGGGCCTCGGCGGCAGCGCGGCATTGACCGAGATGACCGACGAGGAGTGGAGCCGGGTGCTCGACGTCACCTTGACCGGCACAATGCGGTGCACGCGCGCCGCGCTGCGGCAGATGATCCCCCGGGGAGCTGGGGTGATCGTGAACAACGCGTCCATGCTCGGCTGGCGCGCACAGCGGGGCCAGGCGCACTATTCGGCCGCGAAGGCCGGAGTGATGGCGCTGACCAGGTGCGCGGCAGCTGAGGCCGCGCCTACGGGGGTGCGGGTGAACGCAGTCTCGCCGAGCCTTGCCGTGAATCCGTTCCTGAGCAAGGTGATGGACGAGCAAACGCTCGCCGAACTGGCCGCCCGCGAGGCCTTCGGCCACGGCGCCGAGCCTTGGCAGGTCGCGACCGTGATCGTGTTCCTGGCGAGCGACTATTCCTCCTACATGACGGGTGAGATCGTCTCGGTAAGCAGCCAGCACCCCTGAGGTTCCTGCCTCCTTCCGCGCCTGCTGGCTCGCACGCGGTCGCGCACTTGGCCTGCGCGCCCTGGGGTGCTTGCAAATGACTGAGCACCGGGCCACGGGGAACGCTTACGTGGACGGCGTGAAACATGATGTTCGGGGGGCTCATGGGATCGCGCGTGGCAGTCACGAAGAATCGCACAGGCACGGCACTCGTCACGAGCGTGGCCGCGGTGGCCGTCGCCTTCGCGTGCGGCGGCTTCGCCATGGCGTGCGGCGGATTCGCCATTGGATCGAGCCGCTCCGCGGGTCGCGGCGGGCCGAGCGCGCCTGCGCTGGTGGCGCGACCGGCCGGGCGGCTGCCGGGCGCGCACGCGAGACTCGCCAGCACACCTAGAGCGCATCTGAGCATCTGCCTCGAACCCGCCGGCGGTGGCCCCTTCGTACCTGGCGGTGTCGCTTCATATCTGATCCATGTTCGTCCGGACCTGATTCGTCTCCGTCCGGATAAACCACAGACCAATGGCCTGACGTTTGTCGCTGCCACCTCTCGCGGGCGGGTGACGGTGACGGCCGCCTGCGCGGGCACGGCAGGGCGAGCGCTCCCGAGGCTCGACACCTTCCGGAACAGGGCGCCCGTAACTACCGCCGGTGGCTCTGCCGCTGCCATGGATGCGGGCACGGGCGCCGTTCTCGTCACGGTGCGGATACCCGAGCGCATCGCGGCAGGCAGTGTTGTCCTGGTCGCTGTCGGCGCGGCAGAACTCGAAGAGGCGGGCCCGCCGGGCACGGCGGCGCACCCGGCCCCGGAGCCGTGTGGCCCGTCCCAGGAGCCGAATGGCCCGTCCGCGGAACCGAGTGCCCCGACGCCACAACCGCGTAGCCCCAGCCCGGTACCCAGCAACCCCGGCCCGGGGCTGGCCAACCCTGGCCCGCAAGCAAGTGGCCCCGGCACCGAGTCCGGCGGCTCAGCGTCGGAGTCCAGCGGCCCAACGCCACAATCGTGCACGTCGGCACCGGCGGCCCTGCCGACGTCGCGGGGCCCAGGGGATGGCATGGATACTGGCGCAGGCCGAAGTCCGGTAACGAGCACGGGTCCCTGCACCTATCCAGGCGAGGCCAGCGGCCAGGGCGGTATCGGCGCCTGCGGTGGCCGCGGCATGAGCGGTGGCGCGGCCAATGCCGGTGGCGCCGACGGTGCCTGTGGCGTGGGCGGTGCCGCCGGTGTCGGCGGCGTCAACACCGGTGTCGGCCACGCGGGTGTCGGTGTCGGCGCCGCGGGAAACCCGGCATATCCAAGCCCCCTAGCCGCGGCCCGAAGCCTGCCCGCGGCGCGAAGCCTGCCCGCGGCGCGAAGCCTGCCCGCGGCGCGAAGCCTGCCCGCAGCGCGAAGCCTGCCCGCAGCGCGAAGCCTGCCCGCAGCGCGAAGCCTGCCCGCAGCGCGAAGGCTGCCCGCAGCGCGAAGGCTGCCCGCGGCGGGGCCGCCGCTAGCCCAACCATCCCCGGCTCAAGCGCCATCCGCTCAGCCGCCACCCGCTCAGCCGCCGAGTCAGCCGCCGCTTGGCCTGGCGGGTGGCATTCCGCCAGCGAGCCTGTACCCAGCGCCGCGACTTCCGGCCCACATCGCCCCCATGCTGCCCAGGATTACGGCGCCGCAGACGCCTAACGCGATCCCGGCCCTGCCCGACCCGGGCACTGCGGGCAACACCTCGTGGCGTCAGCGGCCACAGAACGAGGCCGCCGAGAGCGGCGAACTGCCCGCCCCGCTCGGCCTTGCCGCAGCACAGATCCTCGGCCTCGCGCTCGCGCTCAGCGCGGCACTCGTCGCCCTGCTCGGGCCGGCCGGCTTGGCCAGGCAGCCACGGCCACCCTCGGACGGGCGGATGGGTGGCGTTGGCAAACGGCGTGGGTAAAAGGGCGTTCATCTTTGACGGCAGGCCGGCGCCGACATCAGGCTGTGGCAGACGACGGCCGCAGCCGCGACCACGTTGAGCGAGTCCACGCCCTTGGCCATCGCGGCACGGCTCATCGGGATGCAGACGGCATGACCGGCCTCCTCCAGCCAGTGGGAGGACAACCCGTCCCCCTCGGCACCGAGCATGATCGCGGCCCGCTCACCCATCGGGACCTTGCCTATCGGCTGCGCGGCTTGATCTGGGGTCAGGGCCAGCAACGTGAAGCCGTCCGCGCGAAGCCGGGCCAGCCCATCGCGCCAGCCGGTCAAGCGAGCGTAGGGAATCGCGAAGACGGCGCCCATCGAGACCTTCACGGCGCGCCGGTACAGCGGATCGGCGCACCGTGGCGACAGGATCACGGCATTCACGCCGAAAGCCGCCGCGCATCTGAAGATCCCCCCGACATTCCCGTGATCAACGAGATCTTCCAGCACAATGATCCGCCGTGCATCCCGTGTCACTTCGGCCACCGACGGCAGCGGCAGCCGCAGGCAGCAGGCGAGCGCGCCGCGGTGCACCTCGAAGCCGGTCAGCCGCTCGGCAACCTGGTCGCTGACGACATAGACCGGTGCCCCGCAGGCGTCTGCAACGTCCGCAAGGCCGGCCAGATGCCGGCCGGTCACCAGCACCGATCGCACCGGATACCCCGCGGTCACGGCGCGCCTGATCACCTTCTCGCCCTCGGCAATGAACAGCCCGCGCTCGGCCTCCAGGCTCCGCCGCAGGTTCACGTCCCGCAGCCGGACGTAGTCGGCGAGCCGCTCATCGTCCGGATCCGCTACGCCGATGATTCGTGCCACTCCGTAAGTGTGGCCGCTCGCATGCCCAGGCGGCGTGTCCATTCAGGGGTGTCTGCCACCTGTGGGTTTTTATGCTGCGAGCAGGTCGCCGGCGGGGAGCGGCGGGAGCCAGGGTTTGCCGGCTAGGGCGGCACTGACGGCGTCCAGGGCGGTGAGCCC
>Ga0335078_10001549_pt1 | contig 34639 bp, 33 predicted proteins | sample Lox_Sample_32_FD_206711 | JGI IMG/M metagenome (GOLD analysis project Ga0335078, IMG submission 206711) | Soil microbial communities from Loxahatchee National Wildlife Refuge, Florida, United States - Lox_Sample_3.2 | ecosystem: Environmental > Terrestrial > Soil > Wetlands | place: USA...
CAGGAGCACCCGTCATGACGCTTGATCCGGACAACATCGAGCTGGCCGGCGAGGTCTCCGGCGCCTTCCGGCCCGGCAGCGCCCCCTATTGATGCCGGGCCGGGCGGCGCGATCATCCCGGGCCGTTCCCACGCTCTAACTCTTGGCGGCGATCGCCTTCGCCGCCCGCTGGCCGCTGCGCACCGCGCCCTCCATGTAGCCCCAGTACTCGTCGGTGTGCTCGCCGGCCAGGTGGATGGGCCCGACCGGGGTGCGCAGCACCGACCAGAAGCGGGTGACCTGGCCGGGAGCGAACGCGGTGTAGGTGCCGCCGGTGTAGCGCTCGTTGGCCCAGGCGATGGTGAAGGCGTGGATCTGGAGTGGCCGCGACCCGGGATAAATGCGGTCGAGCTGCCCGGCGGCCGCCGAGATCCGCTCGGCGGGCGGCAGCGCCGTGAACCTGGCTCCGGGGGCGCCCGCGGTGTAGGCGATCAGGATCCCTGGCCGGCCGGGCTGGGCGTTCGTCGCCTCCCAGGTGGTCGAGACGGGCAGGTCGGTCTCGGTGTCGCCGTCGAAGCCCTGGCCGATCCAGAAGCGCCGGCTGTACTGCAGGAGGGTCTTGGTGCCGATCCCGTACTGCAGTCCGGCGATCGCCGCGGCCATCGGAGCGGGCAGCGCCGGCCGGAACTTCACCGCGCGCAGCGGGGGCAGCGGCGCGGCCAGCACGCAGTGCTCGGCGCTCACCGTCTCGCCGGCCACGCCCACGCGCACCCCGCCGTCGCCCCATTCGATCGAGGTGACCGGCGCGCTGAGCTGGACCCGGCGGCCCAGGGCGGCGGCCAGCCCCCGCGGCACCTGGTCGTTGCCGCCGTGCACCCGGTACGCCTCGTAAGCGGATTCCGGCAGGGTGGGTCCTACCGACTCGGCCTGGGCGACCGCCAGCAGCGAAAGCCTGCCGGGCTCCACCGTGTAGTCGTCGCGGATCGTGTCGTGGTCGACGATCTCCCGCGCCCGGGAATCCAGGTGCAGGGAGTCAATCAGCGACGCCACCGGGCGGCGATCCAGTGCCGCTCCGCCGGGCACCGGGTCGGCGGGATCCAGCGGGTCAGACAGCGCCGCGATGCGCGCGTCGTAGCGGCCGACATCGCGCCGGGCAGCGGGGGTGGCGTACTGGTGCTGGCTCATCCGCCGGCCCCCGATGTAGACCGCCCCGGGCCGGTCGCTGCCCGAGGTGCGCATGTCGTCCAGCCGCAGCCCCAGACGCCGGACGTAGCCCAGCAGAGCCGTCTGGTCGGTATCGATGAACTCCCCGCCGGCCTCGGCGATCTGCCCGTCCCTGAATCCGCGGATGGTGTGGACGCGGCCGCCCACCCGGTCCCGCGCCTCCAGCACCAGCACATCCCGGCCCGCCCGGTGCAGCTCATAGCCTGCCACCAGCCCGGCCAGCCCGGCGCCGATCACCACCACGCGCGCCCGCCGCGAGCCACCCCGGGCACACCCGGCCAGCCCCCCGGCCGACAAGCTGGCCACGACGCCGGCGCCGGCGCCCAGCAGCCCCCGGCGGGTCAGGCCCCCCGCGACTTCCGCGCTCCCCATCCCTTCCCAGCATATGGGCTGACCTGCGTCTTCCTGGCCTCCCGGGGCCGTCAGGGAGGCGGGGGGAGTGACGAGGCGCAGCTGCCAGCCTCATCCGGTCCGACGCTGCGGCGGCGCACCAGCCCGGCCGCGCCCGCGATCCACGCCAGGGACGACCCGATGCACGGGAAGGCCCCGCCGACCAGCCAGTCAGGGCCCGTCGTCAGCGCCAGTACCAGGAGGACCAGGCCGACCGCCCCGAAGGAACCGCCGACGATCCAAGCCTGCCGGAGGCGTGTGGTCGTGTACCAGCGTGGCGTTTTGGTGATCACGGGACGCCTACTGCCCGGGTAACCACGTGAGTAACGACCGCGGCCAGCCGGCCGGCGGGTCTAGCCAGGCCCGATGGTCGCCTCCAGCAGCACCGTGGTCCCGGCGGGATGGGTGGTGACGTTGGTGCACTGCTCCTGGAGCCGGAACAGCGTCTCGCTGTCGCCGAGCGGGAAGGCCGCCTGCAGCCGGGCACCGCGGCGCAGCTCGGGCAGGCCCAGCACGGCATCGACCAGGCGGGTGCGGATGCCGGGGGCCAGGTGCCCGGCCACGGCGCGCAGCGACGCCCGGGCGGGGCGGTCGGATTGTGGTGAGATGGTCACGTCGGCTGAGGCGACCGTGCGGTGGCTGTCGCTGATCTCGACATGCCGCCGCAGATCCTGCTCGTCTGTCATCGGAAACACTCCCGCTCACAAGGCGCTGACCGTGGACCGGCCAGGCTGCCTGAGCGCCCCGGCGTGGGGCTGTCCATTCCTCATTCCCTGTTCTTTCCTATCTCCGCGTCCCGACCCGGGCAAGGGGCCAAAAGTCCATCGCCGACTCGCACGCCTGATCCGTGTCCTGTCACATTCCGTTCGCACCCCGGGTCAGCGCAGTGGGCCGTGTCCCGCCCCAGGGCCGCGAGAGCCCGCGAGGCCGGGCCCGGGTGAGCGACGGCCTGGTGCACGGAAGGAGAACACCATGCGAGTGCTGGTCGTAGGGGCGAGCGGTGCGATCGGCAGCCGCCTGCTGCCGCAGCTGATCGACCGCGGGCACGAGGTGATCGGGACCTGCCGGTCGCCGCGCCACGCCGGGCGGATCCGGGCCCTCGGCGCGCAGGCCGCCGCGCTCGATCTGCTGGACAGGGCCGCGGTGCGCGAGACCGTGCTGGAAACCGCGCCGGAGGCCATCGTCCACCAGGCCACCGCGCTGGCGAACGTGCGCTTCGGCCGGAGCCTCGACCGCAGCTTCGGGCCGACCAACCGGCTGCGCGCCGAAGGCACCGACATCCTGCTGGCCGCCGCGCGCGAGGCGGGCGTGCGCCGGTTCGTCGCGCAGAGCTTCGCCAGCTACCGGTACGCGCGCGAGGGCGGGATGATCAAGACCGAGGAGGACCGGCTCGACCCGGCTCCGCCCGCGATGGCTAGGGAGACCAACGCGGCCATGCGTCATCTGGACGAGGCCGTCACCGCGGCGGGCGGGGCCGCGCTCCGCTACGGCGGCTTCTACGGCGCCGACAACGACGGGCTGATCCAGCCGGTGCGCAAGCGGCGGTTTCCGGTGGTCGGCCGCGGCGAGGGTTACTCGTCGTTCATCCACCTGGACGACGCCGCCGCCGCGACCGTGATCGCGATGGAACGCGGGGCCACCGGCATCTACAACATCGTGGACGACGAGCCCGCCCCGATGCGCGAGTGGCTGCCCGCGCTGGCCAGCGCGCTCGGCGCGGGGCCGCCGCGTCATGCCCCGCTGTGGCTGGCCGGGCTGGTCGCGGGCAAGGGCGCGGTGATGATGGCGGTCGGGTCGCGCGGCGCGTCGAACGCCAAGGCCAAGCAGGAACTGGGCTGGACGCTGCGCTTCCCCAGCTGGCGGCGGGGCTTTACGGCCGTCTACGCGGGTGACGGGTGGCCGCGGGTGACGGGGGCGGCCTAGTTACCTCGGCGGCTCGATGTACCGGCGCTGCTCGGTGACCTCAGCCGACGCCCGGTCACGGCGCCGCACGATCATCAGGGCAACGGCGACGCACAGCCCGGCCAGCCCGCCGATCATCAGGATCACGCCGATGACCTGCAAGTCAACGTTCTTGGGCGACCAGGTGACGGCAAAGCGGAGGATCGCGCCGATGATGATCAGAGCCACGCTCCCGCCGATGGTCACGGGCGGCCTCCTCAGTCTCTCAGCTCACGATACCTGTCGCGGCGGCAGTAGCGCCTGGGTGGACTATCGTCCCCGGCTAACCCTGCTGCCTCACCCCCGGCGGGTGAGCTGATCCGGTGGCGCCCGGCCCGGCCCGGGCCGGGCCGGGCCGCCCCAGCCGGTCTGGCCGGTGACCGGTAGACCCGCGGCCAGGCCGGCTGGGCCGGGCCAGCGGTGCTGCTGCCGCGGTCGACGGCCAACCGCGAAACCCGCGCCCGGCAGGGCTTGGTGACCGGTTTTCACCCGGCCCGGGGGAGGCGCCGTCTGGCTCACTCGGCGACGGTGAACAGGCCTGCCGTCGAGAAGCACCCGCAACCGGGGGGCTCAGGTGCTCGCGGCGGCGGGCCTAAAGCGCTCCCGGCAGCCGGGGAGCAGGGAGGTGACCTGTGTCCGACGTCGGTGACAAGGCAGTCGACCGAGCGGCCGATGGCCAGGAAGCGGCATCCACGCCAGCGGAATCATCCACGCCAGCGGCATCCACGCCAGCGGCGACCCCACCGGGGAAATCCACGCCAGCGACGCCCGCCACCGCAGGCGAGCCGTCAGCGGCACCATCAGCCGCAGCTGAGCCGCCCGCCACCACCGGCGGCGGAGAGCCCGCGGACGAACGCGCCGAGCTGGAGCAGCTCCGGGCGGAAGTGGCTGAACTACGCAACCGCCCGGCCACCCCAGCCACCCCAGCCCGCCGCCGCCGCGTCAGCTGGCGTGCTCCGGTCGCGATCGTGCTGATCGTGCTCGGCTGTGTGCTAGCCCCGGTGTCGGTGATCGCGGTGTGGACCGCCAACCAGATCTCGGACACCAACCGCTACGTGGAGAACGTGGCTCCGCTGATCCACGAGCCATCCGTGCAGAGCGCGCTGACCGACAAGATCAGCACCGAGATCAACACCCGGCTGAACGTGGCGGGCCTGACCAACCAGGCGGCGACCACGCTGTCGAGCCGCGGTCTGACCCGGGTCGGCACCCTGCTGCACACGTTCTCCGGGCAGCTCGCCGGGGCGGTCAGCGGGTTCATCCACAGCCAGGTGGCCAAGATCGTGGCCAGCCCGCAGGTGGCCAATTTGTGGGTGCAGGTGAACCGGACCGCCCACGCGCAGCTGGTCAAGGCGCTGTCCGGGCAGGGCAACGGGGCCGTCACGATCAGCAACGGCCAGGTCGTGCTGAATCTGGGCCCGTTCATCACCCTGGTCAAGCAGCGCCTGGCGGCGCGCGGGTTCAGCATCGTGAACAACATCCCGGCGATCAACCCGACCTTCGCCCTGTTCTCGGCGAAGTACCTGGTCAAGGCCCAGACCGGGTACCGGCTGATCAACGATCTGAAGATCGTGCTGCCGATCCTCGCGCTCGTGCTGCTGGGCGCCGGAGTCTACGTCGCCCGCCGTCACCGCCGGGCGCTGGTCGGGGCCGGCCTCGGGCTGGCCGCGTCCATGCTGCTGCTCGGCATCGCGCTGGCCATCGCGCGCAGCATCTACCTGAACAGCGTGCCGTCCAGCGTGCTGCCCGCCAACGCGGCCGCGGTGCTGTACGACACCCTGGTCAGGTTCATCAAGGACGGGCTGCGCGTGATCCTGGTGGTCGGCCTGATCGTGGCGATCGCCGCGTTCTTCACCGGCCCGTCGGCCACCGCGGTGGGCACCCGCCGCGGCATCCGCAACGGGCTGGGCTGGCTGCGCAGCAGCGGTGAGTCGCACGGGCTGAACACCGGGCCGGTGGGCCGGTGGGTCTGGCAGTACCGTCAGGCGCTGCGGATCGCCACGGTGGCGCTGTTCGGGCTGATCTTCGTGTTCGAGGGCCGGCCGACGGTGGCCAGCGTGATCGTGCTGGCCGTGCTGCTGCTCGTCGTGCTGGGACTCATCGAGCTGATCGGCCATCCCCCGGCCCGCGGTTCAGCGGAGCCACAGGTGGCCGGCCCGCCTGGTACCTGAGCCGGGCCGCGCGACGTGATCGCCCAGGCAGCCGGGCTGGCGGTGCTGGCCGCCATCTCCCCGACCGCGCTGCTGCTGGCCGCCGTGTACCTGGGGTCGGCCCGGCCCCGGGCCACGATCCTGGCCTACCTGGTCGGCGCGCTGGTGATGAGCATCGTGGTCGGCATCGTCGTGCTGGTGGCGCTGCGCGCCGGTGGCTTCAGCGTGCCGCATCACCGGCAGCAGCGCTACGGCCTGCGCCTCGGGCTGGGCATCCTGCTGGTGCTGGCCGGTGCGTTCCTGTTCCGCCGTAAGCCCAAGCCAGTCGAGCCGGACAAACCGCAGAAGGGGATCGTGGGCCGGCTGATGGCCAACCCGGCCCCGTACACCGCGTTCCTGGCCGGCCTGCTGATATTCGGGCCCGGCGTCACGTTCATCGCCGCTGTCCAGGTGGTCGCGACCTCGAACGCTGACCTCTCCAAGACCGCGGCCGCCCTGATCGTGGTCGTCGTCATCAACGTGGCCCTGGTCTGGCTCCCGCTGGTGGCCTTCCTGGCCGCGCCGGACTTCACCACCCGGCATCTGATCGCTTTCAATGGCTGGCTGCGCCGCAACGGGCGGATCATCTTCTCTGGTGTGCTAGTTATTGCTGGGATTATCCTGACCGTCAACGGGATCGCCGGGCTGATCCAGAAAGGCTGACCGGGTGGATCCGCTGAATCCGCTCCGTTCCATGGGCAAGCGAGTGACCGACCCGGTCGAGTCGCTGGCGCAGCGCGTCGCGGAGCGCGTCGTCGACCTCGTGGTGCGCAGTCTGGACGTGAACGCGCTGGTCCAGCAGGTGGACCTGGATGCCGTCGTGGGTCAGGTCGACGTGAACGAGCTGGTGGGCCGCGTCGACGTGGACCAGGTGGTCGGCCGGGTCAACGTCGATCGGCTGCTGGCCCAGGTGAACGTGGATGAGCTGCTGGCCCGGGTGGACATCGACCGGCTGCTGGCCCGGGTGGACATCGACCGGCTGCTGGCCCGGGTGGACGTGGGCGCGCTGGTGGACCGGGTGGACGTCAACGAGGTAGCCCGGCGCCTCGACATCGACGAGCTGGTCCTGCAGACCGACCTGGGCGCGGTGATCGCCAGATCTTCTGGCGGCATCGCGGCCAACGCGCTCGACGTGGCGCGCAGCCAGGCGGTCGGGCTGGACGAGTTCATCGCCCGGTGGGCGGACCGGTTCCGGCGCCGCCACTACAGCGGGCCGCCCGGCCCACCCGAGCTGCTGCGGCCGGCCACGCCGGCCGCGCCAGTCAGCCCGGCGGTGGCCCCGGGCGCTGCGATCAGCACGGCGGAGCCGTGATCAGGCCGCCGGCCGCCCGGCTGAGCTTCCAGGATCACTTCGCCGGCGCGGCCAGCCGGCTGGCCGCGTACGCCGTCGACCTGGGCGTCGTCACCGGCGCGTACATCCTCGCCGTGGCCGGCGTCGCGTTCGTGGCCAGCCTCATCACCAATCATCCCGTGTCCTGGGACCGCACCAACATCGTCGTGGTGATCATCTACCTGGCCTGGTTGTTCATCTACTTCGCCTACTCCTGGGCGGCCAGCGGGAAGACGTTCGGCATGGCCGTGCTGGGGGTGCGGGTCATCTCCGCCGACGGTGCCGCGGCGACTCCCCGCCAGGCGCTGATCAGGACGCTGGCGTTTCCGTTGAGCTTCCTGCTCCTGGGGCTGGGCTTTGTCGGCATCGTGCTGCAGCGTGACCGCCGCGCGCTGCACGACCTGATCGCGGGCACCGCCGTGATCTACGCCTGGGATGCCCGGGCCGCCCGGCTGCGCTTCCTGGTCCGCGAGAACCCGCCAGCTCGCGCTGAGCCGCCCGGTAAACCGGACACCCATGGCCTTTCACCCACTTAGGGTGATGATTTGCCTACTTTCTGTTAGCAGTGTGGAGAGGGCGGAAGCCCGGGCGGGCGTGATTCCCGCTCGGCGGGACCGCCGGGATCGCCGCCGGTCCTGGTCCTTGCCCTGCGACTGAGGGAGTAGGCGCACGATGAGCGATACACAAGCAGAACGAACCTCGCCAGGCGATGGCACCAGCGCGTACCGCGGTCAGCGGGCGGCTGCCGGGCCAACCGGCTGGGTGGGCTGGGTCATCTTCGCCGGCGTCGTGATGATCACGGTGGGGGCGTTCCACATCATCGAAGGCCTGGTAGCGCTGCTGAGGAAGAGTTACTACCTGGTAACCAGCGCCAATCTGGTGGTGCATGTCAACTACAGCGCGTGGGGCTGGGTGTACCTGGCGATCGGCGCGCTGTTCGTCATCGTCGGCCTGGGCGTGCTGGGCGGGCAGCTGTGGGCCCGGGTCATCGGCATCGCGCTGGCCGTGATCAGCGCCGTCATCAACCTGGCGTTCATCGCCGCGTATCCGGTATGGGGCATCATCGTGATCGCGCTCGACGTCATCGTCATCTACGCGCTGGCCACCCACGGCGGGGAGATGAAGTCCGCCTGACCGCTCAGCCGGGCGGGGTGTCCCGGCGGGTCTCCGGTTCCGGTCCAGGCCCGGCCCGGCTGCGCCCGCCGGGGCGCCCGCCGTTGGGGGACCGTGGCCCCCGGGCCGCGCCCCGTGGCCGCAGCTGCACCATGCCCAGCGCGCTGGCCCGCCGGGCGCTGGCCCGCCGCGCGCCAGCTGGCTGGCTCTGGGCGCGGCGCGCGGCGCCCCGCTGGGTGCCACGGAACCCAGCCACCAGCCGGGCGACGAGTGTGGCCAGGAAGATCTGCCCGGCCATCGCCTCCAGCATCGCCAGCGCCTGCCCGCCCGACAGGGCGGTGGTGTAGTCGCCATACCCGAGCGTGGTCAGCGTGGTGAAGCTGAAGTACTGGAACTGGGACGTCGTGAACGGGGGGTGGCGGTTCACGAAGAACATGTTCCCGTGGAAGTGGTACACGGCCGCGTACACCGCGGCGAACATCAGCCCGATGATCATGTAGGCGCTGATCGCGCCGTAGATGCTCTGTACGCTGATGTCCGGCCGGGCGAGCACCCGGCGCAGGATCAGGGTGATCGACAGCAGCAATATCAGGGCGGTCCACAGCTCGGCGAAGCCTGCGACCGGCTTATCGTGCGCCGCCAGCTGGAGGGCGCCGGACACGATCGTGCCCAGCACCAAGCCCAGCGCGACGAACCGCAGGGTCCGGCGGTGCAGCTGGCCGGTGCGCAGCGCGAGCAGCACGACGATCAGGAACAGCACGACCTGGATGGCACTGACCAGGCCGCCCTCGGTGAACGCGGACAGCACGTAGGTGAAGATCAGGATCAGCAGCAGGGCGCCGAACCGGTCCCCGCGGCCGGTGACGAGCCGCGGGGACCGGCCTGCCCTGGACGGGGTCCCGGTTCGATGGCCGGGCGCGGCCAGCGCCGCGCGCTGGTCCGCCCGTGTCGTCATGGCGTAAGCCTAGGGCGGGGGCGATCACGTTCTGCCTCACCCGCGCCGGGTGGCGCGCCGCGCGGCAATGCGCGCGAACGTCGTACCCGGGAAAACCGCGCGGACTGCCGTCCCGGCCCAGGCGGGCAGGGGCCCCGCCCTGATGCACCGAAAGGGAGCAACGATGAGTACGCCTGTCAATGCCGATGTCGACCCGGCCACCCAGGACGCCCTTAACGGCCTGGCCCTGGGCAACCTCGAAGTCCTGGGCGAGGCGCTGGAGCTGCGCGAGGCCGCCCAGGAGAGCAGCGGCCTGGATGCCCGCACCTTCGGCCTGGTCAAGATCGCCGCGCTGATCGCCCTCGACTCCCCGCCCGCGTCCTACCTGTGGCAGATCGCCAACGCGCTCGACGGAGGGGCCACGCCACAGGAGATCCTGGGCGTGCTGCGGGCCGTCGCCCCGCAGGTCGGCGGCCCCCGGGTCATCGGCGCGGCCCCGGAGATCATGGTCGCGCTGGGCCTGGCCCTGCCCGACGGCCAGGACGTGTGAGGAGACAGGCATGTTCATGAGGCGGCGTCCGCTGCTGCGCGCGGCCGTGGTTGGCGGCGGTGCGTACGTGGCAGGCAAGAGGGTGGCCCAGAACCGGGCCGGCCAGGAGCAGGCCGAGGCCGAGCAGAACGCCAGGATCAGCGACCTGGAGCAGCAGCAGGCGCCCCCGCCTGCTGCTCCGCCCGCGGCCGCGCCACCAGCGGCCGGTGGCACCGGGCCCGGTTCCCTCTCTGATCAGCTCAAGCAGCTCTCCGCGCTGCACGAGGCCGGGGCCCTGAGCGACGACGAGTTCGCGGCGGCCAAGCAGAAGCTGCTCGGCATCTGACCCCGTCCCGGCCCGTCCGAGCCCGTCCCGGCCCGTCCGAGCCCGTCCCGGCCACCGGGACGGGCTCAGGCGGCGTCAGCTGGCCGCGGTCTGCTGGCCGTGCAGCGCGTCCTGCAGGTCGGCTTCGCCGTCCTTGGACAGCGAGGACTTGAGGACGGTGCCGCCGAACTTGCTGAGTGCCTCGGTGGCCTTGTCCGGGGTCACCTTCTCCACCATCAGGAACAGGGCCGAGGTACCCGGCTGGAGCATGCCGCGCACCTGGTCCTGGAACTCGCGGTCGATGCCGGACTTAGTGATCTTGCCCATCAGGGCGCCCATGCCGGCCCCGATGGCCAGGCCGAAGAACGGGATGAAGAACAGCAGGCCGAACAGCAGCCCCCAGAACATCCCCCAGGTGGCGCCGGCGCCCACCGGATGATGGCTGGTGTGTACGTGGAACTTGCCTTCCTTATCGCGGACGATGACCGCGATCGCGTCAGGCTCGATGATGAGGTCCTTGGCCAGCCGCCGCGCCTCGTCCGCGGCCAGTTCGGCGGTGGTCTCGTCCTGGTAGCCGATGGCAATCAAGTCAGACATGATGTCCTTCCCTTTCCCGTGTCCTGTGGCGGGGACAGTTCACCGCTGGGCCGGCCGGGCCGCCCCACCCGCAGTGGGTGAAGCAGCCGGGACGCTGCGGGCCGGTCACGGCTCGACGAACTCCGCCTCGGTGGCCAGGGCGCTCTTCACCCGCCCCACGACCAGGCCCGGGCCGGGCAGCGCCGCGTACGTGGCGAGCACCGCGGCGCGGAAGCTCGGGTGGACGGTGTCACGGCCAAGCAGGTCGAGCACTTCGGTGCCGGCCAGGCTGTCCAGCAGCCCTCTGGCCGGGGTGGCCAGCCGCAGCCGGGTGCCGATCGCGGTGAGCCGCTGGTGCACCGCGAGCAGGGCGGCGCAGCCGTCTGGGTCCAGCTCGGTGGCGGTGCCCAGGTCGAGCACGACGGTGCCGACCGGGCAGCCGCAGCCGAGCACCCGGCGCAGCACGGCGTCCGGCAGCCTGCTGCCCGGCCCGCCGGTCAGCGAGATGTTCATGCCGATGCAGGCGATCTGGGTCATGGCCCGCTGCCGCGCGGTGAGCCGGGCCAGCGCGCGGGCCGAGCCGCGAGCCGGTGACCGCTTCGCGAGCCGCCCGCGTACCCGGCCCAGCGGGTCGGGTACGAGCAGCGGCAAGGCGTGCGGACGGCTCATTCGGCGGCCTCCCGGACCCGCGTCGACAACCAGCGTGCAGCGGTCTGGGCGGATCCAGAGCCGCATCGGGGAGCCGCCATCAGAGTGACTGCGGCCAGCCTGGGGCGCATCACCCGGACCGGGCGAATCAGCGCCGGGCCGGCCAGGCCGACCGCTCGGGCAGGCCCAGCGCCCGCGCCGCGCTGACCAGGCCGATATGCGCCCCGGCCAGCGGGTGGTTGCCCGCGAACCGTCGGCGCAGCGGGTCATAGCCGGCCGACAGCAAGCCCACGTCGTTACGCAGCTCCAGCAGCCCGGTGAAGACCTGTCGCGCGGGTGCGGCCTGGCCGGCCGCCGCGAGGCACTGGGCCAGCCAGAAGGAGGCCGGCAGGTAGCCGGCTTCACCAGCCGGCAGGCCGTCCTCGTCGGCGGGCGGGTGTGCCTGGTAGCGCAGCAGGGTCCCGCTGTCGTCCAGCTCACGGGCGACCGTCTGCACGGTGCCGGCCATCCGGGGGTCGTCCGCGGGCAGGAAGCCGAGCAGCGGCAGCTGGAGCAGGCTGGCGTCCACGGCCGGTGAGCCATATCGCTGGACGAACGTGTTGCGTTCCTGGTCATAACCGCGGCGCAGCAGGTCGGCGCGCACGGCGGCCCGCAGCCGGCCCCACCGGTCCAGCGGCCCCCGGCCGCCGTAGCACTCGATCATCTTGATCGCAGCGTCGGCCGCCGCCCAGATCATCGCCTTGGTGTGCACGAACTGCCGGGGCGGCGCGCGGATCTCCCAGATGCCGGTGTCCGGTTCCTGCCAGCGGGCCTCCAGAAAGGACACGATCGAGTCGTCCGGCGGCCCGGCGGGCACCGGCAGGCCCGCGGCGCGCGCTGCCAGCCGGGCGCGAAGCAGGTAGCCAAGCGTGGCGAGCTGCCGCCGGGCGGCCGCGGCGTTGCCGATCCGCACCGGCCGCGCCCCTTCGTAGCCGGGCAGCCAGTCCAGCTCCAGCTCCGGCATCAGCCGCTCACCGCTGACCCGGTAGGCCGGCTGGGCCTGGCTGGCCGGCCCGCTCATGGCCTGGCTCAGCCAGGTCAGCAGGCTGGTGGCCTCACGGGTGGCCCCGGCGGACAGGAAGGCGTCCAGGCCGGCCGCGGCATCACGGATCCAGCAGAACCGGTAGTCCCAGTTGCGCGTCCCGGACGCCTGCATAGGCAGCGAGGTGGTCGGCGCGGCGAGCAGCCCGCCGGTCGGCGGGTAGCTGAGCGCCTTGACCGTGATCAGCGACCGGACGACCGCGTCCCGCCACTCGTCGCCGCAGCTCAGGCCGGCCACCCAGGCCCGCCACCAGCCGCTGGTCCGGTCGACGACGTCGCTGGATGACGGCGGGGCTGGCGCCTGCCGGTGCGATCGCCGCCACACCACGGCCACCGGCACCCGGTCCCCCTTGGCCACGGTGAACCGGGCGAGCAGCGTCCCGCCGGCGGCCCGCGCGGGCCGTGGGCTGAACAGCCAGAGCGACTGGCCGCCGGCCGTCATCCGCAGCGCGCCGTCATGGTGGCTGACCTGGGGCACGGTCAGCCCGTACTCGAACCGCGGCGCGAGCGTCATCCGCAGGTCGACCTGGCCGCGGATGCCCTCGATGAGCCGGACCAGCACCGGGTCGCCGTCCCGCGGCGGCATGCAGTCAAGCAGCCGGACCGCGCCCGAGGCGGTACTGAACTCGGTCTCCAGCACCAGGGTGTCGGGCAGGTAGCGGCGGCGGATCCGGGTGAACTCGCCGTCCGGGGCGATCTGCCAGTACCCGGAGCGCTCGTCGCCGAGGAGCGCCGCGAAGCAGGCGGCCGAGTCGAACCGGGGCAGGCACAGCCAGTCGATCGAGCCATCCCGGCTGACCAGCGCGGCCGAGTGCAGGTCACCGATGAGGGCGTATTCCTCGATCGGTCGGGACATGCGCACGCCTCTGGTCGCCGGTGGCGGGGCTCAATTGCCTGCAGGTTCGCTTTCCGGATGCCGCGCGTCGTCATCCTCCGGGGGTGACGCGGATCTAACCGGTTCGGGTCATGGTTGGTGCGATATGACCGGCGCCCGCCCGTTGTGCGGTCATGACGCCGGTCCCACCCGGGTAGGGCTCAGGGGAGGGACACAAGCTCATGGCAGAGACACCAGGCAAGCCCGCAGCGGACGCCGCCCGGCCTCGGACCAGCAGCAGCCGGGCCACAGGGGGCGGAACCACACGCGGTGGGACCACACGCGGCGCCGCCAGCCGAGGCACCACCAGTCGAGGCACCACCAGCCGAGCCACCGCCAGCGGCGGCGCCACCGGGAAGGGCACTACCACCAGGGGCACCACCAGCCGGAGCAGTACCGCCAAGGCCAGCCCGGCCAAGGCCAGCCCGGCCAAGGCCAGCCCGGCCAAGGCCAGCCCCGCCACGCCCGGCGCTGCCCGGGCCACGGGCAGCCGGGCCAGCGCGTCCCGGCCCACCAGCACCGCCCGCACCTCGGCGAGCCGGTCCACGACGAGCCGGTCCTCGGCGAGCCGGTCCACGGCCCCGTCGACCGGGCGGGCGAGCACCACCAGCCGCAGCCGGGCCGGCCGGACCACGGCCGCCGCGAAAGCCGCGGCGGCCGCCGACCGCCTGCTGCCCGGCGTGCCCGAGGGCGCCCGCAGGTCGGTCATGCTGGCCCGTAACGAGGAGACCGGCCTGGAGGACCCGCGTCCCCGGCTGACCGCCGCCGAGCGCAAGGTGCGGGGCAAGGCAGCCCGCGCCGAGGTGCCGCGGGAGAGCCACGCGGAATGGCGGGCGCCGGCCGACCGCCCGGACCCAGTGGCCATGCTCGAGTCCCAGGCCGCGTCGCGCGTGCCCGAGCTGATCCCGGTCCGGTACGGCCGGATGATGGAGACCCCGTTCACCTACTTCCGCGGCGCGGCGCTGCCGATGGCCAGCGACCTGTCCCGCACCCCGGCGACCGGGATCATCGTGCAGGCCTGCGGGGATGCGCACCTGTCCAACTTCGGGCTGTTCGGCTCGCCCGAGCGCAAGCTGGTGTTCGACGTCAACGACTTCGACGAGACGCTGCCCGCGCCGTGGGAGTGGGACGTCAAGCGGCTCGCTGCCAGCATGGAGGTGGCCGCCCGGGACAACGGGTTCGGCGACAAGGACCGCCGTAAGATCCTGCTGGCCACCACGGCCCGGTACCGGGCGGTGATCCGGCAGCTGGCCGGCCTGGGCAACCTGGACGTCTGGTACACGCAGATCGATATCGACGAACTCCGCACCCGCTTCGATGCCCAGCTGCAGGAGCGTCAGCGCAAGGCGCTCGACAAGGGCCTGGCCAAGGCGCGGACCCGGGACAGCATGCAGGCCCTCAGCAAGCTGTGCCGGATGGAGAACGGGCTGCCGCGGATCACCCCGGACCCACCGCTGGTCGTCCCGCTCCGCGACCTCGTGGCCGAGGAGCCCGACGGCAGGGATGTGCAGGGCGAGCTGATCGGCCTGCTGGGCAAGTACCGGCGGACGCTGGAAGCCGATCGCCGGGTGCTGCTGGAGCAGTACGAGTTCACCGACATCGCCCGCAAGGTGGTCGGCGTGGGCAGCGTCGGGACCCGGTGCTGGATCATCCTCATGCTCGGCCGGGACGAGAACGACCCGCTCTTCCTCCAGGTCAAGGAGGCCCAGGATTCCGTGCTCGCGCCGTACGCGGGGGCCAGCAAGTACCCCAACCAGGGCCAGCGGGTGGTCGTCGGCCAGCGCCTGATGCAGGCGGCCAGCGACATCTTCCTCGGCTGGCAGCGGGTGGACGGGCTGGACCGCCAGCAGCGCGACTTCTACTGGCGGCAGCTGCGGGACTGGAAGTTCTCGGTGGACATCGGCGCGATGATCCCGCGCGGCCTGCGGCTGTACGGCGAGCTGTGCGGTGCGACGCTGGCCCGGTCCCACGCCCGGTCCGGCGACGAGCTCGCCATCGCCACCTACCTGGGTAACTCGGCCGCGTTCGAGAACGCGATCGCCGAGTTCGCGGTCAGGTACGCGGACCAGAACGAGCGGGACTACCAGGCGTTCACCGCCGCCATCTCGTCCGGGCGGCTGACCGCAGAACGCGGGGTCTAGCGCGGGTGCTGCACGTCCGCGTGGTGAGCCCGCCGGATCGCACCGCGCGCCTGGTCGCCGGGCTCACCGCGGACCCCGGCGTGCAGAACCTGGTCGTGCTGAAGGGCGCGGCGCGGCTGCCGGACGGCGACGCCGTGCAGTTCGACGTGCAGAACCGCTCGGCCAACCCGGTGCTCCGCGAGCTGCGCGGCCTGGACCTGGACGGCGTGGGGTCGATCACCGTCGGCCAGGTGGACGTGGCGCTGTCCGCCCCGGCGAGCTCCGCGGCCGAACGGCGCTACGCCCGCCGCGAGCGGGTCCCGGTGTGGGAGATGGTCGAGGGGGTCATCCGGGCCAACGCCAGCTACCCACCCAGCTTCTACCTGCTGCTGATCATCGCCGGCCTGATCGGCGCGGTGGGCATCCTGACCAACTCGCAGATCCTGGTGGTCGGGGCGATGGTGGTCGGCCCGGAGTACTCCGCGATCATCGCGGCCGCGCTGGGCCTCAGCAGGCTGGGCGGCACCGCCGAGCGGAACTGGACCGAGGTCCGGGAGTCGCTGCGCGCGCTGGCCTATGGTTTCGCGGCCGCGGTCGCCGTCACCTTCCTGTTCTCCCTGGCCGTCCGTGAGGCCGGCCAGGTGCCGGCCAAGTTCGTCGAGGGGGTACGGCCGGTTGCCGACCTGATCAACTCGCCAGACGTGTTCTCGGTCATCGTGGCCATCCTGGCCGGGCTGGTGGGCGTGGTGTCGCTGACCGAATCCCGGGCGAACGCGCTGATCGGCGTGTTCATCTCGGTGACCACGATCCCGGCCGCCGCCTCGCTGGGCCTCTCGCTCGCGTTCACCTACTGGCGCAGCGCGTGGGGCTCGCTGCTCCAGCTGCTGCTCAACGTGGTCCTGCTGGTGCTGGTGGGGGCGGCCGGGCTGAGCGCCCAGCGGGTCATCTGGCGGCGGCGGAGCGGCCAGCCGGGGATCACAGGATCGCAATCGGGTTGACCGGGGAGCCGGTCCCGGCGGGCAGCCGGAGCGGCGCGATCACGCACAGGAAGGACCAGCGGCCCGCGTCCTCGCACACCCCGGCCAGCTCCCCGAACGCCAGGTAGTCCAGCAGGTGCACGCCCAGCGCGTTGATCGCCAGCACGTGCACCGGGAACTCCACCTTGTCCGCCGGGTTCCCGGCGGTGTCGTTGTTGCTATCGCTGCCCAGCACCGCGACCTGCCGGTCGGCGACGAACTCCATCGCGGTCGGGTGCAGCCCGGCCCGGGCGCTGGCCGCGTCCCACGGGCCGAGCTCGGCGCGCCGCCGCCGGTGCCCGACCCGGACGAACAGCAGATCGCCGCGGCGCACCTCGACCTGCTGCACGGCCGCCGCCCGGGTCAGGTCGTCCGCGGTCACGTGGTCACCGGGTTCCAGCCACCGCACGCCGCGCAGCCGCGGGATGTCCAGCAGCACGCCGCGCCCGGTGATGCCGTCCTTCGCCACCTCGACCGACAGCTCTTCCGCGCCGTGCGCGGTGACCATGTCCGCGGGCACCCCGTTGTACAGATGCCCGTCGTACATCACGTGGCACAGCGCGTCCAGGTGGCTGTCCGCGTTGCCGTGAATGTTCATCTCCAGCCGGTCCGTGGCGAACGACAGCCCGGCTGGCGGTGCGTCCGCGGCGGTCCCGGTCATCTGGTGCCGGGCGGGATCCGGATCGTCCGGGGTGACCCGGGACTCCACCGGGGCGGCCAGGCTCACCGCGCGGCCCATCTGGACCTCGGCCGCGGCCGCGCGGATTTCGGCCGGGGTGATGTAGTTCAGCGCGCCCCGCCGGTCGCCCGGCGGCCACGGGATGCTGCCGCGCAGCCGCTCGTACAGGGCCCTGAACTCGGCCTCGGTCATGCCTGCGGTAGACATTAAGAGCATCGCCCCCCAGGGAAAGAGGCCAGATGGCCCAGGAACGGCTGGTAGCGGTCAGCTACCCGGTAGACGGCGAGTACACCGCGATCAACGACGAGGTCCTCGGGGACGTGGCCCGGCTCAGCTTCCTCGACGGGCGCCCGCGCGCGGATCAGCTCGCGGCCCTGCACCAGGCGGACGCGCTCATCGGCTGGCAGCTGGACCGGGAGCTGCCGGGCGGGGCGCTGGCCGACGCGCCGCGGCTCGCCTTCATCCAGCTGCTGTCGGCCGGGCTGGACGGGGTGGATTTCACCGCGATCCCGCCGGGCATCACCGTGGCCGGCAACGTCGGCGCGTACGCCGACCCGATCGCCGAGCACGTGATGGCGATGACGCTCAGCCTGTGCAAGCACCTGCAGGCCGAGCACGCGGCGCTGGCCAAGGGCCAGTTCCAGCGGGGGGTGATGTCCCGCACGCTGCGCGGCGCGGTCTGCGGCATCCTGGGCTTCGGCGGGATCGGCCAGGCCACGGCCCGCCTGATGCGGCCGTTCGGGGCGCGCGTCCACGCGGTGAACCGGTCCGGGCAGACCAGCGCGCCGGTCGACTGGATCGGCACCCTGGGGGACCTGGACCAGCTGCTGGCGGCCGCTGATGTGCTGGTCATCGCCATCCCGCTGACCACGCAGACCCGCGGGATGATCGGCGCGCGCGAACTGGCCCTGATGAAGCCGGACGCCATCCTGGTGAACGTGGCCCGCGGCGACATCGTCGACGAGCAGGCCCTCTACCAGCACTTGGTGGCGAATCCGCAGTTCTGCGCGGCCATCGACGCCTGGTGGCACGAGCCGGCCAACGGCACCGGATTCCGCACCGACTATCCCTTCTTCGACCTGCCCAACCTGCTGGGCTCGCCGCACAACTCCGGTGACGTGCCCGGGGTCCTGCCGTTCGCGGCGCGCCAGGCGGCCGAGAACACCCGCCGTTACCTGGCCGGGGAGGGGGTCCACGGAGTCGCCAGCCGCGCCGACTACACGGGTTTCCGCTGACCGGCCCCCGCCGCTGGCCCGGCGTCTCCCGCTGCGCCGGGCCCGGCCGCCGGCGGTGCGCCGAACTCGGGGGGCAGGCTCGTGTACACGTCGCGCACCAGCCCGATCTCGCGGGTGGTGAACGCCCGTTCCTGGCGCGAGTCCCGGGTGAACGCGAACCACCAGCTGAGTATCGCGCCCAGCCGGTTGCGGTAGCCGGTCATGAACCCGACGTGGATGAACAGCCACGCCCACCAGCCGAGGAAGCCGGACACGCGGAACCGCCCGAACTTCATCACCGCTGAGCCACGGGAGATGTAGGCGGCGGAGCCGAGGTCGCGGTAGCGGAAGGGCTTGCCCGCTGGCTCCCCGCTGGCATCCCGGCGGATGCGGTGCCCGGCGTACAGGCCGGTCTGCATGGCCACCTCGGCCACGCCGGGCAGCTCATCCAGGCTGATCGCGTCGCCGGTCACCATGATCTCCGGGTGCCCGGGGATGGTCAGGTCGGGTGAGACGACGATGCGGCCCGCCCGGTCCCGGCTCGCGCCGGTCGCCTCGGCGATGGCCGCCGCGACCGGCGGGGCCTCCACCCCCGCCGTCCACAGCACCGTGCCCGCCTCGTGCTTGGTGATCGCGCCGTCCGCGCCGCGCACCTCCACCCCGGACAGGTCGACCTTGGTCACGATCGAGTGCATGTGCTGCTCCACGCCCAGCTTGCGCAGGGCCGCCGCGGCCTTGGCCGACAACTCCGGGCCGAACGAAGCCAGCGGCGCGCTGCCGCCGTCCAGCAGGATCACCCGGGCGTCCGCGGGCGTGACGTGCCGGTACTCCTCGCGCAGCGTCTTGGTCGCCACCTCGCGGATCTGCCCGGCCAGCTCCACCCCGGTCGGGCCCGCCCCGACCAGGGCAAAGGTGAGCCACCGGGCGCGCTCGGCGGCCGAGGTGGCGCTTTCCGCCATCTCGAACGCGCCGAACACCCGGCGCCGGATGGTCAGCGCGTCGGAGATCGACTTCATGCCCGGCGCGAACGGGGCGAACTCGTCGTGCCCGAAGTAGGACTGCCGCATCCCGGTCGCCACGATCAGGTAGTCGTAGCCGAACTCGATGGGTTCGCCCAGCGGCCGCTGGGCCTGCACCCGGCGGGTGGCCGGGTCGATGCCGGTGACCTCGGCCAGCACGACTTCCACATTGCGGTGCCGCTTGAGCACCTCGCGCAGCGGCGCGGCGATCTTCCCCTCGGACAGGATGCCGGTCGCGCACTGGTAGAGCAGCGGCTGGAATAGGTGCTGCGCGGCCCGGTCGATCAGGGTGACCGACACCGGGGCCCGGCGCAGGGCCCGGGCGGCGAACAGCCCCGCGAAGCCGCCCCCCACGATCACCACCCGGCGGCGGGCCTGATCTTCCATCGGCGCTTCACCCTCCCCAGCGGCGAGCCAGATCGTCCTGCTAGGCCGTGTCCGGCGGGTCGTGCCACATGTCCCGGCTGGGCAGCAGCCGGTCCGCCTCCTTCGGTCCCCAGCTGCCCTTGGCGTAGGGATGGACCGGGACCGCATCGCCGAGCACCGGGTCCACGATCTTCCACGCCGCTTCCACCGTGTCCTGCTTCGCGAACAACCAGTGTTCCCCGTCCAGCGCGGCACCGATCAGCCGGTCGTAGGGGCGCTGGTCGCTGCCGGGCCGCTGGGCGAACGTGAGCTCGTCCGTCTGCGGCTCCCAGCCGGGCCCCGGCTTCTTGCCGGACAGCGACATGGTGACCGCGGTCTCCGGCCAGACCCGGAAGCGCAGTTCGTTGTGGTGCGGCAGCGGGGCGAGGCCGAAGATGTCGCGGGGCGGGTGGTGGAAGCGGACGGTGACCTCGGTGGCGGTGACCGGCATGCACTTGCCGGCCCGGATCACGATGGGCACGCCCGCCCATCGCCACGAGTCGGCCGTCAGCCGGATCGCGGCGTAGGTTTCCACGGTGGAGTCCCGGGCCACGCCCTTGACATCGTGGTAGCCCTCGTACTGGCCGCGCACCGCGCGCTCGGGGGTCAGCGGGGTGAGCGAGGACACCAGCCGCGCCTTGGCGTCCCGCCAGTTGGACAGGCCCTGCCCCTCCGGCGGGTCGGCCAGCACCGTCGCCAGCACCTGGAGCATGTGATTCTGGATCACATCCCGGATGGCGCCGGTCCGGTCGTAGAACGCGCCCCGGTCGGACACGTCGAACGCCTCGGCCATGGTGATCTGGACGCTCTCCACGTAGGTCCGGTTCAGCAGCGGCTCGATCACCGCGTTGGCGAACCGGCCGAACAGCACGTTCTCCACCGGCTCGAACGCCAGCCAGTCGTCGACCCGGAAGATCGCCTCCTCCGGGAAGTACCGGTGCATCGTGTCATTGAGCTTCTGCGAGCTGGCCAGGTCGGTGCCGAACGGCTTTTCCACCATGATCCGGTTGCCCTTGGCCCGGCCCGCGGTGGCGATGCCATGCGCGATGCGGCCGAACAGCAGCGGGGGCACCTCGAGGTAGAACAGGATCCGCTGGCCCTGGCCCACCGCGTCGGACATGGCGTGGTAGGTGCTGTCGTCGTCGAGGTCGCCGTCCACGTACTCCAGCAGGCTGACCATCTTCTTGGCGGCGGCGGTGTTCGGGTCCATCTGGTTGAGCCGCAGCGACGCGACCGCGTAGTCGCGGAACTGCTGCAGGCCCCAGCCGTTCTTCGCGACGCCGATCACCGGCACGTCGAGCACGCCGCGGTCCACCAGCCCGACCAGCGCCGGGAACGTCTCCAGCTTGGCCAGATCCCCGGTCGCACCGAAGATCACCAGCGCGTCAACCTGGTCTGTTGCCATCTCGGCTCCTTATCGTCCCTGGCAGCATCCCAGCCCAGCCGTGCCCTGCCGGGCATCCTCCCAACCGGGTGATTCAGGCTGCTGCGGGTGCTACTGCGGGGCGCTGCTCGGCTCGCCGCCGGATCGCGGGCGGCCCGGGCCGCCGTCCGGGCGTCCGGGGCCGCCCGGACCGCCGTCCGGGGTGCCGTGGCGGCCCAGCCGGGGCATCTGGAAGTCACCCGGGCTGATCCGCTGGCGGAACACGTAGTACGTCCAGGCCTGGTACAGCAGCACCACCGGCAGGAAGATGACGACCACGATCGTCATCACCTTGAGCGTGTACGAGCCGGACGCGGTGTTGCTGATCGTCAGGCTGTAGGCCGGGTTCGTGCTGGACACCATCACCTTCGGGTACAGCTCGGTGAAGATGGACAGCACGGTGAGCGCCACCGCCACCGTGGTCGCCGCGAACGCCCAGCCCACCGAGTTCTCGGTGGCCAGCCACGTCGCGGCGAACACGGCCAGCACCGCGGCGATCTCCACCGGGTTGGGCAGCACGCCCTTGCCCGCGCTGACGTGCGTCCAGATCGCGAAGCCCAGCACCAGCAGCCCGGTCACCGGGGCCGCCCGGTGGGCCAGCGTGGTGGCCCGCTCCCGCAGGGCACCGGAGGTCTTCAGGCCCAGGAACGTGCTGCCGTGCAGCACGCACAGCGCGACCAGGGTGACGCCGGTGTAGATCCCGTAGGGCTGGAGCAGATTCCAGAAGCTCCCGGTGTACTCCTGGGACTTGTCGATCGGCAGCCCGTGCAGCAGGTCACCGAGCGCCACCCCGATCAGCAGCGGCGCGACCAGGCTTCCCCCGGTCATCAGGCCATCCCAGCTGCGCCGCCACCGCGCGCTGGCATCCTTGCCGCGGTACTCGAACGAGATGCCACGCACGATGAGCGCCACCAGCAGCACCACCAGGGCCAGGTAGAACGCGGAGAACATGGTCGCGTACCAGCCGGGGAAGGCGGCGAAGGTAGCCGCGCCCGCCACGATCAGCCACACCTCGTTGCCATCCCACAGCGGGCCGATCGTGTTCACCGCGGCGCGCCGCCCGGCCTCGTCCCGGCCCAGGACGCCATGCAGCATGCCCACGCCGAAGTCGAATCCCTCGAGGATGAAGAAGCCGGTCCACAGCACCGCGATGACGATGAACCAGAACTGGGTGAGCGACATTGCCGGTCTCCTAGTACCGCACCGAGGGCACCGGCACGTCCGCCGTGTCCCCGCCCGGCGGGGCCGGCAGCGGCTCGAGATCCCGGCGCGCGTAGGTCAGCATCAGCACCAGGTCCACGAGGGCCAGGGCCACATATAGCAATACGAAAACCACCAGGCTGATGACCACGTCAGTCGTACTGACCGACGGGGACGCCCCGTTCCTGGTCAGCATCAGTCCCTGCACGATCCAGGGCTGGCGGCCGATCTCGGTCAGGAACCAGCCCGCGGTGTTCATGATGAACGGGACGACCGCGGCCCAGGTGGCGATGGCCAGGAACCACCTGGCCGAGGCGAGCGTTTTTCGCCGGATCAGCCATAGCCCCCACAGCCCGAACAGGAACACCAGCCCGGCGAGGTACGCCATCACCCGCATCGACCAGTACTGGATGAATACGTTCGGCACGTAGTAGCCGGGGCCGTACTTCGCCGCGTACTGGTTCTGCAGCGGGGTGAGGCCGATGACCTTGCCGTTCCACGAGTTCGTGGCCAGCAGCGACAGCAGATGCGGAATTTGCAGGATCTGGGTCGGCGTGTGGTCGTTGTTGCCCCCGCCGATCTGGAACAGCGAGAACGAGCAGGGCTGGCAGGTGGTCCACTGGGCCTCGGCCGCCGCGATCTTCATCGGCTGGTAGTTGGCCTCCACCACGCCGAGTTCGCTGCCGATGAACATGGCCAGGATGATCGCCGGGACCAGGATGGCCAGGGACAGCCCCGCCGACTTGGTGAACGCCTCCTGGTGACGGCCGTGGCGCAGCTGCCAGGCCGACACCGCGAGCATGATGACCGAGCCGGTGACCAGCGAGGCGAGCAGCACGTGGGCGTAGCCCCAGAGGAACACGGGATTGGTCAGCACCGCCCAGATGTCGTTCAGCTGGGGCTTGCCGTGCACCATTTTGTAGCCGACCGGGTGCTGCATCCAGGAGTTGGCGGCCATGATGAACGCGGCGGACAGCACCGTGCCCAGCGCTACCAGCCAGATGGTCAGCAGGTGGACCCGGCGGGACAGTTTGTCCCAGCCGAACAGCCACAGCCCGAGGAACGTGGATTCCAGGAAGAACGCGAGCAGGCCCTCCATCGCCAGCGGCGCGCCGAAGATGTTGCCGACCAGCCGCGAGTAATCCGACCAGTTCATCCCGAACTGGAATTCCTGGACGATGCCGGTCACCACGCCGACCGCGATGTTGATCACGAGCAGGGTGCCGAAGAACCTGGTCAGCCGAAGGTATTGGGGCTGTTTGCCGCGATACCAGGCGGTTTGCAACAGCGCGGTCAGGAACGCCAGGCCAATGGTGACCGGGACGAAAAAGAAGTGATTGACCGTGACGAAGCCGAACTGCCAGCGAGCCAGGTCAACGGTGCTCATCGGTTCCTCCGGTCCCAGTCACCCGTGGCCACGCGGTGGTCAAGACTGTGCGGCCTGCTCTCTGCGGCCGTTGCGCCAGGCCGAGGCGCCCGCGTTGGTGGCCGCCCTGGCCCGGGACCACTGCTGCCTTGCCATCTCGCCGGGCGGTACCTCCTGCCGGCCGGCCCAGTCGCGGGTGGCCGCGGCCAGCGCCGAGCCGGCCACCGCGATGCCGGCCAGGCCGATCAGGCCGGCCACCCCCATCAGCACGCCGCCCACGATCAATGGCCTGGTGCTCAGCCGGAATGCGCGGTCCGGGCTGCTGTCAGCTGTCATGGACACCTCTCCGGGTTCGTCATGGCACGCGCCCGCGTGATGGCTACCAGCACCTTTTCCCGGCTGGCCGCGGCGAACATCATCCTGGAGGGGTGATTGGCCCGGCGCGGCCCGGCCCGGCCGCTTCACCCGGGACAGGCGATGCGGCCCGCCGGGCAGGCCCCGCACAGTGGAGGGGTGAGCGAACACTATGACGTGATCATCATTGGCACCGGCGCTGGTGGCGGCACGCTCGCGCACACCCTGGCGCCGTACGGCAAGAAGATCCTGCTCCTGGAGCGGGGCGATTTCCTGCCCCGGGAAACGGACAACTGGGATCCCAAGCCCGTCTTCGTGGACGGCAAATACATTACAAAGGACACCTGGTACGACGGCGACGGCAAGCCATTCCAGCCGCAGGTGCATTACTTCGTCGGCGGGGCGACCAAGATGTACGGGGCCGCGCTGTACCGGCTGCGGCCCGCCGACTTCGGCGAGATCAAGCACGTGGACGGGGTGTCGCCGGCCTGGCCGCTGTCCTACGAGGAGTTCGAGCCGTGGTACTCCAAGGCCGAGTGGCTCTATCAGGTACACGGGGTGCACGGCGAAGATCCGACCGAGGGATCGTGGTCGGAGCAGTACCCGTGGCCGCCGGTCTCGCACGAGCCCCGGCTCCAGCAGATCCACGATGCCCTGGCCAAGGGCGGGTACCACCCGTTCCACGCGCCGTGCGGCATCATGCTCGACGAGGCCAGGCGGCCCGCCAGCACCTGCATCCGGTGCACCTGGTGCGACGGCTACCCGTGCCTGGTGCACGCCAAGTCTGACGCCGAGGTGATCGCGGTCCGCCCGATCCTGGACCAGCCTCACGTCACGCTGCTCACCGGCGCGGAGGTGACCAGGCTGGAAACCGACCCCTCCGGCCGCACCGTGACCGGGGTGGTGGTCTCCCGCGACGGTGATCGGGAGGTCTACACCGGCGACATCGTGGTCATCTCGGCGGGCGCGGCCAACAGCGCCAAGATCTTGCTCAACTCGGCCAATGACAAGCACCCGGACGGGCTGGCGAACGGCTCGGACCAGGTCGGGCGGAACTACATGTTCCACAACTCCAGGGCGATCTCGGCCGTGTGCACCGAGCGCAATGACACGGTCTACCAGAAGACACTGGGGATCAACGACTTCTACTTCGCCACCAAGGACTATGAGTACCCGCGGGGCAACATCCAGATGGTCGGCAAGTCGAACGCGGAAGCCATGCGGGGTGAAAAGCCCAAACTTACGATGTTCGCCCCGAAGTGGACGCTGACCGACGTGGCCAAGCACGCGGTGGACTGGTGGCTCACCACGGAGGACCTGCCGCTGCCCGGGAACCGGGTTACCACCGACCAGGATGGCAACGTCCACCTGACCCACTCGAACACCAACCTCGAGGAAGCCGACCGGCTCTACGAGGAGCTGAAGAAGATCCTCAACCACACCGGGATGGCCGAGCACCACGTGTACCGCAAGAACTTCTACGCGGGCATGAACATCCCGCTGGCCGGCTGCGCGCACCAGGCCGGCACCGCCCGGTTCGGGGCCGACCCGGCCACCTCGGTGCTCGACGTCAACTGCAAGGCGCACGAGCTGGACAACCTGTACCTGGTGGACACCAGCTTCTTCCCGAGCATCGGCGCGGTGAACCCGGCGCTGACCGCGATGGCCAACGCGATCCGGGTCGGCGAGCACCTGGCCCAGCGGATGAGCTAGATAGCCCAATGCGGGTGACGACGCGGGACGGCCCCGGGGGGAGCGTGTCAGCCATGAGGGGTGGACTGGCCAGCGCGGTGGTCATGAGCAGCCTGCTGCTGGTGGCGGGCTGCTCGTCCGGCTACGGCTCGGGCGGGGGCAGCGCGTCGCCCGCCACCCCGGCCAGCAGCTCGGCCATGCCCCCGGCCACCGCCTCGGCCGCGGTGTGCCACGACGTGGATGCGCTGCGCACGTCGCTCGGCGAGCTGAAGAACCTCACGTTCGGCCCGAACGCGCTGAGCAAGCTCAAGACCGACCTGACCGGCGTCAAGCAGAACCTGTCCGCGCTGCACGCCACCGCCGGGACCGCGTGGCGGACCCAGATCAACGCGCTGACCGCGGCGCTGAGCAAGCTGGGCAAGACGCTGGGCAGCCTGAACAGCCAGCCCAGCGCCACCGACGCGGCCAAGGCGGTGTCCGCCGACCTGGCCGCCGTGACCACCGCGGGCAGCAACCTGCTGCGCGTCGCGAGCACCCGCTGCCCCGAAGCGACGGCCAGCCCGTCTGGATGACCCCTGACCCATGATCGCCGACCCGATCACGTCCCTAAGGAGCACAACGCGATGGCGCGCTATCCCAACATCAGTGACCATGGGCTGATCGGGGACCTGCAGACCGCGGCGCTGGTCAGCACCGACGGCTGTGTGGACTGGTTCTGCTGCCCCCGGTTCGACTCGCCGAGCGTGTTCGGCTCGCTGCTGGACGCGGACAACGGCGGCTACTGCCAGATCCGGCCGGAGCGGGACGACTACGTCACCCGGCAGCTGTACTTCCCGGACACCGCGATCCTGATCACCCGGTTCATGACCCCGGACGGCGTCGGGGAGGTCACCGACTTCATGCCGATCGCCGGGGACCGGGTCACCACCCATCACCGGCTGGTCCGGCTGGTCCGGGTGGTCCGGGGCACGATGCGCTTCACGGTCGACCTCAAACCGCGGTTCAACTACGGCCGCACCCCGCACAAGCTGGAGCTCACCGACGAGGGCGCGGTGTTCCACAGCGACGAGCTGGACCTGACCGTGCACACGATGGGCAAGCGCGGCACCACCCCGACCGGGCAGGGCACCGAGTTCGAGCGGGTCGGCGAGGACCTGCGGGGCTACCGCACGCTGCACGAGGGCGAGCTCGCCGGGCTGGTGCTGGAGTCCCACGGGGGCCGGCCGCGGCGGCTGCCCGAAGGGGCACTGCAGCAGCTGTCCGACGAGACCGCCGACTACTGGCGGAACTGGCTGCGCCGGTCCACCTACACCGGCCGGTGGCGGGAGATGGTGACCCGCTCGGCGATGACCCTCAAGCTGATGACGTACGCGCCGTCCGGGGCGCTGGTGGCCGCGCCCACCGCCGGGCTGCCCGAGCAGGTGGGCGGCGAGCGCAACTGGGACTACCGGTACACCTGGATCCGGGACGCCTCGTTCTCGGTGTACGCGCTGCTCGGGCTCGGCTACATAGAAGAGGCGGCGGCGTTCGGCGTCTGGGTCCGGGACCGGCTGGTCGAGGCGGAAACGCTCAACGGGACCCACCCACTCAAGATCATGTACCGGGTGGACGGCTCCTCCGACCTGGTCGAGGAGAGCCTCGACCACTGGGAAGGCTGGCGCGGCTCGAAGCCGGTCCGCATCGGGAACGGCGCCGCCGATCAGCTCCAGCTGGACATCTACGGTGAGGCCCTGGACGCCATGTCGCACGCCGACAGCCGGGGCCTGCAGATGGCGCACCGTGGCTGGACCGCCCTCGTCCGCATGATCGACTGGCTGTGCGAGCACTGGGACCAGCCAGAGGAGGGCATCTGGGAGACCCGCGGCGGGCGCAAGGACTTCACCTACGGGCGGTTCCAGTGCTGGGTGGCGCTGGACCGCGCGGTCCGGCTGGCCGAGCACCGCGGCAAGCCCGCCGACATCCCGCGGTGGCGGACCGAGCGGGACCGCATCTACCGGCAGATCATGGAGCGCGGCTGGAAGCCCGACCAGCAGGCCTTCGTCCAGCACTACGACGACCCGGAGGTGCTGGACTCGTCGCTGCTGCTGATGCCGCTGATGGGCTTCGTGTCCCCGTTCGACCCGATGTGGCAGAGCACCCTGGAGGCGATGGACAAGAAGCTGGTCTCGGACAGCCTGGTCTACCGGTATGACCCGAACGCCTCCCCGGACGGCCTGCGCGGCAGCGAGGGCACGTTCTCGCTGTGCACGTTCTGGTACGTGGACGCGCTGGCCCGGTCGGGCCGGCTGGACGAAGCCTCGCTCGTCTTCCAGAAGATGCACACCTACGCCAACCACCTCGGGCTGTACTCCGAGGAGATCGGGCTGACCGGCGAGCAGCTCGGCAACTTCCCGCAGGCGTTCAGCCACCTGTCGCTGATCAACGCGGCGATCAACCTCGACTACCAGCTCGACCACGGGCCGGGGGACCTGGAGCCGCTGCTGCACCGGGTCCGGCGCGGGCCCACCGGCCAGATCCGGAGGCAGTAGCCCTCGTCACTCTCACCCGCCAGCGCGCCGCTGCGCCACCCGCCTGGCCCCCTTCCACCACCCGCCAGGGCGCCGCTCCCTCACCCGCTACGGGTGAGGGAGGCGGCCACGGCAGGCTGAATGATGGATTAACGGGAGCCAGGTCTGGGTGCGGTTGATTAAGGTCGCCTCCGGGTATGACCCGCAAAGCCGCCTGACCTGCGCATTCACCCCATGGAATGAGGACTCGATGCGGCGGGCCAGGCGGTACTCGGGGGAGACGTCATGACGAGCACGCTGAACGAGGCAGATCAGGCGGCCGACCCGCTCGGCCGGGTCGGCCAGCCGCGGTTTCTCGAAGGCAAGCTGCAGATCCCGCAGCACCACTTTCCGGTGCTGCGCCGCCGCCGGGTCACCAGCCTGATCGACCAGGCCGTCCGGAACCGGGTGACGCTGGTCAGCGGGCCGGCCGGGGCGGGCAAGACCGTGGCGTGCGCCACCTGGGCCGGGGCGAGCGCGCAGGCCCGGCGGGTGGCGTGGCTGACCGTGGACGGCGACGACCAGCAGTCCTGGTTCTGGGCCTATGTCTGCGCCGGGCTGGCCCGGCTGCGCGCGATACCGCCGGATGTGCTGCGGTCGCTCGAGGACACCACCCCGGAGGGATTCCCGCTGCGGCTGGTCGAGGCCGCGCAGCGGTTCACCGAGCCGGTGTTCCTGGTCCTCGACGATGTCCATGAGCTGACCGACCAGGCCGTGCTGGCCGGGCTCGATCTGCTGATCCGGCACGCGCCCGGCAGCCTGCGGTTGGTGCTGTCGGCCCGGCAGCCACCCGGCCTGCAGCTGGCCCGGCTGCGGGTGTCCGGTGAGCTGGCCGACATCAGCGGGCAGGACCTGGCCTGCACCGCGGATGAGGCCGACGCGTACTTCGCCATGCTCGGCCTGGACGTGGATCAGCCCGCCCGCGACGAGCTGCTGTGGCGTACCCAGGGCTGGATGGCCGGCCTGCGGCTGGCCGCGATGCGGGCCCGCGCCGACCCCGCGCCGGGCACGAAGATCACCGATCTGGCCGGCGACGAGCCGATCGTGACCGACTACCTGTGGGACGAGGTGCTCGGCAAGCAGCCGCCGCAGACGCGCATGTTCCTGCTGCGCACCAGCATCGCCGGGCAGATATCCGGTGATCTCGCCGACGCGCTCACCGGGCAGTCCGGCAGCGCGCGCACGCTGGACCGGCTGAGCCGGGAGAACAGCTTCGTGGAGATCACCGACCGGGAGCACGGCGAGTACGTCTACCATCCGCTGCTGCGCGAGGTGCTGGCGGCCGAGCTGAACCGGGAGATCCCGCACGAGATCCCGGTCCTGCTCCGCCGGGCGGCCCGCTGGTACGCCGCGCATGGCCAGCCGCTGGCCTCGGTCCGCTGCGCGGCCGAGGCGGGAGACTGGGACTACGCCGCGCAGATCCTGGCCGAAGCGGGGGCCGGGGTGGCCACGCCCGGCTGCACCGCCGGGCTGGAGAGCGTGCTGTCGCTGTTCCCGGCGGATCGCTCCGCTGATGACCCGGCGGTGGCCGCGGCCTGGGCCGCCGCCCGGCTGTGGGACGGTGACCACGAAGGGGCCGCCGCCTATCTGGAGAACGGTGACCGGGCGCTGGGCCGGGCCGCGCCTGCCATGCACCGGATCATGCAGCCCACGCTGGCCGCGCTGCGGGTGATGCTGGCCGGCGGCCGGGCCGACCCGGACCCGGCGCTGCTGGCGGCGGCCCAGTCCCTGGCTGAGCAGGCCCAGGCACCCGCCAGCACCCAGCCCGAGCACCGCGCGGTGGGGCTGTTGTGGTTCGCTCTCGGTGTGGCCCGGCTGCGCCGCTGGGAGATCGGGCCGGCCCGGCAGGCGCTGCGCCAGGCGGACCGGCAGCTGGCCGCGGGCAGCCTGGTCGGCCTGCAGGCCCGGGCCCGGGCCTGGCGGGCGCTGGCCGAGGCCTGGCACGGCGACCTGAACGCGGCCAGCCGGTCGGCCAGTGACGTGCCCACCGGCCGCGGCGGCCCGGCCCACGCGGGCCCGCACCCCAGTTACCCCGGGCCCGTTCTGGGGCCGCCCGGCACCGGGCTGGACCGCGGGCTGGCGGCCGCCGCCGAGGCGGCCGAGCTGGCCACGCTGGCCCGGGCGCTGGTGAGCCTGCGCCGCGACGAGCTGTCCACCGCCCAGCGGCTGATCGAGGGGATCGACCCGCAACTCGCCGGGCAGTTCCCTGGCGAGCCACCGATCAGCGCGCTGACCGCGCTGATCCGGGCGCGCATCATGCTGGCGGACGGCGACACCACGGCGGCGACCGCGCTGCTGACCCGGCTCCGCGAGTCATGGGGGCCAGCCCACCCGGCCCTGGCCGACGTGATCACGGTCACCGAGGGGGAGGTGGCGCTGCGCATCGGCAACACCGGGCGGACCCGCGCCGTGCTGCTGCTGGTCGAGGAGGGCGACCAGTTCGACCGGGCGGACGTGGCGCTGCTGCGCGGCGGGCTGCTGATCGCCGACGGGGACTTCAAGACCGCGCTGGACGCGGTCGTGTCCTGCCTGGACGCAGACCCGGACGGGGTGACCCGGCACGAGCAGATCTGCGGGCTGCTCACCGCCGCGGTCGCCCACCGGCGCCTCGGCGGCGCCGACGAGGCCACGGCGCTGCTGGAACAGGCGCTCGCGCTGGCCGAGCCGGAAGGCGCCTACCGGGTCTTCCTGGACGGCGGGGCCGTGGTCCGCTCGGCCATGACCGTGCTGATCCAGCCGACCAGCCGGCACGCTGGCTTCGCCGGGCGCATTCTGGAGCGCTTCGACGCCCAGACGCCCCGCCCCGCCACCGCGGCCGACCGGGTCAGCGTCCCGCTGACCGAAAGTGAGCGCGCGGTGCTGTGCTTCCTGCCCTCGCACATGACGAACGAGGAGATATCCCAGGCGCTGTTCCTGTCCATCAACACGGTCAAGACCCACCTGCGCTCCGCCTACCGCAAGCTGGGAGTCAGCTCCCGCCGCGAGGCCATCGCCCGCGGCCGCCGCCTGGGCCTGCTGTAACGGGCCTGGGCCTGGGTAGCGGGGAGTTCAGTCGGCCCCGGGCCCGGCCGCGGCGCGGCCGAGCGAGCGGACCTGCCAGGCCAGCACGGCCAGCAGCAGGCCGTAGAAGATGAGCCAGATGCCGATGACGGCCAGCAGGATGGTGATCGAGATCGTCGGCCAGAACATCACGATCAGCCCGGCAGCCAGGCTCAGCACCCCGGTCACCGCGAGCAGGCCCCGGTTGCGCACCGGGCTGGTGGCCGCCACGATCAGGTCCACCACGCCGTGCAGGGTCCAGAACACGCCGACGATGAAGGCGAGCAGGGCCACCGTGACCGAGAGGTGCCGCAGGCAGTACAGCCCGGCCAGCGTGGCGAGCAGGCCGATGATGATGTAGGCGGCCCGGGTGCCGCCGGTCACGTCGGCCGCGGTGAACCCGCTGATCAGCCGGAAGATCCCGGTGACCACCAGGGCCACGCCGATCAGCACGGCGACCACGTTGACCGTCGCCTTCGGCCAGACCAGCAGGATCAGCCCGACCGCGAAGGTGATCACCGCGGCAGTCATGATCACCCACCAGGCCTGGCCCCACGCGGCGGCCAGCGCCTCGGGCCGGCTGGGCCGCCCGGTGCCGTAGCCCTCCATCTCCTGGGTCCGGTAGTCCGGGGTCCCGCCATCGGCCGGGCCGCCTGCCGGGCCCGGCCCGGCCGGGCCCGGGTACCCCGCCGACCCGGCCTGCTGGGCTGACATGCGCGCCTCCTCGTGGTCAGGCCACCGCACTACGCCCCCATGCCGTCATCGTGGGCCGGCCACCGGGGATGGGCACCACCCGTGCCGGGTGATGCTGGGCAACAGGCCCGGCCGTGGCCACTAGACTGGTCGGCCGTGGCCGTCCGCGGCTGCGCTGGGTCGCGCGTGGCCGCGCACGGAGCGCGGCGGGGGCGGCCGGGCCGACGTAGAGCGCAGAATCAGGGAGACAGGCGACGTGAAGACCGACGTCGAGGAGCTGAGCCCGACCCGGGTGAAGATGACCATCGAGGTTCCGTTCGAGGAGCTGAAGCCGAGCCTCGACAAGGCGTACCGGGAGGTCGCCCGGCAGGTCCGGGTGCCTGGGTTCCGGCCGGGCCGGGTACCGCCACGCATCATCGACCAGCGGTTCGGCCGCGGCGTGGTGCTCGAGCAGGCGGTGAACGACGCGGTTCCCGAGCTGTACGGGCAGGCGCTGCAGGACAACGACGTGTTCGCGCTCGGCCAGCCCGAGCTGGAGATCACCAAGCTGGACGACGGCAAGGAGCTGGCCTTCACCGCCGAGGTGGACGTGCGGCCCAAGTTCGATCTGCCGGATCTGACCGACCTGGCGGTGACCGTGGACAACGCGGTGGTCACCCCGGACGAGGTGGAGGAGTACATCGGCGGGCTGCGGGAGCGGTTCGCCTCGCTGAAGTCGGTGGACCGGCCGGTCACCGGTGGCGACTACACCTCCATCGACCTGTCCGCCTCGGTGAACGGCGAGCCAGTGGAGGATGCCCAGGCCAGCGGGCTGTCCTACGAGGTGGGCAGCGGGTCGCTGCTCGACGGCCTGGATGAGGCGCTGATCGGCATGCCAGCCGGGGAGTCCGCGACGTTCACCGCCGAACTGGCCGGCGGGGCGCACGGCGGCGAGGAAGCCGAGGTCACCGTCACCGTGCACAGCGTCAAGGTCAAGGAGCTTCCCGAGCTGGACGATGACTTCGCCCAGTCCGCCAGCGAGTACGACACGCTGGGTGAGTTCCGGGCCGGGACGCGCACCCAGCTGGAGTCGGTGAAGCGGATGCAGCAGGCCGGGCAGGCCCGGGAACGGGCCCTGGACGCGCTGCTGGCCCAGATCGACATACCGCTGCCGGACAGCCTGGTGCACAGCGAGGTCGAGGCGCGCCGCAACTCCCTCGACGAGCAGCTGGAACGCTCCGGCCGGAGCATGGCGGACTACCTGGAGTCGGCGGACCTGACCGAAGAGCAGCTGGACGCGGACATCGTCGCGGACGCCCGGCGCTCGGTGAAGGCCGGGTTCGTGCTCGACGAGCTGGCCCGGAAGGAAGACCTGAACGTCGAGCAGGAAGAACTCAACGCGTTCGTGATCGAGCAGGCCTACCGGATGGGCGTACAGCCGGACCGGCTGGCCCAGCAGCTGGTGGACCGCGGCCAGCTCGGCTCGGCCGTGGCCGAGGTGCTCCGGGCCAAGGCGCTCGGCCTGCTCACCGAGCGGGCCAAGGTGACCGACGAGGCCGGCCAGCCGGTGGACGTGGCGGCCGCGCTGCGTCCCCCAGCCGAGGCCGACGCGGCCGAGGAGGGCACGGCTGAGGATGGTGCGGCCGACGAGGGCGCGGACGAGGTGGCGGCGCCCGCGGCGGAGGCGGCGGCGGACGAGCCCGTGACCGGCGCGGACGAGCCCGCGGCCGATGAAGGCGGCCAGCCGCCGGCCAGCTGACCCGGCCTCTGCCGACAGCGAACAGGCCACCCGCACGGACGTTCTGGCCCGGGCCCGGCGTTATCGTCACTAGCAGCAACGCTGCTACCTGAGCACGGACAATCAACCGAGGAGAGCAGAGTGAGCACGCCTCCGGACTTCGGGGACCCGACGCGGATCCTGGCGCGCACCGCCGAGGCGGTGCCGCCGCTGATTACCGAGCAGCTGTTCCAGCGGCTGCTCCGGCATCGCATCATCTTCCTCGGCCAGCAGGTGGACGAGGACATCGCCAACCGGATCTGCGCCGAGCTGGTGCTGCTGGCCGCCGAAGACGACAAGCGCGACATCAGCATCTACATCAACTCGCCGGGTGGCTCGGTGTACGCCGGGCTGGCCATCTACGACGTGATGCAGTACGTGCCGAACGACATCGCCACCTACGCGATGGGCATGGCCGCGTCGATGGGCCAGTTCCTGCTGTCCGCCGGGACGCACGGCAAGCGGTACGCGCTGCCGCACGCCAGCATCCTGATGCATCAGCCCTCGGGCGGCATCGGCGGTACGGCCTCGGACATCCGCATCCAGGCCGAGCAGATGCTTTACATCAAGCGCAAGCTGGCCGAGCGCACCGCGTTCCACACCGGGCAGACCGTTGAGCAGATCGAGAAGGACGCCGACCGGGACCGCTGGTTCACCGCCGAGGGTGCCCGGGATTACGGCTTCGTGGACCACGTGATCCGCAGCGCCCTGGAAGTCCCGTCCGAAGGGCCAGTGTCATGAGCCGCCATCCCGTCGACCCCGTGACCGCACCGCGAGCGGAGGAGCCGCACGTGAGCACATCCAGCCGGAGACTGGCGGAGGCCCGCTACGTCCTGCCCTCGTTCGTGGAGCGCACGTCGTACGGCATCAAGGAGATGAACCCGTACAACAAGCTCTTCGAGGAGCGGATCATCTTCCTCGGCGTGCAGATCGACGACGCCTCGGCCAACGACGTCATGGCCCAGCTGATCACGCTGGAGTCCAT
>Ga0335078_10001550_pt1 | contig 34611 bp, 34 predicted proteins | sample Lox_Sample_32_FD_206711 | JGI IMG/M metagenome (GOLD analysis project Ga0335078, IMG submission 206711) | Soil microbial communities from Loxahatchee National Wildlife Refuge, Florida, United States - Lox_Sample_3.2 | ecosystem: Environmental > Terrestrial > Soil > Wetlands | place: USA...
CTACTTTCGTATCCTCACCGCACAGGGAGCCCATGCGCCTGGTGGTGCACGCAGCTACATCGAGAATGGTCTGATGCGGAGCGGTTTTGCTCTGGTCGCCTTTCCCGCGGAGTACGACAAGGGCGGCGTCATGACCTTTGTAGTGAATCAGGATGGCGTTGTGTATGAGAAGGACCTCGGCTCGGATACTTCGAAGATCGCAAGAGAGATCAAGGAATTTGATCCGGACTCCAGCTGGGAGAAAGTGAATGCGGACTCGAACTCGAGCCAGTGAATTGGCAAGACAAATCGGGAGGAAATCATGAAAAACAAAAAGAACTCGATTCTGGCAGTAGCTAGCCTTGCGGGCCTCGGCCTGTTTCTGCTGGCGAGTTTTCACGGCGTGGCTCAGGAGATACCGAAGCGCGAGGTGTTTCAGGCTCAAGCCATGGGCCAGGGGACGCAGATGGGACGCACTTTCAGTGTCACTGTCAATATCGCCGAATACTCAACCCTTGAAGAGCGGCAGGTCCTGGTCGAAGCGTTCGAGAAGGCAGGTTCCGAGGGCCTATTCAATGCGCTCGAAAAGATGCACGCCAAAGGAAGAATCGCGATTACCGGCACCTTGGGTTATGATATCAGTTTCGTTCGCGAGATCCCGAACGCGGAAGGCCGCACAATCCGCATTCTCACCAACCGCCCGATCCGGTTCGCCGAAGCCTGGGAGAACGGACGCTCGATGGACTACAACCTTTCTTACCTCGAGTTCGATCTCGTCAACGAGAAAGACAAGAGCACGGGTTCGCTGCTGCCGGCTTGCCAATTTAAGATCAATAAGAAGACGAAGGAACTCGAAGTCGAAAACTATCAAAACCCCTGGAAACTCGTGAACATCCTCAATCGCCGCGACGATTAGGCGTACAAAACCTGACTGAAGGGAGCCAAATGCAATCCGCTTACACTCGATATCTCCTGGCTGCTTGTGCGGCTGCTCTGTTTCTTGTCGCATCGTCGATCGCGCAGCAAATGTCGCCACCGGACCAGTCCACGCATCCGGACCATGCCGGACATGAGGGCATGGCAATGCCCATGGATGAACCGGCACAGATGCTGGACGCCGCCCAGCAAGCCAAACTCCTCGCTGATAAGAAAGAAAGTGAATTCAACCACCACTTGGCCGGGTTCTTCGTTATCCTCGCCGGCATTTTCATCCTGGCTGAGCGCACCCTGTCTCAACGTTGGCCACTCGTGCGCTTCGCCTGGCCGGCTTGTTTTCTGCTCTCAGGACTGTTCTTGCTCGTCTTCAGCGACACGGAACTCTGGCCCTTTGGGCCACAGAGTTGGTGGTACGGTCTCACCCACAATCTCGAAGATCTCCAACACAAGACCTTTGCCGTCATTCTCCTGGCTCTCGGCATCATCGAGGTTCAACGCGCTCGAGGCATCCTTAAATCGGCCTGGGCTGGATGGGTGTTCCCCGTGCTTGCCTGCTGTGGCTCCGTGATGCTCCTCTTTCACGAACACCACACCGGGATGCACGGCGCGGGGCATATGACTACGATGGCTCACATCCAGGCCGAGCACCAGAGTTTTGCCGCCACGGGATTCGGCATCGCTCTCTTCAAAGGAATGTCAGAGTTACCCACTCGCTGGAACGTGGTGTTCAAGAGGCTCGGGTCACTTTTGATGATCGCACTCGGCGTCCTTCTCATCGTCTACACTGAGTAAAAAGGTGGGCGGTGATACAACGCACAGAGATGCTGGGATGATAGACATTTATGCCATTGAACGTGAGGCCCTGATGGTTGCCCGACCCAAGGGCACCCTTGACGCTCAGACTGCCGAAAGAATCGTTGAATTCATCGAAATCAAAGAGGAGCATTCGGAGACCGGGTTTAACCGTTTCTGTGACCTGACCTGTTTGCAGGGGATCCAGCTCTCGGATGCGGAAGTCCAGTGCCTTGCAGATCGACGCAGCGCCTTTAATCCGAACGAGATCCGTGTCAAATCCGCCTTCCTGGCCATTCATCCGCTCGCGTATGGGCTCGCGCGCATGTATGAACAGATGCTGCATTCTCCCCGGATAGAAGTCCGCGTTTTCAGCCAGCTGGAGGCCGCGGCGGAGTGGCTTGCCGTTAAGCCGGAACGGTTGACGCTCTAATCGCTGGCCACGGCAAGAACGGATCATCGTCGAGCTTGGCGGCAGACGGAACAAACGAACAACATCGGGGCTGGGGCAACACCCAAACGAAAGGAATCATCTTGAGAAGACAATCGCTGTTATTCGTGGCTGTCCTGGCTATCCCGGCACTCCTGGCAGCCAGTTCCCCCAAGCTACTGGTGAGCTGGCGGAACCCGAACTATTCTGGTGGCGGCTTCAAGAATGTTTTGGTACTAGCCATAAATGGCAAGGCCGAGAATCGTGCGGAGTTCGAGGATGTGCTAGTCGAAGCGATCGTCAGGCCGGGGGTTCAAGCTACGCAGAGTTACGTGTTTCTTCCGCGTCCCGATGTGACCCCCATTGACATAAACGATCTGAAAGCCGTGATCCGTGAACAGAAATTCGATGGGATCGTGGTCGCACGCTTGACAAAACGGGAGCAGAAAACCACGTACGTCCCCGGCGAGATCTATACGCCACTTCCTTACTATGGAACGTTCTATGGCTACTACGGAGCCGTGTACCCGATTGTCTATTCCCCCGGCTATCTTCAAAAAGAAAGCGTTGCTCAAGTCGAGACAAATTTCTATTCCACGGCAAAACCGGACGGAGAACTCGTCTGGACAGGAACCACGAATACCTTTGACGCCAAATCGCCGATGAAGGTGATCAAACAACTGGCTAAGGTCGTGGTTGAAGAATTGGAAAGCCAAAGGGTGATCGACCAGCGTCCCTAAACGACACCAACTGAAAGTTTGGCAGAGCGAAACGGACAAAGGAATGCGTACCACCGATTCCCGATCTCGAGTGTCGCCGGGCGACTCGCGCCTGGCACACGTGAGTCGAGTTTGCGTGCACTAACGCGGCCCCAGAGAACGACTCGGTGCACCGACGCAGCACTAGGAACTGGCTGCGACAGGATTCCCTACGGCATTTCGGAGTCGCTACGAAATGTCGGGTGCCTTGGCCAGTCCATCAGATCAAAAGCTGACGCAACAACTTTATTCTCAGTCGATTACAACGGGTCGAAGAGTTTTGCTTATGGCACATGCCTTGCACGTCGCATACGCGTTCGGGCTCTCGCTCGAAGAGAAGCACCCGGAGGAGAAGCTCATGTAAGTGAAAGAGCCTATCCGAGTACGGGAAAACGCACTGCTGGAGCGAGAGGAGGACTCGCGCTGCTCGCGCTTGTAAGCGCTGGGCATCGCGGCCTGTATGTTTTTGGGACGGTTTATTTCGTGCGGGAACTTTGTTTTTTCGTGGGCTTGACGGTCGTTCTCGTCTTCATGGGAGTCAATCTTGTGGTGCTTGGCTTCTTGGTTAAAAGGACGGGAGTAGCTATTCTCCGGTTCGTGCGAAAGGCAAAACCAGCAACTGCACATGAGGGCCAATGCCCAACGTCCGGCGGCTCCGCTCGTTGGATCTAGCCGCATTAGTCGTACTATCTCCCTGCGGCTGTGAGATTTGGGCAGCTTCAACGAGTTGGCTAGAATACGATGAGACACACCTGCATATTCGTCCTGGCCGTATTGGCGTTTGCTTTCGGCGTCTTTGGCCAAGGCGGCGTGCCTACAATCAAAACAGAAGCATTGAGTGCCTTTGTGTGGGGGGAGGACTCACCCTCTGGGGCGGTCTCCTCGACCTTTCAAGACCCCCTGACAGGCAATGCGATACATGCATTGAGTTATGCTGGAATAGAAGTAACCTCCCGAATAGGATTCGAGCGCATCGGTACTGACGAAGTAGGCACGTTCCTCAACTACGCGACAACCATCGTCAACACCACAGACTCAGCGCTGTCCGTGCGATTCGGTGGAATCAGTGTGGATGGGCACGCAGCGTCACCTCTCTGGGTTGTGCCTCCGGGCGCGAAGCTGAGTAAGCAGGAACGTAAAAGCAAGCCAGACTCGGTGGAGCTTGGGAAAATCCACTGCTTCACGAGCGGCTTTCTTTCGAGCGCCAATTTCTTTTCGGCAAACGCCCGATCCCAGGTTCTTACCGTCGCTCCCAAAACTGGGCTGACGGTTTCATCCATTATCCGGGATCCTCGCAGTTATCAGCCGCTCCGATGCTCCCTCGAAGGATGCTTCCCGATCGGCACGATACGCTACTACCTCCAAATTGACGATAAGGATTACGTCTTTGTCTGGCCCGGTCGATCTGCAGTTTATTGTGGGACCTGAGAAATTCTCGGCACAGATTGCTTCTCTTTAGAGCTAGCGACGAAGAATTGGCGCTAAAGGCGCAGCCTTTCAGCAAATTTGGCGGAACCTGCTGGAGACAAAGCAAGCTGCACGCGGACCAACGCTATCGTCCGACATGGGATGCTGATTTCCTCGGTCGCGGTGACAACGCCCCGGAGCGCTTTCGCCCGTATTTTTCGGGAACTCTGCGTTTTGCAAGTCGACGAGGACGGCCTGCGCTTCAATGCCGAGACCGTCGAAGCGGAAGGCATATCCGAGGATGCCGACTACCAAGGCGTCCGGGTGAGCTTCATTGCGTATCTAGAACGCGCAAAGATTCCCATTCAGATTGACATCGGCTTTGGCGACATCGTCACACCAGCACCTTCCGAAACCAGCTATCCCACGCTCCTGGAATTCCCTGGCCCGCGTTTGCTGGCCTATCCGAAAGAAACTGTCGTTGCCGAAAAACTCGAAGCACTTGTGAAACTCGGAATCGCCAATACCCGCAGGAAGGATTTCTACGATCTTGTTGTTGGCAGAGCTTGAGAATCCGGCCCGTGCCCTGGTCTTTCTGACCGCTGCCACGGGATTAAGGGTATCTGAAGCCCTCGGGTTGAAGTGGTCTGACGTTGACTTCGCCGCTGGTGAAATCCGGCTCAGCAGAGCAATAGTTCATCAGCATGTCGACGACATGAAGACAGAGGCTTCCCAGAAGCCCGTGCCTATGGATGGCGCACTGCTCGATGCTCTGCAGGATTGGAGCCGACAGGCGCCGTACCGGCAGATGGGTGACTGGGTGTTTGCTAGCCCGGATATGGACGGCAAACAACCGCACTGGCCAGAGACGCTGCTAAAGTGCTACGTGCATCCCGCTGCGAAGCGCGTAGGCATTACCAAGGCTCTCGGATGGCATTCCTTCCGCAGGACGTTCGCAACGCTCTTGAAAGGCAGCGGTGAGGACGTAAAGACGGTCCAGAAACTGATGCGGCACGCAAGCAGCAGACTGACGCTGGACGTGTACGCACAGGCTTTGACCCCGGCTAAACGGGCCGCACATCTGAAGTTGGTTGGATTGATTCAGCCAGCGGCAGAGACAGCAAATGGTCCTTCATGGTCCCGCGCTGAAGATGCAGTCGCTGTAAGTAGTTGAAATTATGGAGCGGCCTATCGGAATCGAACCGACACCTGAACCTTGGCAAGGTTCCGTACTACCACTATACTAAGGCCGCTTAACGACAATTCTGTTTATAACATGCCTGCCGCTGCAGCGACAAGCCTTCCGTCGCCGCGCTTTCAGAAAAACCACATCCAATGATGCCGCGTCAGGATATCTGCGTCACACGCGCGGACTTGACCACCGGCGAGCGCTTCTGGCGATCCGCAAACCGGTCCGCTTTTTCCTTGTCCGTGTAAACGCGCCCGAACTTCTCTCCGTCTGCGTAAAAAACCGTCACCAGGAAATGATGATGCTTCCTTCTCCGGTCCTTCCCGAAGCTGGTCTTTTCTCTCTTGGAAGTTTTCGTCGTTGAAGTTTTCGTCACTGAGGCCAACCCCATTTCGTATGATGGGTCACTCTGAAGACTATCGCAGGGAAAGCGCACCTCGCGCAAGTACCGCAATAGACAGTAACCGTTCCCCCATTACAGCGAAATTGGAGAAATCTGGAATGTCAAAACTCGCCCACCTGCGCAAAGCGCCTCCCCGCCACCGGCCTCTGCAACTGTTCCGACGAGACTAGATTCGCGTCAAAAAGTTACCCCGCTGGCGCCAATTTGGACCACCTGCGATAGGGCCTTTTTCGGCGCAAACCCCGCGTATTTCGTGGTTTTTCCCCAAAAGTCCCTTTCTCCTCAACTCCGCCTCCCAAAAGAAAGTTGCGGCCCATGAAACTTTTCTCTCCATTTTTCGTCTTTACTGGTGAGGACAACGATAAGCTCAATGTGGCGGAGAATAACCATGATGACGACAATGACAAAGCATCCGCCCCTCGTGGAAGACCTGCGAAACCATTCGCAGGAGCAGATTGCTGAATTGCGCATTTTGCTTCAGTCCGGAGCGCCTGCGCGGCCCGATCCGCGCCGCCCCGGCTTCTTTGAACTCGAAGGGCGTTCCAAGGTCTACTACATTTTCAAATACCCTTCGGGCTCGAAGGTGTTGCTACTGGGTGTGTGGGAACGCGAAACGGATCCCGTCGCCGAGTTGGTAGCCTGCACTTGCCCGGCGATGTAGTGGGGCTTCGACTTTTTTCCTGAGAGAGTGTCACCAAACCAAAGCGCCCCGGTTCTTCCGGGGCGCTCTTTTATTGCCGTCTCGCTTCTGCGCTTTTCGCTCTTCAGTCTTTGTCCAGCTTTAGCGCCGCGGAGTTGATGCAATAGCGCTGCCCCGTCGGCTTCGGCCCATCGTCAAACACGTGCCCCAGGTGCGCGTCGCACTTGCTGCACTTCGCCTCCACCCGCCGCATCCCGTGGCTCGTATCGCTCTCGGTCTCCACCGCTTCTTCGTGCGCCGGCGCATAAAAGCTCGGCCAGCCGGATCCCGAGTGATACTTGGTATCGGAGCGAAACAACGGCTGCCCACAGCAAACGCATTTGTACGTTCCCGGCGTTTCCGTGTCCTCGTACTCTCCGCTGAAGGGTGGCTCCGTGCCCTTCTGCCGTGTCACATAGTATTGATTCTGCGTAAGTTGCTTCTTCCACGCGGCATCATCCTTGCGAACCTTCTCTGGCATCGCATTGCTCCTCTGGCCCTCGATTGGCGCTTATTCCGCAGTATCAGATTCAGCGCAGTACCTTGACGATTCACATCCCGTACCCAATAGTCAAAAGAGGCTCGGATTCTAGCCGCATTCTAGCCTGGAACCCCCTTTTGCGGAAAAACCGTGGACAAGCGCCTTACTGACAATCGCCGTAGCCGCCGCGCCAAGATCGCCAAGCCCGTGCGCGTGCGCCCTTCGGAACCGCGCGACGACCACTTCGAAGACGTCCCCGTGAGCGTTAACGCCTCCCGCGATGGCATCTATTTCGTTTCGCGCCTGCACTCTTACTATCCCGGCATGCGCGTCTTTGTCACTTTTCCCTTCTCCTCCCCGCACGACCCCTTGAATTGCGAATACGTCGCCCAAGTCATTCGCGTGGACAAACTGGAGAACGGCAAAACCGGCGTCGCCGTACACCTCAAAATGAGCATGAACCTGCAGTCCGCCGGCAGCAAAGTCTCTTCCTCGCGCGAGTGAGTCCCTCAGGCGGTTTTTCTCTGGCGACGACGGTCCGCCGTCGCCTTCTTTGTTTGCACGACTCTCGTCCATCTAATCGTCTTTCCAGCGAAGCGACGAGTCGCTCCAACCGCGATTCGTGGCCCTGGCTCTTCCACTGCTCACTATTCACTGCTTACTACTCACTTCTTCGCTGTTGACATGGGCGCCGATTTTCTTTACCTTCGTGGCATGCACTCTCGGGCGCATCATTACCATCATCATCACGGCCACACGCCGCGCCCGATGAGCTATGCGTAGACCTTAGCACCACAAAGCACTCATCGGCCCGCTGGCGCAGCAAGCCCCAGCGGGTTTTTTGTTTTGTAGCCAGGCTTTTCGATTGTTGTAGGGGCACGGCATGCCGTGCCGGAGTTGAGGCAACCAACAACGCAACCGGCAACGCCTCAGCAACGGTCCAGGAGCGCCAAGCATGAGCAGCAGCCAACAAACAGGGCCAATGCCCGTCACCATCGACTTCGTCAAATCCGACGGCCTCGTTCCCGCCATCATTCAGGACCACCGCTCCGGCGAAGTCCTTATGCTCGGCTTCATGAACGCGCAGTCCGTCGACGAAACCCAGCGCTCCGGTGAAGTCGTCTTCTTCAGCCGCTCGCGCAACAAGCTCTGGAAAAAAGGCGAGTCCAGCGGCCACGTCCTCAAAGTCCGCGAAGTGCTCGTGGACTGCGATGCCGATGCCCTGCTCGTTCGCGTCGAACCCCTCGGCCCCGGCGTTTGCCATGAAGGCTACCGCTCCTGCTTCTTCCGTCGCCTCGAATCCACTGGCAACGCAATCATCGTGGCCGAGCAGACCTTCGCTCCCTCCGCCGTCTATGCGCAGCCACAGGAGAAAAAATCGTGACCCGCCTCAAACTCGGCATTCCCAAGGGCAGCCTGCAAGACGCCACCCTCGACCTCTTCTCCCGCGCCGGCTGGAAAATCACCTTGAGCTCCCGCAGTTACGTCCCCACTATCGACGACTCGGAAATTGAGTGCCTCATGGTGCGCGCCCAGGAGATGGCGCGCTACGTCGAAACCGGTGCTCTCGACGCCGGCATTACTGGCCACGACTGGGTCGTCGAGACCGGCGCCGCCGTGGATGAACTCTCTGAACTCGTTTACGCCAAGCAGCGCCTCGCACGCGTCCGCTGGGTCCTCGCCGTCCCCGAAGACTCCGCCATGCACCATGTTGACGACCTCGAAGGCAAAACCATAGCCACAGAAGTCGTCCACATCACCGAAAGCTATCTCGCGCGCCACGGCGTCAAAGCCCGTGTCGAGTTCTCCTGGGGCGCCACGGAAGTCAAAGTCCCGCAACTCGCCAACGCCATCGTCGAAGTCACCGAAACCGGCTCCTCGCTGCGCGCCAATCGCCTGCGTATCGTCGACACCGTCCTCGAATCGGCCACCGTCTTCATCATGAATCGCGCCGCCGCAGCCGATCCCTGGAAACGCGAAAAAGCCGAGAATCTCATTCTCATGCTGCAGGGCGCCATCGCCGCCGCCAGCAAAGTCGGCCTGCTCCTGAACGTGCATCGCGACGATCTGCAAAACGTTCTCGGCGTCTTGCCTGCTCTTAAAAAGCCCACCATCTCTGCGCTGAGCGATCCCGACTGGGTTGCCATCAACACCATTGTCGAAGAGGCCGTAGTGCGCCAAATCCTCCCCAAACTCAAAGCCGCTAAAGCCCAGGGCATCGTCGAATATCCCCTGAACAAAATCGTGCTCTGATGCGCATCCTCCAGCTCACGCCCGCCGTCGAAAAAAATCTCCTTCGTGCTCGTCACGAACGCGACCGCGAAGCCGAAGCCGTCGCCGCCCGTATCATCGCCGACGTCCGCAAACGCGGCGATTCCGCCCTCTTCGCCTTCACCAAACAATTCGACCGCATGGATCTTCGTCGCGAAGGCCTGTGGATCTCGACCAAAAACGCGGGGCGCCTTCCCCGTAGGGGCGCCGCACGTCTGCGCCCCATTTCGGCACAATCTCTAGACTCGTCGTCCTCCGTCTCCCCCGCCTTTCTCCGCGCCATCGCCGAAGCCGCCCGCAACATCCGCGCGGTCGCCCAAAAACAACTCCCGCGACCCTGGTCCCTGCAAACCGAGCCCGGAGTCACCATCCGCCAACTCGTCTCCCCACTCGACACTGTCGGCTGCTACATTCCAGGCGGCAACTTCGCCCTCGGCTCCACCCTCCTCATGACCGCCATCCCCGCCCAGGTCGCTGGCGTAAAAAACATCATCGTCGTCTGCCCCAAACCCAACGCCGCTCTTCTAGCGGCCGCCGATTTCCTCGGCATCCCGCAAATCGCCCAAATCGGCGGCGCGCAAGCCATCGCCGCTCTCGCCCACGGCACTCGCTCCATCCCCCGCGTCGAGAAAATCTGCGGCCCCGGCAATCGCTTCGTCACCGCCGCCAAACAACTCGTCTCCTCCGATTGCGCCATTGATCTCCCCGCCGGCCCCACCGAAGCCATCGTTCTCGCTTCTTCCGGCAATCCCGCCTACATCGCCGCCGACCTCCTCGCCCAAGCCGAACACGCCGCCGACGCCGCCAGCTTCCTCGTCACTCCCTCCAAAAAGCTCGCCCGCGCCGTCCAAGAACAAGTCGCCTCCCAACTAACCCAACTCGCCGCCAGCAATCCCGCCCACCAATCCATCCAAAAATCCGGCGCTATCCTTCTCACCACTTCCCTCGCCCAAGCCTGCGATTTCGTCAACCGTTTCGCCCCCGAGCATCTCAGCCTTCCCGCACAACCCGAGCAACTCCTCAAAAAAATCACCGCCTCCGGCACCATTTTCCTCGGCCCCTGGGCCGCGCAGCCGCTGGGCGACTATGTCTCCGGCTGCAACCACGTCTTGCCCACCGGCGGCTGGGCCCGCAAACGCGCCGGCCTCTCTTCCGCCGACTTCGTCAAATGCATCACCACGCAAACTATCTCCCGCAACGGCTTCCAGCGCCTCGCGGCCGCCGCCGAATCTCTGGCAGAATCCGAAGGCCTTCTCGCGCATCGCAACGCCGTGAGGATCCGCCGATGAGCACACTAGTCGGCATTGTAGGGGCACGATTCATCGTTCCCTTTCTCTCCCACCCATCACCTATTCCCCTTCTTTCTCCGTGCCCTCTGTGCTCTTTCCTCTGTGCCCTCCGTGTTAAAAAACCCCTTCAACCTAATCTCGATCTTTCCGTCGATCGCAACTCGTTCCACAAAGGCCGCCCATGACCTCTCAACTCCCCGTCCGCCAGGCCATCCTCAATCGCCGCACTTACGAACCGCCCGGCGAAGGCCGCGCCGACAAGCTCCGCCTCGACTTCAACGAAAACACCGCCGGCTGCTCGCCCAAGGTCCAGCGCGCCCTCGCGAAACTCACGCCCAAACTTCTTTCCATGTATCCCGAATACGAGCGCGGTACGCGTCGCCTCGCGCGCCACTTCGGCGTAAAGCCCCACGAACTCCTCCTCACCAACGGCGGCGACGACGCCCTCCGCCTTTTCTTCGACGCCTTCGTGGATGCGGGCACCATCGCCGTCATCTGCGAGCCTACGTTTCCCATGTACCGCTACTGGGGCGAAGTTGCTGGCGCCAAACTCGACGTGCAACGCTACGGCGTCAACATGGAGTTTCCGCTGGACGCTGTTCTTCAATGCCTCGGCGCAAAACCTCGCGTCCTTTTCATCTGCAACCCGAACAACCCCACCGGCACGCTCCTCGAAAAATCCGTCATCGAAAAAATCCTGCAAGCCGCCACGCACACCGCCATCGTCCTCGACGAAGCCTACGCCGAATTCTCCGGCCTTACCGTCATTCCGTTCATCAACCAGTACCCGCACCTCTTCGTCGCCCGCACTTTTTCCAAAGCCGCCGGTCTCGCCGGTCTGCGCCTCGGCGCCGTCATCGCCAACGCTGAATCTCTCGCCATCCTTCGCCGCGCCACCGCGCCGTTCCCCGTCAACGTCGCCGCCCTGGCCGCTGCGGAAGCCGCCGTCAGCGACCCCAAGACCATGAAGCAGTACGTCAAGAACATCCTCCGCACCCGCGCCTGGTTCGAAAAAGAACTTTACAAACTCCAGATAAAAACCTGGCCCAGCGCCGGCAATTTCCTCCTCGCCGACTTCGGTCCCACCGGCTCCGCCATGTGCGCGCAATTCCAAGCCAATCACGGCGTCCTCCTCCGCGATCGCTCCAAAGACATCGGCCCCGGCCTCATCCGCGTCACCATCGGCACACAAAAAGAAATGGGGCGCTTGCTCAAACTCATCCAGCACTACCGGAAGGTCCCCGCAAACTCATGACCCGCAGAGCCACCATCCGCCGCAAAACCAACGAAACCGACATCCGCCTCAAGCTGAATCTCGACGGCCGCGGCAAATCTCGCGTCTCCACCGGCATTCGCTTCTTCGATCACCTGCTCGACCTCGTCGCGCGCCATGGCGCTTTCGATCTCGCCATCACCGCGAAAGGCGACCTCGACGTGGATCAGCACCACACCGTCGAAGACGTTGGCATTACTCTGGGCGAGGCCGTTGTAAAAGCCCTTGGCGACAAACGCGGCATCCTCCGCGCCGGTTATTTTTTAATGCCGATGGACGAAACGCTCGCCGCCGCCGCCATCGACCTCAGCGGCCGCCCCTACTGCGTTGTGCACGCAAAAATCTCCGCCAAGCGCGTCGGCGACTTCACCTCCGAACTCACCGAAGATTTCTTCCAAGGCTTCGCGCAAGCCGCCCGCGCCAACGTCCATCTCCGCTGTCTCTACGGCCGCAGCTCCCACCACCAAATCGAAGCCCTCTTCAAAGCCTTCGCCCGCGCCCTGCGCTTCGCCGTCAGCAAAGACCAGCGCCTCCGCAAAGTCCTCCCCAGCACGAAAGGCTTGCTATGAAGTTAATCCTCCTCGACCACGGCGCCGGCAATGTCACCTCCGTCGAACGCGCCCTCCACCGTCTCGGCGCCATTCCGCAACGCACCAATTCTTCCGAGTCTCTCGCCGCCGCCGACGCCATCATCCTCCCCGGCGTCGGCCATTACTCAGCACTGATCCGCGCCCTCGACGAACGGCAACTCCGCGCCCCGCTCGTTTCCGCCATTCAACGCGGCGTCCCCTTTCTCGGCATCTGCCTCGGCCTCCAAGCTCTCTACAAATCCAGCGCAGAAGCTCCCGAACTCCAAGGTTTAAATCTCCTCCCTGGCCACATCTCTTCGCTTCCCGCCGACGTCAAACTCCCCCACATGGGCTGGAACCAACTCCAACGCACGCGCCCTTCTCGCCTTCTCGAAAATATTTCTAATGACGCCTTCTTCTATTTCGCGCATTCCTTCGCCGCCACCGAGACGAACGGCGAAGCCGTAGCCCTCTGCACCTATGGCACACTCTTCGCCGCCGTCATCGAACACCACAACATCCACGCCACCCAATTCCACCCCGAAAAAAGCGGCGCCCCCGGCGCGCATCTCCTCCAAAATTTCCTTAACTTGGCGGCCACCAACTCATGAGCCTGGCCCGCCGCATCATTCCCTGCCTCGACACCGACGGCGCGCGCGTCGTCAAAGGCGTCAACTTCGTCAGCCTCCGCGATGCCGGCGATCCCGTCGCTCTCGCCGCTCGCTACAACGCCGAAGGCGCCGACGAGCTCGTCGTCCTCGACATCGCCGCCTCCCGCGACCGCCGCCCCACCTTCCTCGAAACCATTCGTCGCGTCGCCGCCGAACTCGCCATTCCACTTACCGCCGGCGGCGGCATCCGCTCTCGCGAAGACGCCCGCGCCGTCATTCAGGCCGGCGCCGACAAAGTCACCGTCAACACTGCCGCCGTCGAAAACCCCGACCTCATCTCCCAACTCTCCCGCGAATTCGGCGCCCAAGCCGTCGTCCTCGCCATCGACGCCAAGTTCTTGAGTCAACCGCTAGCCCAAGGACAAGATCCACTGAAACGCGCAGCCGAGGAGGATCCCGTCGACATTTTCCTCTCGCGACGGCAAGCCTCCGCACCGCATTGGAACGTTATGGTTCGTGGTGGACGCGACTCCGCAAATATGGACGCAATCCTCTGGGCTAAGCGCGGCGTGGCACTGGGCGCCGGCGAAATCCTTCTCACCTCCGTCGATCGCGACGGCACGCAACAAGGCTTCGACATTCCCCTCACCGCCGCCATCTCCCAGGCCGTCTCGGTCCCCGTCATCGCCTCTGGCGGCGCCAAACTCCCCGAACACTTCGCCCAAATCTTCGGCGAAGGCCACGCCGACGCCGCCCTCGTCGCCTCCATCTTTCACGACAACACCCAATCCATCCGCGCCCTCAAACAATTCCTCGCCTCCCAACAAATCGCGGTCCGCTTGCCATGCTGACCGCGCTGCGGCCAACCTGAAACTCAACTTGACTCACAATCATGAGTCAATTAAACTCATCGTATGTCTAAACGCCTTCAAGTGATCCTGCGCGACCCGGAGTACCGCGAGATTCAGAAAGCCGCGCGCTCTCGCCAAATGTCCATCGCCGAATGGGTCCGCCAAGCGCTGGCCATCGCGCGCTCCCGCGAGTCCTCCGCGGACCTCGGAAAGAAGCTCGAAGTCGTCCGCGCCGCCGCCCGTCATGAATTTCCCACCGCGGATATCGACGCCATGCTGGCGGAAATAGAAGCCGGCTACACCAGCGATCCTCGTTCATGATTTTCCTCGACTCTAATGTTCCGATGTATCTCGTCGGCGCACTCCACCCCCATAAAGCGGACGCGCGCAGGCTCCTCGAGAAGTTCGTCAGTGATCGCGAACGTCTCGTTACCGACGCTGAGGTGCTCCAGGAAATCATGCATCGCTATGTGGCCATCAATCGCCGCGACGCCATCCAACCGGCGTTCGACTCGCTCCTTGATATTGCCGATGAGGTTTTCTCAATCGACCAGACTGCCGCCGAACGTGCCAAAGCCATCGTCTTCGGCCATCCGCGCCTCTCCGCGCGCGACGCCGTTCACCTCGCCACCATGGAACAGCACAAAGTAAGCCGCATCTTCAGTTTCGACGCTGGCTTTGACGGCTATCCCGGAATCACCCGCCTTGCCTGACGCCCGACTATCATTCGCGGAGTGCTTGCGTCTGCTGTTTTCCGTGCCCTCTGCGACCTCTGCGTTAAAATCCACCGTACCTCCAACCTCGCTCCCTACTGGAACCTCTCCATTTTCTCCCCCCCTTTCTCTGTCAGTTGTGAGCTGTAAGCTGTCTGCCCTGGCCATCCGCCACACAGCCCAAGTCTCCGCCAAGTCCTCTCTGCGAACCTCTGTTAACTCTGCGTCTCTGCGTTATCTTTTCTCATCTCCTGACTCTGTGTCCTCTGTGCCCTCTGTGTTAAGAGAACACCCTCAGCCCCAACACGATCTGTTCCGCAAACGCGCGGCTCGCCCCCTCTTCTCACGCAACACGGATCACGAATCACGGGTCACGCGCTCATGCTAATCCCCTGTATCGACCTGCAATCCAGCCAAGCCGTGCAGCTTGTGCACGGCCGCAAACGGGAACTCGCCGTCGCCGACGTTTTCGGCCTCCTCGAACGATTCAAAGGACATCGCTGGCTGCACATCATCGACCTCGACGCCGCCATCGGTACCGGCCACAACAACTCCCTCGCCAAAAAACTCTGCCTCGCCGCTCGCAGACGCTGCAAATTCCAAGTCCGCATCGGCGGCGGCATCCGCACCGTCTCCCGCGCCGTCGAAATCGCGAAATGGGGCGCCGACCAAATCATCATTGGCAGCGCCGCCTTCCGTGAAGGCAAAATCAACAGGCGCTTCCTTCGCGCCCTCAACAAAACAATCCCCCGCCGCAAAATCGTCATCGCCCTGGACACCGCCCGCGGCCACATCACCATTCACGGCTGGCGCCGCAAACTTTCTCTTCGCCCGCAAGACGTCATGCCCCAACTCGAACCCTTCTGCGCCGCCTTTCTCTGCACCGACGTCGACCGCGAGGGCACCATGTCCGGCGCCAACCTCCAATGGTTTCGTCAACTCCGCGCCGCCACCAGCCACCCCATCATCGCCGCCGGCGGCATCTCCACGCGCACCCAAATCAACGCCCTCGCCAAGCTCCACATGGACGCCGCCGTCGGCATGTCTCTCTACAAAAACCGCCTCCGTTAACCCGTGTCCCGTGTTCCGGGTCCCGTGATCCGGGACGCCTTCGCAACTCCCACGCTTCGCAATTCTGCCTGCGGTTGTTCTTATACTAGTCGGCGCTCCCCAGTCTCCCTCCTCCTCCCAGCTCGCCGTGACCTCTGTGCCTCCTCTTCTTTTCCTCTGTGTCAAGCCTTTTTCTTAAGCTTTTCTTGACCCCGGCCAAAACCACTCCGTCCTTGCACCCGCTGCCATTTGCGATACGATACCCAGCCATGCGCAAAACCATTCTGTCGTTCTTGCTACTCCTGCTGACGGCGTGCGTCACGCCTGCACAAGAGGCCACCTCCCTGCCCTTCACGCTCAAGCCGCTGGGCAACAACGTTTACGCCGCCATTGCCAACCCGAAAAGCAACGCCGGCTCGAACTCCGGCTTCATCATCGGCGACGACGGCGTCGTTGTGGTGGACTCCTTCGTCACCGCCGATGCCGCCAAAGCCCTCCTCGGCGAAATTCAGAAGCTCACCAAGCTACCCATCAAGTTCGTTGTCAACACGCACTATCATCTCGATCACGTCGCGGGCAATGGCGTCTACGCGCAAGCCGGCGCGGTAGTGATCGGCCACAAAAATCTCCGCGGCTGGATTCACACGGAAAATCTGAAGTTCTTTGGTCCCACTCCGAAGCCGGAACAGAAATCCATGGTCGAAGGACTCTTCGCCCCGAACCTCACCTATGACTCCGCGCTCGAACTGTTCGTCGGCGCGAAACCGGTCGTTGTTCGCTACTATCCAGGCCACACCGGAGGCGACTCCGTGGTCTTCTCTCCTGATGCGCAGGTGGTCTTCGCCGGCGATTTATTCTGGCGCAAAACGTTGCCCAACCTGATTGACGGCACCACCGACAAGTGGGCCGAGACCGACGCCAAGCTGGCGGCCCAGTTCCCCAACGCAAAATTCGTCTCTGGCCATGGCGATGTGGGAACTGCCGAGGACGTGAAAGATTTCGAGGGTTACATCAACGACCTGCGCGCGGCGATTGCCCAGGGTGTCAAGAACGGCCAATCTGGCGATGCCCTCGTCGCCAGCGTCACAGCACAAATCCAGCCGAAGTACGGCAAGTGGGACGCCTACGATTACTTCCTCAAACGCAACATTGCCGACACCGAGAAAGAACTACGGGGCGAGAAGAAGATTCCGCAGCCTTCCACACCATGAAAATCTGACACGGCAATCCCGGCGTTGTACGCCGTGTCATTCTGAGCGAAGAATCGCGACTTGATTTCTGCACTGGGATGCACACAAGGTATAGGCCGATCTCACTCGGCAAAAATCGCCCGGCATTTCACAAGCAGGCGCGCTCAGCGCAAATAGGCGTCGGTGACGTACTGCTGCACCATGCGCTGGGTATTGAAGAATGAGCCGTTGATGGCGATGGCGTGCTGCATGATCTGGATAAACGCGCGCGGATCCTTGTAGAAGAGTGGGATGATCACGTTTTCCAGTTTCCAGTACAGGGATTCCGCGTCCTTCGCATTGTCGGAGGGCGTATCGGTACCCATGGAGCCGCGCAACTCGCCGATGGACCAGCCGGTGACGCCTTCAATGTGGCCTTCGACCCACCAGCCGTCGAGAATGCTCAGGCTCGGCACGCCGTTGAGCGCAGCTTTCATGCCGCTGGTGCCGCTGGCTTCCAAAGGAAATTGCGGCGTATTGAGCCAGAGATCCACGCCAGACGTCAGCTTGCCGCCAAGCTCGAGATTGTATTCGTCGAGAAAAACAATCGGAACGGCTTTGCGCAGCGCCTTCTTGGCGTGAAAAATGCGCCGGATGATGTCCTTGCCGCCGCCGTCGGCAGGATGCGCTTTGCCCGCATAGATGATTTGGAATGGTCCGGCGTTTTTAGCGATCTGGCGCAGGCGATCCAGGTCCGACAGAATCAGGTCGGCGCGCTTGTATCCGGTGGCGCGGCGTGCAAAACCGACGGTGAAGAGATCGTCATCGAGAGTGAGCCCGGTTTTCTCACGCACGCGCTCGAGAAGATCGTGCTTGGCCATGAGATGCGCCGTCCACACTTCTTCCGGCGGAAGGCCCAAGGCGCCGCGCAGGCTGTAGTTGTCCGCGCGCCAGTGCGGGATGTGGCGGTCAAAAAGCGCCTGAAAAGAAGGCGCAGCCCAGGTCACGGCGTGCACGCCGTTGGTGATGGCCTCGATGGAGACTTCCGGAAACATCTGACGCGAGGTGACGCCGTGTTGCTTGGCCACGCCGTTGACGTAGGTGCTCAGGCTGAAGGCCAGGTAGGTCATATTCAGCATGGCGCCGCTGGCCGCGGCTTGCTGCAAATCGGGATAACTTTGCTGCGATTGCAGAGAGCGCTTCACCAGATCGGCGACGGCAGCATCCTTCAAGTCGAAGAATTTTGTCTGCTGCGGAAAGACGCGCGTGAGAAATTCCACCGGAAAACGGTCGTGCCCGGCAGGCACCGGCGTGTGCGTCGTGAACATGCACTTGGCGCGGACTTTTTCGATGTCTTCACCATTGATGGCGGTGCGGCCGGCTCGCACGGCCTCTTCGCCGAGCAGCTCGAGCGACAGCAGCGCGGCGTGCCCTTCATTCATGTGATAGCGCGTCAGCTCTCGAAAGCCTAATGCGCGCAGCATGCGCGTGCCGCCGACGCCGAGAAGAACTTCCTGGCACAGCCGGTAGTAGGAATCGCCGCCGTAAAGGCCGCCGGTGAGATTGCGGTCCCATTCGGTGTTGGATGGAAGGTCGGCGTCCAGAAAGTAGACGGGAACGCAGAAATCGTGCACGCCTTTGGCGTCGTAGCGCCAGGCGCGCAGTTCCACGCGGCGGTTCTCCAGCGGAACGGTGATGCGCGCGCCTTCTTCCTTTAGAAAATCCTCCACGCGCCATTCCACGGGCTCTTCGTGTTGTGAGCCGTCTTCGGAAAGACGCTGGGTAAAGTAGCCGCGGCGGTACAGCAGACAGACGGCGACCATGGGAAGACGCAGGTCGGCAGCAGCGCGGATGGTGTCGCCGGCGAGCACGCCGAGGCCGCCGCTATAACTGGGCATGGCGTTCTCCAGGGCAATTTCCATGGAGAAATAGGCGATGAAGCGCTTGACGGAATTAGGCATGGTCTCGATTCTTCGCCGGCGCGTCACGGCGCCCGGCGGTATGCATGGGCAACTTTGAATCTCCAATTGTCGAAGAAACGGCGCATGCAATCAAGCCAGTTGCGCAGGCACGTTGCGCAGGCGCCCGCTGCTAGTTCGATTTAGCAGCGGCGTGCGACGGCGGAGGTGTCGGTCGCGACAGCAGGTCGACGTACTCCTTGTAGAATTTCGGCTTGTCCAGGTCTACCTGGACCTCGACCAGGGCTTCGCCGCGGCCGGGCTGGTTGCCGGGAGCCCAGGCGTGCGTATTGCCGTAAGAAGCGCCGTGATCCACTTCCACGTCGATGTACAACTTCTGCCATTTGGTGATGATGCTGGGATCCAGCCAGGCCACCGCGGCCAGTTCGTCCCACAAGATATTCGGTTCCGCGTATTTGGCGACGTATTGCGCGGCGGGAGCCAGGCTTTTGCCGATCTGCTCGATGAGGCTTTTTTCCATGTGCGTTTTGACGGAAATGTCCACGGTGGTGAGCACGAAGCGCGGCCAGGGCGCGTGGAGAACGGCGTGAGAAGCTTCGGGGTCCATCCAAAAATTGAATTCGTGGGTCGGTGTGAGGGCGAACTCGGGATCGTCGGTTTGCGGATTGATGCTGCCGCCCATGACGATGAGTTCTTTGGCGAGTTCCGGGAAATGCGGATCAAGCGCAATGGCCAGGGCGAGGTCGGTCATCGGTCCAGCGGCGTAGATAGTTACGTCGTGCGGGTACTGGTGGACCATGCGCACCATGAAATGGGCGGCGTCTTCGTCGGCGGCCTTCGTGGTTGGAGCGCCTTCGGGCATGGGTGGGATTTCGTACGGGCCGTGGACGGCGTGGCCCTGCGCGAAATTCCACGCGCCTTGATAGACGATTTTGCCGTACAGCGTTTCCCACTTGGCGATGTACTCCTTGGAATTAACGAGTGGGAAGACCGCGCCGGGCACGACGGGAATGTCGGTGCGGCCGATGATTTCCATGAGACGCAGGGTGTGCTGGACTTCTTCGTCGCGCCAGGCGTCGCCGGTAAGCACTGTGATGCCGAGGACATCGGTGTCGGGCGAATTCACGAGGGCGAGGATGGCTTGCATGTCGGTGCCACCCGGCCCGGCCGCGTCCTGGTCAATGATGACTTTGCGTTTGGATTGCGCCTGAAGCGGAAGGGCTAGAAGCGCCGCGAAAAGGAGCAGTCCGGCGAGGCTGCGGGCCCCGATCCGACATGCCAGTGCTCCCGTGTCGGGACGAAAGATTCTAGTTAACAATCGGCTGCCCTCCCCCGCTTTTTTTGTAAGTGCAGATTATAAAGGGTTTTAAGTCCTTCATTTTCGGAAGTGCGGAATCTAAAGGAGTTATGGGTGCATTTTTCGGAGGTGCGGATTCTAAAGGGTTTAGTGATTGGCGATTTGTGATTGGTGAAATACAAGAGCGAGGCCATGTGCGCTCCCGGGCGGATTCCGCCGCTGGGAAACTTCGTCCGGCGTGCACTTAGGAACCGAGAAGTGAACAAAGGGTGCAGCGTGGACGGGGAAGGCCGAAGATTTGTCTTGCCGATCACGAAGCATGGTAGCACGTACATTACCAATTGTCTATAGTAAAGTTAATGACATCCGAATGACCTGTGGAAACCTTTGATGGCGCTACGTCGCCGAGGACCACCAGAAATGGTCGCCGCCGATCTGAATTTCGACTTTGCTGCCGTCAGTGAGGCCGAGCGCGGTGCGGAAGTGGATTTGGGCCATGAGTTCGAGGTAGGCCTTGCCGTGAAATTGGCCGGCGCCAAGTTCGTGGGAATCCGGGCGAACGATAAGGGCTTGGTGGCCGGCGACCAGGCAGCGTTGGAGCTTGATGGTTTCGCCGAGGCCGGATTGCCGGTTGTAGGGATACTCCTGGGGAAGGATGAGGGCGTCGGCGAGAACGACGTATTCCTCGGGAATGTGGACGTTGAGCGTGCCGGGGACGAGATTTGCCAGGCCGGTACGGGCCTCGATTAGCGGCATGACCGGGTTGAGATTGGGAGTGGCCATGCCGTAGCCGGTGGTGACACGCCCTTGAAGGACTTTCATGTTCGGATCCAGGAAGGAAGGTAGCATGAACGAGGACAGTGCGTTGACGAATGCGGCGATTGCAATCCGCAAGGGCAAATAGGATTATCTAGAACGATAATTTGCTCGAGGCGCGACCGTGCCATACCAGTTCGACTTCGACGTAGAGAATAAGATTCTGAGGGCCCGCTTCGAGGGCCGCTTGACTGACGAAGAACTGAAAAACCTCTATCGAGACTCCACGGCTTACGCAAAAATGAGCGGAGTACTTGCGGGCGTGACAGATTTTTCCGCCGCGACTTCCGTGGAGGTCTCCCAGCAAACGATTCTCGAACTGGCGGCCTCGGAGCCAGCACTGCCCGACCCCAAGGCGGTTCGAGTCGTGATAGCCACCTCACCGGGTATCTTCGGATTAGCTCGAATGTTCGAGATGACGGGAGAGCGGACGCGGCCGAATTTGCATATCGTGCGAACGGAACAAGAGGCGTGGGCAATTCTGGGAGTGTGGAACCCGCGATTCGAGCCATTGAAACAGAGTTCGTCCTAAATGCACTGCAAAATAGATTCGCGAAGCTAACCTGCGGCGGCGGAAAAGAAATCGGCCCGCGGAGAGGTCCGCGGGCCGAGAAAAAGCAGAATGGCGGTCATCCTCGGAAGGATGACCCTACGATCAGAACGTCAGCTTCAGGCCGAACTGGACCAGGCGCGGGTTGTTAACGGTGGCGGCGATGGAGCCGAAGCCCGGAGCAGCGAGATCCGGGATGCCGAGGCTGCCGGTGCTGTTCGGTGTGGCGAATTGCGCGTGGTTGAAGAGGTTGAAGATTTCCGCGCGGAAGTTCAAGCCCATGTTCTCCCAAGGAAGCTTGAACTGCTTGATGAGCGAGAAGTCCGTGTTGACGAAGTCCGGGCCGATGACCGGGGCGCGCGTGGCATTGCCAAGCTGGCCGTCCGGAGGCTGAACGAAGCAGGCGGTGTTAAACCACTCGGTGACGGTATGGGGACCAGCGTTGGGATCGCAGCCGGAAACTAAATTGGGGCGAGTCAGGCTGGTGGCGTTGTTGTTGAAGAAGCCGACGCCGGAATTGTTGTCGCTGGTGACGATAAAGACGGGAAAGCCGGAGGTGACCTTCTCAATGACGGTGGCTTGCCAGTTGCCCAGGATGGCGTCGACGGGGCCGTTCCACTGGGAGCCCCACTTTTTGCCTTTGCCGAAGGGCAGATCGTAGATGACGCTGGCGGTGAAGTTGTTGTCGAGGTTGAGGCCGGAGAGGGCCCAATCCAGGGACTGCCAGTTGGGTAACGGGAAGTAGGTGGCGCCGTAATTGGAACCGAGGCCATCGGCAAACCCTGTGTCATACGTGCGGGAATAGGTGTAGGAAATGAGAGCGTAGAGGCCGTGGCGCGCGCTCTTGGTTTCGGCTTTGACTTGCAGACCGTTGTAGTGAGCGCGGCCCTGGTCGGTGGTCTCGAGAATCGTGGAGAAGGGAAAATTGGCAGCGTACGGCGACGTGAAAGAGGCTCCATTGGGGCCACAGCCGCGCGTGTAACCAGAGACGGCGCCGCAAGCCCCCGGCGAGCCAACGTTGAGGTTATTTCCGAATACCAAAATGTGAGAACTGCGCGAGCCGGCGTAACCAACGGTGAGAACGATTTCGCCGGGGAGCTGGTGCTCGACGTTAATGTTGAACTGCTGGACGCGGCCAAGCTTGAAGTCCGTGTTTTGAGCCTGAATGGTGCCGGTAAAGGTGGCGGCGGTTGGCGGCGTGGTGAAAATCTGGAAGCCATCCGAGAGGTTAATGCCACTCGGCGTCTGGCCAAAAGTCGTGGCGCAAGCAGCGGTGGCAAAGGTGCAACCACCCGCGAAGGAGAAGAGGTCCGACTCCGCGTAATACGGCGGATTTTGCCAGAGCCCCTGAGCGCCTTGGTTCCAGGAAGAGTCGTGGAAGATGGCGTAACCGCCGCGGACAGCGGTCTTATCGCTGCCACGGGGCTTCCAGGCCACGCCGATGCGCGGTTCGAGGTCGGTCTTGTCCCATTGAATGCCTGCATATTTGTTGGCGCCCTGGCCAGCGATGAGGAAAGTGCCAGTCGCGGGATTGAAGTCTGCCTGACGGTTATCCACTTCGGAGATGGGTGTAGTGAAGTCCCAGGCCAGGCCGAGATTAAGGGTTATGTCTCTGGTGACGCGCCAATCGTCCTGGGCATAGGGACGGAAGATTTTCCAGCGGCGGCCGGTGGTGGGGCCTTTGAAGGTTTGATCGTGAATGGCCAGGCTGCTGAGGCCCATCAGGAGATCGGCCTCGGGATTGCCGGTCCACCCCCCGGTCATTTCCCAGAAACCATCCTGAAAGCCCTCGGTTTTGGTGTTCATCTGCATGGCGCGAATGGACATGCCGACTTTGAAGTCGTGCTTGCCGCGAATGATCTCGAGAGAGTCGCCGATGGAGTAGACGTTGGTGCCACCCTGGAAGGGAGCGAAGCCGCGGTCCCCGACGGAGAAATAGTTGCCGAGAACCTCGGAAATGGTCAGGCCGCAACTGACCCCGGAAGGAGCGCACTTGAAACTGGAATTGCAGTCGAGGTTGGCGCCGGGAATATTAAGCCTGGCAGCTTCGCAGGAGTCGGTGCCTTGAGAGGTGATGTAGTTGAAGATGCGATTGTAGCCGGCGCTGACCTGGTTGACGGTGCGGCTCGAAAAAACGTGGGTTTCGCCGAGGGCGATGTTGCGACCGTGATTGACGATGCCCTGGTTGCTGGCGAAGAAGCCGGCCTCCGTGAAATTGCCGAGGCCGCCGCCGCCGGGGACGTAAGAACTGGCCTGATCATAGCTGAAGCGGGCGAACGCCGTATCGGAGGAGGAGAAGGTGTTGTCGAGGCGGATGTCAAACTTGGTTTCGTCGAGAGAGCGAACGGGCTCGTTGAGGAAGTTGAAGTTACTGGCCGGATTGTTGGCGTTGGGCTCTGGATAGAGGGCGATGAGCTGCTTGCCAATATTGTTGAAAAGGCCCGCAGGGATCTTGTTACAGGGTGTTCCGGGGTTTTGGCTGCCGTCGCCGGCGGGATTGGCAGGAGTGGCACCATTGAGAGGCATGGGATTGCCCAGGGCGTCGCACTGAAAATCTGTGCCATTGGGGCTGCCGGTCACGTTGGGGTTGAAAACGGCGCCGGCGGGCAGGGTCTGTCCGAAGGGGTCGGCTGAGAAGTCGCCTTTGCGCATGTCGTCGGTCGGGACGAGACCGGTGAACACGACGCCGTGGCGCTGGTATTTTTGCTCGGCGTCGACGAAGAAGAAGGTTTTGTTCTTGCGAATGGGTCCGCCAATGGCGCCGCCGAATTGATTGAGATTGAATTTTTCGGCGGTGGTGGCGAAAAAGCTTTTCGCATCGAGGGAAGTATTGCGGAAAAACTCGAAGAGCGAGCCGTGGAAATCGTTGCTGCCGGACTTAGTGGTGATGAGAACCGTGGGTCCCGCGCGTGTTCCATATTCGGCGGAGTAGTTGTAGGTAAGGACCTTGAACTCCTGAATGTCGTCAATGGAGGAGAGGATGCCGATACCGCCGGCGGTGAGTTCGTTGTTGTCATTGCCGTCGAGCAGCCAATCGGTGCTGTTGGGGCGAGAGCCACCGACAGAAAGAGAGAAGGAGCCGCGCGCGGAGACTTCGCTCGAGGGAGCGCCGTTGAAAAAGCTGTTGGTGTTGGTTTCCTGCGTCGTGCCGGGAGTGAGGGTGGCGAGCTGGACGAAGTCACGACCGTTGAGGGGAAGCTGGGAGACTTCCTGGGCGGTGATGACCTGGCCGAGGGAAGGATTGGTGGTTTCGACGGCGACGGCTTCGGCGGAAACTTCGACTTGCGCGGTCACGGCGGAGGGAGAAAGTGTGAAATCGAGGACGCGCGCTTCATCGACTTGCAGGCGAAGATCCCTGCTCTCGACGGTCTGGAAGCCCTGGTATTCGACGCGCACGGTGAACAGCGTGGCGGGCAGGAACGGAATGACGTAGTGGCCGACGTCGTCGGTTTTGGTCTGGCGGGCTGCGCCCGTGGTTTGCGAGGTGACGGTGACGGTGGCGCCCTGGATGGCGGAGCCGGATTTATCCAAAACGGTGCCGGAAAAGCTGCCGGTGGCCTGGCCGTAGACGGCCGGCGTGACGAGGAGAGCGAGGGTACAAACAGCGAGTAGCGCGAGAACTTTCAACCTCATGAGCAACACCCCTTTCGAAACCCTACAGAGTTAGAAAGCGCTGAAATCAGCTGGCTCGACGATGCGCTGCGGCGAATGCGCCAGGCGAAGCACCGCAAGATGGATAAAGGGTGGATGGGAGTCGCGAGGCAAACGGCAGAAAAATCCGTTGAAACGAATTGCGCATGCCGCCGCAAAAGACCCCGTTGCAGAACGTCCCCCCGGGAAACAAATGCAGTGGCGTTAGGCTAGCGTCGGGGCGCGAGAAGTGTCAAGAAAAAAGTAAGGTTTAGAAAGTCTTCGCGGTGGGAACTGCTTCGAGAAACTTTTCACAATTCCTTGAGCAAGAAATTTTATGCATCAGGCGGGCAAGAGTTTTGGGGACGCCTCCACAATCTGGAAGGATGCTCGCACCAGCCTCGAAGGGAGGTTCTTAATCGCAGACCAGAAATACTCCAACACGTCGCTCAGATAAAATTGGCAACTCCAAAATACGGGTGCGCTCCCTCGCCGCCGCCGAGTCCAACGTAGGCGCGGAAGACAACCTTTCCGGCGAGGAAGAAGGAAAGGCCGCCGCCGAATCCTTGGTGCAAATTTGTGAAGTTCAGATCACTTCGAGCCAGCGCGACCTTCCCGGCATCATAGAAGATCAAAAAACCTACGGGGCCAATGATTCGGCGGTCATATTCCGATTGCACGAGAAATGAATCCGGACCTCGGAAGCGGAAATCACGGAAGGAGCGAAGGGTTGGTTGATTGTCGATGTCGCTGCCGCCGATAGTCTCCTGGAGATAGAAGGGCACGGCATTGGAGGCGCTGGCGTCGGACATGGCGAGACGGAAACGCACGCTCAAGACGCTGTCGAGACGGCGATGGCCATTTTCCGATTCGGGGTAAATGCTGTGGCCGAAATCGGCGACGAAGCGCCGGAAGGAATAGTGCCCGGTATCGGTGTCGTGAAAATAGCCATAGCGAAAACGGTAGTCGAACTGAATGCGGTTGGAGGCGAGGCTGAAGTGCGGGCGGAGAAAGGCTTCAAAGTGCAAGAAAGTGGGCTGGGAAGTCAAGCCAGGGGCGGTCTGTTCATTGTAGACCTGGCCGATAGAGGTCACTTTGGTTGAGGAGACATTGCCGATATTGGGAAACAGGGTCTCGAACGTGCCAGCGGCAGAAAGCCAAGAGGTCAACGGACTGGCAACGAGCGCCCCAAAACGGGTGTCGCGCTCGCTGAATTGCACAGCATTGTGGACGCTGGTGTTTGGACCCAGGCCGTAAAAGGGCAAATCTTCCATCTGCTTGTTGTGCGCATAGATCTGAAAGGCAAAATTTTCGTCGGAATGGAAGGAGCCGAAATGGGGCCGTCGCGCGGTGAATTTTGCTTCGGTAAACCAGAACTGGCGGATGGTCATCACGCCCGTCAATTCAAGACGGTTTTGCCAAATGTCGTTGTTGAGATCGCGGCCGTAGTAGCCTCCGCCGCCGACGCCGCTGCCGGGAACAATGCTTTGCGCAAGAAAGTGGAACGGGCGCGAGCGAAACACGCTGGTAGCGCAGGACAGAAAAGTATCTTTGCCAAAATCCGTCGTCATGTCGTGACAGTTCTTTTTCCACTGATCCCAATCGTCGGTTCCGGTAACGGTGGGGTCGGAGGCCCACATGGGCGGATTCGTTGGCGGGTTGCTCGGAGCGATTTGGGCCCGCAGAGGCGCAGCTAGAAGAGCGGCTAAGGCGGCGGAGAAAAGTAATTTGGTGACCTTCCAGTTTATGGGCGCGATGGGCTTCATTGCTGGTTTCTCCTAATTCCCTTTTCCAGCGCCAGTGGAACTGGGCGGCGTATTCGCCTGCGCGAGTAGTTTGGACTGCACGCTAAGCAAAAAAGCGGAGGCCTGGCTTTCGGACCGTATGTCCTTCGGATCTACACCGCTTCGTTGCGATGGAGGAAGAATTGTGTTCTCGAGATGCGATGCCATTTGAACGTGCGCGGCAAGGTGGTCGTTGATATCTGCGTTCAAATGAGAGGCGTCTAAATGCGCTTGGCCAAGGCCGACAAGGGACTGATTTGCGGGAGCCGTGAGCGTGAAGTTGGGAGTGTCCGTGCGCGGGACAGCAAGCGAAAGGTTGCCCTCAAACGTATTTGCCGCGCGATCGCGGTCCGTGAGTGAAGCGTTCGGTACGTTCTTGAGGAGCAGCTTGCAGGCGGTCGCGATAATTGAGCCGTGATCGTAGACGGTGTGATCAATCTTGCCTGCCGGGATGTAGGGAGAAATCAGGACGGCGGGGACACGAACGCCGAGGCGCGTGAAGTCAAAAGGAGGATCGAGGGAGTTGGGGCTACCCGCCCAGGTTTTCTTGTCTGGGTTAACGGCGGGAGGAGGAGCGACGTGATCGTAGAGTCCACCGTGTTCATCGTACACGACGACCAGGAGGGTGGACTCGCGCAGGGGCTGATTGCTCCAAATGGCGTTGAAGGTGTCCCGAATGAGGATTTCGCCCTGTTCGACATTGTGGTCCGGATGTTGATCGCTAGCCGAGAAAAATGCGTTGTTGACCGGATCCTCGCCATTCGCATAGCGCGGCTCGATGAAGCTGTAGGCGGGCAGACGATTCTTTTTACAATCGGAGAGAAAGTCATCGAACAGGCCAAAATAGCGGCCCTGATTCATGAGGCCCTTGAAGGTCATGGCCATGGTCGAATCGTGGTAGTAGATGCGCGAATCGACGTTATTCTCCTGGAGCAGTTCGTAAATGGTCTTTGACATGCCGAGCCAATCGACGCCCATGTCCACGCGTCCGATGGAAGTAGAACCGTGGGCAAACGCGCGGTTGGGAAAAGTTGGTCCAGGAATGGACGCGAACCAGCGGTCGCAAACGGCGAACTGGCGGGCAAGCGTGATAAGGACGGGAACTTTGCTCGGCGAGAAGCACATCATGATGCGATGGGCATTGGAAGGATCGTGCGTTTTTCCCTCGTAGCTCAGCACGAAGCCATCCATCGTGGGACTCTGAGACACAGGAGTGTTCGCGTCTCCATAGAGCTGCGTAAGGGTGTCGAAAAGAGCGTGGCCGGGATCGGGCGTGAAATCGCCGGAGTAACTCGCGTCGTTCGAGACGGTGGCGATTTCGCCAATGGAATCGCGGTTTCTTTCGCCGCCCGTGAGGCCATCGATTGGCCAAGTGGGAGTGGCCGCGAAGCCCAGCATGTGGTCGAAGGAGCGGTTTTCCATCATGAGGACGACGATGTGTTTGAGATTCTGCAGACCTGCAGTCATTTGACCTGGCATGGATCCCCCCGTGCGTGAATGCAATTGTAGCGTTTTCGAGTAGTGACGCGGCGAGGCGAAACGTTTCACGGCGCGGCGCCACTACTGAGGCAACACAGAAACATTCTCTCAAGGATGCGGCGAGAAACGGAGCTTTGTTTGCCTGATCCCGGGAGGCGCAAAGACAGGAGCATTGCGGACAAGTGGAAAGCGAGCATTCACGCCGGAAGCAGAAGTGGTTGTGCGCCGCGCGGAAAGGGAGCAATCTAGACGCCCCGGCAATCGCAGCCTCATCGAGACTTTATACGTTGCGGAGTCCTAGCACTCCACCGGAAAACAGCGAAACCAGCTTGCGGAGTTCGCCGCGGAGCAACCAGAAGCGACAGCAGACCGAAAGGAGCACAGCATGAGCCCCAATGAAAAACGCGTACGCCTGCCAGGCAGCAGGAAAGCTGCTCCGAAAGGGCAGGCCGTCGGCGAGGTGCCGAGCGGCGAGTTTCGCGTGACGGTGATGGTGCGGCGGCGCAAGGAGCTGCCGGATTTGGCGGAGCTGAGCAGGCGGAAGCCGCGCGAGCGGACGTATCTGACGCGGGAAGAGCACGCGGAACGGCATGGAGGGGATCCCGCGGACATCGCGAAAGTAGAAGCCTTCGCTCGCGAACATGGGCTGCGTGTCGCGCATTCGGACGCCGCGGCGCGCACGGTGACGCTTTCCGGGACTGCAGAGCAATACAGCGAGGCGTTCGGCGTGAAGCTGCAAATGTATCAGGCGGGCAACGTAAAGTTCCGCGGGCGGGAAGGAGAAATTTCGATTCCCGAGAGCCTGACAGGCATTGTGACCAGCGTAGCCGGGCTGGACAACCGGCCATTTGCCAAGCCGCATTACCGGATTCGCCGGGGCACGGCGCAGACCGCCGCAGCCACGGGCGGCGGCGCGGTCTCGGCTGCGGCCTCGGTGCCGAGCGGATTCACGCCGGTGCAGCTCGCTGCGCTTTACAATTTTCCGCAAAATCTCAACGGCACGGGGCAGACCATCGCGATTCTGGAATTGGGCGGCGGGTTTCGCAACACTGAATTGAATACCTACTTCCAGAGTATTGGAATTGCGAATCCGCCGAGCGTCACGGCGGCTACGTTCACGAACGGGGGAACAAATAATCCGGGAACGAACGCGCTGGACCCGAACAATCCCGACGTGGAAGTGATGCTGGACATTGAGGTGGCGGGCTCGATAGCGCCGGGCGCAAAAATTGTCGTGTACTTCGCGCCGGACGCCAGCGACCAAAGCTTTTTGAATGTGATGTCCGCGATCGTGAACGACAACGTGAACAAGCCCAATGTAGTTTCCATCAGCTGGGGCGGACCGGAAGAAAGCGCGTCGCAACAGTTCATGAATGAGTTCGATCAACTGCTGCAGTCCGCGGGCCATCTCGGCATGACGGTGTGTGTCGCGGCGGGCGACAATGGGTCGGCGGATTTTGCGGCGGACGATCCGAACTGGGACGGTCAGGCGCATGTGGACTTCCCCGCTTCCAGCCCAAATGCTCTGGCGTGCGGCGGGACGCAATTGTCGGCGTCCAGCACGGCGATTACAGGCGAAGTCGTGTGGGACGACGGCAAGAACGACGGAACCGGAGGCGGCGTAAGCCAGTTCTTTGCGCTGCCGAGTTACCAGCAAAACGCGGGAGTGCCTCCGGCGACGGATCCGGCGGGGCCCGTCATGCGCGGCGTGCCGGATGTTGCCGGTGATGCGGCGCCGGCTTCGGGCTACCGCGTGCTTTGCGATGGCACGAGTTTCCCGGACGCTTCACAAGGGTTGCCGCCGGTAGGCGGGACCAGCGCCGTGGCACCGCTTTGGGCGGGGCTTATCGCGCGGATCAATCAGGGCTTGGCCAAGCCGGTGGGATTGCTGCAGCCACTTTTATACGCGGCGCCAGCCGACACAACACTTCGCGACATTACCAAGGGGAACAATGGTGATTACAAGGCCGGCAAGGGCTGGGATGCGTGCACCGGGCTCGGCAGCCCCAACGGGCAGAATCTGCTTGCGGCGCTGACTTAGTTCGGCGTGTTGAGGCGCGCGCGTTGACGTGGCGAGGCGCTGAAAGAAAAAACTCCCACGACAGCGAGCGTCGGATGACAGAATGTACGCTCGCTGCCGTTTGGTTCGAGTGTGGGGCTGGAATTCTTTAGAAGAGGCGCGGCTCCGCCCCGCGGCCGTACACAGGCCGTCCCGCTAGCTGGGCTTCGCGGTTAGCTGGGCCTGGAGGTCGCGCGCATTCAGAATCTCCATCGCGCGCTGGAGCAACTGTTCAAATTCGCAAGGCTCGACGCGGGGACCACGCTGCACGGGACTTTCGGGGCCGGTGAGAGCCGCGGCCCCTGGCTCGACTGTCGGAAGATTCGAGAATTCCAAACTCATAGCACACCCTTTGTAGAAAGATTCGCCCACTAGCAAATGGTGACACCAGCCGCGAAATCGTTTCATGAAAATTTCGTGCACGCTATGGGTACCGCGTATTGAGCAATCTGGAGGACGGCGGTGCTCTAGGAACCGGCGTAGAGCTGGAAGGGCGCCCAGTAGAAAGGCTTTTTGTAGACGTTATCGGAGTGGAGCAGGGAGAGCTTGGCGGCGCGGAGGGCGGAAGCCGGGTCCTTGCCTTGATTGAGGCCGGCATAGAGCTTGTCCATGAGTTGAGGTGTGGAAGAGTCGCTCACTTCCCAGAGGGCGCCGATGACGTTGTGCGCGCCGGCTCGTAAGAAGGCCCAAGAGAGACCGACGAGCCCTTCGCCGGAGTAGGCGCGGGTCCCGGCGCCGTTGCACGCGGAGATCGTCACAAGATACGCCGAGAGCCGCCGCTTGACGATGTCGCGTGCATAGAGCTTGAACGCCTCGGCGTCTTTTTCTTTGCTGAGCACGACGGCGGATTCGAGAGGGCGAGCCCGGCTGGCCGTGCCGTGCGTAACGAAATGCAAGTAGGCGTATTGCTCCGGCTTCGCGCTGAGATACGTGGCGGGAGTAGCTTGGACGCCGGAGAGAATTTCGCGCCGCGGTCCGGGAAAATATTTTTCGACGTCCTGCATTTCCACGGCAGCTTGCGGCAACGCCGGAAAATCGGCGTTTGGCGGGACAGTGTCGCCAACCAGGAAAAGGCTGCTGTCTTTGGGAGCCGCGCGCGCGGCAGCGGAGGCGAGGAGGGTCAGAGAGTTCGCGGTCGTGAGGGTCACGTCTTCGATCCAGTAGTGCGGCTTCGGGTCGGGAACGATCAGCGTTTCGAAGTTGAGGCCGTAGAGGCTGCCGTCGGGCAGCAGAATGATGGGTGAGTCTTTCGGGATCAGCTTCCTTGCCGGTTCTACGAGCGTGGCATAAAGCCTTTGGCCGTCAGAATTGGCCGCCTCGAGAGGATCGCGCGAGCGCAGCAGCGCGTCGCGGTAGGACTTCACCAGCGGATCGATTTCGTCGGCGGCTGGCAACGCCACGTGCGTGGTCTTCGTCGGCGTGATGACCCACAAATGCGATTGCTTTTCTCCGAGCCAGTAGAAGAGCAGCGTGCACTTCATGCGCTGCGCGATCTGCTCGGGCCGCGTGTGCGAAACTACCTTCTCGGCATGGGCCCCAGTTTGCAAGCCTTCCTCCAGTGTCCGCGCCCGGCTGAGTTCAGCTTGCATCAAAGCATCAGAGGACCTGCCCTGGCGCGCCAAGAAGTCGATGTATTGGCCATAAGCGGCGATTCCGCTCGACAAAAAGCTCAGCCGCAATTCATCGTGACCGATGGAGCTTCTGGCCTGCTCGATCGTGTCGATGGCCTTGAGATACCGGGCTTCCGCTTGCGCCGCAAGCCCCTGTTCCTCCAACAATGCTGCAATCTCCGCGTGAGCTTCCCACTTGAGTTCAGAATCTGTTTTGGAATCGTTGCTGAGGCTCTCGAAGATTTCGCTGGCTTTGGAATATTGCTTGCGCCGCGCGGCGATTTTGCCCGACATCATCAGGGCATCGAGGCGGCCAAAATGATCGGCGCCGGAATTTTCGAGAGTGAGAGCTTCCTGATTATAGCGGTCGGCTTCGTCCAAATCGCCCTTGCGCAAGGAGAAATTAGAAAGATCGTTGAGACATTCGGCGATGGTTTCGTTGTTTTTCAGAGAGCGGGCAAGTTCGAGCGTGCTTTTGGAGAGTGTTTCAGCAGAGGCGTAGTCGTGCAGAACTTCGTACGAGTTGGCAACACCGGTAAGCCAGTAGAGGTGTAAGCCGCGCAGGCCAAGGCGGTTGGAAAAATCGGCGGCCTGCGTGTAATAGTCGAGGCTGTTATCAAAGTCTCCCAACTGCTGGTAACTGTAGGCCAGATTTCCCAAGGCTGTGGCGACAAATCCCTGCATGCCCAGGGATCGAGAAAGGTCCAAGGCTTCGCGCCCCCGCTCAACGGCTTCGTCGAAGTGCTCACGCTTGGAGGAGATCCAAGCCAGGCCCACGTGCGCCACCGCCACCTGATCCTGGCGGCCATACTTACGGGCCAGGTTCAGAGCATTGCTGTAGGTCGCTTCCGCCTTGGCAAACTGTCCCTGTTGGCCCTCGAGAGAGGCTTTGGCGTTCAGCACTTCACACATTAGTTCGGGGCGATAGCGCGCAGAGAGGTCCTCCGCCTGCAGAAACTTCTTTTCGGAAGAGTCAAAGTCCTGAGCAACTCGGTAGGCCATGCCCTGGAGCATGCTCCTGCGCACGGCAATATCTGTCGTAGACAACGCTTGAGGTAATTCATTTTTGAGTTCATCGAGCGCAGGTTGGTAGGCGGACTGAAATACGAGTACGCGGGCCTTCAGAATGCGAAACTGCCAGGACCAGGAGGGATCGCTACGGTGTTCCAAAAGGGCTTGGTCGGCGGCAGCGGAGGCGCGATCGTATTCGCCATGTAGGATACTTAGCGAAATTTTCTCGTACGCTACTTCTGGGCGGTCGTGATGACGGCAACCTGCTGCAAGCAGGAGAAACCCGGCTAGAAGGAAGGAGCCGACGACTCCAGGGAGTCTCAAGGACCCGGAGGAGGCTGTCCGTTGGTGCGGGTTTGGCCACCGGTACCACCACCGCCGTCGGGGGAGCCCAGCTCCATGCGGAGCATGGTCAGCGTAATGGTTCCGGGTTCGGCCAAAACTTCGGCCAGCGCCAGTTTGCCGAAATGCGGGACGGTCAGAATGTGTCCGTTGATCTCGAAGCCCTTCAACTTCTGGAGCCCTGGGTCGACTTCGATTTTTTCCACGAGTGAGCAGCACGCGCATCCGTCGTCGAGGGAAGTCAGTTTGTCAGGCTTTTTGTCGCGCTTCAGATTATCCTTCAATTCGGCGAAGTTTCGCGAATTAATCAGAAGATCGTGGCGCAGCGTCACTTTCACGTCGAAGCCGCCGAGGCGCAGGTTATCGAAGTGGCTGCCCAAGGCGATGATGTGGCTTTCCCGGTTCTTTTTGTCGGCGGTGTATTGGCCGGTGAGGCGGGAGACGACCTTATCCACGGTGAGAAAATCCAAAACGCTGAGGTGTTTGAGCACGGAGGTCGCGCTGGTGGTGACGACGTTCCACTCTTGCCAGCTTCCCGCGACATGGGTCTCGCCCAGACTGAAGGAAACCAGGCGCGGAACGTGGAAGTTTTCGACACGCGAATGCCCATGACCGCCGATGGTGGGCAGCGACGTGGCCGCTTGCGCGGCGATCGGCACGTCTACCGGGCGGACAAAATGGGCGCTGAAGGCGTGGCCCTCGGCGTGGAAATGAAAGGGGATATCTTTCTGTTGGCCTTGCTCTGGAGCCATCGGGGGACGCCTCGGCTTGAAATTGGAGCTTAGATTGTATTCACTTATCGTTGAAATTCAATAGTAAAGGGAAGACGCTTGATTTCCTTCAAATTGCCGGCTGGGCCGGCGGCGCCTTCCGTGGCAAGAATCACGAAGCTGTATTTGCCGGGCTGGAGCGAGCCAGCGGGAACGCCAACGTGCACGGTGGACTTGGCCTGCTCGAGGGATACAGGCAGGCTGAATTTTACATGGCCCGCTTCGTCTTGAATCTGACCGACATAGCTGGCCGCCGAGGCAACCGGCGGGAAATCGACTTCCAGCGCAAACTCTTCGTCAGGGCGAACTTTGATGTTCAGCGCAGCTTCACCACGGGCGCCAACTTCCATGAAAGAATAGGAGTTGACGATCCTGGCGGACGCGCTTTGCGACGCACCCTGCTTCAGGCTCGGAATGGTCACCGAATTCTGGTAGCCGATGAAGAGTAGCAGGGCCGCAAAGACCGGGATCGCAAATGCGGGCCGCAGCCAGGG